>Ga0194125_10010664_pt1 | contig 12505 bp, 12 predicted proteins | sample TA2KigC250mmetaG_FD_148626 | JGI IMG/M metagenome (GOLD analysis project Ga0194125, IMG submission 148626) | Freshwater microbial communities from Lake Tanganyika, Tanzania - TA2015034 Kigoma Deep Cast 250m | ecosystem: Environmental > Aquatic > Freshwater > Lake | place: Tanzania: Lake... | reverse complement strand
GTCGAAATTCATTTTGCCGGCTTCTCCAGAACTACGGTGGTATCGTGCTTTATAGTCCCAGCCCAATTGACGTTTCTGGGAACGTTTAGCTTTCGGTTCTTCAGAAGAAGATTGAAGCGGAATTTCTCAAGAAATCCGACTTCACATGCTAACTCGGATAGAATGGAGGCTACCGGTACTTCCACACCACAAATCCTGCTAACATCTCCTACCGAAAAGCAGTAAAACCCGCCTGGTCTCAATTTTGAATACGCGCTAACGAAGTGTTTCCTCATGTCTGTGAAGTATTTGTAGACTACTCGTGCCCTTAACTGATTCTGCTCCCCACTTGCTCTATACCATCTTGCCCTGTAAATATCTTCTATCAATGGGTCAAGCTCCTCGTGGCCAGTTTGCCCCAGTTCCCTATATTCCGAACGAGGTATTCTCTCCGTCCCTATCTCTCTGAGATACAGATTCAGTCTGTCTTCGTCATTATTGACCAAACCTAACCAATGAAGCTCAAATTTGGAAGCCCAAACATAGTCTATGGCATTTATGTACGGCGGTGAGGTTACTACGGCGTCACAAGTCCAGTCACCTCCGAGCGCCCGTGCATCTTGTAAAGGCAACTCTGTGGCTCTAACTGGAGCGTCGCCTACGCAGGATTGCCATTCCGCGATGGCAGCAATTGCTTTGTCAAGGTACATCTTAAAGTATCTGAATACGTCGTCTCGGGAACGCTTTGGTATCTTCTCAATATGGGGACGGCGAGCCGCAAGCAACATGCCATCATTCATGTTTGAAGTTTTCCTCACAGTTGACGCGAGCGCCAGCCAAAGCACCGGTTGATTTGCTGCTCTCGACCTCAAGATGTGTTCTCGCAGGATTTCGAGACCTTCCTGGACTGGCTCCTGGAACCAGAAATCCTTGTTGGCAAAATGGACGGTTTCTGGCGCGTGTTTCTGTCTACTCGATTTCCTGAGAATATCAAATGACTCCTCCAGGACTTCTAACGCCGCGAAGGTTGTCGTTTTGACGCGACATATTAGACGGCTAAGAGGGTGATAGTCCAACCAGTACACAGACGCGCCGAACCTCAGAGCTTCGATTATCGTCGTGCCAGATCCAGAAAATGGATCCAGTACAGTAGAAGGTAAAGACGCGTACGCTTGCAGAAACCATCGCGGTATCTCCGGTATCGTCTTTGCAGGTTGAAAACCTAACAGGTAAATGCTTAGAGGTTGCTTCCTGGCAATTGATAACAAGGCACCTGATGGCAAGTCTAGTGGAATGTCGCCCGCTACGTGTAGATAAGGAGCTTGTCCTGCTCCCACTGACAAGGTCTGTGGCTCTGGACAAGTCCCTGTTTTCCCAAACTCTTCAAATAGACCGAGTTGCTTCGCCAGCATTTCCTTGACTCCAAGATTGGTGTTGTTGCTAACACAAATGACAAACTTGCTAAACAGCGCTTCACCATGTCTTCCAGTTACATTCGCGTTCATAGTGCAATGGCTCTTTGCCGCGTCCCCCCAACAGTATTTGCCTGGCAAATCTGCGTCGCGCTTTCGACAGTTGCCGTTTCCAATAGCGACCAATGTGTGGACTAGGCCAACGACATTGCCAATGTGGTAGCTTGTCTTTCTCTCGTCTACCCATTTTTCTCTTTTTAGCCTGAAGGATATGGCTCGTGCTCTTGCAGTGTGGCGGCCAAGCGCCATCGGGCCTGGGTTGAGGACTTCGACTGAGACTTCGGCGAGCAACTCGCGCTGCTCAGTCGAAGCCCTTGGCTAAATAACTGAAAGGGCAAAGTGCCCTGAAAGGCACTCGGTTTTAAGGCGCTTTCAGTGTCCTTTACCCTTTCAGTTTAGCCCCAGGCAACCCGGCAATAGTTCAGCAACCTCCAAGAGGGAGACCGTTTTGAGGAGACAGCGAGTAGCTGAGGGGGCTAGGGCATTAGGCCTCAGCCTCGGCCGTGACCTTGCCCTTGGCCTCCTCCAGCTTGGCCACCAGCTCCTCTTTTTTCTTGGCCGCGGCCTCCTTGCCTTCGGCGATGGCCTCCTCGATTCGGCCTTTCTTCTCCTCTACGATAACCTGGCCCTTCTCCCGAAGCTCTTCGGCTCTCTTGCGGGCCTCCAAGGCTGCTTCCTCGGCCCGGCCTTTGAGCTCGATGCCCTTCTCCCTGAGTTGCGCCTGAGTCTCCTCGCCGGCCTGAGGGGCCAACAGCAAGCCCGCCGCAAACCCCACCAACCCACCGACGATGAATCCCGCCACAAACCAGGCACTCCCATTGTTGTTAGCCATTGTTAATCCCTCCTGTCTCAAAGAATTCAACTGTGCGCTCTAATCACTGCGCATACTTCGCCACCTGGTCAACGTCCGTACCGCTTTCTTCACCCCAGATGCATAACTGACCACCTTGATTATCGGCGAGACGACGGTGTCGCTCATAAAAGTGGCCGTCCCTCGCATGGTATTGACCGTCTCGCTCACGTTGTTGACCGTCTCTTTGGTGGTATCGAGGATCGGCGTGATCTTCTTCTCCAAGGTCTGGATCAACCACCATAACATGCCGATGACCACGATCAAAAGCAATAGCATCACGATGGACTCAAGGGCGAGGATGATAACGGAGATGTCTCGGATGATAGCCGCTTCTCTGTCGTGCTTGAAAAGCAAATAGCACATCACGATCAACAACACGACTACGACCACCAAGATACCGATAAGAGCTATCTGGAAGTTCTTCTTCTCGGATTCGTTCACGTTGTTCTCTCCTTAGCACTGGACTGTACATCATTATATCACACGCCCACCAGATAGTCAAAACAGGTTAAAGCTCTCACGGCTTTAACCACTTAGCCAGGAACGAAAGCACCAAAGACCCGATGGTTCCTTCCAGGACATGGATTTCGCCGATCATCAGGATGTCCAAACCCAGGAAATCCCCTACAAGCTCTCCGATAGCGAATCCCAGCCAGCAGGCCAGCAGATAGATCAGCAGGTCCTTCACGCTACCTCCCTGCCATAGGTTGAAAATGGCAGCGTAGGCACTGGCCATGATTAGGGATAAGATCAGAGCAGGAGAGAGGAGTATCTGCATTTTAGCTGATTATCCCTCCACCGAGTACGACCTCGCCTTGATAGAAGACGACACCTTGTCCCGGCGTGATGTCCCGCTGCAGTTGGGCGAAGGTCACTCGCGCCCGACCATCCTCGAGCGGAGTGAGGATGGCTTCGGCTTCGATGGCCTGGTAACGGATCTTGGCCGTGATCTCCAGAGGTTCTTGAGGAATCTGCCCAGATACATAATTGACCTCTGTAGCCACCAGTTCCCGCCGCCCCAACTCCGCCCTGGTGCCCACCACCAGCGCGTTGCCAGCCACGTCAATCTGCATGACGTAGAGGGCCTCTGCGGCCGCGATACCCAGGCCCTCCCGCTGGCCAATGGTGTATAAAGGCAGCCCCTTGTGCTGACCGATGGCACGCCCCGCCGTGTCCAGGATGGGGCCGGGCTGAATGGCCTCCGGCGCGTGTACCTGCAAAAATCGGCGATAGTCATTATCCACGAGGAAACAAAGGTCCTGGCTTTCTGCCTTTTCAGCTACAGGCAGCCCCCGCTGGCGAGCCATAACCCGCACCTGCTCCTTGGTGTAGTCACCCAAAGGCAAGAGGAGATGCTGGAGCTCTTTCTGCCCCAGCATGTAGAGCACATAGGACTGGTCCTTCTCCTCGTCGTGGCCCTTGAGCAGTTGATAACGGCCATTCACCTGCCGTATTCTGGCGTAGTGCCCCGTGGCCAGATATTGGGCATCCAGGGCCAGGGTTCGGCGGAGCAGGAGATCGAACTTGATGTAGCGGTTGCAGGCCAGACAGGGATTTGGGGTGCGCCCGCGGGCGTATTCGGCGATGAAGAGGTCAACGACCTCCCTCTTGAACTCCTGCTCATAGCTGATCAGGTAGAAAGGGATGTCCAGGGCATAGCAGACGCGGCGAGCGTCTTCCCTAGCTTCGAGGGAGCAACAGCGGTTGGTGGCGCCGCCTTCGCCCTCCTCGGCCCACAGGCGCATCATCACCCCGGTCACCTCGTAGCCCCGCTCCACCAGCAGAGCCGCCGTCGTGGAGCTATCCACGCCGCCGCTCATGGCGACTACGACCCGGTTATCACCCATCATCACCATGTTCTCAAAACCAAAAACTCCCCGCTGGGGCTTGCTCGAACCGGCGGGGAGATGCCCACAAAATGATTGTAAACTCCTCCTCTTCCACTCGACCTGCTAATTGATGTATTGGTGGGGAAGGAGAGACTCGAACTCTCACGGGCCAGGCCCACGTGATCCTAAGTCACGCTCGTCTGCCAGTTCCGACACTTCCCCACGGCCTTTTATTATAATGTCAACGAAGCAATTTTGCAAGTCGGGGGAGCTTTGTGGTTCAGACCCTTGGGGTTTTGTTGTCGTCACCCCCGCCCAAATTCCCGCGCCAGTTGCGCGGCACTCAAATGAATCATCGTCGGGCGGCCGTGGGGACAGGTGCGCGGCATGGTCGTCCCCTCCAACTGGCGGATCAGGTCCCGCATCTCTTCCACGGAGAGGGTCTGCCCAGCCCGAACGGCGCTGTGGCAGACCAGACTGATCAACGCCCTCTCCTCCCCCGCCCCTGCCGTCCCTGCCTCGCTCAGCTCGTCAACGATCTCGACGATGGCCTGGCCGATGTCGCCCTTGGCCAACATGGCCGGCACAGCCCGCACCAGATACGTCTCCCCGCCAAAAGGCTCCACGTCGAAGCCCAATTGATTCAAGAACCCCACGCTTTCCTCGCCAGCCACCCTGGGCAACTCAATGGTCAACGGCTCTAGCAGTGTTTGTGAGGTGACGGCCATCTTCGCCCGCTCGGCCATGACCCGCTCGTAGAGCACCCGCTCGTGGGCTGCGTGCTGGTCAATGAGATACAGCCCCTCGGGCCCCTCAGCTATGATGTACGTCTGAGCCACCTGGCCCAGTACCCGCAAGGGCGGCAGTTTGACGGGCTCAGGGAACTCAAAAACCGACGGCGTCTCGATTCCAACTGCTTTCGCTTGAGTGCCCACCTCCACTAACCTGCGCCGCCTCTCCATCTCCTGTGCGGACCACTGCGAGGGGAGGCCCGTCATCCTGGGAATCGCCGCCCGATCAACCAGGGTACGGCGCACGGCCTTCTGGACGGCGGCGAAGACGGCGTTGCTGTCCAGGAATCTGATCTCGCTCTTGGTGGGGTGGACATTGATGTCAATTTGAGAAGGGTCCAACTCCAGGCACAGCACGACGATGGGGTAGCGGCCCGTGGGCAGCAGGGTATGGTAGGCTTCGCTCACCGCATAGCTGAGCATGCGATCCTGCACCCAGCGACCGTTGACGAAGAAGGTCAGGTAATCGCGATTGGCTCGATGCAAAGAGGGAGGGCTGATGTAGCCGTATACGTCCACTAGTTCCCGGTTCGATGTTCCGGGTTTCAGGTTGTCTGCCTCAATACTTCCGACTTCGTGCATCTGCTGGGCAAGTTCCAACCCGTAAACCTTGATAAGCACATCGTACAGCTCGCCGCTGCCCAGAGACTGAAAGGTCGGCCGTCCGTCGTTCAAGAGGCTGAAGCGCAGGTGGGGGTAGGCCATGCCGTAGCGGTAGATCAGGCCATCAATGTGCTTTCGCTCCGTGGCTTCGCTGCGCAGGAACTTCAGGCGGGCAGGGACGTTGTAGAAGAGGTTCTCCACCGTGACCACCGTGCCCTGGGGGCAGCCCTTCTTCTGACGCTGGGCGACCCTGCCCCCCTCCAGTCGCAACTGAGTGCCTACATTCTCCTCGGCGGTCCTGGTCACGATGGTCAACTGGCTCACGGCGGCGATGCTGGCCAGAGCCTCGCCCCGAAAGCCCAGGGTGGCAATAGACGATAGATCATCCAGGCTGGCGATCTTGCTGGTGGCGTGGCGGGCAAAGGCCAGCTCGACCTCGTCGGCGGGGATCCCCATCCCATTGTCAATCACCCGCACCAGGCGACGTCCCCCCTGGCGCACCTCGACCTTGATCTCCCTGGCCTCTGCGTCAATAGAGTTCTCCACCAGCTCCTTAACCACGGAGACCGGTCGCTCCACCACCTCGCCAGCGGCGATCTTAGATGCTACTTCCTCCGACAACACCCTGATGGGCATCACAACTCCCCAATCTGCTCAACCGTTACCTGCTAACTATTCTACCACACAAGGGTCATTTCCACAAGGCATTTCACGAAAGGGCTTGGACAGCGGTCGAATTGTTGGGGCAACCCGCCCCAAGACCGGGTAGGATCCCAATCGTATTGCTATGAGGGCACACGGAAGTTCCGGCGCACATAGGCCACGCAGCGGGCCAAGCGACTCTTGACGCCAGGAGGCCACCAGATGCGCAGGGCAACGGGGCTGATCTCCAGGGTAATTGAACCACAGTATCCGTCGGCCACTAAACGACTCAGGAGATCAGCCAGCGGCAGTTGGCCATCGCCGGGGATTTGGTGGTGCTTTAGATAAGTGTGCAGGAAATGGACGTTCAACGGCCAGGGTGGAGGACGCAGGTCGCTGAGGTGGACGTTCACCAATCGGTCAGCGAGGATGTGATAAGCCTCGGCCAGACTGTAGCTCGTAGTGGCGGCGTGCGAGGTGTCCAGGACGAGAGGCAGGTCGAGCTCGTCGGCAAAGGCGCGCAAATCCCGCAAGTCGCTCAGAGCGTAGTGCCGATCACCTGGGCGGAAGAAGGCCCGGTTCTCCAGAGCGATGCGCAGGCCGGTGCCTGCTATACGCTGCAAACCCTCCCTCAAGGCTGTCACGTAGCGCCGACCCTTCGGGCAGAGCCCTTCGCCTGGGCTCAGGACAGGCCTCAGGGCGAAGCCTCGATCATCGGCCAGGCGGCGAGCGTTGGGGGGATGCAGGACGACGTACCCTGCACCGGCTTCCAGCGCCAAATCAATCAACCTGGGGATGGTGGTTCGGTAGTCAGACCAGCCGGGGAAGGGCAGGATGGGCGGGTGGAGGCTGAAGATGGTCAGGCCATAGCTCTTGGCCAGGCAGCGGACGTATCTGCCGCCCCTCAACTCAACCTCAGGACTGACCACCAACTCCACTCCCGTGAAGCCACATTCGCTCGCTATGCTGAACATGCTGCGCAGAGGGTAAATATAAATGCAACCAGTAGACAGACTTAGCTCCACGCCTGTTACACTTCTCCCTGGTCCCTGATCCCTAATCCCTGATCCCTATCTCTTCCCATGTAAAGCTCGTGTTCGTAGATGTAATCCTCCACCGCCTCGGGCACCTGGTACTTGATGGGCAACCCCTCGCGCACCCGCCTTTGAATGTCAGTGGACGAAATGTCCAACCGGGGCGAATTGATGAAATGGACCCGTGAGGTAATGCCAGGCAACAGCCGCTCCAATTCCTCCATATCAACCCGATAGCCGGGCCGTTCCATAACTGCCAAGCGACACAGCCTGATCAAGCGCTCCGGCCTGTGCCAGGTAAGAATATCGGCCAAGGAATCCGAGCCCATGATGAAATACAACTCGACATCAGGGCCCCCTTCGTCTCGCAGAAGCTCAATAGTGTCAACGGTGTAGCAAGGACCGAAGCGGTCAATGTCCACCCGGGAGACGGTGAAGTAAGGGTTGCTGGCGATGGCCAGCTTCACCATAGCCAGCCGATGGGCAACCGACGAGACGTGATCGGTGAGTTTGTGAGGCGGCAGCCCAGCAGGAACGAAGACGACCCGATCCAACCCCAACTGTGCCCTGGCTTCCTCCGCCGCTACCAGGTGGCCGATGTGGATGGGATCAAAGGTGCCGCCCAATACCCCCACACGCATACCCACCCCCATACTGATTGCTGATCCCTGATCCCTGGACGTTGGTTATTGCCATTCGAGCTCGACCTGGCCGATGCGCACTGTGTCGCCCGGCTGCACTCCCGCCTCCCTGAGAGCCCCCTTTAATCCCATGGTTTCCGCGATGCGTTGAAAGCGCTGCACCGCCTCGTCCAGGTCCCAATTGGTCATGGCCACGACCCGTTCTACCTCGGCACCCCGCACCCGCCAGGCGTCGTCCTCCCAGGTGATGGTGAAAGCCTGGTCCTCCTCAGCGGGACGGAAGACCTTGACCTCAGTGATTGCGGGCTCCTCGCCCCCCCTCTTTCCCCCCCAACTTTGGGGGGGATGAAGGGGGGGCGGCAAGCTCTCCAGCATCTCCGTCACGACATATAACATTTCCTCGACTCCCTTTCCCGTAACAGCCGAGATGCTCAGGGCCCTCTGTCCTTGCTCCTTCATCGCCTTCTTGACCGAAGGCCAGAGCGATTGGGCCTGGGGCAGATCCATCTTGTTCAGCACCACTAATTGGGGCTTACGGGCCAGCTCAGGATCAAAGAGGGCCAGCTCCTGGTTGATGCTCTCGTGATCGCTCAGGGGATCGGCCGAGGCCCCGTCCAGAAGGTGGATAATTATCCGGGTGCGCTCTATGTGGCGCAGGAACTCGTGGCCCAAACCAGTGCCAGCGTGGGCTCCCTCGATCAGGCCGGGGATATCGGCCATGACAAAACTGGTGTAGTCGTCGAGGATCACCACTCCCAAGCTGGGCTCCAAGGTGGTGAAGGGGTAATCGGCGATCTTGGGCCGGGCGGCGCTGACCACAGACAGCAAGGTTGACTTGCCAGCGTTGGGTACGCCAACGATACCCACGTCAGCGATGAGTTTTAGCTCCAGGTAGAGCCGGCGCTCCTGGCCGGGCTCGCCCCGCTCGGCGATGCGGGGAGCCTGATTCGTGGGGGTAGCAAAGGCTGCGTTGCCTCGTCCACCCCGTCCCCCCTGGGCAACCAGCGCTTGTTGCCCCTCCTCCGTCAGGTCGGCGATGAACTCCCCTGTCTCAGCATCCCGAACCACCGTGCCGGGCGGCACCTCGATAAAAACGTCGTCGCCCTGCCGACCCTTCTGCCCCTTGCCCCTGCCGTGGCTGCCTCGCTGGGCTTTGAAATGAACGCGGCGCTTGAAGCCGACGAGGGTGTTCAGGTGCGGGTTGGCTACCAGGTAGACATCGCCGCCCCTGCCGCCATCGCCGCCATTGGGCCCACCCAGGGGCACGTATTTCTCGCGGCGGAAGCTCACACAGCCATCTCCGCCGTCGCCAGCCTTAACGTAAATCCTGGCTTCATCGAAGAACATAGAAGACACCCTATCTGATTATTCGCTCTTTTAGCCCAGAGCTTTAGCTCAGGGCGATGCTTCTGGAAGTTTGCCAATAACCCCAGAACATGGTATCATATATCCAAAGGTTCACAACTGCAGCCGGCCTTACCGTTTGGAAATTATCAGGAGGATCGAGATGGACACAAAAGACGCCCCCTACACCATCGTAAGCCGCCTGCCCATCTACCTGCGTGCCCTTACCTTCATGGCCCAAAAAGGCCAGGAGATCACCTCCTCGCAGGAATTGGGGAGAAAACTGGGGCTCAGCCCAGCCCAAATCCGCAAGGACCTCTCCCACTTCGGCGAGTTCGGAAAACAGGGAACCGGATATGAGATAGAGCACCTCCAGCAACAACTAAAGCGGATCCTGAACGCAACCGGCAAATGGCAGATGATCCTGATCGGCGCAGGAGACCTGGGCCGTGCCATCGTCCTCCACTATGGGGGGTTTGAGGAGCGAGGCTTTAACATCGCTGCCGTCTTCGACCGCGATCCCCACAAAATCGGCCAGAAGCTGGGCCAGTTCGAGATCCTGGACAGCCAATTGATACCGCAGTATGTGAGGAAGACGGGGATCAAGATAGCCATTATCGCCGTGCCCGCCAGCGAGGCGCATAATGTGGCCGAGAACCTCATCGAAGCCGGCGTCAAAGCCATCCTCAACTACGCTCCCATCACCCTCAGCGTCCCGCCCGAGATTCAAGTCCAGTATATGGATCCAGTGATCTACCTGCAGAGAATGACTTACTACCTCGGCACATAGCAGGATCAGCCAGGGGTTGTCCCTGCCAACAGGGAAACCATCGAATAGCAGTTTCCTAACAATAGCCGCCATGAAGGCTCCGACCTTCATGGCGGCTTGTAAATTGACAAAGCCTTACACTGAGCTTTGTCGAAGTGAAAGGAACCAGAGGTTAGAAAAAGGCCAGGCTCCTCTTCAAAACATGATAGTTCTCCAGAGCCCTGCCAGCGCCCTTGGCAACACAGGCCATGGCATCCTCGGCTACGGAACAAGGCACCCACGTTTCCTTGGTCAACAGCCGGTCCATGTTGCGCAAAAGGGCCCCCCCGCCGACCAGCACCATCCCCCGGTCTATGATGTCCGAAGACAACTCAGGGGGCGTCTTCTCCAGCACGGCTCTGACCACCCCCACGATAGCCGCCAAAGGCTCGGCGATGGCTTCTGTCACCTCGCCCGAATTGATTTGAATGGTCTTGGGCAAGCCAGCCACCTGATCCCTTCCCTGTACATCTATGACCATCTCCTCATCGAGCGGCATGGCGCTGCCGATTTGAAACTTTATCTCCTCCGCTGTTGGCTCCCCGATCATCAGGTTGTACTTCTTTCTGACATAGGACATGATGGCCTCGTTCATTTCGTCCCCGCCAACGCGAACCGAGCTGGAGACCACGATGCCGTTCATGGAGATAACCGCCGATTCAGTTGTTCCGCCGCCGATATTGACCACCATGTTGCCTGTTGGGGTGCCAATGGGCAGCCCGGCCCCGATGGCCGCCGCCAGGGGCTCAGGAATGAGATGGGCCTCCTTGCCTCCGGACTGAATGGCGGCCTCGTGCACGGCCCGTCTCTCCACACTGGTAACACCGACAGGCACAGTGACCATCACCATCGGTCGGAAGAGGCGAAAACGCCCACAGACCTTGGTGATAAAATAGCGCAGCATGGCTTCGGTTACGACGTAATTAGCGATGACCCCATCGCGCATGGGCCGCATCACCTCGATGTTCTCAGGAGTACGTCCCATCATTCTGCGAGCCTCCTCGCCCACCGCCACGATCTTGTTTTCGTTTACCGAGATGGCGACCATCGAGGGCTCACGCAGGACAATGCCCTTCCCTTTTACGTAGACCATTACGTTAACCGTGCCCAAGTCCACACCAATATGTTTTTCAAACATTTAATCGCGCTCTCCCTCTTGATTGATGTTTCGCCCCCTGGCCTTCGTGGGTCAAACCGACCTCGTCGAATAGTATACACGGGTTATAGTCAAAACGCAAGTCTGAGTTTACTGAAAAAAGCTTCCGCAGCCGTCCCCGGGTACGGTTGTTAAACCGTCAACCCCTGCACCGTGGTCTGGTCCAGCTTTTTGATCAGGGCTACAACCAGCTTCAGGGCATGGTCGTAATCATCCCGGTGCAAGATGCCCACGTGGCTGTGGATGTGACGGGTGGGCACGCCCAGGACCACTGCGGGTACCCCCTCGGCGTGAACGTGGATCATGCCACCGTCGGTGGCCCCTCCCTCCATGGCCGAGAACTGCAGGGGGATGTCCAGCTCTTGAGCCGTCTCGATCACCAGGTCGCGCAGCTTGAGGTTGGGGATCATACGGGCGTCGTACACCAGCAGGGTGGGGCCTTTGCCCAGCTTGATGGCCGATTCCTCGGGCTCGATTCCCGGCACGTCGCCCGCGATGTCCACCTCCAGGATAATGGCCACGTCGGGCGAGACGGCGTGGGCGCTGGTCTTGGCGCCCCTGAGTCCCACCTCCTCCTGAACGGTGCCCACCCCGTAGACCGTGTTGGGGTGAGGTTCCTGGGCCAGGCGTTGAATGGCCTGGATGAACAGGGCACAGCCAACCCGATCGTCCCAGGCTTTGGCCATGTAGGTCCTGGGGTTGGCCAGGACCGCGAAATCGCTGATGGGGATGATGGGGTCGCCGGGGCACACCCCTCGCTCCTTTACCTCCCCCTCGCTGGTGGCCCCGATGTCAATGTACATGTCCTTTTTCTCGACCATCTTCTTCCGCTCGTCGGGCGGCAGGATGTGGGGTGGCTTGGCTCCAGTGACGCCGAAGACGTCGCCCTGGGCGGTCTTGATGACCACGCGTTGGGCCAGCATCACCTGATCCCACCATCCGCCCAGCGGGACGAACTTGACGAAGCCCTCCTTGGTGATGAGCTTGACCATGAAGCCGATCTCGTCCATGTGTCCGGCCAGCATCACCCTGGGCGAGTCGGCCAGGCCCGCTTTTTTGCAGATGATGCTGCCCATCTTATCCTGCTCGATAGTGGTGACCTCCTCCAGGTGGCGGCGGATGATTGCCCGCACCTGGCCCTCGTAGCCGGGCACCCCTGGTGCCTCGGTGATCTCTCTAAGCAAAGCCTCTGTTTGATCCAACTTCTGTCTCCTTCCACTCAGTGTTCACAGAACCGAGGCATATCATACACCAAGTTGCGTTTTTTGTCCAGCCCGTAAGCTGAATGATCAGGTTAGCGTCGCGGTCAAGGTCCAGGGTTCGGACGTCACACTCTGGGAAGTGCGGCCACAG
>Ga0194125_10010663_pt1 | contig 12508 bp, 13 predicted proteins | sample TA2KigC250mmetaG_FD_148626 | JGI IMG/M metagenome (GOLD analysis project Ga0194125, IMG submission 148626) | Freshwater microbial communities from Lake Tanganyika, Tanzania - TA2015034 Kigoma Deep Cast 250m | ecosystem: Environmental > Aquatic > Freshwater > Lake | place: Tanzania: Lake... | reverse complement strand
CATGCTTCCGGTCTCGACCCCGCCGAACGCCATCGTCTACGGGTCGGGGATGGTCCCGATCACCCGGATGATCCGGGCCGGCTTCCTGTTCGACGTCCTCGGCGGCTTCGTTCTATGGGCGGGCCTTCGCCTTCTCCTCCCCCTCGTCGGCCTAGCTTAAGGCTCTTTGTCTCGGTCCCTTGTTTGGTATAATCTAGGCGCTCGCTTTCGACAGGAGTTTTTCCATGGCCATCATCCTTAACGGAAAATCGCTGACGGTCGACAAGCTCGTCCGGATCGCCCGCGGGGGAGAGCCCGTGGAGCTCGCCCCCGAGTCGGTCGAGAAAATCAAGGCCTGCCGGGCGGTCATCGAAGAGAAGATCCGCAACCGGGAGGTCATGTACGGGATCAACACCGGGATCGGCGAGTTCTCCGAGGTCGTCCTCAATGACGACCAGGTCCGCGACTTCCAGCGCTACCTCATCTACAACCATGCGGCCGGAATCGGGGACCCGGCACCGGTCGAGCACGTCCGGGCGGCCATGGCCGGCCGGGTCAACGTCCATGCCCGGGGACGGTCGGGCTGCCGGCCCGAAATCACCCTGACCCTCGTCGAACTGCTCAACAAGGGCGTCACCCCCGTCGTCTGCCAAAAAGGGTCGGTCGGCGCCTGCGGCGACCTCTCGCCCATGGCCCAGATGGCCCTCATCCTCATGGGCGAGGGCGAGGCCTATTTCCGGGGCGAGCGCCTCCCCGGCCGGACCGCCCTCGAACGGGCGGGGATCGCGGTCCCCGGCCTCCAGGCCCGCGACGGTCTGGCGGCGATCAACGGCTCGAACCTCCTCACCGGAATCAGCGCCCTGACCCTCCACGACATCGACCGCTGGCTCCGCCAGGCCGAGATCGCCTGCGCCATGACCCTGGAGGCCCTGGTCGCCAACCTCAAGCCCTACGACGCCCGCCTTCACGAGGAGCGCGGCTTCCCGGGGGCGGTCCGCTCGGCCCGGGCGATCATGAAATGCCTCGCCGGGGGCGACCTGGCCACGGGCAAGATGAAGACCAAGGTCCAGGACGCCTACTCCATGCGCTCCACGCCCCAGGTCATCGGGGCGGCCCACGACGCCGTGGCCTTCGCCCGCGGCCAGGTCGAAATCGAGCTCAACGCCACGGCCGACAACCCCATCTTCCTCGCCGAGAGCAAGCTGACCCTCACCGGGGCGAACTTCCAGGGCTCCCCCGTCTCCCTGCCCATGGACATGGCCGGCGCAGCCGTGACGATGGTCTGCGTCCTCAGCGAGCGACGGCTCAACCGCCTGACCAATCCGGCCTTGTCCGTGGGGCTGCCGGCCTTCCTGACGAAGGGGGCGGGGATGTTCTCGGGACTCATGCTCAGCCAGTACACGGCCGACACCCTGATCGTCGAGCAGCGCATCCTCTCGGCTCCGGCCAGCATCCAGTCCATTCCGGCGGCGGCCGACCAGGAGGACTTCGTCTCCATGGGGATGAACACCGCCCTCAAGAACCTCCAGATCCTGGACAACGCCTACGGCATCCTGGGGATCGAATTCATGGCCGCTGCCCAGGGCCTCGACTTCCGGACGTTCCAACCCGGCTTGGGAGTCGAAACGGCCCGGCGGGTCGTCCGCCGCCACGTCGCCCACCTCGACGAGGACCGGCCGCTCTACCCCGACCACAACGCCATGAAAGCCCTCGTTTGGTCGGGCGAAATCCTCGACGAGGTCGAAAAAACGGTCGGGCCGCTCGGCTAGAATTCCCTGGACACCGGCCGGTCCGTTCCTTAATCTAGAGGCAAGATGCAATTCGAGACGTCCTTCGTCAAAGGCATCCTCTTTCCCGCCCTGATCGTCCTGTTTTCGGTCTTCGCCGGGTGGATGCTCCAGTTCGTGATCTCCGGCTTCCTCCACCGGAAGGCCCAAAAAACGGTCGCCCGGTGGGACGACGTCCTCATCCGTTCATTCCGGGGCGTCGTCCTCGTCTGGGCCAGCCTTGTCGGGCTGGCCGTCGCCCTCTCCCTCATGGACCTCCGGGCCGAGGCCTATTTTATCCTCAGCCGGGCCATCGTCTTGGCCGCCATCCTGTCCGTGACGGTCTGGGCAGCCCGGACGGCCTCGGGCTTCATGGACCTCTACATCACCCGGGTCGCCGGCGTGCCGTCGACGATCTTCCGCAACATCGCCGTCATCCTCGTCGGCCTGGTCGGATTTCTCGTCATCCTCGACGAGCTCGGGATCGCCATCGCCCCGATCGTCACCGCCCTGGGCGTCGGGGGCCTGGCCATCGCCCTGGCCCTCCAGGACACCCTGGCCAACCTCTTCGCCGGCCTTCACATCCTCATGTCCCGGAACGTCCGGACGGGCGACTATATCAGGCTGGCCACTGGAGAGGAGGGGACGGTCACCGATATCACCTGGCGAAACACGACCCTCCGCGAGCTCGAGAACAACCTCGTCATCATCCCCAACAAGAAGCTCGCCGATTCGACCCTCCGCAACTACAGCCTCCCCGAGAAGCCCCTGGCCCTGCTCGTCGACCTCAAGCTGGGCTACGGGGCCGACCTCCGCCGGGCCGAGGCCGTCATCGTCGAGGAGGCCCGGGCGACGCTCCGCGAGGTCGAGGGAGGAGCGCCCGACTTCGAGCCCCTCGTCCGGTTCAACCTCCTGGGCGATTACAACATCGGGGCCACGGTCATTCTCCGGGTCGCCGAATTCGCCCAGCAATTCCGGGTCAAGCACGAATTCATCAAGCGCCTCCGGGCCCGGTTCGCGGCCGAGGGAATTCCCGAACCCTTCCCGGTCGTGGTCAAGAAATAGCCGGCCGGGAGGCCGGGCTCGGGCGGGCCGTCCCCAAACGGACTGTGCTATAATCGAAAAAAAATGGACGTCTACATCGCCCGAGAGGCGGAGAAGGAGATAGCGGCTCTGGGGCTGTTTGGCGAGGGCAAAGGCTCGCTCGGGCTCTTGCTCGGCCACACCCGGGGAAAACGGTTCTTCGTCGAAGGCCTTTTCGTCGCCCCGGGACGGGACTGGCCCTCGCTCGACGGCCTCTACGCCCTCGACCGCCTGTTCGAAGGCCGGGTCATCGGCTTTTTCGCCTTCCGGCCCGGCGGGCCGGCCGCCCGGGCCCTCCTCGCCCCGCAGGCCGTCGGAAAAGCCTATCTCGAAATCTCCCGGGCCCGACGGACGGGAACATTCAAGCTCGCCGCCTCGGCGGTCGACTTCGACGGCCGGTTCAAGTTCGTCCCCCTCCCCCTGCGGAGGGAGCCGGCGGCGAAACCCGCGTCCCGGAAGCGGCCATGAGCGAATTCCTGACCGATTCCCAAAAACGGTTCCTCCTCGGTCTCGCCCGGACGGCGGTCGAAACCTATCTCGGGTCGGGCGAGACAATTTCTCCGGAGACCGGCGACGAGGCCCTCCTCGCCGACCGCGGGGCTTTTGTCACCCTGAAGGCCGGCGGCGAGCTCCGGGGCTGCATCGGCTACCCCATCCCGACGAAGCCCCTCGCCGAGACCGTCGTCGAAATGGCCATCGCCGCCGCCACCCAGGATTTCCGCTTCGCCCCTCTCCGGGCCGAAGAGCTCGAACGCCTCGAAATCGAAATCTCCGTCCTCACCGTCCCCCGTCCGGCCAAAGATGCCTCGGAGGTCGAAGTCGGCCGGCACGGAATCATCGTTTCCAAGGACTTCCAGCGCGGCCTTCTCCTGCCCCAGGTTCCGGCCGAATACGGCTGGGACCGGGAGACGTTCCTCCGTCACGGCTGCCTCAAGGCCGGCCTTCCCGCAGACGCGTGGCGAAAAGGGGCGGCCATCGAGGTCTTCGAGGCCCAGGTTTTTTCCGAGGCCGATTTCGCCTCATGAAGAGCCCCGTCCCCTCCCTCCTTCTCCTCGGCCTCGCCTGGGCCGTCCCGGGGCAGGACCGGCCGGCCGCCCCCCCTTGGCCCAAGGTTCATCCCGAACTCGTCCGGGCCCTGGCCGGGACGAAGAGCCCGGATTCCCGGCTCCGGGTCTGGGTCGTCTTCCGGGACAAGGGATTCTCCGGAGAATCCGAACTCCGGAAAGCCATGGCCGAGACCCGAAGCGGCCTCGGCGAGAGCTGCCTCCGCCGGCGGGCCAAGGTCCTGGACGAAACGGCCCTCGTCCAATACGAGGACCTCCCCCTGGCCAAAGACTACGCCGAGGCCGCCCGGACGAGGGTGAAGGCCGTCCGAGCAGAATCGCGCTGGCGGAACGCCCTGAGCGTCGAAGCCTCGCCGGCTGAGGTCGAAAGCCTGGCCTCCCTGCCCTTCGTGGCCGAGATTTCTCCGGTCAAGGGTTTCCGCCGGACGGGGGAGGACGTCACGGCCGAGGTTTTCCGCTGGCCGCGGGGCCCTCTTTATGGCCCGGCCTTCAGGCAAATCGACCAGCTGAACGTCCGTCCGCTCCATACGGCCGGGCTTTCTGGCCGGGGCGTCCGCGTCTGCCTGCTCGACGTCGGCTTCCGCAAAAACCATCAGGTCTTCCGTTTCGGGCGGGTCGTGGCCGAGCGGGACTTCGTCCTGAAAGACAACGACGTCCAAAGGAACCCGAACGACCCCGGCGATTACAGCGACGCCCACGGGACGGCGACCTGGAGCCTGCTGGGCGGAATGGCCCCCGGCCTTCTCGTCGGGCCGGCCTTCGGCGCGGACTTCATCTTGGGCAAGACCGAGGACGAGCGCTCCGAAACGCCCATCGAGGAAGACTACTGGGCCGCGGGCGTCGAGTGGGCGGAGTCGCTCGGGGCCGACGTCATTTCGTCCTCGCTGGGGTACACGGACTGGTATCAGTTCAAGGACATGGACGGGAAAACGGCCGTGACGACCAGGGCGGCCAACCGGGCCGCGGCCTTGGGGGTCGTCATCGTCAACGCCGCCGGGAACGACCGGCGGACGGCCTGGGGCCACATCATCGCCCCGGCCGACGGCCCGGACGTCATCGCCGTCGGGGCCGTGGACGACGACGGCCGGATATCGTCCTTCAGCTCCCCGGGGCCGACGGCCGACGGGAGGACGAAGCCCGAGGTCTGCGCCCTGGGCGTCCGGAATTTCGTCGCCGCAAGCTCAGCGACGTCGGGCGACTCGAGCTATGGGTGGGGGAACGGGACGTCCTACGCGACGCCTCTCGTGGCCGGAGTCGTCGCCCTCCTCCTCGAAGCCCACCCGGACTGGACGCCGAAGCAGGTCCGCGAGGCGCTCCTCGCGACGGCGGACCGGAGCGGGGCGCCGAACAACGACTACGGCTGGGGGGTCGTCAACGCCGCCGCGGCCGTCCTCTATTCCCCCCCTAAATCGCGCCGAGAATAAGCACGCCGAAGGCGGAGTGACGCCCCAAAACCCGCGACCGGGAACGGCCGGAACGTGATGAGGGTTTGCCGCCCCGGAGCCGCCCTTCGAGGCTTCCGTCTTCGGACGCCTCGACGCACGTCAACTTTGATCCGGCCAACAGACTGGAAGGAGGAAGACGCGCAGGACGAGGCGCCGAGAAGGGACGACGGAGGGGCGGAGATTCAAACCCGGTCTGGAGTGAAGGCCGTCCTCGGTCGCGGGGTCGCGGGACCGTGACCGTTATTTGAGTTTCTTCTGGATGGCGGCCAGGTCTTTCTGGGCGTCGGCCTTGTAGCCCGGGTCCTTGGAGGTCGTAGCCGGCAATTCCTGGCATTTCTGGAACTCGGCCGCGGCCTCTTTGAATTTCTTCAGCTCGACGAGGGTCCGGCCGAGTTCGAGCCGGTGGTTGATGTAGTCGGGCTTGAGGGCGACGGCCTTGGCCAGATAGGTCTCCGACTCTTCGTACGTCCCTTTCGGGATGCTTCCGTAGAGGAGGCCGCCGATCAGACGCTTGGCTCCGCCGATTTCGGCCATCTTGCGGTGCCAGCGGCCGAGGGCGTGGAAGGCCCCGTCGTTCGTCGCGTCGAGCTCGATGGCCTTCTCGATCTCGGCCTTGATCTCCTTGGACATGGCGATCTGGTCCTTTTTGCCCAGGAGCAGGGCGTGTTTGCCCATCGAGGCCGAGAGCTGGAAGTGGCCGTTCGTGTCATTGGGGTTGGCGGCTACGGCCTTGCGGGCATGAGCTTCGGCGTCCTGGTAGAACTTCTTCTGCTTCTCCTCGCCGCCCTTGGCTTTCGCGTCGACCAGGTCGCCGTTGTCGACGAGCGACCGGGAGGCTTTCCACAAGGCCTCGTAGTTGCCGGGCTCGAGCTTCACCGCGGCCAAGTATTCCTCCAGAGCCTGGGCGTCCTTGAGCTGGGTGTAGTACTCGTCGCCCTTGAGGATGTGGTCGGCCGCCGTCTGGGCCGCCAGAGGCCGGACGGCCAGGAAGGCCGCCAGGAGAAGAACCGCCGACAGAATCGCTGTTTTTCGCATTTTTCCCTCCGTCGAAGCGACCCTCTTTGTAGTCGTTTTCGGCGAAAATGTCAAATTCTCGCCGCTCTGACCGTATAACACTTTAGCTATTTCGCCCAGAAAGCCATGGCGCGGCCATGTCCCCCGAAGCGAAATGGGACCCTCGTCAGGGTGATGATAAATGCGCGGCCGTTTTCAAGACTTTTTTACTATTGGCACCTACCTCCCCTTCCCCTCCTATGAAGAGGAGGGGCCCAGAAAACGGTGAACGGCCGCGGGGTCGGAGGGGGATAGGGCCGCGCCATCAGCCTTTCGGGCCTAATACATAAAGTGTATAACGGTCAGCTCGCCGCTCTGCCGCCCTGCGTCGCCGCCCTGACGGCTCTCGGCCGGCCGAACCCGGCCGGGGCGTTTTCGTATATCTCCCTGGAAAGGAGACGCCCATGATCGTGGTCACGACGCCGACTCTCGAAGGGAAAAAGATCGTCCGTTATCTCGGACTCGTCAGCGGCGAGGCGATCCTCGGAGCCAACATCTTCAAGGACTTTTTCGCCGGCATCCGGGACATCGTCGGCGGACGCTCGGCCGCCTACGAAGGCGAGCTCCGCAAGGCCAAGGACATCGCCCTCGGGGAGATGATAGCCTATGCCCAGCAGTACGGCGGGAACGCCGTCGTCGGAGTGGACCTGGACTACGAGACGATCCAAGTCGGCCAGGGGGGCGGGATGCTCATGGTCAGTGCCAGCGGGACGGCCGTCCAGGTCGAGGACTGACCTCAGGCCCGGGCTTTGGGCTTGAAATATTCGTCGACTTCGGCGTCGAAGGCGACGTAGAGGTCCTCCATCTTTCGCCGCGCGGCTTCGAGCCCCTCGGGCGTCAAGTCCGGAGGGATGTCGACCGGCGTTCCGTACACCGCGGCCACGCGGGCGAAAGGATAGAACATCTCGAACCGGTCCCAGCTCGAGAGGACCTTTTTAGGCTTGGCCGTGACGGACCAGGGGACGAGGGCGGCCCCCGTCTCCGCGGCCAGCTTGACCGCGCCCAGCTTGAATTTCCGGTCGGGGCCCTTGGGGCCGTCCGGGACGATCATGACTTCCCCACCGGCCTGAAGCTCCCGTTTTAGCTCCATCCAGGCCGACTTCATGGGATGGGAGCCCGAGCCCCGGATGATTTTGTAGCCCCAGCCGTCCATGACCCGGGCGATGTATTCGCCGTCCCGGGAGGGGCTGACGAGGGGCGTCCGATTCCGCCGGCGGAAGAAATAAGGGGCGGTGAAGATTTTCCCATGCCACATCAGGAAAATGACCGGACGCCCGGACTGACGGATGGCCCGGTAGCCCTCCTCCCCGAGAATCGTCCAGCGGCACGATTTCATCCACAGAAACATGGCAAACCGGCCGGCGCGGCTGACGAGCCCGTAGCGGAATCGGTCCTTGAGTCTCATCCGACCCTATCTTACATCAATAAATACGGGGACACATCACTTATCTGTCCACTTTTGAGGACAGATAAGTGATGTGTCCCCGTATTTTTTCCGCGAGGGAGCCGACGATGAAGCCGGCGGCGCTTAGGGCCAGGCCGTATGGGAGCGACCGGGGCCAAGCCGGAAGTCCGAGGGAGAGGACGCCCGTCGCCCCCAAGAAGCTGGCGACGGCGAACCCTCCCCCGCCGACAAGGCTGAGCAAGCCGGCCAGCGGCCGGGGCCTCTTGATAAAAATCATCGCCAGGCCGGGGATGAAGAAACCCTCGGCCATGATTTCGGACGACAACCCGATGGTCCTGAGGACGCTCCGGAAGCGGAGGGCGACGGCCAGGGCGGCCAAGCCGACGACCAGGGTGGCCGCCCGGCTCCAGAGGACGGGCCGCCGGCGGGCCGACGGGACGAATTTCTCGAGAAAATCCCGGGCCAAGACAAGGGCGCCGGCGTTCACCGCCGTGTCCATGGTGGACAGGATCGCGGCCAGGACGGCGACGAAAATGAGCCCGCCGGCGAGAAACGAAGTCCGGCCGGCGGCGAGCTCGGCGACGAGAGGGTTGGCCGGCGGGCCGCCGGCGAAAACGGGGAGGGATCGCATCCCGGCCAGGACGACGAGGATGTAGAGACCGAGGAGGGTCGCCGCCGTGGCGGCCAGTCCGCGCCGGGCCGCTCCGACGCTCCGGGCCGCCTGGATGCGCTGCAGGGCGATGGGCGAAATCGTCCAGGCCAGGGTGAAGGACAGGAACATCAGGCCGCTTTCGGGGAAATTCCCGAACAGCCGGAAGTATCCCGGCCGCCCCGCCTGGGCGGCGGCCACAACGTCGGACCACGGCGCCCGGCCGGCCGCCAAGAAAAAGAGGACGGCGACGCCGGCGACGAGGAGGACGAACTGAAGAAGGTCGGTGAACACGACCGACCTCAGCCCGCCCGCGGCCGCGTAGAGGAGGACGACGGCCGCCCCGGCGAGGAGGCTCCCGGCGTAGGACAGGCCGAGAAACCCCTTGAGGAACTGGCCGAGGGCGACCATCTGAGAGGCGGCCAGGACGGCCATGTACCAGCCGAGGAGGACCGCGGTCAGGAGGCGGGTCAGCCGGCCGTAGCGGAGCTCGACGAGCTCGGACCAGGTCAGGACGGAGAGGCGATGGAGGGGGCGGGCGAAGACAACGGCCAGCAGAACGACCGTCGCCACCGCCGGAAGCCCGACGACCCAAATCGCCCCCAGGCCCGTCCGGAGAGCCTCGTCGGCGGTCACGAGGACCGAGGTCGCCCCAAACCAGGATGAGGTCAGGGAGACGTAGATCAGCCCGGCCGGGAATCGACGGCCTCCGAGGAAGAAATCCTCGAGACTCCCCATCCGCCGCGAAAACGCCAGCCCGGCGGCCAGGACAAGAGCCAGATAGCCGACGAAGAGGGCGAGGAACTCGGGCCGCATGGAGGCCATTATATCCCAATCCCGTGTGCTATAATGGCCGCACCATGCGCCCGTTTTTGGCGGCCCTTCTCGGGCTCCCCCTGGCTCTCCAGGCCCCCTCTCCGGCGCCGTCGGACATCCTCAGGAAGGCGGCTGCCGTCGCGGCCGCTCTCTCCTCGCTCCAGGCGGACTTCGAGCAAACCCTCTACCCTTCGACCCTGGCCGCCCCCCACAAGGAAAAAGGCCGACTTCTCTATCAAAAACCGGCCCGGATGAGGTGGGAATACACAGGCTCCAAGGAGGAGAGGAAGACCTATGTCTACGACAACGGCCTCCTCCTGTCCTACTTTCCGGCCGACAACCAGCTCATCCGCCGAACGATCCCCGAGGGTGAGCCCGGGACCGAAATATTCGGCCTCCTCTCGGGCCGAGGGGAGATCGAAACGCGATATAACGTCGAGTCCAGCCCCTTCCCCACCCAGGGCGGGCCCGTCCACCAGATCAAACTGACGCCGAAGTCGGGCGAGGGAGAAACCGACTATCTCCTCCTCGAAATCGATGCTCGGACTTTATTCATCCGGAAAGCCATCATCTTCGACTGGGCGGGGAACAAAAACGAGCTCGAATTTTCCGGTCACAAGACGAACCCCCGCCTGGCCGCGGACGCCTTCACGGTCAAGGTCCCCCCCGACTGCGAGATCATCGACGATGCCCCGCCCCGGAAGCGCTAAACTTTTTCGCCCGGAGACCGTATAAATGCCCGAGGACTCAAAGTCCTCCGCGACAGACGACCTGCGGCTCGTCCGCCGGGCTTTGCGCGGCGACCGAAAGGCATTCGAGATGATCGTCCGGAAGTACCAACAGCCGTTGGTCCAATACGTCGGCCGGATGGTCAGGGAACGGGAGCAAGCCCTGGATGTCAGCCAGGAGGTTTTTCTCCGGGCTTACGCCTCGCTCGCCTCCTTCAGGCCCGAATATAAATTCTCGACCTGGCTTTACCGGATCGCCTCGAACTACCTGATCGACTCCTGGCGGAAAAAGAAGCTGGCCACGGTTTCGATCGACCAGCCGCTCGAGGAGGGCGCCGAGGACGGCCCCTGCCTCCAGCTGGCCGACGAATCGGCCTCGGTCGTCCGGACCCTCGAGTTGAAAGAGCTTCGAAAGCGGCTCGAAAGGGCGATCGATCGGCTTCCGCCCCATCTCCGGGAGCTTTTCGTCTGGCGCCACGTCAACGGCTTGAGCTACGAAGAGATGGCCGAGGTCAAGGGGCTGCCCGTGGGGACGGTGAAGAACCGCGTCTTTCAGGCCAAGGAATGGCTCCGGCGTTGGTTGGAGGAGTGATCATGAACTGTCATCCGGCCGAGGCGGTCTACGGCTATCTCGACGGCGGCCTCTCCCCGGCCGAGCGGGCCTCGTTCGAAGCCCACCTCGCCGGCTGTCCGGCCTGCCGGGCCGCGGTCGAGACCCGACGGAGGATCGCCCAAGCCGCCGCCTCTCTTCCGGCCATCGACCTTCCGGCCGATTTCGCCGAACGGGTGATGTCGCGGCTCGATGAGGTCCCGGCGCCGGCCCCGGCGAGAAGGCGGACCGGTTTCCTGGCCTGGCTCGCCGCGGCCGCGGGGGGCTTCTTCGTCCTGGGCTCGACCTACATCCTGGCCGCTGTCATCGCCGGCCAGAGCCTCTCCCGCGCCGCCGCGACCCTTCACGGCTTCCTTTGGGGCGCCATCCGGGGCGCGGTTTTCTATTCGATCAAAGGGCTGAAGGTCCTGGTCCTCGCCGTTCAGCTGGCCGTCCAGCTCATTGGGCACGCCCTGGAGACGCTCAAGACGACGCTCCTGGCTTTGAGCCCCCTCCTTCCGGTCGTCGCCCTCGGATTGACGGCCGCCCTGCTCGTCGCGGCCGGCTTGTGGCTCGGCTGGCGCCGGCGCTATCCCCGCGAGGAGAACATCCATGAGAACTAACCTCCGCTTGACCGCCGGGCTGGCCGCTCTCTTCCTCGTCGCCATCCCGGTCTCTCTTGGGGCCGGGCAGAACCAAACCCGGTTCGCCTTCAAGGACGAAATCCTCATCGGCCCCGAGGAAACCCAGGACAACATCGTCTCCCTCGGAGGGAGCGTGACGGTCGAGGGCCAGGTCCGCCAGACCGTGTTCGCCATCGGCGGGACGGTGACGATTTCGGGCCGGGTCGGCGAATCCGTCGTCGTCATCGGCGGACGGGTCCTCCTCCGCCCCACAGCCGAGGTCGCCAAGGACGTCGTCATCCTCGGCGGGACGCTGACCCGCGAGGCCGGCTGCACCGTCGGCGGCGACACCGTCTATTTCAAGTCCAAGGAGCTTTCGGACAAGTTCTTCAAGGGGGGGCTGCTCGGATTCCTCTCGGTCTCGCTTCTCCCGGTCATCCTCATCGTCAAGTTCGTCACCCTCTTCATCTGGGCCCTCGTCGCCTTCGTCGTGGCCATGCTCTTCCCCCGCCAGGTCAAGCTGGCCTCGGACCAGGTCCGGACGTCTTTCTGGTCCATCTTCTCCACCGGCCTCCTGGCCCTCGTCGCCTTCACCGTGTTTATCCTCATCGCCGCGGTCCTGTCGATCGTCCTGATCGGCATTCCGGTCCTCTTGGCCCTCGGGTTCGCCGGCCTGGTCGTCAAGATGTTCGGCCGGGTGGCGATGCTCTATTTCTTCGGGGAAAGCCTGGCCCGGGGCTTCAACCGCCGGAGCGTCTCGGCCCTCGGCGGGGCGATGCTCGGCCTCCTCCTCGTCGGATTCATCGGCTTCATCCCCCTCTTCGGCTGGCTGTTCACGACGATCATCAACATCGTCGGTTGGGGGGTTGCCATCCGGACGAAATTCGGAACGACCGAGAACTGGCTCCGCCGGTCTCCCCGTCCGGCCGGCCCTCCGCCCGCCCCGGCCGCCCCGCTTCCCCCGACTCAGATTCCATAATAAACACCGGGAGAAATACGGGGACACATCACTTAATTCCGGGAAATAAGTGATGTGTCCCCGTATTTATTCCAGAGAGGCTTTAAGCCGGGCCGGGGTCATCGGCAGTTGGAGGAGGCGGGCTCCCGTCGCGTCGAAGACTGCGTTGGCGATGAGGCCGCCCATGAGGATGATCGCCGGCTCCCCGCCGCCCGACGGCGCGAGTTCGGGCGAGTCGAGGAGCACGGTCTCGATCTTCGGCAATCCGGAAAACCGGGGCAGTTCGTACGTGTCGAAATTGCGGTCCAGAATCTGTCTCCCCTTGAAACGGACCTCTTCGCTCAAGGCAT
>Ga0194125_10010660_pt1 | contig 12510 bp, 11 predicted proteins | sample TA2KigC250mmetaG_FD_148626 | JGI IMG/M metagenome (GOLD analysis project Ga0194125, IMG submission 148626) | Freshwater microbial communities from Lake Tanganyika, Tanzania - TA2015034 Kigoma Deep Cast 250m | ecosystem: Environmental > Aquatic > Freshwater > Lake | place: Tanzania: Lake... | reverse complement strand
TCTTGGGTACAGGCTGGTCAGGAGATTATCAGGAAACTTTCGGCATATAATTTAGATACGATCTGGCTGCGGCCCGGGGATAAACAGATCATTGTTCAAAAAAGTCATCTATGAAACTTCGGACAATAAGAAACATAGTTATATCATTGTCATTTCTGATCCTTTTTTTCGGTTTTGGTTATAAGTTGGGTTTAAAACAGGCCGGTCATGATTCTGTCTTTACGCCCGTAAACATTGCCGGAAAGAATCCTTCCAAATCGGTAAGTGTTGATTTCTCCCTGTTCTGGGATGTTTGGGACAGACTAAACCGTTCCTATATAGACAAAAACAAGCTGGATCCCCAAAAGATGATTTATGGAGCTATTTCGGGAATGGTTTCTTCTCTGGAGGATCCCTATACAGTCTTTTTGACGCCGGACCAGAATAAGGAAGCAAAAGATGATTTGGGTGGAAGATTTGAGGGAATTGGTGCTCAATTGGGAATAAAAGATAAAAAGATTGTCATTGTTGCACCGCTGAAGGATTCTCCGGCAGAAAAAGCCGGTCTTAAGGCCGGGGATTGGATTATGAAGGTAGACGGTAAAGATACTTCTTCCTGGACTTTGCCGCAGGCAGTATCCAAAATCCGCGGTCCTAAAGGAAGCAAAGTGATGCTGTCAATTGTTCATAAAGAAGCAAGTCAAAGTGGTGAAGTTGCTGTTGTTCGTGATGAGATAAAAGTAGCATCGGTAGAGTGGGAGGTCGCAAAATGGAAAATGGAAGATGGAAAATGGAAGATGGAAAAAGATGAGTGTAGCGCCTGCGAGAGGGTAGTACATCTGAAACTGGCTAGATTTGGAGATCAGACGAATGAAGATTGGAATAAGGCGGTTGAGGATATAAGAAAAGCAATCGAGTTGCCTGGCTACAGAGCAATAAGAGGACTGATATTCGATTTACGCAATAACCCCGGAGGATATCTTTCCGGTGCTGTTTTTATCGCTTCGGAATTTCTTGCTGATGGAACTATAGTTATCCAAGAGCAGACTGGTGGATTCAGGCAGACTTTTACGGTGAACAGAAAAGGTAGAATTTTGGAAATACCTATGATAGTATTAATCAATAAAGGTTCCGCTTCTGCCAGTGAAATTGTCGCTGGCGCTTTAAAAGAACGAGGCCGGGCTAAAATCGTCGGAGAACAGTCTTTCGGAAAAGGCAGCATCCAGGAAGCTCAAGATCTGTCCGGGGGAGCTGGGATTCATATTACTACTGCCAAGTGGCTTCTTCCGCAGGGAGAATGGATTAATACTACCGGTATAGAACCGGATGTCAGGGTAGAAAATGATATCAACAAACCTGATGAAGATCTGCAATTGACAAAAGCAATAGAGACATTACTTAAAACTAAATGAAGCTGGGGCAATTATGCTCCACCTTCAATTAAATAAGGAGGCTTATGAAACGAATTGTAATCCTTTTTTCTCTTCTGATTATTCTTTTTGCCGTCTGGATTTCTTCAGACCGGCAGTTTAATTTGAGTTGGAGTAGCCTAAATAAATACTTCCAGCCGCCTCAAAAAATCGATTTCTCCGTTCCATCTGAAAAGGTGAAAATCTTATCGGAAGAGTCAGTCATCATTCAGACTGTGGAAAAGGTTTCACCGTCTGTGGTGACTGTTTCTATTGTTAAAACCAGATCAGTAGGCAGGATGTTTGAGATTAATCCTTTTGATCCGTTTGATATTTTCCGCCAGCAACCGGGTACGCAAAAGAAGGTTGAACAGGATATCGGCACCGGGTTTATTGTTTCGGCTGATGGAATGATTGCCACCAATAAACATGTTGTTGCTGATTCTACAGCAAAATATAAGGTGGTAACCAAAGACGATAAGACCTATGAAGTGCAAAAAATATTCCGTGATCCTACCAATGATTTGGCCATCCTGAAAATTAACGCCAACAACCTTTCGCCGGTGGTTCTGGGAGATTCAACCCAGCTAAAAGTGGGACAAATGGCCATTGCCATAGGAACTGCGTTGGGAGAGTTTAGAAACACGGTTACGGTCGGGGTCATCTCAGGATTAGGGCGAGGGATAACTGCAGGGAGTCCTTTTGAAGGATACGTTGAGAGACTTGATAATGTTATTCAAACGGATGCAGCCATCAATCCGGGTAATTCCGGCGGGCCGCTATTAAATTCATCCGGACAAGTGATCGGTGTAAATACTGCGGTTTCTTCCGAAGGTCAAAACATCGGCTTTGCCATTCCGATAAATGTGGTTAAGGATTCCCTGGCGCAGTTTAACAAAACCGGGAAGTTCATGCGGCCATTTCTGGGTGTCCGTTATAAAATGATTACTCGGGATCTGGCTCTGATTAATGAAGTTCCGGAAGGCGCTTATATCCAGGAGGTGGTTGAGGGCTCTCCAGCGGAAAAAGCAGGAGTGAAAGAGGAGGATATCATTACTAAAATTGACGGGAAAAAGGTCACTGAAAAAGATGGCGGTTTAGCCAAAATTATTGCCGATAAAAAAGTGGGTGACAAAATTACAATTGAGATTTGGCGAAACGAGGAAACTAAAACTTTAACAGTAACAATAGGAGAATATGAAGGAGAGTAGCTATCATCACTGACATAGGTTACTTAAGTGACTTATGATTTTATCCAGCTTTCCGTCTATAACTTCTTCCAGATTATGCCAGCTTTTGTTTATCCTGTGGTCAGTAACCCGATTCTGGGGGAAGTTGTAAGTTCTAATTTTTTCCGCGCGCATGCCGCGGCCGATTGAAGATCTGGCAGAAGCCAGGGTTTGTGATTTCTTTTCCTCTTCCAGCTCCCAAAGCTTGGATCGCAGAAATGATAAGGCGATTCGTCGGTTCTGTTCCTGGAAGCGCTCTTTTTGAGCAGAGACAACTATTCCTGTAGGTCTATGCCGCAATCTTACGGCGGTAGAGACTTTATTCACGTTTTGTCCTCCGTGACCTCCACTGCGGAAAAAATCCCACTCCAAATCAGTCGGATTGATATATATTTCCTGTTCTGCTATTTCCGGCATGACTACAACAGTGGCAGTAGAAGTATGGATCCGGCCGTATCTTTCAGTTTGAGGAATTCTTTGTACCCGGTGGACTCCCGCTTCAGCCCGGAGCAAGTTATAAACGTTTGTTCCTCTTATCTTTATGACACCTTCATCCAGTACTTCAATTCGCCAGTCTTTGGAATAAGCATAGCGGCTGTACATCCGGGTAAGATCATTAGCCCAAATTTTTGCCTCATCGCCTCCGGTGGCTCCTCTGATTTCTAAAATAGCAATATCTGGAATCATAAATTAAATTCGAATATCGATAATTTCTTAAGATGATAGAAGATAGAAAATAGAAGGTAGTAGTAGAAAGTAGAAAATGGAAGATAGATTAACTGCTTTTATTTTCCATTCTCTATCCTCTATCTTCAACCCCTATCTTCCACTCTCTATTATCTATTCTCTTATTTAGAGTTTCGTGCTTTTATCTACGAGGTTCCTATAAGCATTTCTCTGAGTGTTTTGGGTTGTCTGGCCTGTGTTTGTTTTTCCTGTTTCCTTTTTCTTTTTTCTGCTACAATGGCTGCTGTTGATGCAGCCGCTTTTTGTCTTCTCTGGAATCTTTCCACCCTTCCCTGGATGTCCACGTATTTCATCTGCCCGGTAAAGAAGGGGTGACATTTATAGCAAACTTCGGTACGGATTGTTGCTTTGGTTGAGCCAACAGAGAAAATATTACCGCAAGAACAGACAACTTGCGCCTGATTATGCCATTGCGGGTGAATTCCTGTTTTCATAAAATTCTATTATACAGGATTGGGCGAAAAAAATAAATATGAAAATTATAGTCTGTTGAAAAACATCTCGTCATTTCTTCCTGAAAATCCTCTGGTTTCTCTTATTGTAATTTGCTAAAGTAGAATAAAGGAGGAGAAAACATGTCAAAAGTAAGATTTAAAAAAGACACCCAGGATTCATTCTTTGGTCATTTCCTCTATAGACAGGTTCTTCCCAAAGATCATTTTCTGGTTAAAGCCAAAGAGAATATTCCCTGGAAGAGCTTCACCCATAAACTCTTAAAGTATTACAAAGGAGCGGGAGAATACGGCAGGACACCTTATGAACCAGCAAAGATATTAAGGATGTTGTTTCTCTCCTTCCTCTATCACCTCTCTGAGCGGGAGACAGAAGAGTTTGCCAACCTCCACCTGGCTGGAAAATATTTTGTGGGATTAGGAGCAGATGAATTCTCTCCTGATCATTCAACTCTAACCGTATTTAAAGAGAGAATCATCAAAACTGTAGGAATCAAAGGTTATGAATCTCTGTTTAACGAGATGATAAGAATAGCCCTGGATAAGGGAGTTAAATTCGGTACAATCCAAACTGTAGATAGTGTTCATACTATTGCTAATGTTAATCTAAGCAAAGATAAATTCAGGCAGAAAAAGAAAGGTAAGCCACCAAGAGACAAGGATGCCTCCTGGGGAGTTAAAAAGATAAAGAAGGTAAGACAGGAAGATGGAACCATCAAAGAGATAAAAGATTCCTTCTACGGCTACAAGACTCATGTTTCTCAAAATACCAAGAGTGGTATTATTACCTCTCTAACTGTTACCACCGGCAGTGCTCCTGACAACGAAGAGTTAACAACTCTGGTGAATAAAGACAGGAAGCTGGGAATAGCTAAAGAGGGAGAATTAACCAGAGAGGATAGTAAGTTGGTTGTTTCCGGTGGTACTGCCTATACAGGAGACAAGGCCTATGATGATGGAGATAACCATGAGTTCCTGAGGGTTAAAAAGCTCCAATCAGCTATCATCCTTAAAGATACCAGAATAAACTCAAAACAGGAGGAGAATAACCAATATTGGGAAGATTTCTCAAAAAGGGAAATCTACCAGAAGGCCACCAAACTAAGATACAAAGCAGAACAACCTTTTGGGCTGGCCAAACATTACCATGGTTTTTCCAGATGCAGGTATATAGGCAGGACAAAGATGGCTATTCAATCCTACCTTACTTTCATGGTTCTAAACCTTAAAAGGATTATTAAGTTAACAGAAGGAATTCAATTCAGAAGCAGTAATTTATACGCCTATGTGCCAATAAGTGGTGGTTAGCCTCAGGTGTACTGTATCTTTTTGACCTAAAATGAAGCTAAAACAGAAAAATCAAAATGACAAGTACTTTTCAAAGGAGTACAAGATTCCAGTGGAAATTCTCACCTGATGTCACAAGTGATATTTTTCAACGGACTCATAGGATTCCAAGTAACCATTGCCGTCTCTGGCCTTTTTTTGCTATAGTATTTCAATATATCTACCATGAAGTCATTATCCTCTCCATTTATGGCATTAAGATATCGGGACTTTAGACTTCTCTGGCTGGGACTCCTGATCTCCCGTATCGGATCGGAAATGCAGGTGGTGGCAGTAAGCTGGCACATTTATCTTCTGACCGGATCGGCTTTATCTTTAGGCATTATTGGTCTGGCAAGATTTATACCGACAATATTCTTTTCATTTTTAGGAGGCATAGCCGCTGACAGTATTGAGAAAAAGTGGGTAATGCTTGTTGCCCAAATCTCCATGATCACTTCTTCGCTGGCTCTGGCTATTACTACTTTATCCGGTAATATCAATCCATTGATTATTTATCTTCTTATCGGGGCCAATTCAGCCGCTTCTGCCTTTGAAACTCCAGCCAGACAATCTATCGTACCGCAACTGGTACCCAAAAAACACTTTATCAATGCTGTCAGTCTAAACACAACCATGTGGCATACAGCTATAGTCCTTGGTCCAAGTCTTGCCGGATTTACTATCGCCTTTTTGGGAGTCGGCAGTATTTATATTATCAATACCATTTCTTTTCTGGCAGTAATTTTGGCTCTGATCCTGATGACTACCAAGGAATCAAAAGGACCAAAGGATGTCTCTTTTAGCCTGTCCTCTTTAGTTGAGGGAGTCAGTTTTGTCAGAAGAAAACCTATTATTTACTCAACCATGCTGCTGGATTTTTTTGCCACATTTTTCTCCTCGGCTACAGTCCTCTTGCCTATCTTTGCCAAAGATATCCTTATGGTCGGCCCTGCCGGCCTGGGACTTTTATATGCAGCACCGTCAATCGGGGCAGTTGCTGCCAGCATAGTCTTTTCTTCTTTAGGACACGTCAAAAATCAGGGTAAAATTTTACTAGGAGCAGTAATCATCTATGGTTTGGCAACAATTTTATTTGGAATTTCCAGATCAATTTATCTTTCCATTATTTTTCTGGCTATAACTGGCATCGGTGATATCGTCAGTACGATTATCAGAAATACTATAAGGCAGCTTATTACGCCTGATTATCTAAGAGGACGGATGGTTTCTGTCAATATGATCTTTTTTATGGGCGGGCCGCAGCTGGGCGAAATTGAGGCAGGGGCAGTAGCTGCATTTTTAGGTACGCCTGCTTCCGTAGTAATCGGCGGAATAGGCACTGTTATGGCAACATTATTACTGGCTTATTTTGTCCCGGTTCTTAGAAACTATCAAGGTGATGAGCTATTGACTAGTGTTTAATTCATGGATAGAAAGATCTATGGAGAAACAAATTTGAATATACGCATTCAAATTTGCACTCCATTATAGCGTTCAAAATAAAAATATGCGTATTTTTTATTTTGTTTCGCTATATATACTTTTAAGGTTATATTTATGGAAATAAATGATCAAAAATATATTAGCGAGTCATTTACTGATTTATTTTATGATTTTGAAGAGTTAAGTTATCTAGTCAAATCGAATCTTTTCCTGCTTGAGAAATTCACCTCACAGTTCACCGCAATAAAGAAAGAAATCCGCAGCCAAACCTTCCAGGAATTAAAAGATACTATCCAATTTATTAAAAGTAAGTATGAGAAATACTCACAGGGTATAAACTCTCTAAGAAATGAGATTACTAAACATCCTCAATCATGTGAATTACTATCTTGTTTAACGGATCAGAAGAATATCTATTTAGACCTCATAAGAACAAATCAGGGTATCTTTGGCTCACTACTCACTTCTGCCGACTGGCAATCCCCTTCTTTTATCCATTCACTGTATTCCTGCGCTGGAGCGCAAACCGGCAAGATCAAAGGAACCATCAATGACTATAAAAGAGATGTGAATCTGGACGAACAGGAATTTGAGAAACAATATCTGGCTGAATATATCGATGCTCATTTGAAGTTGGGGGTCAATGTTTTTATGGTCTCAAGCGGTATGGCTGCATTTACCACAATTTTCAATTTCCTGCTGGCGGAAGGCAAAATTTCCGGAAAAGTGATAATGGGCAAATCCTGCTATTTCCAATACAAGCAGCTACTGGTCAAAAACTTGGAAAATCGGATTATCGAAGTTGATGAATTCCAAACTGATGCTATTTTTAAAATTATTACACAAGAAAAGCCGAGTGTGATATTTTTAGACTCGCTTTGCAACGCCAAAGATCTGCCTGTACCCGATTTGGAAACAATAATTGATTATTTAATAAAAAATACCAAAACAGATACCTATCTTGTCGTAGACAATACCGGTCTTTCTGTCTCTTTTCAACCCTTTAAAAAAATATTTGGGCTCCCGAAAAAAGTACATCTTATCTTGTTCGAAAGCCTGATGAAATATATCCATTTGGGACTGGATCGAGCTACTGGAGGAATTATTGCCGCTTACGGAAAAGATACCAGGAAAATATTTGAATATCGGAAAAACTTGGGCACCAATATCCAAGACTGTTCTGTGTATGCCTTCCCAATACCAAAAAGGAACCTGCTTGAGCGAAGACTGGAAAGATACCAAAGGAATGCTTTCCTTCTTGCTAATTCTTTACAACAGTATATTACATGTCATAGAAATTGCCCAATTGAAAAAATTATCTATCCGGGATTGCCTGGTTATCCTGGCTTTAATTGGACACAAAATTTACTATTTTGGGGGAGTTTTTTTAACCTTGAATTCAAGAAAAAGAATACCAGACTTTATAAACGCTTTATTTATACAGTAATTAATGAGGCAAAAAGGAAGAAGATTGATATTGCGGGAGGTACCAGTTTTGGCTTGAATACTACACGGGTATATCTGACTTCACTTTGGACAAAATACGGTGAACCTTTCATCAGGATATCAGCAGGTACAGAAAACAGATATCAGTTGGAAATATTAAAAGAAGTGTTCAAATCAGCTATAGATAAAATCGATAAATCCTCATTCTTACACATCAAGTAAGAACTCATGTTACCATGTATCGATACATGGTAACATGAAGCTTGATTAGACAAAACATGAAGAATCTCGCGCTGGTAACATATAATCAATTACCAGAACTAAATTATTCCGATAGATTATTGTCTGATCCGTTTAAGAAATATGGATTTGCTACTGAAATTATTCCCTGGGATAAAAAAAATGTGAGGTGGAAGGATTTTGATTTAGTTATCATCCGTTCATGCTGGGACTACCACCATAGAATTCCCGAATTCCTTGATTGGCTTAACAAGATGGAAATCCTCAAAGGACACATTTGGAATCCTGTCAATATTATCCGCTGGAACTTAAACAAAAAATATCTTATTGAATTGGAGAAGAAAAATGTTCCTATTATTCCTACTCTTTTCATCGATAAGAAAAACGTCAAAAACATCAGAAATCTCCTTAATGAGAAAGACTGGAGAAAAATAATCATCAAACCCGCAGTCGGTGCCTCTTCTTATCTTATTACTAAAATCAAAGCAGGTGAACTGTCCTCTGAATCGCCGGAAATAAAATCTGTCCTCAAACAATCAGAAGCTATCATCCAGCCTTTCATGGAAGAAATAACAACTGAAGGAGAATATTCGTTTATTTTTATCAATAAGAAATTCAGCCATGCTATCCATAAAATACCTAAAAAACACGAATTCAGAACCCAACCTGAATTCGGGGCAAAAGAAGTTCTATATAAGCCGGAACAATGTCTTATTATACAGACCCAAAAGATATTGGGGGAAGTTGACTCTCCCCTTTTATATGCCAGAGTAGACGGATTGATAATTGACAATCAATTTTATCTTATGGAACTGGAACTTATCGAGCCTTATTTGTACTTCGAAAAAGCCGAGAATTCAGCGGAGAATTTTGCTGAAGCAGCTATTCTTCTCGGGACGACTTTGAAAAACTGTGCTTGTGTAATGTGAGATGAGAGTGAATATGGGTATGTTTCTTCCCCTTATGCTGATGAAGATGCTCATGAATAAGGTTATGTGTTGTAAGTAATTTCTTATTTGACAGGATTTTCTCCGGAGATCCTTCGGTTACAATCCTATGATCTTCGGACAAAACAATAATCCTGTCTGCTATTTCACGAACTATAGCAATATCATGAGAAGCGGTAATTACAGTATTCTGCTTCGGGTCTAACTGGCAGATAAAATCTATCAGTCTGCTTTGACTTCTGGGGTCAAGGCCTGCTGTCGGTTCATCAAATAACCATACCTCCGGCTGATAGGAAAGTATCGAGGCAATAGCTACTTTTTTCTTTTCTCCTCCGGAGAGCTGATGCGGAATCCGGTCTTTCAGATGGGATATATTCATGATTCTGAGCACTCTTTCTGCTTTAAAAGCAGCTTCATTTTTATCAAATCCCATATAAAGAGGCGCAAAGCATACTTCATCCCAGACCGAAGGGTTAAATAACTGCACTTCAGAATCTTGGAAGACATACCCAACTTTTCTTCTGAATTCATATTCTCTTTTCTCATCAGAAAAAGTCTCCTGTGTAATTACATTTCCAAATGCTTGATATGTTCCGTTCGTGGCAAAAATAAGACCGTCTAGAATTTTAAGCAGCGTACTTTTACCTGAACCGTTCGCTCCCAAGAATGCTACTTTCTCTCCCTGCTTGATGGAAAAACTGATATCATTTAAAGCCAAAACACCCTGATAGGAATATGTAATGTTCTTAAGATTAATTATTGGTAATGGTTTTTTATATATTTTCTTCATTAAAATACAATAAATATGGAAAGAATAATAAGAAATGTTCCGACATACGCAAAGAAATCCGCAACGGAGAATGAAAAGTCACTCATTATATAGACCCGGTTGTTGAATCCTCTTGATTTCATGGCGCTGTATACTCCTTCACTAAGCACCTGTGTTTTTCCAAAAAGTACTCCCAATGCTGATCCCAACCATAATTTACGGGTATCTCCAACCGGTTTTCCCACCATCCTGCTTTTTCTGGCCAAAAACATATTGTTGGCAGTATTCAAAAGAACAAAAATGTATCTATAAGTTATTAGACTTATCAGAATGGCTACTCTAGGAAAATGAAGTCGTTCCATCGCTTTCATCAAATTAATCCAGTCGGTTGTGACTATTAGAAGTATAGCTAAAGATACTGAAACCGCAACCCGGCTAATAAGAAATAAAGCTACTTTAATACCATTATCTGTCAAAGCAAGATAGAAGGATATTGATGGTAAATTTATAAGTTGTATTACCATTCTACCGGGAGTAAAAATATTAAGAGTTGCCGGAAGTGCAATTATTCCAGTAAAAATAGGTAAAAACAACCATACTCTGGCAATAAAATATCGTATGGAAATCTTTGATAAAAAAGCCAGGAGGATAAGCAGTAAATATAAAAATAGGAGAGAAGATAAATCTTGCGTGAAACTTACTGCAAATAGCATGAATATGAAACAGATGAGTTTGGTTCTAGGATCAAGAGATTGAAGGTATCCCTTCTTCCTGACAGTTTCCTGCGCAAATATTGAATTCTGGATAACTGATGTCAAGCCCGCTATATTTTTTTCAAGTAAAGACATTATTAATTACTACGAGAAATATTTCTTTGCTGTTTTCCGATGTGAGCCACTTTCATGACTAGATATGAAATTCCCCATATGCACCCCACTGTAATTATCACTCCGATAAATCCTGATAAAATATAAGCAAATGCAGGATTGCCGAGCATCGATAGATCATAATCAGGAATAGGCGCTTTCCAGAAATCAGCCCACCTGTCAAAACCTTGCGGAATATAGCCCAAACCTAAGCTTGCCAGCTCCTCACGCCCCCATTCTCCCCAGGCAGTACCTGGAGCAAGTAATCCAAGAGGAGAAAGAAAAATCAGAAGACCGATTATAGCAATACTCCACTTTAGAAACGAGGATTTTTCTGATTTTTCTTTTCTACCTTCCATAATTAAACCCGGATTTGTCCTGAAAATCCAAGAAAGGGTGAGTCCCGTAATCACTGCTTCAGCCAATCCTGCAATGACAATATGCCCGATCATCATGGCAGGGACGGATACATATAATGTATAAGGAAAATATAACGCCTGACCCTGGGTATTTTGGAATAATACCGGCTGAAGTCCCAGCTCAATTCCGGTACACAATGCAGCCAGATTGATAGCAATATATCCTGCAACTGCCGAAAATATAATTTTTCTTTTCGGATTATTTTTCGCCCATTTTTCAAGAAAACGGTATATATAATATCCTGCAAGAGACATAACTATCGCTATGTTGAAAATATTGGCTCCAAGCGTCAGAATTCCCCCATCTCCGAAGAATAAAGCCTGAATCACTAGGGCTATACTTACCGATAACATTGCTATCCAGGGTCCGAGAACAATTGATACTATCGTTGCTCCGACAGCATGGCCGGTTGTACCTCCGGGAAGCGGAATATTAAACATCATAATCAGAAATGATAAAGCTGAAAAAAGGGAAATTACGGGGACTGTTTTATTATCCAGTCTTTTACTTACTTCACGCGAAGCTTTTATTAAAAACGGAGTGCTTACAGCATACATTGTAACGGATGAAACCGGACTTAAATAGCCATCAGGAATATGCATATTTAATCTCCTTTAATGTAATTTTTTTAAGCATTTACTACAAAATCCGTACATCGGTATATGCTTTAGATCAAGATAAAAATTATATTTTTCTTTTATTTCTGTTTCCAGACGATTAAATGTTTCAGCATGTATCTCTCTTGATTTATTACATTTTTTACAAATCAGATGTTGATGCTGACCGGCTTCCTCATATTCATATTCAGTTCCCTCTTGGGTTTGTAATTCGGTTATGAGACCGGTCTGCGTAAGAAATGAAAGAGTCCGGTAAATTGTAGATATATTGATATACGGTTGAATTGCTTTAATCTCCTTCACTATCTCCGAAATCTTCATATGCCTTTTTTTTCGCTGGATAATTTCAAGAATAATTGCTCTTTGTGGAGTAAATCTGAATCCCGATTGGCGCAGAGTATTTATTATATCTTTTTGCATATCTTTGTTATTGCAATCTATTGCAATTATAACATAATTGAGGGTGGGACAATATTCCCACCCTCATCCTGAAGCCCGCAGGCTGAAGGATCTACTAAGGTACGAGATCCTTCGACTCCCCCGCCTCTGGCGGGGTCGCTCAGGATGAAGCTGGGGCAATTATGCCCCACCTTCACATAATTATACGTGTTTAAGAT
>Ga0194125_10010653_pt1 | contig 12515 bp, 14 predicted proteins | sample TA2KigC250mmetaG_FD_148626 | JGI IMG/M metagenome (GOLD analysis project Ga0194125, IMG submission 148626) | Freshwater microbial communities from Lake Tanganyika, Tanzania - TA2015034 Kigoma Deep Cast 250m | ecosystem: Environmental > Aquatic > Freshwater > Lake | place: Tanzania: Lake... | reverse complement strand
TACCCATCAGCGAATTACTGGCGATCTGTATGTGTTACTGCGGCGCTTCGCGGAGGAACGGGACCTGGGCATTGTACGGATTGCCCCCTTGCCGGTACGCCTGTGGCCAGGCAAGATACGTGAGCCGGACGTATTCTTCGTCGCCCGTGAGCACAGCGATCGCATCGGTGAGCAGCTCTTCGGGGTGCCGGACCTGGTAATGGAGGTCACATCGTCTGGTACGCGGCGGACAGACCGGGCCGAGAAGCTGGTCGAATACGCCCAGGCCGGGGTGGAGGAGTATTGGATCGTAGACCCCGAGGCCAGGACGGTAGAGGTGTTCACGTTGCGCGAGGGAGCGTACGAGTTGCTGGGCAAATGGGGTGCTGGTGAAACAGCCCATTCGGAGCTATTGGCTGGGTTCGAGGTGGCGGTGGATGAGGTGATGGACTGAATCGGCTTCCTGGCCAACCTGGTCCTTACCTGGCTGCTGGCCCCGAAGGCCTTCGGTACCTTTGCCCTGGCCATGTTCTTCTTCTCGCTGTTCAACTTGCGCCCCAAGGTAGGGGTGGGCTATGCCTTCGCCCAGCGTCCGCAAACCACTGGCGAGTTGATCGGCACTCATCTGGCCCTGGATGTGGCAGCGGGGCTGGGCAGCTTCGCACTGGCTCTGATCGCCGCGCCCATTCTCTGAGCCTTGGGTTACGCCATCTCTTCAGGAGGTCTGAGATGCCTCAGCTTAATGTGATGTCATGGCCTGACAGCAAGCAATTTTGGCGACACAGGCGTGTCGTTGTGACAGGTGGCACTGGATTCCTGGGCTCCTTTGTGGTGGAGAGGCTCAGAGAACGTTGGGCAACTGAGGTTTTCGTGCCGCGCAGCAAAGACTATGACCTGCGTCACTTGGATGCCACTCAGCGCATGTTGCGGGAGGCCAAGCCGGACATAGCCATTCACCTGGCAGCGCGAGTGGGAGGAATAGGAGCCAATCGTGCCTACCCGGCCGAATTCTTCTACGACAATTTGATGATGAGCGTGTCCCTTTTCCATGAGTGCTGGCGGTTTGGTGTGGAAAAGTTCGTCGCCATCGGTACGGTATGTGCCTACCCCAAATTCACGTCGGTGCCCTTCAAAGAAGAGACCCTCTGGGACGGCTATCCTGAGGAGACGAATGCTCCCTATGGTCTGGGCAAGAAGATGCTGCTGGTGCAATCCCAGGCCTATCGCCAGCAATATGGCTACAACTCCATCTTCCTGCTGCCGACCAATCTCTACGGGCCGGGGGATAAATTCGACTTGGAGACCTCTCACGTCATCCCAGCGCTGATCCGCAAGTGCATTGAGGCAAAGGAGCGGGGAGACAATCACATCGTCGTTTGGGGAACGGGAAAGCCAACCCGCGAGTTTCTTTACGTAGAGGACGCGGCCGAGGGCATTCTGCTGGCTACAGAGCGTTACAACGAGAGCGGGCCAGTGAACCTGGGGAGCGGGATGGAGATCAGTATCAAGGACTTAGTGCATCTTATTGCCCAGTTGACAGGGTTTGAGGGGGAAATTGTGTGGGATACAAGCAAACCCGATGGGCAACCCCGACGGTGTCTGGATACCAGCAAAGCGGAACGGCTGTTTGGCTTCCGGGCCGGGACACCGTTTGAGGAGGGGTTACGCAGAACCGTGCAATGGTATGAACAAACACTGGAAGCTTCGCCAGAGAGGGCTGTTGGATAACGATGCGAAAAGTGGTAGACCATAGGACTCAGACTGACTCAGTAGAGTGCTCACCACCAGCAACAGCTTTGCCGGTAACGATCATCCGCCCTTCGCGAGGCTGGATATCGCTCAATCTACACGACCTATGGGAGTACCGCGAATTGTTGTACTTTCTCACCTGGCGAGATATCAAAGTGCGTTACAAGCAGACGGTTTTGGGCGCGGCCTGGGCTATCATTCAGCCCTTTTTCACCATGGTGGTGTTCTCTTTGTTCTTTGGCAAGCTGGCCAAGGTGCCTTCGGATGACATCCCGTATCCCATCTTCAGCTACGCAGCTCTGGTGCCCTGGACCTTCTTCGCCAATGGGTTGAGCCAGTCGTCCACCAGTCTAGTAGCAAGTGCCAATTTAATCAAGAAAGTCTACTTCCCGCGCCTGGTGGTGCCTATCTCAGCGGTGATCTCAGGTGGGGTGGATTTTGTCCTGGCATTTGTGGTGCTATTGGGGATGATGTTATTTTACGGCACAGTACCCACGGCGGCTGTGGTTTGGCTGCCGCTCCTGTTGCTGCTGGCGTTGGTAACTTCTTTAGGGGTTGGTTTGTGGCTCACGGCGATGAACGTGCAGTTTCGCGACGTGCGCTACGCGGTGCCGTTCCTGGTGCAGGCCTGGATGTTTGCCACGCCCATCGCCTATCCCAGCAGTCTACTTGATGAGCCATGGCGCACCCTATATGGCATCAATCCCATGGCCGGCGTGGTCGAGGGTTTTCGCTGGGCACTGTTGGGGTCGGAGACGGCACCAGGCCCTATCGTCCTCGTTTCGGCATTGGTGGCGATAGGGCTGCTGGTCAGTGGCGCTTTTTACTTCCGTCGCATGGAAAAGACTTTTGCCGATGTAGTGTAACCAATGAATGATGTTGCCATTCGAGTCAAAAACCTGAGCAAACAATACCGCATCGGCGGCCCCCAGGTGCCTTACAAGACGATCCGAGAATCGCTAATCGAGGCGGGGCGGGCGCCTTTCCGTCGGATGCGCAAATTGCTGTGTGGGCATGCCTACGGCGCTGCGGAGATGGACGCAACGATTTGGGCGTTGAAAGATGTTTCGTTTGAGGTAAAACGCGGCGAAGTGGTGGGCATCATTGGGCGCAACGGGGCTGGGAAGACCACACTGCTCAAGATCCTCTCCCGCATCACCGAGCCGACGGAGGGCTACGCCGAGGTCCACGGGCGGGTAGGCTCCCTGCTGGAGGTGGGCACCGGCTTCCACCCCGAACTCACAGGGCGGGAGAACATTTACCTGAACGGTGCCATCCTGGGGATGAAGCGGGCGGAGATCGAGCGCAAGTTCGACGAAATCGTGGACTTTGCCGAGATCGAAAGGTTCTTAGATACGCCGGTGAAACACTACTCCAGCGGCATGTACGTGCGCCTGGCCTTTGCCGTGGCTGCTCACCTGGAGCCGGATATCTTGCTCGTGGACGAAGTGCTTGCAGTCGGGGACGCAGAGTTTCAGAAGAAATGTCTGGGAAAGATGAAGGAGGTAACCAAAGAGGGACGGACGGTGTTATTTGTGAGTCATAACCTAAGTGCAGTACAAAGGTTATGCGAGTCCAGTTTCGTGTTAGATCAGGGGCACTTGATTTTTCAAGGCATAGCGCAGGCTGGAGTAGCCAGATATATTGACATTGTTCGTTCTAGAAGAGGCAACGCAATCTTGTTCAAGGAATCCAAAGTGGATACAGGTTTGCGGTTTGTTAGTTGTTACGTAGCCGAAGAGCCCGGCAAACCCGTTAACTATCTGCGTTACACGGTGGGTGGACATCTCGTCATCGAATATGAGGTCTCCCGGATCCTGCATGGTGCGCAGGTTACGTTTGAACTGTGGCATTCGGAGTATGGCTGCGTGTTGAGTTCGACCAGTCTTGACCGTGGAGTGCGGACATCCACGTTAAGCCCCGGCATATACCGGTCTGAGTTAACAATACCTCCCTTTCTGATAAGGCCCGGAGCATACTGGGTCACGCTCTCAGCCAGTGTGCCTGGGATTCAGATGTTCGACGAAATCGAGCAAGCGTGCCAGTTCGACGTAACTGATGATGGCAGTCCAATCGCGCTCTTATCGCAGGGACGGCGTGGAATTATCCTGCCGGTCTTGGAATGGCAGATCACTTGCGTTGATTCCGGGGCTTGACATGTACAATTTCTTTCACCAGCGGTATTCCTATAGCGCACTGTCGCCGCGCCAGCGCTTGCTCTGGCGACTTGTCCGGCGGTTCGTTCCGCCCCAGAGACGTTTTTTCTTCGAGGGTCACATCCAAGTGCCTGGACAACTCTGGTATGCGGATCGTGAACTCATCTATCAGACCTCTCGAGTTCATCGTCCCCAGATTGTTTTTGAAGTGGGTACCTGGCAAGGGGGCGGCAGTACTCTGTTCATCGCCCAGGCGCTCTGCGATAACGGCTCCGGGAAACTGTACACCGTCGAATTGGATCCAATCCAACATGCCCGCGCCGTCGAAAGCTATCGGCGCTTCCTGCCGCACTTGCTGCCCTTTGTCTCATTTTATCAGGGCTCCAGTTCAGAGGTTTACCCCCCGGTGCTGAAACAGGTTGGCCGAGTAGATGCTGTATTCCTGGATGGTTTCGGCGCGGAGCAAAGCCTGGCAGAGTTCCGGTTGTTCGAACCTTACCTGCGCGAAGGAGCGATTCTGATGGCGCATGACTGGTTTGACGAGAAAATGCGTTTGCTGCGCCCTACGTTGGAAGCCGATCCGACTTGGGAAATTCAACGGGTTCTCACTCCACCAGACAGCGTTGGGTTTGCTTTGATGCGTAAACGTGGGGAGTGATGTTTTTGCCATCTGTAATTCATTTCGTTTATGCTGTGCCGGATTATCGGCTGACGCTCTGGCAACGTGGCTGGCGCAAACTCGGTCTGGATATAGAAAGATGGCTACCGAGTCCTACACCACCTTGGCGGCATGGCGTTGTGTCTCACTGGCCGAGACATGCCCCTGATTCCATCACATCACATCTGTACGCTTACCTGTGCGAACGCTGCCAGGTCTTGCTTTACGATTTCCGAGAACGAATCAAACCGCGTGTCGGTCCGAACGATATTATCTTCGGGCATCCTTGGAGCGACCCGGCGTCTATTATTCAACGGCTGATCATGGAAGGAACACACTGCCGCGCAAAAATCCTGATATTCCCGTACCACCACGGTATTCCGAAGTACAACGAGTATGTGATACCGTTGGTGGAACGATGCGACTTGGTGCTAGGAATCACCGGGCAGTATTGGTACGACACGATGGACAGTTCGCCGTTCGCCTCATGGAAACCCAAGTTCCATCGCTTGGACATGGCGATTGACGCCAGCGATTTCCCGTTTGTCAAGACCGCGTTCAATCCTGCCGGGAAACGCAAGTATCTGTATATCGGAAGTGATCTGGACTGCAAAGGATTGGACATTCTCAGCCGCACAATGGAACGGCTGCCCGACTTCGAGTGCGGCTGGTTTGGACCTGGCCAGGACAGGCCGCACATTCACCATCGCGCGAAATGGGCAGTGTTCACACCCGACTTTGCCTGGCAGATCGCGAGCAAGTACGATTTATACGTGCACGCCGCCGTTTCCGATGCCAACCCGACGACAATCCTAGAGGCGATGGCATGGGGCTTGCCGGTGGCTTGCACACCACAGTCGGGGTACTATAATATCCCGACCATCGCTACTCTTAGCACTACTGATATTGACGCAAACGTGCGCACATTGCTCGAACTGCAATACGCGCCGGAGGAACATCTCTTCCAAATCAGTCGAGCCAACCGAAGACGTGTGGAAACAGACCATACCTGGGAACGGTTCTGCTCTTCGGTGTGGCAGGTGCTGCAGCATTATGTGATAGGTAGTTGAGATGCATATCTTGATTTCATACCGTGGCGTACCTCATGCGCGCGGTCGGGAGACGGGCGCGTGCCTGGCGCGCGCTTTTCGGCAGCTTGGGTACTCCATTTACGAGTACGGGAACTATTACGGTTCGACGGAACGGCTCAGCAATGACAAGCCGCCATCTGCTGTTGATCTACTAGTGTATTGTGAGTGCAATGACAGTGACCCGCAATATACCGAACTCAAGAACCTGGATGCCGGTTGCAAGGTCTATTGGGATTTTGACGTGCACACGCACCCAGCGCGCACGCTGCTATTTGCCCTGAGGATGCGCTTCGATCATATCTTCTTTGCCAACAAACTCTATGAAGGTTCTTTCAGAAAGATAAACAGCCAGACGCATTTCTTGCCTTATGCCTTTGACGATGAATATCTGCGCCCCATTCCCAATATTCAAAAAACGGTGGGCGTTGGATTGTGCGGCAGCCCGTATCCAACTCGCGTGGCTCTGATCGAACAACTTCGCCAGTCCGGCATAGATGCTCGTCTCTTCAGCGGAGTTTACGGCGAAGATATGGTGCACCTCATCAACAGTTTCAAGATTCACCTTAACTACAATCCTGAGTGGGGTCGTGGTATTCTGAACAGCCGTGTGTGGGAAACGATAGGATGCGGGACGTTGTTGCTCACCCAAAGCGAGGATTTCATCGAACTATTCTTTTGCGACCATGAGCACCTGAGTCTCTATCAGGACACAGGCGATTGCATCCGCTTGGCGCGTTACTGGCTCGATCACCCAGATGAACGCGAACAGATCGCGCAGGCTGGGCATGAATACGGTCTTGAACACCACACCTACGTTGCGCGAGCGAGGACAATGCTGGACACGGTGAAGGAATCGCACGACACAGGTGAGGTCAACTTGACGGCGGCGCTGTTCGAGATTGCGCGCAACAAGTTCCGGGGCGGCATCAGGAATTGAACGCTTGAGCATGACAAGACTTGTCGCTTACTGTCTCGAATGGCATATCACCAAGAGTCATGCCTTTTCCGATGTGCTGGTCGAGCCGTTGAAGCCATACGCGGATATTCAGCTAATGCCATGGGAGCCAACGGGCGTTTCGGCGCAGCCGTTTGAGCGCGGCGCGGTGCTAATCTTCTGTGAGGTCCAGCCGCCCGACGAGTTACTGGCGGATCCCAGGGCGCGAATAGTCTGGCTGCCGATGCTCGACAATGTGGTTGGCTATCCACAGGAATGGTGGAATCGGTTTCCCAAATCCTTGCGCGTGGTTGCCTTCTCCGAACATGTTGCCCAAAGGGCGAGAACGGCAGGTTTGTGTGTCTTGCGACTGAAATACTTTCCGGATCCGAAAAAGTTTGCTCCTGCAGACTGGAGTAGAGGAAGGATTCTATTCTACTGGAACCGAGTTGGCTTGGCTTCGCCAGCGCTCCTGCGAAGGATTTGCCAAGCTGCCCAGGTTCAAAAACTGATTCTGCGTGACCAACCAGACCCTGGTATCGCGTCCGTTTCCCCGCTAGCCATTCAATCACGGCTGGGCAGAACTGCCGTTGAGCATCTGCCGGCCTTTTTGCCACGCGAGGAGTACCTACGAGCAGTCGGCGAAGCCAATATACACATTGCCCCGCGTGTGTTTGAAGGGGCAGGCATGGCTTTCCTTGAGGCAATGGCGCGTGGATGTGCGGTGTTCGCTACTGACACGCCGACGATGAATGAGTACATTGTCCACAAAGAGAATGGCTATTTATTCAGCCCCCGCGGTGCCGGACTCAAGTGGTACCGCCTGTGGCAAAGATGGGTCGGCAGAATCATGGGCTCAAGAGACTCTAAAGACAGTTTGTATGTCTACACCGTACCGCCTCGGCTTCAGAATTGGAATGAGATTGCTCGAATGGACATCGAATCTCTGGGAATGACTGCCTTGAAGCGTCATCAAGCGGGCTACACTGAATGGCAGAAGCAGATCGAATGCTACGCGCGGTTTATCCTGGACTGGTAAATGCCAACTCTCTCGATTGTCACCGTAACCTACAACCGCGCGGCGTCGCTGAAGCAGAACGTCGCCAGCGTTTTGGCGCAGACCTTTACTGACATTGAGCACATTATCGTTGACAACATGTCGAACGATGGCACTAAGCAAATAGTTCGCGACTATCAGTGCATCGCACCTTACCCGGTCATCTACATTCGCGAGCGAGACACGGGGATTTACAACGCCGTCAACAAGGGGCTGCGTCGGGCGACTGGCATGTGGACGCACATCTTACATTCCGACGATCAATATGTCAGTTCGTCTAGTCTGAGCAATGTCTTTGTGCGCGATCTAAGCCGGTATGACCTGATCGCCAATGCCATCCTGGTTACTGATACGGCTCACCCGGCACAGAGACATCTATGGGTACCGGAATATAAAAGCGACATCCGCCATTACGACTTTCCACACACTGGAGTAATCTTGAAGAAAGAGTTCTACGAAAAGTACGGCTACTATGACGAGCGATTCAGGATTGTCTCTGACGCGATTCACAACGCCCTGTACTATCCGAAAGCATTGTACCTGATTGTTGACGCACCGCTTGTCTTGATGAGCGGGGCCGGTATTTCTAACAAGCCCTCCGCGCGCAATCTGTACGAGTCTACTGTTTGCGTGCTGTTCTACCACCAGTTTCCATGGCGGGTTAAGATCGCGATTATTTGCCGGTATGTGTTTCTATATCTGACACGACGCAGGTTCTTCCGACGGCTTACCAGGTGGATTGAACATGGTGCTGAGAGTAACACTCAAGAAACTGTTGGGCAGAACCGCGCCGCCTGAAGGTGTGATTCTTAAACAACTCTTGCCCCAGTTTCTACCAGACAATCTATCGGTCATTGATGCTGGCGCGCATATTGGAAGAGACACGTTAGAAATGAGCCGACTCTGGAAAGACGGACGCATCTATGCCTTCGAACCGGTGCCGGCACTCTTTGCCAAGCTACAAGCCAACACGCGCAAGTGCAAGAATGTCCACTGCTTCAATCTCGCCTTAAGCGACAAAACCGGCGAGCAGCCCATGTTTATCAGTAGCGGCGCATCGGATGGCTCCAGTTCTCTCTTGCAGCCGACGGGGCATCTGATTGATCACCCCGATACTTTTTTCCGAGAGACGATCATGGTGCGGACGATGACGATAGATGATGGGGCGCGCGAGCAAGCGGTGAGCGCGATTGATCTGCTATGGTTGGACATGCAGGGCTTGGAACTGGCAGTGTTAAAAGCGGCTCCACGGATTCTGAAGACTGTCTATGTCATTCACACCGAGGTCAGCGTGCGCGAGCAATACGCTAAAGCGCCGCTGTACCCCGAAGTGCGTTCGTGGCTTGAAGAGCAAGGATTCCAAGTCGAAGTCGAAGCGATTCCGCCTTCATGGGATGGCGGGAATGTGTTGTTCGTGCGTAGATAGGATATGCGTCCAGGGATCTCCGTTGTAATAAACACTCTAAACGAGGAGGCGAACATCGCCGATTGCATCCGCAGCTTCCAGGGCTTGGCGGATGAGATCGTCGTCTGCGATATGTACAGCGATGATCGCACAGCGGAAATTGCCCGCGGGTTAGGGGCGCACGTCGTGTACTATCCCCGCATCGGCTTTGCAGACCCGGCGCATCGCTTTGCCGTCGAACATGCTGAGTGTGAATGGATCCTCTCCCTTGATGCGGACGAGCGAATGACGCCTCGGCTCGCCGCGCGGCTTTTGCAGGTCGTTGAGGAGAATGTGTACGACGCGGTGGATGTGGCGATTCTCTTCGACTATTTTGGCGGGTTTGTCAAGCACGGCGGATTCTTCAACGCGGAACATCACCGCTTTTTCCGCCGCCAAGTCTATCTGAAGAATTACGACCCAATCGAAGAACAGCCGCATCGCTGCTTTTACACCATCAATCGCGTGGCTAACCGGCTCGTGTTCGACAAGAGTTACTATCTTATTCACCTGGCTTATCCGACCGTCGAAAAATACGTCCACAAAACGTTGGGGATGTACGGGCGCCTCGAAGCAGAACACATGCTGAGGAACCAAGTGCGGTTCAGTCTGGCTCGTATGATTCTCCTGCCGATCAAGGAATTCGTGCGTCGCTTTCTGATCTGGCAGGGCTACAAAGACGGCGTGCGCGGATTCATCCTTTGCATCCTCTATTCCGGATACGTCTTTCTTTCCTGGGTTAACCTGTGGTTTCTCCAACAGCAGAAGAAGCCCGATCAACGAGACATGGCTCATGCATAATCCCAGTCTGTCTGAGCTTCCTCCACCGCCGATAGGCAAAACCGGCTGGCCTTGGACAGAGGCGAGTCCTCTGCTGCCCGACACGATGCCAGATGGCAGTTCTTGGCCGCGCGTCAGTATAATTACGCCGTCGTACAACCAGGCGCATTTCGTCGAGGAGACCATCCGTTCGGTATTGCTGCAGGGCTACCCTGACCTGGAGTACATTATCGTGGATGGTGGCTCCACAGATGGTAGCGTAGAGATCATCCGCAAGTACGAGAAGTGGCTGGCCTATTGGGTAAGCGAGCCGGATAGAGGGCAGGCAGATGCTATTAATAAAGGCCTCCGACGAGCACGGGGAGACATTGTGGCCTGGCTGAACTCGGATGACACCTATTTGCCGAAGGCCGTGTCGGCAGTTGTGGCGGCTTTCGTGTCCAAGCCAGAAGTGAACCTGATCTTTGGCGATTGCAATATTGTGGACGACAATGGCCAGGTAACCGCGATGATTCGTGCTACAGACGTCGGTCTGCCTGAACTCTTGCGTACCGACCCGATCCCGCAACCAGCAGCTTTCTTCCGCCGTCAGGTGCCAGACACCACAGGCCTTCTGGACACCAGCCTCCACTACGCCATGGACTACGAGTTCTGGCTGCGCATCGCCCAGCAGTACAAGATCCGGCATATTTCCCAGGTGCTAGCCAATTTTCGCATGTCCCAGGGTAGCAAGTCCGTTTCCCAATTGGACAAGTTCTACGACGACTTGGTGCGCATCTTTGAGCAGTCGGCGCAAGATCCTCGCCTGGCCTCGTACTTGCCCCCTACAGCCACAGAACGCGCGGGTCTGGCTCACTACAACATTGGTGTCGCTTACTACGGGCGCGGGCGGATGCCACAAGCCAGGCAACATTTGCTGCAAGCGGCCAGATTGTATCCGGCCCTTTGGCTCCAATCCAGCCTGCTGGTCTTTCTGGCCAAATCCTTACTTGGTACCCGACTGACCACATCGCTTCGGCGTTGGCGGTACATGGGCAGCAGAACCCCAGGCCACAGGTAAGTTCGTATGCTTGAGCAGAGCCGGATCCTTTACCTGGATCATGCCCCCATCATCGGCGGCGCCGAGGTGGCCTTGCTTGCCCTGATGAGGACCATCAACCGGCAGAGGTATATCCCCCTGGCGGCTATTGGCAATAACCCGAAGTTTCGCCGACAGATTGAATCGGTGGCTGCCCGCACGCGGACGATTCCCTTTGCTCAGATCAACGTGGTCCATCCGGCGATGCCCTGGCGATTGGGCCGGTCGGTGCAGACTGTAATGGCGCTATGCCGGAAATGGCAGGTGGACCTGATCCATACCAACACATTGCGGGCGCACATCGTCGGCTCCTTGGCCGCTGTGCTCACTCATACCCCCCTGGTGTGGACGCTGCATGACAATACCTTTCCACCGCCCCTGGTGCGCTTGCTCGCCGCCATCCCCACTAGGGTGATCGCAGTATCAGGCTGGCTGCGTGATTTGTATGGGCCGTTGGGCCTCGCTCACAAAACCACGGTGATCTATAATGGCACGGACTTAACTATGCCGCTAAGCTTGGACACGGTTATCCGCGAGGAACTACATATCCCACCCAGTGCACCGCTTGTGGTCAACGTCGGTCGTCTGGTGGCCAGGAAAGCTCCTCACCTATTTGTGGAGGCTGCCCGGCTGGTTTCCCGGTTGGTTCCGGAGGCCTATTTCATCCTAGTCGGTGGGCCGGATCAGCTTGAACCTGGACAACACCTACTTCCTTATGTGGATAACCTAGCACGTACTGTGCATGACAGCGGTCTGGGTGAACGGTTGGTCATGGTAGGCCCCCGCTCTGACGTATCGCACTTCTACGCGACTGCTGATCTACTGGCTCAGTGTGTGGTTCAGCCGGAAGGCTTTGGCATGGTGGTCATTGAGGCCATGGCAGCAGGCAAGCCGGTGGTGGCCGCCGCGATCGGCGCCACGCCAGAGCTTGTTCAGGATGGAGTGACCGGGCTGTTGGTGCCACCAGGAGACGTGGAAGCTCTGGCCAAAGCAATAGTGGAATTGTTGCGGAACAAAGAACGGGCACGAGCCATGGGACAAGCCGGGCGAGCGAGGGTAGAGACAGAATTTAACCTGCAGATCCAGGTAATGAAGACCGAACAAATATACCAGCAGATACTTGGCTAATTTGCATCAAACTTATGCTCATCGTCTTTGACGCTTGCATCGCTACTGATCGCTTCCTTGGCATCGAGCGCTATATGACCAACCTAGTCCAGGCAATGGTGGCTCTTCTGTAAGGAAACAGTTCCCCTTGCCCTGCGATCTCGCCTCCCCCTCCTGGTGGGCCTGGAGGTAATGGCGATGGGCAAGCCGGTGGTGGCCTTCGCCCACGGGGCCCTGCCGGAGATCGTAGCAGACGGCGAGACAGGCCTGCTGGTGTCGCCGGGGGATGAGGCTGCGCTGACCAAGGCCATCGTGACCTTGCTGGCCGATCCAAAGCGCCGAACATCAATGGGACAGGCAGGACGAGACAACGTAGAAACTCACTTCGACGTACGGCGACTGACCCGGGAAATCGAAGCTGTATACGAAGCTCTGCTGCGAGGATGAACAAAGATGCATGTTTGCCTTGATCTCTCTCCAGC
>Ga0194125_10010649_pt1 | contig 12519 bp, 9 predicted proteins | sample TA2KigC250mmetaG_FD_148626 | JGI IMG/M metagenome (GOLD analysis project Ga0194125, IMG submission 148626) | Freshwater microbial communities from Lake Tanganyika, Tanzania - TA2015034 Kigoma Deep Cast 250m | ecosystem: Environmental > Aquatic > Freshwater > Lake | place: Tanzania: Lake... | reverse complement strand
AAAAAAATGTTGCTTGTTAAATAGCAATTAGGAATTAGGCACAAGATTCAAGAAGGGGTGTCATTTGCGCTCTTTGCCTTGGACAATCAATAATTCGTTTAATAAAATTTCATTAATTTTCCATAGCAGCTTTGCGTGGAAGGTTTCTCGCAAAGACGCTAATGTTACGAAAAGACTGCAATGTTAAAAAATTAGAGATAAATTTATGTCTACGCCAAAAGAAAAACTTTCTAAAAAAAGACAGAAGAAAAAAAGTATTTTATTTCAAATTGTAGTTGGAATTATTTTAGTATCATTTGCAATATATTTTGTTTTAGCTAATATTTTAACAAATGAAACAATTTCTACAAGCAATGATTTAAATAATGCTATGAATAATAAAACAGCATATTCTTTTATGAAGGAAGGGGAACTTTCTTTCAACACATCAGATGGTAAATTCAAATCTGCTATCGAAATTGAAATTGCTGATGATAATGATCAACGCACAACTGGTTTAATGTTTAGAAATAAAATGGCTGAAGATCAAGGGATGTTATTCATTTTTCCGTCTGAAACACTCCAGTCATTCTGGATGAAAAATACAATTCTTTCTTTGGATATAATTTTTGTTAATTCAAAAATGGAAATAGTAAAAATTCATAAAAGCACAACACCTTATTCCGAGCAATCTTATCCATCATTAAAGCCAGCGCAATATGTTGTAGAGGTAATTGCTGGATATTGTGAAAGACATGGAATTAAAGGAGGGGATAAGATTGTTTGGCGTAGGTATTAAAATGATTATTGAATTAAATGAGGTAGTTCTACAAATAAAGTCTATTGTCACATAGAGCCAGTCCGCCTTGGCACGGCAATTCGAGACTGGTCACAATGTGATTCTAATTAATATGTCAGTCTTCGACACGCTCAGATTGATATATATTTACCTTTGAAACAACCTTATGATTCACTTATAAGCTATCGTTTCGATTACTTTTTAACAGTTTTCTTTATTGCAGCTGGTTTTTTTACAACTTCCTTAACTACCTTTTTAACTGCCTTTTTTATAACCGGCTTTTTTGTTTGTTTTTTCTTTAAAACTTTTTTAACAGATTTTTTCTTTGCAACGGATTTAGTTGTTTTTTTCTTTACAGCTGTTTTTGATTTTTTAACAACCTTCTTTTTAGGTGCGGCTTTTTTCTTTTTAACCACTTTCTTTTTCAGAACTGTTTTAGCTTTTTTGGTTTTCGTTTTACTTGTCACTTGTTCCTTAAAACTTGCAGCTATTAGATTTAGCGCACTACCAGCTTTGAACCATTCGATTTGACCGGCATTAAATGAATGAATAAGCCAAACCTCTTCAATCGATGCATCTTTGTGTTGAATTAGCAACTTCAATTGTTTTTCAGGAGCGAATTCATTTAATCCGACAATGCTTAATGTATCATCTTCATTTATTTTATCATAATCTGATGGGTTAACAAATGTTAAAGGAAGCATTCCTTGTTTTTTCAAATTAGTTTCGTGAATTCTTGCAAAAGATTTAGTTATAATTGCCTTTCCTCCGAGGAATCTAGGTTCCATTGCAGCGTGTTCACGTGATGAACCTTCGCCATAATTTTCATCTCCAATAACAAGCCATCCAATTCCCATTGCTTTATACGCACGTGCAACTTCGTGAACAGGTAAATATTCACCAGTAAGTTGATTTTTTACTTCGCCAGTTTTACCAGTGAATGCATTTACTGCACCAAGAAACATGTTATTTGAAATATTATCAAGATGTCCGCGGTATTTCAGCCAAGAACCAGCTGGAGAAATATGATCTGTTGTGCATTTCCCTTTTGCTTTCAACAATAATGGTAAATGAGAAAAATCTTTTCCATCCCAAGGTTTGAATGGTTCTAAAATTTGAAGCCTCTCACTACTCTTGTTAATTACAACCTTTGTTTTTTCAAATCCATCTTTAATTGGCGCGATAAATCCTTTTGTATCTTTCTCAAAACCTTTTTCTGGCAGTTCATCACCGAATGGAGAATCTAATTTTACTTGTTCACCATTGTTGTTTGTTAGAAAATCAGTCTCCGGATTGAAAGACAAGCTACCAGAAATAGCAAGAGCTGTAACAATTTCTGGGCTTGCAACAAAAGCTAAAGTTTCTGGATTGTTATCATTTCTCTTAGCAAAATTTCTGTTGAATGAATTAATGATAGTGTTTCTTTCGCCAGTTTTGATATCCATTCTCTTCCACATTCCAATACATGGTCCGCAAGCATTAGCTAATACTTCTCCGCCAAAATCTGTTAATGTTTTAAGTTGTCCGTCACGTTCAATAGTGGCACGCACTTGCTCTGAGCCTGGAGTAATTGTGAATTGTACTTTGGCTTTCAATCCTTTTGAAAGAGCTTGCTTTGCAATATTCGCAGAGCGGTCAATATCCTCATAAGAAGAATTTGTACAGCTTCCAATTAAAGCAACGCTAATATTATCAGGATAATTTTTTTCTTTTACAGCATCTTTCATTTTAGATATTGGCCAAGCAAGATCTGGTGTAAAAGGTCCGTTGATGTGTGGTTCTAATTCATTCAAGTTTATTTCAATTACTTGATCAAAATATTGTTCTGGATTTTGATAAACTTCATCATCTGCTTTTAAAACATCAGAATTCCAAACAGCAAGTTCTGCAACATCTGAACGGCCAGTACTCCTTAAATATCGAGCCATGCTTTCATCGAATGCAAATACAGAAGTTGTTGCTCCAATTTCTGCACCCATGTTGCAAATGGTTCCTTTACCAGTACATGAAATTGATTTTGCGCCATCGCCAAAGTATTCTACAATTGCACCAGTACCGCCTTTTACTGTTAAGATTCCAGCGACTTTAAGAATAACATCTTTTGGTGAAGTCCAGCCGGAAAGTTCGCCGGTTAATTTAACTCCAATAAGTTTTGGCCACCTTAATTCCCACGGCATTCCAGCCATAACATCAACAACATCTGCTCCGCCCACTCCAATGGCAATCATACCTAAACCGCCGGCATTTGGCGTGTGGGAATCTGAACCAATCATCATTCCGCCTGGGAAAGCATAGTTTTCTAAAATCACTTGGTGAATTATTCCGGCACCCGGTTTCCAAAAACCAACTCCATACTTTTTGCAGATGCTTTCGAGAAATTCATAAACTTCTTTGTTCTCTTCAATAGCTCTTTTCAAATCTTCCTTTGATCCACTTTGAGCAACTATTAGATGGTCTGCATGAGCCGTTGCTGGTACAGACGAAGTTTTTCTTCCAGCGTGCATAAACTGTAATAAGGCCATTTGTGCTGTTGCATCTTGCATCGCAACTCTATCGAGTATAAAATCTGCAAAATCTTTACCTCGTTTTAATTCTACTGCTGGGGATTCCCAAAGATGTGCATATAATATCTTTTCAGCATATGTTAGAGGACGCCCAACAATATTTTTTGCTGATTCAACTTTATTTCTTAATTGGTCGTAAACTTTTTGAATCATATCAAAATTTGCTGTCATTTCTATTACCTTATTGTTTTATAAATATTAAAAATGATTTAGATAATTTATTTATTTCCGAATAGTTCTCTTTCTACAAGTTCACATATAATATGAGCAACAGTAATATGTCCTTCTTGAATTCTCTGAATGTTTGATGATGGAATAACAATTGAAAGATCAACCACATCTTTTAATTTACCGCCAGTTCCTCCGAGCAATCCAATAACTGTCATTTCTCTTTCGTGAGCTTTTTCTACAGCATTAATTATATTTTGAGAATTCCCGCTGGTTGAAATTGCCAATAATATATCTCCTTCGTTACCTAATCCTTCTACACTTCTCGCAAAAACATTTTCGAATCCAATGTCATTTCCTCCAGCAGTTAAATTTGAGGAATCAGTTGTTAATGCAATTGCTGGTAATGCTGGTCGTTTAATATCATGGCTTAGTCTTATCATTAGCTCTGTCGCAATATGCTGGCAATCGGCAGCGCTTCCGCCATTTCCGCATAATAACATTTTCTTGTTTTTTTGATAGGCTTCGGTAATTAATTTAGCTGCATCTAATACAGCTTTTTTGCAGTTTTTTTCAATGCTAAGTTTTACGTCAGCACTTTCTTTCAATGAATCTGAAAAGAATTTTTCTTTATCCAAAGTTATCCTAATTGTTTAGTTTTGTATTAGTTCAAAAATAACAAAGTTTGCAATTATAATCTTGACGATAAAAAAGAAGAAAAATATCGTTAAAAGTAAATCCAATATAGAATTTCCAATGTTTTGCGATTATTCTTGTAAACACGCAAGTTTTAGCGGTACTTCGACTATAGGAGCATGCAGAAAGGAATTAGCTGTCTGGTGTAAACATTTCAAAAGATATAATAATAAAAATAATAAGTGTTTAGGAACCGATATTTTTTGATACTTGAATCTGAATGCTTTGTTCTGGATACTGAATGTTTTTTTGAATTAGATAGGAATATTAATGCATTATGTGTTTAATTTAAAATTCAGAATCGAGTATCCAGCGTCTAGTAACTAGAAACAATTGTCCATAATTCCAACATTTCCTAAGTTGCATGCATTATTTGAAAACTTATGGATAATATCATGAAAAAAACAGTTCTATTTTGGATTCTTGCAGTTCTAATTACAATTGCATCTGCTGTTTACCAGAGAATGACCGGGCCAACCTATCCTTTGTCTGGTACGGTTAATCTAGATGGACAAGAGATTAAATATAAACTTGAAAGAAGTCAGGAGTCTACACAAAATTATTTGATTGAAATTAATGCAAACGATGAATCAATTAATGGAATATTATTCTGGAAGAAACACAAATCGAATGATGAGTTTACACAAGTTCCAATGCATGGTACAAAAACCTTAAATGCAGAATTACCAGCACAAAAGCGATTAGAAAAATTAGATTACTATGTACAACTTTCTAAAGGTGATAACCTTGTTGTTATACCAAATGAAAAATTGGTTACGATTAGATTTAAAGACCATGTGCCATTATATATTCTTATTCCACATATCTTCTTCATGTTTTTTGCTATGATGTTATCTACAAGAACTGGATTAGAATTTTTTAACAAGAAATCTAATCTCGAAAAACTTTCACTTTGGACAATTATATCTTTATTCATAGGAGGATTTCCGCTTGGATTTGCGATGAATGGATTAGCATTTGGAGAGATGTGGGGCGGCTGGCCTTTTGGGAATGATGTTACAGACGACAAAACTCAAATTGCATTCATAGTTTGGATAATTGCTTTCTATCTTGTGAAAAAAAATAAATTTGCTAAGATTGCTGTATTGATTGCTTCAATAGTCATGCTTGCAGTTTATTTGATACCGCACAGTGTGTAGTAGAAATCATAAATAAACATCAATAAAGTTACACTGTAACTCTTATTAAATAGGAGATAATAGATGAGTCACGAAAAACCAACAACAAGCGGTTTACCATCAAACGCTTACACTGAATTAAAACAAGGTGAAACCTATACGCCGATTATGTCCCCATCATCTGTCTATCCAGAGGTAACCCCATATTCTGTTATTACTGGTATAATTATGGCAGTGATCTTTACTGCTGCAGCTGCTTATCTTGGGTTAAAGATAGGTCAGGTATTCGAAGCTGCAATACCAATTGCAATACTCGCTGTGGGTTTATCTGCTGGATTAAAGAAAAAAGGGGGACTTGGTCAGAATGTAATTATTCAATCAATTGGTGCAACTTCCGGCACAATTGTAGCTGGTGCAATATTTACGATTCCAGCACTTTACATATTAAATCTACAAGCAGACTTTTATCAAATTTTCTTTGCATCTGTCCTTGGCGGATTTTTAGGAATTTTATTTTTAGTTCCATTCAGAAAATATTTTGTTTCTGAGATGCATGGCAAATTTCCATTTCCGGAAGCTACGGCAACAACGGAAGTTTTAGTTGCTGGTGAAAAGGGAGGAAAGCAAGCATTTGTTTTGGTGATTAGCGGATTAATTGGCGGTGTTTATGATTTTGTAGTTGCCGCTTTTGGTTGGTGGAGTGAATTAATAACGACTAAGGTTGTTGGTTTTGGTCAAGAATTAGCAGAAAAAATAAAATTAGAATTTAGAGTCAGCTCAAACGCTGCTATTCTTGGGTTAGGTTATATAATTGGATTAAAATATTCAGCAATAATAGTTGCCGGTTCATTACTCTCGTGGTTTGTATTTGTGCCTCTCATAGCATATTTCGGGCAATATATAACCCAACCGATTGGCTCTAATGTTTCATTGCTAATTAATGAAATGTCTGCCGAACAAATTTTTAGAGCATATGTCCGTCATATTGGAATTGGCGGAATTGCAATGGCTGGATTAATTGGAATTATCCGTTCATCTGGAATTATTAAGAAAGCATTCACTCTTGGTTTCCAAGAGTTATTCGGGAAAAAAGTTTCTGATGAAAATTTACGTACACAACGTGACCTACCAATGAAAATTATTTTCGGAGGAATATTTATTGTTGCAATATTAGTGTTTGTATTCTTCTTGTTCGGCGTTGTAAATAATTTGTTTCAAGCATTAGTTGGATTGTTAATTGTTTTAATCATCTCATTCTTATTTACAACCGTAGCTGCAACTGCTATTGCAATAGTAGGAACTAACCCAGTTTCTGGAATGACATTAATGACGTTAATTCTTTCATCTGCTGTATTAGTTTCTGTTGGTTTAAGCGGACCAGCTGGAATGATATCGGCATTAATTATTGGAGGCGTTGTTTGTACAGCTCTATCACAAGCTGGTGCATTTATAACAGATCTTAAAATTGGTTACTGGCTTGGTTCATCTCCATATAAACAAGAAAGATGGAAATTTGTTGGAACTGTTTTCTCTGCAGCAACTGTTGCGTGGATCATTATGGTATTAAATGAAACATATGGCTTTGTTGGTGATGGAGCATTGGTTGCACCACAAGCAAATGCTATGGCTGCAGTTATTCAGCCGTTGATGTCAAATCAACCAGCTCCTTGGATCTTATATCTTGGCGGTGCTTTACTAGCATTAATTTTAGTTGTTCTCAAAGTACCAGTTCTTGCATTCGCACTTGGAATGTATATTCCAATGGAATTAAACACACCACTTCTCTTTGGCGGTTTGATTGCTCATTTTGTTTCTACTAGAACTAAGGATGATGCTTTGAACAATTCACGCAGAGAAAGAGGCACATTGATTGCATCTGGATTTATTGCTGGAGGTGCTTTGTTTGGAGTTTTAAGCGCTATTCTTCGCTATATGGGTTATAATTGGGTTAATTCAGAATGGCAAGAATCCCACTCTGCCGAATTAGTTGCACTAATCATGTTCTGCTTGATTGGTATTTATATGATATGGGATTCTATGAGAGCTAAGAAGGAAGAATAGAAATAAGTTGTTTGTAAATTAATGAATTGACATTTCCTTAACCCTCGAGCTTATCGGGGGTTTTTAATTAATATTTCTATTGAGAAATAAAAATGTGTGATAATAAACTTAATTTGATAAAATCTTATGGGGGAATTAATGAAACAGTTTCCATCTCTTGTAAAATTATTTTTGGTGTTAATAATGATCAATAATTTTTCATATTCTCAAAACATTGAACGAAGTGAAGTCCCATTAAAATTTAAATGGGATAATTCAATTCTCTACACAAATATAGATGAATGGAATATTGATAAGAAGTTGCTGGAGAGTGAAATTGAAAAATTGAAATACTTTAACGGAAAAATGAAAAATAATTCTTATGTTTTCTATAAAACATTAAGAACTTATTTTGATGCTTATAAGCTTTATTATAAGATTTCAGATTATGCATTTCGTTTATCTGATGAGGATTTGAGGATTGGAGCGAACCAATCACTAAATCAGCAAGCAACAAATTTAGGAACCCAGCTTGGTGAAGCAGCATCATTTATTAATCCCGAAATTTTGAGTATTGAAAAAAATACAATCAACAAATTCTTTAATGAAAAAAATCAATTATCTGAATTTCATTTTTATGTAAACGATGTTTTGAGGATGAAAGAACACACCCTTTCTGAAAATGAGGAAAAAGTATTAGCAAGTGCTGGACTTATAACAACAACAATGAATGAAGTTTATTCCATTTTTGACAATGCCGAAAAAACTAATCCACCAGTCAAACTTTCAACTGGCGAGGAAATTGAACTCAACGGTGCTTCATATTCTAAATATAGAACCTCGGAAAACAGAGAAGACAGAGAAAAGGTTATGAATGTTATGTTCACCGAAGGGTATAGAAAATATCAAAATACTTTTGGTGCAAACTTAGCCGGTAAAATAAGAGCCGATTATTTTTATGCAAAGAATAGAAAATACAACACAGTTTTAGAGCAATCGCTTGATGTAAATAAAATTCCAGTTGGTGTTTACACAAACCTCGTTGATCAAATCCATAAAAATTTACCAACTTTACATCGCTTTCTAAAATTGAAAGCAAAAATGCTTGGTGTTGATCAGCTTCATTATTATGATCTTTATGCATCAATGGTGAAAAATGTTGATTTTACTTTTTCAATTGATGAAGGTCAAAATCTTTTGCTTGAGGTTTTTAAACCAATGGGAGAAGAATACGTATCAACCGTTAAAAGATCTTTTGATGAACGATGGATTGATTACGTTCCAACAAAAGGCAAAAGTAGCGGGGCTTATTCTTCTGGTGCAGCATATGATTTTCATCCGTTCATTTTGATGAACTGGACGGACGATTTTGAATCGCTATCTACTCTTGCGCATGAACTTGGACATACTATGCACAGTTATTATTCAAATAAAAATCAGCCATTCGTAAATGCACAGTATGCAACTTTTGTAGCTGAAATTGCTTCTACTATTAATGAAACATTATTGAATGATTTTATGGTTAAGAAAGCGAAGAATGACGAAGAGAAATTATACATTTTAGGTACTTACCTTGATTTAATGCGCTCTACAATTTTTAGACAAGTTTCATTTGCGGAATTTGAATGGGAAATTCACAAAAGAGTTGAAAACAATGAACCGCTTACCGGTGAAGAAATGAGCAAAATATATTTTGAAATTGTTAAAAAATACTATGGCCATGATAGTAATATTTGTATTGTGCCAGACTATGTTGCATTTGAATGGGCTTATATTCCACACTTTATTGGTTATACTTACTATGTATATCAATATTCAACCTCATTGATTTATGCTACTGCATTAGCTGAGAAAATTGTGAAGGAAGGTCAACCGGCTATTGATAGATTTTATAACATATTGAATGGCGGAAGTTCTGATTACCCGATAGAATTAATAAAAAAAGCTGGTGTTGATCCTTTGAGCTCAGAAGCATTTGACATAGCAATTTCAAAAATGAATAGTGTGATGGATCAAATTGAATCTATTTTGGATAAAAAATGAACATTGATACAATCAGAACACTATTTCCTCACTTAGCAACTGGTCAAATTTATTTCAATCATGCTTCACTTGGTCCATGGCATGAATTTATTTTTAATCGCTTGAATGAATATGCAAAAGAGAGATCAGGAAATAATGTTATGAATTTTGAATCGTATGTAAAGTATAGTCAATCTGCTAAGAATAAGTTAGCACTTTTGCTAGGCACAGTCTCTGAACGTATTGCATGGGTTGATAATGTTTCGAATGCAATGAGCCTTGTTGCACAAGGATTGAATTTTAAACATGGTGACAGAATAATTATAAATGATATTGAATTTCCGGCAAATGTTTATCCTTTTTTGAATTTGAAAAAACATGGAATCGAGATCGATATTGTAAAATCGAGAAATGGAAAAGTCGATTTAGAAGATATTGCCAAAGGTGTAACTCCAAATACAAAACTTGTCTCGATAAGTCTTGTTCAGTTTCTTTCTGGATACAGAGCAGATATTAAAGCAATAGGAGATTTTTGTAAAGATAAGAATATTCTCTTTTGTGTTGATGCAATTCAAGCTGCTGGAGTAGTTAATATTGATATCAAAAATATGAATATTGATTTTTTATGCGGTGGTACTCATAAATGGCTAATGAACTGCCAATGCGTTTCTTATTTTTTTATGTCAGAAGAATTACAATCAATGATTGAACAGAAATATGTTGGCTGGGCTTCAGTAAAAAACGCTTGGAATTTTTTAGATTATAATTTAGAGTTAAAGGATGGAATAGACCGTTTTCAAAACGGAACTCAAAATGAGTTTGGTGTTTGTTTACTTGACGCTGCTTTGGATATGTTCAAGGATTTTACAATTGGTGAATTTGAAACGAGAATCATCGATAATTCTGAATATTTTATTAATGCTTTAAGTACAGTTGGGTATGAACCAATATTAAGGGATGTTAACAGAAAAAATCTTTCTGGCATTGTTTCTGTTAAAATAAATGATGAAGAAAGAATTTTTAATTTTCTAAAAAGAATGGAAGTTCATTGTGCGATTCGAGAAGGTATTCTGAGATTTTCACCTCATTTTTACAATACTAAGGACGAAATTGACTCTGTGATTGAGGCACTAAAACAGATAGAAAATTAAAATCTTCAATTTATTATAGCTTGTTGTTCTGTGATCTCAGTCATGATTAATCTTATCAAATAAGTAAAAAGATATTAAAGAATTTTCAGAACAGCAAAGTTATATACTAAAATCTATTCGTTAGGATTATATGAAAGTTCAACCTTTACATGAAAGTCTGCACCGCTGAATAAAGTATATTTCACTTCACCAATAGTGCATTTATAATCTTCACCAACGATATCGCTCACGGCTTTTGAAATTGCATTTTCCAATTGACCGATGCTTACGGCTTTTAATTTATTTTTTAATAATTTTTCAACATCAACAGCTTTTTCTTTTTCTGACATTTTGCTCTCCAACTTAATTTATAAACTTTTGTACTTTAGACGAACCCTAATTAATACAGTTCAAAATTTTTATGTAAAAATTTCGTTTAATTCCTTATCAAATTCAATAACTCATCTGTCTTTTCTTGCATCAATTTTTCGTCATTTCGGGATTCAACGTTCAATCTTAAAAGTGGTTCAGTATTACTCATCCTAACATTAAATCGCCAGCTATCAAATTCTACACTTAATCCATCAAGTTCATCAATAATACCATTACCATATCTCGTTCTTAGCAAATTTATTTTTTCTAAAGGAGTTGAAACAGTAGAATTAATTTCGCCAGAACAAGGAAAAGCTTTTACCATTTCGCCAACTAGGTCAGATAGTTTTGAATTTTCTTCAGTCATTAATTGTAAAATCAATAAAAATGGAATTAATCCGCTATCCGAATAATAATTATCTCTGAAGTAATGATGAGCAGACATCTCACCGCCATAAATAGAATTAACTTCTCTCATTTTTTGCTTGATAAATGCATGACCGCTTTTCGAAACTATTGCTTCGCCGCCGGCTTTCGAAACTTCATCTAGTGTATTCCATGTTAGGCGGGGATCGTGGACAATTTTTTCATTCGGAAAATTTTTCAAAATTGATTTTGCAAGCAGACCAACGATATAATATCCCTCGATAAAATTTCCATTCTCGTCAAAGAAAAAACATCTGTCATAATCTCCGTCCCACGCCACTCCTAAATCTGCTTTATGCTTTTTTATTGCATCTATTGTCGGCTGCCGATTTTCTGGCAGCAAAGGATTTGGCACACCATTAGGAAAATTTGAATCCGGTTCATGAAAAACTTTTATCATTTTGACTGGCAGAAATTCTTCTAATGCATCAAGTGCCGGTCCAACACATCCATTACCAGCATTCACAACAACTTTGAAATTCTTTATTTTTCTTGAATCATAGAATTTTTGAAGACTTCCAATAAAATCTTCCATTATTTCCTTTTGTATTACGTCCCCTTTGGTGGGGGAAAGTTCTCCAATAGAATTTTGTAAAACCATTTTTTCAATATCGCTTAGACCAGTATCATAACCCATTGGAACAGAACCTTTCTTAACAAACTTTAATCCATTGTATTCGGGAGGATTATGACTAGCCGTTATCATAATACCTCCATCAGCGTTTAGAAATGGTGTGCCGAAATAAATCATTTCAGTTCCGCATAGGCCAAGGTCATAAACATTACAACCAGCATCTTTTATTCCATTAGCTAATGATTCCGATAATTCCGGTGAAGATTTCCTAACATCCCTTCCAATCACAATAGATTTTGCATTTAAATATTTTACAACTGCCCTTCCAATTTTGTAAGCTAAATCAGAATTTAATTCCGATGGTACTTTCCCTCGAATGTCATATGCTTTAAAAGCCGAAATTTTATCCATTTATTCTCCATATTACCATAAGTTTTATGCAAAGATAAGAATTTAGAGAAAAATTATTACCTAATTGAAACGAATTTTTACATAGCTTCAATTAAAACAGCAACTTAATTTTGTACTGTTTTCAATGAGGAAATATCATTCCTAGTTCTACTTTTATAAAGAAATTTATCAGATGCAGTAATATTTCTTGCTCTGTAAT
>Ga0194125_10010644_pt1 | contig 12522 bp, 16 predicted proteins | sample TA2KigC250mmetaG_FD_148626 | JGI IMG/M metagenome (GOLD analysis project Ga0194125, IMG submission 148626) | Freshwater microbial communities from Lake Tanganyika, Tanzania - TA2015034 Kigoma Deep Cast 250m | ecosystem: Environmental > Aquatic > Freshwater > Lake | place: Tanzania: Lake... | reverse complement strand
CCTGCTTTGCTTGTTCCTGAGATGACAATGTAGAATCACCGCCACAGCCTACGCTTGACATCATGAACACCACGAGCAAAAAAATTACACCGAGTTTACTCCATATTGATGTAAATTTAAACATAACCTCCTCCTTTGCCTGCAATGAGCGGCTAACGGGCTCGGGGTAAACGAAGTGGCGGACGGGAACGGAGTTCACGGACGACATTTCGTTTACCCCGTGACAGGCGAAGTGGCGATTCGCCACGAAGACTGTCACGGGGCGCCAGCCCCGAGCCCGACAAGCAAAATGGAGCGAAGCGACATTTTGCTTGTCGTTCTTGGTGGAAAAGAAGCCTTTGAGGTTTGGATGATAATCTTTTCCGCCATGTTATACGCCTGTTGGTCGCCAAAAACTTAATTTTCTCATCCTCTTTCTAAAAACTTTTTTGCAATACTGCCTTACCAAATTCATTTAAAATAAAAACGTAAGTGAATGAGATGCACCTGTCTCTACTTCTTTTAACTGAATTCTAAGTTCTTTTGCAAATTGAGCCTCATCAGGAAAAAAGACAAATCCATAAGCAATTGACTTAGGATGGATAACCTTGTTTTCTAAACTCTTATTCCTTAAATCATCTGAGATTTTTCTTTCAACACTATCTGAAGTCATTGCCTGTGCTCCACCGAAAGTGGCACCAGCAGCAGCACCCACAGCAGCACCTTTTCCTGTTGATTCCAGAACATCTTTTCCTGTTACAATTCCTACAGCAGCACCGATAATAGCTCCACCTATACCACCTAAGAATCCACCTTTAGCTGCCCCTGAACCTATCTTCGCCATTTCAGTCTTACTGGTAAGACGTTCGTAAGCCAAGCTTTTATCAAGAACAGGCCAGATATTATTTTCTTTATCAATCAGGAAGGTCTGGGAAGAATCGATTTCTATCTTATGCAGTCCTTGATTATCAAAGATGACTTGAACAGGAAAGATACCTGCACCCCTGATATTAAAACCAAAAGCCTTTTCTGCTTCTTCAGAATTATTATAGGCATAGGCTGCTACCTTGGCCCCAAGCACTTCTTTAACATTAGGATAGGCATCAGGCATCTTAAAAGAAACAACTTGTCTTTGATAATGAGTACAACTTAGTATTACAAATAGCCCTATTATTATTAAAAAAAGAATTTTCTTTCTCATTTCTTACCCTCCTTTCCTTCAAATTTTAGCCATTTCCATTTCTCATTTGAATATAGCTGGGTAGACAATTTATCAAAAAAGGTTTTATTCCTTTTCTCCATAGCAGCTGCTTCAAATTTAACTGTAACCATTTCAGGCTTGTCCAATCTCTTATAGAGATTTTCCATCCAGTGTAAATATACTTTTATGACTTCACCTCCCTCTACAAAAACAGCTAAGGGAGGTGTGGTAATTGTCACAATAACCCCTGTGTTCTTTGATGAGCGGACAATAGTCCCTTGCTGCATTAATACAATAATTGTGGATTCCCATACATCATCAAATGTTACATAAGGATAATCCTTACTTCCGCCCCATTCTTTTATTTTGCTAATTTCAGGCACTTCAAAACCTTCAAAGTCTTTCTCAAAAAGTTGATCTAATTCTGTTGTAACCACCTTTGGAGCACAACCGAAAAACATAGAGGGAACGAAAAATAGAATAAATAGAACTGTCATTTTTAAAAGCATTTTTATCCTCCCAAAATCGTCTTTAATTTTTCAAAAAAGTCTCTCTCAATTTCCTTTAAATAGGGGCCTGTTCTGGTCTTGGAGAATAAAAACACGGTAGTTGTGTTTGCATTCGGATTGCTTTTCAGATACACATTCATGTATATCTTGGATTCCGATTCTTTATCAGGAACTGCATAAGTAACAAGACCAGAGGATTTGTCACTTGTAATAATTACACCTTTAGATATTTTTACAACTTCTGAAACAGCATTCCAGGTTTTATCAAAAGAAGCATTAAATACTTTCTCTATTTCCACAGGATACTCTGATTTAGGGATATTTGGTGCACAACTAACCCAAATGGGCAAAAACAATATAATAAGGTAAAATGTTTTCTTAGGTATCTTCATTTTTCTCCTCCTAACATTTTCCTGATTTCTTCTCGTAACCGTTTAATCCTTTCTTCATGAGATGGATGTAATCCGTCATCCTCTCTAAATCCTTCACCTGCATATCTAGGAGGCGGTGTGATGTGGCTTATTTCTGCCTGCTTAATCATTTCTTTCACACCAGGATATATTTTATAAGCCGCTTCGTATTCTTCCTTAGCCTTTACCGAGTCACCTCGTCTCTTGTAAATAGACATTAATCCAAGATGTGCAGAGACTAAAGTTGCTGGGTCATTAGATAATTCAATCGTTTTGTTAAACTCGGCAATAGCTTGTTCCTCTTTTTTCAATTTGCCGTAAACTTGAGCAAGATTTAGGTGAACATCAACATTATCTGGTACTATCTGGTTAGCCTTCTCTAACAACCCGGCAACTCTTAATAAATCTGGTTTGGGACGTTTTTGAATGGCTAAGGAGAGTAAAAGATATGCTTGGATGTGCTTTGAATCAACATTCAGAACCTGCTCAAATTCGTTAATAGCCTCCTCATTAAAGTCCTCTTTCAAAAATATCTTACCTAATTCCATGCGATTTTCCACATTGTTAGGATTAATCCTAAGGCTATTTTGTAAATATTCTGCTCTTTTTTCGGTATCGTCATCTTTAAAGATTAAAGTCCTTTGTTTCGGAGAGTGAGCACAGCCCAATAGAACCCCAGCTATATAGAAAATAACAATAATACAAAAAATATTTCGCAGCATCTTTTTATTCCATGTTCTGTCTTAGAATGTCTACAAACCCCTTTGCAGTCTCCGAAAAAGATTTGCCCTTTTCAGATTCAAAAAGAACATTTATCAGAGTTTTTCCACTTGCTACATCCACAAGCTGGAAAGAGGCGACTTTTATCAATAACGCCCTTTGCTCTCCAGATTCTATAACTATTGTTCCTGTAAGGATGGAATCGGCATTAACCGCAACTCCTATTTCCAGAGCATTTATAGCCCCTTCAGCCTTTTCCTTTTTCTTCTTGGCTACCTGCTCACCAACACTTTTCTCCAACATCTCACGGTTTATGACAGTAAAACCTGCATTGGTCAAGTGAATAGTAAGAGCATCATCTACTATTCTTGTAAGGAGAGAATCATTACCACTTAAGAAGATGGCAATTGTTCGCACTGTTTTGATTTTTGTTTTCGCATCCTTAGTTACTGAAATAATAGGAGATATATCGCTCTTTTCCTGAGCAAGTAACGGTGTAGAAAGTCCAATACAAATTATTATCATTAAGATTTTGATTAGTTTTTTCATGTCTGCCTCCTAATACCTTCGCCCAGAATAAGAAGGTATGCGTGAAGGTGTGTAAGTAGGAACCTTGGGTGTTGAATAAGGTGAATAAGCAGGTGTCTTGGGCATCGGAGATGTATAAGTAGTCAAAGGGTCCCTGGTAGAGAAGAGTATGTTTGGAGGAGGATAAGTAGTTGCCCGATTAAAATAACTATCCGGTAATCTGAGAGTATTTACGTCAGGAACTTGTGACAGATGCCACCTTTGAGTGATGTTGTAGAAAGGGTCTTTAAGTGAATAATTTTCAAGCTTAGCCATTGACATCCTAACCGGATTGGTGGATATTTTAGTATTTATCTGCGATGTATAAAATATATCGCCTTTCATAGGGTTAATTTCTCCGAGCCGTGGGTGAGCATATCTTGGGCTTCCCCAATCTTTTGCGTGCTCTAATTCATGTGCTAAAACTTGACCGTAAGTAAATTTTTCAAGCCTACCCTGATAATAAACATATTTCCCTATCATATCAGGATTGATTTTTACGACCGCAGGTCCCCACATCCCTGAATTAGTTCTAATTGGCGGAACAAAATCTCCAGGTGCCTTTATAGTACGATCTGTTACTACAAAAATTCCTCCATATCTTTGGTATTTTTGGTCCATATTGCGTGCTATATCCCGAGATTCCCAAGGAACATACTTCATATCAAGTGCAGACAAACCAGCTACCGCTGCAACTTGTTGGTCACTTCCTATCTCCACAAATTTACTTAATGAACTTGATACATAAACTGTCTTCTCAATCTGTGTTTCGCCCTTATTTTCATTTAGCAACTTCCATTCAGCAATTCCTTGACTCACTTGCGAAATAGCGTCCGAGTCAAAACTTTCTGCGTTTACTGAAAAAGCAGTTATGAAGATTAGAATCGCAAAGTATGCTATTGTTGTTTTTATTTTCTTCATGACTCCTCCCTCCTTTCCTCTTTCGTTTGCTTATTTTTATTTGGATTTAAAATCAATTCTGCATTTTTTATCCTTTCTTCCAATCCTGGTTCAGCATTTATAAGGCTTGAAACATAGTTCTTCTCATTTATCCCCAGCCTGTTTCTTATGGATACAAGCTTTTTGAAAACACCAATAAGAGCGTTAGGGTCATAGCCAGCTTTTTGGGTATATTTAACGGCATGAGTATCAGCCTCCAATTCTTGTTCCTTTCCATATCCTTTTATCATAGATATGCCTATTGCATCGCCCATAGCCATTCCTACTTTTACACCTGTTTCAACCATTTGTTGGACAAGTTGTTGATGCATTCCATAAGAAGGGGAATATGGTGAAGGAGATGGTCCCATAGCCATGCCTCCTGCTACTCCTAATCCAACACCTAAAACAAAACCTGCCACTTGACCTGCCACTTTTCTTCTATGTGCTGCATAAATAAAATTGATTTGATGGTTTTTGCTCGTATGGGTAATCTCATGAGCCATAACAGCCGCAAGTTCGTCTTCAGTTTCAAGAATGTCCAGCAATCCCGTGGTTATATACACAAATCCCCAAGCAGCCGAATAGGCATTGATAGTGGGGTCATTGATTACCCGAAAGGTATATTTCATATCTGGCTTGTCAGAAGCTTTTGCAACCTTATTGCCAATTTCGGTAACTCTTTTGGTTAATGCGTCATTAAAAAGAATTGTCTGGGTTGCGACTACTACCCTGTCCGCATAAAAACCAAATTTCATCTCTTCATTGGCGTCTCCTGCAAAACTGATTTTGGAGAATACCAAAAGAAGTAAAACTAAACCTAAAATTATTCTTTTTCTTCCCATAATGACACCTCCTGTCTTTTTTTATTGGCGACCAATGGCGTATAACGGGCTCGGGGTAAACGAAGTGGCGGACGGGAACGGAGTTCACGGACGACATTTCGTTTACCCCGTGACAGGCGAAGTGGCGATTCGCCACGAAGACTGTCACGGGGCGCCAGCCCCGAGCCCGACAAGCAAAATGGAGCGAAGCGACATTTTGCTTGTCGTTCGTTCCTGGCACAAAAGAAGCCTGAAAGGTTTTGGACTTTAGTCTTTTGTGCCATGTTATCTGTCCGTTGCGAGCATTACTAAACAAAATCCCGATACTCGTTTTATTCCAGCAAATTGTCGGTTATTGGAATTTTATCTCCTTCTTTAAGAATTAACTCATTACCCGCTTTTATTAGTTTATTGTTTATATTCCAATTCCAACTTCGATATTTCCCAACAGTTTGTTCGTCTGCAAAAACAACCCACCCAGTGAAATACGCTAAAAAGTCTTCTCCAATTCTAATCTCTCCTAAAAGCTGTGCTGCATGGGTAGCTTCTTCTTTTGTTTCATCTTTAAAAAAGAGAATAATCCCCTTCATAAGATTTTTTCCTCCAACGGGTATCTGATGACCGGAGGACAAAGTAAACTCTGGCACCTTCTGGTCGTTTTCACTTACTTTGAAAAATGCTATTTGGTAAAGAATTTTTCCAGACTGTGCTACAGAAACTCTCATGACTTTAGGGGTTATACTATTGCCAGTTCCTAACCCTTCCCCATTTATATAAACTGTTCCTATAACCTTATCTCCTTTTCGATATTCTTTGAGGTAGAAATGTGGGCCACCTTTGGCACTTACTCCCTCAATTAAAAATAAAAACACCAGAAAATATAAGATGCAAAATATTGAAGAAAGGGTCAAAGTTTTATATGATTTCATTCTTAAAACCTCCTTTTTTAATCAGAATATCCTAATTTAACTTCTCTTCCATCTTTTTTCATAATCACTTTGCCTTTCCCACCCATATAAACATAACCTTTTCCATAAACGCAAACAAACGTTAGCGGATCATTTTCATCGCCTTCAAATACATAATTTTCAAAACCTGCTCCATACATTTCAACTCTTCCTTTGAACCGGTGTCTTGCACCACTACCGATGAGATTTGGGCGAGTTGACTGTCCTATTAGTACTTGCTCTAGTTGCCCTTTTACCTCTAAGGCTCCACCGCTTTGAGGTTGAGATATTGTCACATCCGTGGAGGTAAAGATATTATCAATTTTAATATCCTTCAATATTAACTCCTTTATTCTCGTATCTTTCACTCCCTCACCTCGTGAAATTATCCTTATTTCGCTTGCAATTCGGTCAACCACTACCTCTGTTGGAATATTTCTTATAATTAGAACTCTTTTTTCAGAAGTATATTTTATCCTTACTTCCTGACTAACTTTTAATTCATCTATTGTCGCAGTCCTTTCTTGAAGTTGAACTACCTGTGTTTTATCATTCCAAGAAATCTTTAACTCTTTTTCCATCTCAAGTCGATTCGGTTTGATAATCATAAACTTTTTCACCTTGTCCAATTGCTGAATAGTGCCATCAACGGTGTCAGTAGTTGGAGGTTTTAGTTCTATTACTTCTTGGCTTGAAACAGCAGCGACAGATAAACACAAAACAAATGATACTAAACTCAAAATTAAAATATACCTTTTCATTATCTTTTTCTCCTTATTCCTGCCCACAATTTCCGATAACGGGCTCGGGGTAAACGAAGTGGCGGACGGGAACGGAGTTCACGGACGACATTTCGTTTACCCCGTGACAGGCGAAGTGGCGATTCGCCACGAAGACTGTCACGGGGCGCCAGCCCCGAGCCCGACAAGCAAAATGGAGCGAAGCGACATTTTGCTTGTCGGTTCGAGTGCTTGAGAAGGGCGAAGGCTTTTGGATGTTAACCTCAAGCACTCTGTTATCTGCGGTTGTGGGCATTCCTTTTTTCTGCTTTCGAGGTTTGCTCAAGTTCCAGTCATGCTCCCATTTTCTTATGGCTTGCAAACTATCTCATTTCAAGATCCCAATTCACAATTCAAGATTTGACCCTATCTTTCTCTGCTTACCTATTTCTGTGGTTTGTTCGGCTTTTCTCTGTAGTCGTGCTATAGCTTCGTCAAAATGGAATTGGATGTCACTCTGCACTGTTGCTTTCGCTACGTTTAGTTTTTCCACTACTGAAACGTCGCCAAGGGTTGCCAGAGCGTTCGCGGCAAATACGCGAACAAACTCATCTTGATCATCCAGCATTGGGATGATCTTATTCGCAAGCCGGAGATCACCTCGTTTTCCAATAGCAATGAGAGCATCTTTTCGTTTTGAAGATTCTCTGTCTTTCAACATCGTAAGCAATTGCTCCTCGGGCAGATTATCGAGAAGACTAGCCTGCCTCTTGGCTTCCTCTTGGTTTAATGAGTGGAGAAGCTTATCGCATAAATCGTTCAATTCTATCATACCATGTGAGGAATTCTTGACAGCCTCAATTAATAGCCTCGCCTCATTTCTATCGATTTTGATGCACTCTTCAAGAGTAGCAGTTATATTAGGTATCAAACTCCAAGGATTTCCGCCTGGGGTATTACTCAGCCTCATGATGTTTTTTCCAATTTCGTTTACTTCGTCCCAAAGCTGGCGTATCCGTTGCCGAGTTCCTATTTTCCGAATCTTATCAATATCTATTCCTTCCTTATTTAAGGCGGACATATCAAATTTCAGCAAAGCGGCTGCACATTCTTCTTGGATTTTTTGAGAATCGGAATTTTCTAAGATTTTATTTAAAGAACCAATTGCAGAAGGGTCCCTGCTGATTTTTCCCAGGACATAAGATACAATTAACAGAAAATTATCTGGAGGCTTATCCTTGCCCGCAAACTTTCGCCTTGTTTCTGATATGTATTTGGATAGGGCAGCTTTCGCCCCAGATGTATTTTCCCAACCAATTATTAAATCCAAAGCTTTTTTTATTTTCCAACTCGATTCAAAATAGTCATATCGCTCCAACCATAATAACAACAATGGTCTTACAGCCCTTTCGCCGAATTTCATAGCCACAAACTCTGGCCCTGCACCTTTTTCCCAAAGCAGCTTTTCAACCCTCCATTTTCCGAAAAACATATTTTTCCCCTTTCTCTGCCCGCAATTGCAGATAACGGGCTCGGGGTAAACGAAATGGCGGACGGGAACGGAGTTCACGGACGACATTTCGTTTACCCCGTGACAGGCGAAGTGGCGATTCGCCACGAAGACTGTCACGGGGCGCCAGCCCCGAGCCCGACAAGCAAAATGGAGCGAAGCGACATTTTGCTTGTCGGTTAAGGCCAAGAGAAGTGCAATAGCATTTGGATGTTAATCTTTTGGCCTGTTGTTATCTGCCGTTGCGGGCAGGTCTTTAAAATAAACATTTCCTTTTTCCTAAAACTACTTCATCTCCTCAGCCTTCCAATTCCCCTCTTTGTCCTTGTATATCTTGAATTTATTGAAGTTCGGCCCGAGGATCATCCTAGTCCCACCAATATCACACGAAACACTTGCCTTGATAGGCCAATAAGAACCGTCTTCGACAAACCGTCCGACCTCCGATATGATGACATTGACATTGCGTTTCCCTGTAATCTCCATTTTACCGTCACTCGTTTTCTTAAGCTTAAGACATTCGAAGGGGTACTTATCATACGCTAAGTCAGTCAAAGCATCCTTGATGGCCTTATCTGAAGGGCCTGACGTTTGTTTCTGGGGTTTTTCCCTCGAGCTCTGTGCCTCAGCTTTATAGGCGATTGTTAAGCAGCATAGCAACGCAACTATAATGCAGACCTTCATTCTTATTTTAAGTATGGTTTTTCTATTTTCCATCATTTCGAATTCCCTCCTTTCTCGTTTTTGGTGCAAAAAGCCTGAAAGGTTTGGACAATAGTCTTTTGCACCATTATCTGCTGTTGCAAGTATGTCTTTTGCTGAATAATTACGAAAGGTGATATCTTATTCTCCCTTCACTCTCAACCATCGACCCTTTGTGAACGTATATACCTCGTCTGTATTATCGCTTATCCTTAGCTGAGTCCCTTCTCTTATAAAAATCTCTCCTTTAATAAGACCAATTTCTCCATTTCGAAATTCTAGAATTTGACAGCTTTCAGGTTCTCTTAAAGGATTTTCCCATTTTTCCTCGATTTCAATTGTTATTCCATCCTTTCTATAATGCCACCAGCAACAAGGATCTTTAATCACGAGCATTAGTGGTGTGTTAGGGTCTCTATAGATGTCGGACTTGGTAACAAGCTTTTTTAGACGAGAGGAAATTGAATATCCTTTAATTTTATTATTGAGTGAGCTATTATCAAAACTCCCAAGTTCGTTGTGGAATACAGGTCTGTTCTTCCCCTGAATTAAGGCACCACGCTCAGGAAATGCAAGTATTGTAATAACTACACCAAGTTCAACACATTTACTGAGGTTCTCCTGAGATATTTTCCCTGGTCTTTGCTGTGGTTGTTGCACATATCCTTCTTTACCATATCCAAATATAAGTAGCATTGTGAACAGCAAAGCAAGCTTCCTTGACATAAAATCTCCCCCTTTTCTCTGCCCGCAATGAGCAGATTACGGTTGAGCGGAAACGAAGCCGTCAGGTTTTAGTCGTAGCCGTTTCCGCTCTGTTATCGGATGTCAGGTCACCATTTTACCTTTTATAAACGTCTTTTCTATGTCGTGCATGATAAACAGTCACAATCTTATTTGAAGTGTCGACCTGATAAATTACACGGTAATCTCCTACCCGTAGTCGATAACTCGATTCCGAGCCTTTCATTTTCCTTGATTGCACGGGGAAGGGATCCTCTGAAAGATTTTCTATAGCCTCAAGAATCTTTGGAATGAATTGCTTGTCGATCTTCCTCAAATCATGTTCTAATGACCCTTTCGGGGCAATCTTAAATAAGCCCATCAGCTTTCAGTTTTTTCTTAAGCTCATCAAAATTGATTGTCGGTTCATCTTTTCTTTCAGCAATGACAGCAAGATCATGAATATCTTCCAATAGTTCATCATACTTTTCAACCGGTAAGATCACTGCTGTTTTCCTGCCTGACTCATCGACTACGAACTGTTTATTCATCTCACACCTCCATCTTCTAATCTAATAAAATAATACCAAAATGGTGACCTGATTTACGATAACGGGCTCGGGGTAAACGAAGTGGCGGACGGGAACGGAGTTCACGGACGACATTTCGTTTACCCCGTGACAGGCGAAGTGGCGATTCGCCACGAAGACTGTCACGGGGCGCCAGCCCCGAGCCCGACAAGCAAAATGGAGCGAAGCGACATTTTGCTTGTCGTCCTGAGCGTATCTGAAGTCCAGCCATAAGGCTGGATTTGGGCAGAGGTGTGAAGCACCGAAGCCAGATACGCTCTGTTATATGAAGTTGCAATCCTTCTCAACGAATACAAGCCCTCTCATCACTTTGTGACCTCCAAGAGACCAAGATGATAAAAACTCGGGAAATCTGCAGGATTAGTTAAGCTTCTAAGGCGAAGAGGAGAAAACTTTTTGTTAAACTTGTTAACCCCTGTTGACCAATCATTAATACCCGGATTTGCTGTGGTTAGAATCAAGAGAAATTTACTGCCATTTGAGATCTTGCTTAATTTTTCAGCATCGGGTTTAATCCCTACTGAGCTTGAATCACCAAAATAGAATTGTGCATTATACGGAATCCCTCTTTGATACCCAACCAGCCAATGCTTCAGTTCAATCCATGCTTCTAACGCACCTGAACTGGTTGATACTTTAATCTTTAAATCCACTTTCTTTCTTCCCATCCCTGTTAAAACTTCCCTGTCAAAGTGAGCTATTCTTCCTACATTTTTTTCATTATCCAAAAAGTACACTAACTCTCCTTTCAGCCATCCTTCCAATTGCACCCCATATTTGCAAAAACAGTTTAGGATACTCTCCTTAGAATCCAAAACCTCTTTAAATCGAATAACTAAGCCCTTGAGATGATCTTCGAGTGCCATTTATCTCACCTTTTATTCACACTTTTATTTTAAGATGCAATTTCATATAACGGTTAAGGCTTTGCGCCATGTTGCCCGCCCTCTCCATCTTAATCTCAATAATAAAGCGGGCGGCATGGAGCGACCTCAAATCTTAATCTGAAATATCGGAGCGCCGCAAAGCCTGTTGTTAGTTGGCGTTGCTGGCATTTCATAGACGAACCATCCCATTTTTCTTAATGAAGTTTTTTCTTCTTGCTTGATAGATCCTCATAGTGTCGTATCAGATCAATAATGTTCGAGACGTCTCTTCCGGTATTCTTGTATTGTTCTCCTATCCCTTTGAGAATATTCAAAACTGTTTCATCTGATATATAGCGAAATAACCCTGATGCCCACAGTATGAGATTTTCATCTCCTGCATTCTTGTAGTAGTCCCAAAATTTTATTTTTACAGCATCATAATCAATTTCAATAGATTTTGTCCTATCTCCATAAATCATAGTTTCTTTTCCCGGATCGTCAATAACATTTTTTATAAGTAAGCACCCGATTATTATGCGGTCTGACTCATCGGCCCCCGGTGGTCTTGTTGTAAGTATAGCCATTCTTCCGATTCGTGCGCTATGTATGTGTCTCGGCTGATTCCTTTCACCAGTATGATCCCACCCTGCACCAAAAAACATTTCTTTCAGCGCGATGCTTTCGTAGCAAGGATGATTTTTCAAAGATACTTCACTGGTGAATTCTCTGCACTTGCATGAAGGTGAACTACACCAAGCCCTTCCTTGAGATAAGTTGAAATTATAAGCATTTGAACTACAAGGAGCTTTATAATATTTGTCATTCCAATTACATTTGAAGGCAATATTCCCATCCTCCCGTTTCCCCGCCTCTCTTTTTGTGAGTATGTCGTCAATTTTTCCTGCTAAAGATTCAAGTTCGAAAGTGCGATTTAATACAACTCTGCTTTGAATATCACCGTCGGCCAATTGTTTAAGTTTCTTCAATATATCGTTAGCTTTTTCAATGCGCTGCATGGATTCTGAAATGGATTTCTTTTTAATCCATGTTTTGATATCCCCAATCACAGAGTCTATGCTTTCTCTTAATTTCTTGAAATCATCCATAGTTTTGTCTTGTCTAAGAAAAATGGGATGGTTCGTTGTTCAAAATAAAATCCCTTCTTCATTTTGCCAGCAATGATCAACTAACGGGCTCGGGGTAAACGAAGTGGCGGACGGGAACGGAGTTCACGGACGACATTTCGTTTACCCCGTGACAGGCGAAGTGGCGATTCGCCACGAAGACTGTCACGGGGCGCCAGCCCCGAGCCC
>Ga0194125_10010642_pt1 | contig 12525 bp, 9 predicted proteins | sample TA2KigC250mmetaG_FD_148626 | JGI IMG/M metagenome (GOLD analysis project Ga0194125, IMG submission 148626) | Freshwater microbial communities from Lake Tanganyika, Tanzania - TA2015034 Kigoma Deep Cast 250m | ecosystem: Environmental > Aquatic > Freshwater > Lake | place: Tanzania: Lake... | reverse complement strand
CGCCCTCATAGACCTGTCCCTTGACGCCGCGATGCGGAACGCCGAGCGCCGCGTCCGGCGACGTCCCGTTATCGCCGCAATAGAATAGGAGCGTGTCGCGCCGGAGCCCCTGCGCCGCGAGGTGCTTCCGCAGCTTGCCGATCGCCCGATCCATGGCGGTGATTTCGGCATACCGCTCGCGCAGCACGTCGCCTTGCGGCCGGGTGACCGGGCCGCCGGTTTCGTTGGACGTGAGACGCACGGGCTTCGAGTATTTCGCGGGCAAGTCGTCGTAGAGTGCGAGATCCGCCGGCAGGCCGCTGTACGGTTCGTGTGGCGAGCCGAACCAGACGACGGCGAGAAAGGGTGTGCCTGCCTGCCGGGCGCCGTCGATGAAGCGGATGGTTTCGTTCACCACGATTTCGGAGCTTTCGCCCGGAAAGACTTGGGGCGGCGCGCCATTGCGGGAGAGCGCCGGATTGAGTTCGAAGAAGTTGTCGTGTGAGACCCATTCGTGAAAACCCATCGCGCCGGGATTGGTGGGGGAACCGGCCTTGACCGTGCCCACGTGCCATTTCCCGAAGTGCCCGCAGCGGTATCCGGCCTTGCCCAGGAGATGGGCGATCGTGATCTCCTCCGGCCGCAGCGACCAGCCCGGCGCGAACGTCCCCATCCGGTTGGGATGGCGTCCCGTGAGGAAACTCGCCCGTGTCGGCGAGCAGCTCGGATGCGCGGCGTAGAAGCGATCGAACCGCAGTCCGGTGGCGGCGATCTCATCCAGCACCGGCGTCTGGACGTGCGGGTGGCCGTTGTAGCCGGTCTCCTCCCAGCCGTGGTCGTCGCCCATCAGCAGGATGATGTTCGGCCGCGGCTCGGCGGCGCAGGCCGAAGGCAGCATGACGAACGACGAGAGAATGAAACCGAACACTTGCAGGCAGGTCTTCATGATTTTGGCGCTCTCTCGCTACGGTGAGTGTGTCATCGGAGACCGCTCGCTCCGCAAGCGGAATTCGGCACACGGAGTGTGCCGTCTACGTTTCCCTGACTTTGGTCATTTGAGTTGCGGTTCGCCGGGGACGACTCCGGCCTGATGCGTTTTCACGGCTTCCTGGATCTGCGCGATGACTTCCGGATAAACGGTCGCCACGTTGCGGTTCTCGGACGGATCGCGGCCCAGGTGGAACAGCAGCGGCGGTTCATGCACTTCGGCCTTCGGCGGGCCATAGCCGGTCTGCGTTTGGAAGTGGGTCTTCCATTCGCCGAGCCGGGCCGCGAACAACTGGTCGCCGCGGTAGTAGAAGAACGGCCGCTGCGGCAGCGATTTACCTTCGAACAGCAGCGGCGCAAGGTCGGTGCCATCGACCGTCACGCCAGCGGGCAACGGCACGCCGGCCAAGGCCAACGACGTGGGGAACAGGTCCATCGTGTGAGCGAGTTGGGACGTCACCCCCGGCCGGATGCGGCCCGGCATCCAGGCGATGCCCGGGACGCGCATCCCGCCCTCCCACGTGCTGCCCTTGCCGTCCCGCAACGGCCCCGCGCTGCCGCCCTGGTCGCCCATGATCAGCCAAGGGCCGTTGTCGCTGGTGAAGAAGACGAGCGTCCGCTCCGCGATTCCTTCCTTCTTCAAAGTTTCGAGCACTTGCCCCACGCTCCAATCAAGTTCTTCGACCGCATCGCCGTAGATGCCGGCGCGGCTCTTGCCCTTGAAAGCGGCCGAGGCGAACATCGGCACGTGGGGGAACGTATGTGCGAAATAGACGAAGAAGGGTGCGTCCTTGTTCTCGCGGATGAACTGCTGGGCGTACTCCGTGTACCGCCGCGTGAGCGTCGTCTGGTCGGCGGGCTGCTCGACCACTTGGCCGTCCCGCAGCAGCGGTACGTTCCAGCCGTCGTGCGGAGGATCGGGCAAGCCGGACGCTCCGCGGGGCAAATCCGGGCGGGCGTCCATATCGTTGGAGTAAGGCAGGCCGAAGCTGTGGTCGAAGCCCTGGTCCAGCGGACGTCCCCCAGCGTGGATGCCGAGGTGCCATTTGCCGATGTGCGCCGTGGCGTAGCCGCGCGGTTTCAGGGCCTCGGCGATCGTGGCTTCCGCCGGTGGTAAACCGCCAGCGGAGTTGGGGAACAGCACCCGGCGATTCCCGCACATGCCGCTGCGGACGGGATATCGCCCGGTCAGCAGCGCCGCGCGACTGGGCGTGCAGACTTCGGCCGCCGAATAGAAATCGGTGAACCGCAATCCCTCCGCCGCCATCCGGTCCAGATGCGGCGTGCCAATCGTTGGCGAACCATAGCAGCCCAGGTCACCGTAACCCAGGTCGTCGGCGAAAATGATGACGATGTTGGGCCCCTCAGCGGCGACTGCCGTCGTGCTGGCGGCGAGCAATACGGACGCGAGGACGGTGCGAAGCAGGAGGGAAGTCTTCATGGGTGGTCCTTGAAAAAGTGCTGAGCTCGGCAAAGGGTTTCTCGTGTTCATCGGCGCTCCTGACTCGATAGACGTCTTGTGTGAATCACTCCTTCACGACCAGGAACGGAATATTGCTGTAGGCAATGTGCCCCTGACCGTCGATCGCCGTCGCGCGGACTGCGTTTCCGCCGCACGCCTTCAGGATGTCGAACCGATTCCAGCCGACCGCCCCCTGGACATAGAACGGCTTGCCGTCCCGGGAACAGACGCCAGTTGTCCGCTAATCGCTGATGAACCCATTAATACTCCTCCCACGCGACCGTTTCTAGATACCCTGCGGTCGGTTCGTCGAGTGTGTGGGTGAGGTTGGCGGCCATGTTGCGGAACATCCACTTGGCCATTTACAGCTTCTCCTGGATGAGCGCGCTGCGCGCACGCGTCGGTGACGCCGAGTCCGCGGTCCGCCACCTCGACATCTTCGTGAAAGCGTTCATTGTGCGTAATGGCTTTCACGTCAACGGCGACCAGACGCGCAGCGGTTATTCCGGCATGACCTATCGGCCTTTTACGCTCGAGGGCAACTTCGCCGCGCTCCAGGCCGTCCACGAAATGCTGCTGCAGAGTTGGAGCCCCACGCCCGGCCAGCAGGACACGGAGATCATCCGCATCTTCCCGGCGATGCCCTGGCGCTGGCGCGACGCGACGTTTTCGGACCTGCGCGCCGAGGGCGGACATCGCGTGTCGGCGACGCGGGAAAACAACGCCACCACGTGGTTCCGCATCGTGGCCGGAAAGGACGGCGCGATTCGCGTTCGCGACAACTTTGGCGGCCGCAGGCCTCAATGGGACCGCGACGGCGTGCGGAAAACGGGAGACAACTTCGAGGTGTCGCTCAGGAAAGGCGAGTCCATCCAGGCCACGCTGCCCAAGCCGCCGGAAATCCCACCCGCGCCGGCGAATGTCGCGGAACCGGTGGTGCTCCAGACGTCGAGCCGCGTTCCGCTGGACACCCGCGACGGCAATGACACAAATGCAAGGAGAAGCCGTGGCGACCAAATCGCTGGTCGTAATTATGGTAGCATTGGGAATCCGCGAGAGGATCCGCTGGCTCTGCCCGTGCCTCAGCAAATCCGCGGAAGGCCAATAGTCTGTCGAGGTGAATTCCTCGAAGGCCGGATCAGGTGAGTGCATATCGAGTTGGATGCCCGCATGCAGCGCCCCGACAACAACAACGACATCGACCGATGTGACGAGGTCTTGGCAGCGGTTGTGGCAAGTCATCTCTCGTCCAAGCAGGCCTCTTGCCGCGGCTGGACGATTCCGTGTTTTCGATGTATATCGAGGCAACGCGCGAGGGCACGGAAATTCGCTTGCGGCGGGCGTTGCGCCGGCGGAGCCCCATTCGTTCGACTACCGCCTACACCACTCGTCGAGTCGAAGACGCACGTACGCTTTGCCCTCGGGACTTGCAAGCCGTCTTCCGGGAATTCCGGTAAAGCGCGTTTGATACCGCTCCCAGAAGAGCGATTCGGCCTCTTGCGGGGACACTCCCGTCACGCGCGGCTTGAACGCACCAAAGCAGCCCTGAAGTTGCCGCTGGAATTCGGGCTGCCCGGCGAAGAGGTACTCTTCTAACTCCGCCCGCCGCTCGTCCCGCGACTTCCGGGTGGCGTACTCGATCGGAAGCAGTTGAACGAACATCGTGGCCGAGCCGAAAATCGGGTTTTCGATGAGCGACGCGACCACAACATCGTTCTCCCTCTCGCGCACGTGTCGGAACGCGTTGGGGGAGGCAACTCGCGCGGCATCCCGCAAGCTTGCCGCGGTTTCCTCCGGCATCCTCAAGGTCTTCGACCATTGCCAGCCCACGTTGTCATCTTCAAAGAAGACCACCGAGGCGTTCTCAAGACCCAGATCCTCGGCGAGGTTCGCAACCCGCAAGGCCGCTGCCAGTTCAGAGACGTGAGCCTGCTTTGCCAGTCGGCGAAGGACCGAAGCTACGACGGGGGCAGTTCTTGCACGGTCGCCTGAACAACGTCTCGCGGGACCAGCAGTTCCGCCGCGATATCGTTGACGCGTCGTTCCTCTTCGTCGTCCGACCTGAGAACGTCGGCAAACGATTCACCGATGACCGAGGGCACGCCCAAGAGCAGATGGCCGAGTTCATGGACAAGCGTGAACCGCTGACGAGACTTCGCCAGGGCGTGCACCTTCCGCGCGTCAAGGACAGAACGCGGAAAAGTACGTCCCAGCTTGCGTGGTCTACGTCAAGAAGTGGCATGGCACCTTCTGCCGGTTCGGCCACCCGGGATGGCACTGGCCTTGAACGGCCGGGTATTCAGCCGGACCCCGTCGTTGATGTCCGGCTCCCAACCGATTGGCTGTTGGTGAAGGGGCTTCCAACGCACGAAGATGTCAAAGGGCGGCTCAGCCGCGCGATCGTCTGCGTCTCGCGCCGTTGGTCTCGCCGGTCGCCCAGTTGCCGCCCATGTGCGCGCAAACGCACTCGCGGCGACTGTTCAGCGGGCGTCAAGCCGGCGGGGGCCTTCACGTCTCCAACGCCCTGCCGTTCGCTTGCTTTGCCGACTCCGTCTCGGTCACGCGACGAGCTTGCCTCACGCAACGCTCCCGTTCCCGGCGGATTTCGCGTGGCAGTACTCCCATGTCAGGTCTTCCTGATTTCTTCGTCGAGCCAACTGGTGAAGGTTCGAAATCGAGGGCAACGTGCCGCGACCATCTTGGGATCGATCAATGCCAGCAGTTTGCTGGCGTGCTTGATCTTGGCATACGCGCCCTTCTGCGTCTTTTCGGTGGCCTTCTTCAGCTTGGCGTAAACGTCGGGTTTGGGTTCGTCTTCCAGGTTTTGTCTCCTGGGAAGGCTGTTGGCTTGAAATCCCTTCCGATAGTGACCACCCAATGCATCGGGGTCGGCCACGATCCACGCTTCCATGCACTGGACCATCAAGTGAATCTGTTTTGGATCAACCTCGGACAAGTCCCAGCCGTCCCGCTGGGTAAGGTGTTGTGCACGCACTTGCGCGTTGAGGTCGTCGGCGCCCTTGGTTTCTGGCGCAATGGGGTGTTCGGCGTCCACGAGCAGAATGAGCAGACCTTGGTCTTCGGCGTGCTTCATGTCGCGACAGAAGGCGTCGTAAGTTCGCTGGCGACCTCCACAGGGCATCAAATGCCACCCGAGCCGCTTGGCTTGTGCGGCTTGCTTCTGTTCTCGGAACAAGAAGTCGAAACCCTGGCGCAGCTCCCGTTTGTTGTGGTTACTGCCTGGACCGTCGCCGCCGCCCTCGACGTAGATGCTGATCGTCTTCACGGGTTCCCTCCCAACTTGCCTTGGATCCAGAGTTCGCCCAGCCGATATTCGTCGAGCCAACCCTGCAGTTTTGCCGCTTCCAGTCGTCGCAGCACGGTTCCGCCTCGATACTCGCAGACCAGTACGGAATCGGTCTCGTCCGTAAGGGCCGATATCAAGGCATCGGAGTGGGTGGTGACAATCAGTTGCGTGCGTGAGGAGGCTTCGACCAGCAGGTCCGCTAGAAGCCCGAGGGCGTCAGGATGGAGGCCCAGTTCCGGTTCTTCGATACAAATCAACGGTGGCGGTGACGACGACAACAGCAGAGCCAAGATGGCCATGAAACGGATCGTGCCGTCGGAAAGACGCGTTGCCGGGACTGGAGCCTTGAGTCCTGATTCGTGAAGGTAGAACTGCACCGTTCCACCCTGGATTCGGGTCGAGAAGTGCTGATAACGCGGCAGAAACCGTGTCAGCAGGCGGTGGAACTCCGTGCTGGCACCCGTGTGCTCCAATTCATTCAACAACAGGCCCAAGTTCCGAGAGTCGGCGAGCAGAATGTCGGTAGGAAGATCAGCCGGTTGAGGTTGCCGCAACGCGAAATACCGACCGAAGCTCCATTCGCGAAAGGTCTGAATCCTGCTGAACTGTTGCCCCAACCAGGTCACTTCCGGGTAAACATCCGCCCCTTTGCGCTGCGAAAGCACCGACTCATCGGGGACGAGTTCCTCCCGCTTGAGTTGCCGCGGTACTCGAATCGTGCCGTCGCTCGTCGTCGTCGGCTGCGTAGCGGTGGTTGTGGTGGTCGTGCTTGCGGTCTGGCAGACGTTCAGTACGGGGCGCCCTTGCTGAAATCGATAGTAGAAATAGACGTCTTTCTCAGTCGGAAATCGTCTCTCGGTCTCTTCGATGACTTCATCGATGACTTCCGTCCGTTGACCGGCGGCTGCGAACGTTAGCCGATAGCGAAGATCGGGAACGGAACCAGTCCCCGTAACCACAGCTTCAATTGTCGCGGGTCCGTTGGCCCTTTCGCCCTTCCACAGCCACTCCTGCACACCCCCGCCGTCACGGATGGCCGCCGCGAACGCCGTTGGCGCGGCGTGCAGCAATTCCACCGCTTCGATTAGGTTTGACTTCCCGGATCCGTTCGGCCCGATCAGAACATTAAGCGGCGTGAGGTCGATCGCCGGAGCATCTGGCAGGAATGACAGAAACCCGCCGAGCTTGATTGACTGCAAGAATGGCATGTTGTGTTCCTCCCAGACGCCGGCATTCCCAGGCCGGCCGTTGATCGCCGGGACGAGCTGGGATGCCGAGTATTTTCGTTCATCCGATCGCCAACGAGTTCTCGCAGCGCACCGATCATCGGTTCTCGCATCAACTCGCCGCCTGCGGGCAGCGGCGGAATCGAGGTGGCCGTGGCGGCGAGTAATGGGTCTCGGGCGATGGCACACTGAAGGGCCAACAGCGGTCGCCCAACTTCTGAAACATGCCACAGCCTGCGGAAAACACGGAACATCGGAACCGCCGGGTCAAGAGCGTAGAGTTCGCCGAGTCGTTGATTGGTGAGCCGTCGAGTCGCCGAGGTGGACTTTGCCAAGCAGTTCATGTCGATGATTGCGTGGGCAAGGTCTTTCCGTCCAGCCTCCGGAGTGGTCCACTGAAACAGCGCAGACACCTCCTCGAGCATGATGGTTCGACTGGTGTGCGTGCCCTTTGCCCCAAACCGAAAGCCGGCCGCGACTGCGCCGGCGGTGGGTTGCTGGGATGCGAAGAATCGGACGTTCATTTCTCGGATTATCATATACCATCATGCCGGCAAGTTTGCCGGCCATTATGACCGTTGACCGGACTAATGCAAACAGAATGGAATTGCTGAACCGTACAATGCTCGCCAGCGCGATCTATGGATTGGCCATAAGTTATTGTTCCACAATTACTTGCGATTCTCGACTTGGTTTTCATGGATTGGCTTGGCTCGTTCACGAGCGGCCTTCGGTAACCGAGTTGAACGCCACATTCGGTGAGTATGGCATCACGCTCGGTGTCTTGGAGCCGGGGAGCGAAATCGAAGCGCACGTGCGCGTCGTGGTGGATGTGGATAGTCCGTGCGGTGGAGTGGCCGATGGCGTGCTGGGGTGCGCCGCGGCCGGCGAGATCACGTTGGTCGCCGGATGGGCATGGTATTCCGAGGCGGACGCTGCTCTGATCGAGTTTGGTGAGTACGACTTCCAGACAATTGTCACTCACGAATTGGGACGTGCGGTCGGACTGGACCACAGCGGCGACGAAGACTCGGTGATGTATGAAGCGCTCGCCGACGGCGAAATCCGCCGTAATATCACGGAATGGGATCTGACGCTGCTGCGGGAAGGCGGGGACGGGGATCCCTCGGCGCTCCTCGCGCGACCTCGTCACCGGCCGACGGCCGAACCGGTGACGCCCGAGTTGACCCCGCGCGCCGCGGCGGCCCTGGCCGACGCCGTCTGGTCGCGGCATGCCCCGTTGACACCCGGTCCTGTATCGCCGATTTTGCGGGGAACCGCTGCGATCGGATCGCAGCGGGTCCGGGAATACCCGGCTTCTCATTCGCGGGTCGAGTGGCAGTCGCACGTTGTCGCTCGCGGCGATGGTCAAGTGTTGAATGCCGACGTGGACTTGACTCAACCGGCCGTGCTCTACGATCCCATCGAGAAGATCGCCGTGGATGAGCTGTTCTCCCGAGAGGATGGCGCGGCCGAGCGCAAGACACCTGACGACGACGACTTGATGCTGAGCATCTCGGCGAACTTGCGCATCGACGCGGCAACGGGCCGGATTCGAGGCTCGCTGGATTGACCGCCGCGTGAATACGGGGGCTTCCGGGGTTGGCACAGATGGCAAAGCCGGAGCACTGATCAGGCCATGATTCACCATTGCCTCACGCCGCAGCAGACACGACCTCAGCATTGCTCCCAGTACAAAACGGGTCGCTGATCATCAGTGCTCCGGCCTTGCCATCCGTGCTATGCTCTCTCCCTGAAAACGCGGTCGTGGCCGGGCCTTCGTAGGGCGAAGGTGAGGCTCCCACCGCGTAAACGCGGGGGCTTCGGGGGCTAGCACGGATGGCAAAGCCGGAGCACAGATAAGAACATGATTCACCATTGCCTCACGCCGCGGCAGACACGACCTCAGCATCGCTCCCAGTACAAAACGGGTCGCTGATCATCAGTGCTCCGGCCTTGCCATCCGTGCTATGCTCTCTCACTGAGAACGCGATCGTGGCCGGGCCTTCGTAGGGTGAAGGTGAGACTCCCGCCGCGTGAACGCTGCGATGCTCCGGCGAGGGACCATTTGCCTGCCGGGGCCGCCCCGGAATCAGCGGAAGCAGAAGTCCAGGGCGTGGTCGTCGAGCCAGGGCATGCGGGGCGAATCGTTCGCGGCGGCAACGACGCGAATGCAAGGAGAAGCCGCGGCGACCAACTCGCCTTTCGTAATCAAGGGAGCATTGGGAGTCCGAGAGAGCGTCCACTGGCTCCGCCAATGCCGCGGCAAATCCCCGGAAGGCCAATAGTCTTTCGACGTGAATTCCTCGAAGGCAGGATCGGCTGAGTGCCTATCGAGTTGGATGCCCGAATGCAGCGACCCGACGACAACGACGACTGTAACAAGACCTTGTCAGCCGCTTTGGAACTGGTCCCGGAGCGGCGTCGCGGCCAACCGCGACGAGCTTCTCGGCTAGGGTTTCTCGGAAGAGGTTGTCTACTACAAGAGCGGTGGTTCGTCGTTCGGGAGTCAGCCGATGACGCCCTCAGTCGCTTGCTGGCTCACCTGAAGCCAATCAAGGACCTTACCAACGGCGAGGAGCCACAATCTGCTTGAGGCCGATAGCCGCACCACGGGCGTCTTTCCTCTGCCGACCTTGACGCCGCCTCTTGGGGCGCCTACCGTAGATTTGAGGGGGACGTGACCTATTCTCCAAGGAACTCCGACCATGCCCATCCTGGAAGTTGGCGACGACGGCGTGTTGCAGGTGCCCGGCGAGCTGCTCGCCGGTGCTCAGCCGCACGCCCAGTTCGAGTTGGACGTGCTGGGTGAGGTCGTGGTGCTCCGCCCCGCGGGCAAAGAGAGACCCTTCTGGCGACAAGCGACCCCTGGCGAGCGGGCTGAGGCGTTCGAGCAATGGGCCCGCACGTCGCCGCCGGAAGCTCCCGACCTGCCGGCCGAGGCCCTGCATCGTGAGAGCATCTACGACTGATGGCCCGGTACTTGCTGGACGCGAACGTTCTGTTGCGGGCCGCCGCCCCCAAGTCCGCCCACCACGCGGCGGCGGTCGAGTCCATCAAGCGGCTCCTGGCCCGTGGCGATGAAGTACTCCTGGTGCCCCAGGTGCTCGTTGAGTTCTGGTCGGTGGCGACACGGCCTGTCGACGTGAACGGCTACGGATGGTCGGCCAAGGATGCCGAAGCCAAGGTAGCCGAACTCCTCCGTCAATTCCCGCTCCTGCCGGAAGGTCCCCCTGTCTTCCCCGAGTGGCTCCGGCTTGTCACTCGGTATGGGATCATCGGCAAGCAGGTCCACGACGCCCGACTGGTCGCACAGCTCAACGTCCACGGCGTGACCCATTTGCTCACTTTCAACGTTGCCGACTTCCAGCCCTACGGCACACTGGCCGTCTCCCCTGAGCAGGTCTAGCCTGGCAGTATAGTCTTCCCAGCGATTCCGATTGATGCTGAACATCTCCGCGAACGTGCGGATCGACGCGGCAACGGGCCGGATTCGAGGCTCGCTGGATTAGCCGCCGCATGAACGCGGGGGCTTCCGGGACTAGCACGGATGGCAAAGCCGGAGCACTGATCAGGCCATGATCCACCATTGCCTGACGCCGCAGGAGACACGACCCCAGCATCGTTCCCAGCACAAAACGGGTCGCTGATCATCAGTGCTCCGGCCTTGCCATCCGTGCTATTCTCTCTTCCTGAGAACGCGATCGCGGCCGGGCCGGCGGATCGCCATTGGCTGACGCCAGAGGCTCGCCATCGGCCGCGTGCCGCGTTAAGATACATGGGGGACAAGTTGGAGGGTGATCGAAGCATGGTACTGCCAGTGACATATCGTCGACGTTACGGGTCACGGGTTCTCGCGGGAGTTTTCGTGTTTGGGGTTCTGGCAGCGCTGTTGCCGCGCTCGTCGAGCCTCGCGCAGACGGACCCGCCGTTGCCGGAGAAGCCGTTGCCGGAGAAGCCGTTGCCGGAGAAGGTGGAGTTCAACCGGGACGTGCGGCCGATCCTGTCGGACAACTGTTTCTTCTGCCACGGTCCCGACGCGGGCCGCCGCGAGGCGGACTTGCGTCTGGACGTTCGCGAGGCGGCGTTGGAGTATGGGGCCTTCGTGCCGGGCCAGCCTGGTGAGAGTGCGCTGATCGAACGTGTCCTGGCGGATGATCCGGCGGAACAAATGCCACCGCCCGACTCGCGGAAAATACTCACGCCGCGTCAGAAGGAGATCCTCCGGCTGTGGATCGAACAAGGCGCGGAATACCAGCGGCATTGGGCGTACGAGCCGCCGGTCAAGGCGGCGATTCCCGCCGGTCACAACGCGGTCGATGTGCTCGTCGGCCAGCGGCTGGCCGAACTCGGCCTGAAACCCTCACCCGATGCCGACCGCCGCACGCTGATTCGCCGCCTGCACTGGGACTTGATCGGGCTCCCGCCGTCCCCCGAGGAGGTCGCCGCTTTTGAACAAGACCCGTCACCCCAGGCGTACGAGAAGCTGGTGGACCGGCTGCTGCGGAACCCGCACTACGGCGAGCGGATGGCGCTCGCGTGGCTCGACGTCGTGCGTTTCGCGGACACCATCGGCTATCACAGCGACAACCCGCGAAACGTCTGGCCGTACCGCGACTGGGTCATCCAGAGCTTCAACGACAACAAGGCCTTTGATCGGTTCACCGTGGAGCAGGTTGCGGGCGATCTGCTGCCCGACGCGACCTCGCGGACGCGTGTGGGTTCCGCATTCAACCGGCTGTTGCTGACGACGGAGGAGGGTGGCGCGCAGCCGAAGGACTACGAGGCCCGGATGGTGGCGGATCGCGTGCGTGCCATCGGCACGGTGTGGCTCGGGCAGACCACGGGCTGTGCCCAGTGTCACGATCACAAGTTCGATCCCTTCACCACGCGGGATTTCTACTCGCTCGGCGCGTTCTTCGCCGACATCGCCGAGCCCATTCTGGGCCGCCGCGAGGACGGCATGACGGTGGCCACGCCCGAGCAGGAGCAACAACTGGCGAAGCTGGACGCAGCGCGCGCCGAGGCTGCCACGCGTTTCGAGGCGATCGTGCCGCAGCTGGACGCCGCACAGAAACAGTGGGAAACAGACGTCGTGGCGTACGACGTCGTGCTGCCGGAGTTGCGGCCCGATTCCCAGGCCTCTGACGCGGCGAAGCAGGCCGCGCGGCAAGTGACGGACATTCTGAAGAGCGCGAATCGCACTCCGCAGCAACAGCAAATCGTGAAGGACTATTTCCGTGGCACCGTAACGCAACTCTTCACCGCCGAACGCGATGCCCTGGCCAAGGCCGAACGAGAACGGAGAGAATTCCACGACTCGCTGCCGAAGTGCCTGGTGAGTGTCAGCACGCCTGAGAGGCGCGTCGTGCGGATCCTGCCGCGCGGGGACTGGATGGATGAGAGCGGCGAGGCGGTGAAGCCCGCGCTGCCGCACTATCTGCCGCAGCCGGCAAGCGTCGGACGCGAACTGACGCGGCTCGATCTCGCCCAATGGCTCGTGTCGCGCGACAACCCTCTGACGGCGCGAACGGTGACGAACCGCCTCTGGAAGCAGTTCTTCG
>Ga0194125_10010640_pt1 | contig 12526 bp, 12 predicted proteins | sample TA2KigC250mmetaG_FD_148626 | JGI IMG/M metagenome (GOLD analysis project Ga0194125, IMG submission 148626) | Freshwater microbial communities from Lake Tanganyika, Tanzania - TA2015034 Kigoma Deep Cast 250m | ecosystem: Environmental > Aquatic > Freshwater > Lake | place: Tanzania: Lake... | reverse complement strand
GTAGAGGTCTGCGCGCTGGTCCACGGTCGAGCTGGCGCGCAGCACCTCGGGCGCGACATAGGGCAGGGTCCTCAGCCACGCGGCCATCTCGCGGATCTCGCCGGCCGAGCCGCTGTGCAGCGCGGAGGCCAGGCCGAAGTCGCCCAAGTGCGCCAGGCCCTCCATGCTGATCACGATGCTCCTCGGGGCGACCGCGCGGTGCACCACGCCGTTCTTGTGCGCGTGGGCGAGCGCCCGGCCCACGTGCCGCGCGATCTTCATCGCCCGGGACACGGTCAGCTTCGTCCGCTTCTTCTCGGACAAGAGCACGGATTGAAGGCCGCGACCGACGACGTACTCCATACCGAAGAAGCAAATGCCCTCGTCCTGGCCGGCCAGGTGGGTTGGCACGAGGTTTTGGTGGGACAAGGGCCGCGCGGCCTGGACGTCGTCCGCCAGCCTCTGGACGAGCGCACGGCTCGCGGCGAGGCGCCGCGGCAGCGTCTTGAGCGTGAGCGTGCGGTGCGAGGAAAGGTGGAGCGCCTTGTAGACGCCGAAGGGCGCGCCGCGAGCCAGCTTCTCCTGAATCTCGCACCCGCCGACGCGCTGGCCGACGGCGAGCGTGGGCAGGTCGGCCTCCGCCGACGGGGCGGGAGTCGGCGCGGCAGGGACGGCCCGATCTGTCTCCGCGCCGTCGCCCGATTCCTGAACCACCGCAAACTCCAGCTTCACGCCGCCCACGCTGATCACGTCGCCGTCGTAGAGCAGGTAGTTGGTGACGGGCTGGTCGTTGACGAACGTGCCGTTGCTGCTCTTGAGGTCCGTGAGCCAGAACAGGTCGCCATCGCCCTCGACCTGGCAGTGCAGGCGGGACACGTCCGTGCTATCGAGGGACACGTCCGCCTGGGAGCTTCGGCCAATGACCAGCCGCGCCTTGGCCGCGAGGGTGAAGGCATCGCCCGCCTTGTCGCCAGAGATGATGGTCAGACGGGCGTTCATTCTGGGAAGCCTAACGCGGCGCAGGCGCAATCCGTCGCAGGCGGACGCTATCCGCCACAACACGTCGCAAGCGCGACGACAGCGGAATGACCAAATCCCAATCCCGCTGTGCGGGACAATGACCAACAAATGCCCAAGCCCCAATTCCCAATGGCCGATGTCAACGCCATGCAGGCAGACTGTGGATGGGGGTTGGACATTGGGGCTTTGTTGGTCATTGGGTGGCTGGTCATTGGTCATTCGCAAGCACGCTCGCCCGGGTTGTCGCCTCACAGCACCGCCCAGCCCGGCCCCGCCCAAGGCGATTCGATCCGGGCTACTTCTCGACTTCTTCTTTCACCTTCCGCAGGTCGAGCAGAAGCTCCTCCGGCGTCTGATAGCGCTCTTCGGGGAACTTGGCCATGGCCTTCTGGATGACGCGGCAGAGCGATTCGGGCAGCGCGGGATTGTGCTTGGAGGCGGGCTCGAGCTTCTCCTTCTGGATCTTGATCATCGTGTCGAGCGTCGAGGGCGAGGCGAATGGCTCGATGCCGGTGACGAGCGCGTACAGGGTCGCGCCGAGCGAGTAGATGTCTGACCGGTGGTCCACGATGCCCGCGTCGGCGAGCTGTTCGGGCGACATGTAGTTCAGCGTGCCCAGGATAGTGCCGGGGTCGGTGATGTCGCTGCCGCCCGGCTCCTGGATCGTCTTGGCCAGCCCGAGGTCGGAGAGCTTGACCACGCCGTCCTTGTCCACGAGGATGTTGTCGGGCTTGATGTTCCGGTGGACGATGCGCTTTTCGTACGCGAGTTGGAGCGCCTCGGCGAGCTGGGTGGCGATGTTGACGCACGTCTTGGGCGCGAGAAGCTCGCCGTCCTGGGCCTTCTTCATGAGGTCGCGGAGGCTGCAGCCCTCCACGAACTCCATGAAGATGTAATAGATGCCCTCGGTCTGGCCGCCGCCGAGGATGCGGACGATGTTCGGATGGCGGAGCTGGCTGCCGGACTTGGCGCCGCGGATGAACCGCGTCATCGCCGCGGCGTCCCGGGCCATCTCCGGCGGGAACACCTTGAGCGCCACGAGGCGGTTCTTGGAGAACTGGACGGCCTTGTACACAGAGGCGCTGTCACCGGCGCCGAGCTTGGCCACGACCTTGAAGTCGCCGAGCTTGCGGCCCACGAAGGCATCGCCCCCCGGCTCGACGGCGGCGTTCTCGGGGGCGGACGCAATGGTCTCGAGTATAGCCCCCGGCGCGGGGGACTCTTCGGCCGGCGCGCCCGGCGACGCCGGACTCGGAAGGCCCGTCGGCCTTCGTCGCGGGGTAACCTGCGGCTTGGCCTTCGGCTCCGCCGCCTGCTCGACGACCGCGCGCTCGACCTTGAACATGATGCGCGTGCTTCCGACCTCAATCACGTCGCCCTGGCGCAAGGGCCGCTTCGTGATCTTCTCGTCATTGACCTTCGTGCCGTTCCGGCTGTTCAGGTCCGAAACGGAGTAGATGCCCCCGGCGTTCTGCACCTCGCAGTGCAGACGCGAAATCTCATGGTCGGACAACTGCATCTTGGCGCGGGGGTCACGCCCAATGACTACGCTCTGGCCCTCGCCGACGATCACCGTCTTGCCGCGATCCGGGCCAGCCAGGACTGTAAGAATGCCATCCACGTCTCTACCTCTCGTTGCGTCTTCAGGAGAACCACCTGCTAGCGAAGCTCGCCTCGGGGCAGCTTCTCGACCACGGTCTGCAAGTCTCGGAGCAGCGCGTCCACGGTCTGGTAGCGTTGCTCGCGCCGCTTCTCGCAGGCCTTGATAACAATTTCGTCCAGTTCGGACGGAATCTTAGCGTCATGCTGGCTCGGGGCCGCGGGCATCACGTTCAGATGCGGCTGCATCTTGCCGTACCGCGTGCGGCCGGGACGGAACGGCTTCCGGCCCGTCAGAATCTCGAACATGGAGATGCCGAACGCGTAGATGTCCGTGCGCACGTCTACTTCCTGCCCGCGCACCTGCTCCGGGGCCATGTAGCTCGGCGTGCCCGAGCGATCCCATCGCCACCGCTGCCGGCGCGTCTTGGGGATGGATAGGCCAAAGTCAATGATCTTCGCCTGAAGCGAGGGGTCAATCAGAACGTTTTTCGGGCAGAAATCCCGATGCACCAGGCCGTGCGAGTGGATGTAGCTCAGCCCGTTCCCGATCTGCTGGATGAGCTTGATCCGGTTCGGCATCCAGCGCGGGTCGTGGCGCGTGATCATCTCCATCAGGTTCGGACCGTCCACGTACTCCATGACGATGAAGTACTGGTTCCCGGTCTTGCCGAACTCGTGCGTCACCACCACGTTCGGATGCTTGAGCGAGAGCGCGATCTGGCCTTCGCCCTTGCCAAACGTCTGCGCCAGGCGTTCCACCAGCTCCGCCGAATCCGGGTTGAGCAGCTTGACGGCCACGACGTCCCCGTCGGTCTTGGAGTGGGCCTTCCACACCGCGGACATGCCTCCGCGCGCGATGACGTGCTCCAGCTCATACTTGCCCAGGCCCTTCGGGCCCAGGCCCAACACTCGCGCCAGAAATGATGCCATCTGAGGGTTTCCCCCTCCTTCCTCTGGGCCGGGCGACCCTCCCACCGAGGGCTGCACCATCTACCGGCCTGCCTTTTCAGCTTCCTTTGCTTCCAACCTCTTGAAAACGTCCCAGGCCTCGGACGAGATGCCCGTGAGCTTGGCGATCACGCGGTGCGAATAGACGTGTTCGCCAATGCGCTGTTCGGCCCAAGCGGAGGTGACCTCCGCCTTCAGCTTCGCCGGGCCGCCGCAGCCCGGCACGCGAACCAGCATCGCCAGCTTCTGCCCGACGGGCAGCTTCTCATTCGTGCGGAACTCGATGTTCGTCCGCGTCAAGTCAATGACCGGAAACTTCTCCGCAGGCCATGAGGACAGGAACGAGAGAGCGCTCTCCTTCTTGTACACGGCCGAGGACCCCTTAAGAATGGGCCTCGTGTCGCTGCGCTTCTCTCTCGCGTCCACCATGGTGCCCTGCGTCCAGGCTGTAGCATGTACGCGGCCTGCGTACATGCTCTGCTTGCGGCCAACGGCGACGGCGCGACACGAAGGGCACGAAGACCGCGAAGCACACGAAGGAGAATGACCTCACTTCGTGCTCTTCCTGCCTTTCTTCGTGGTCTTTGTGTCCTTTCCGCCGCAGGCGGATTGGGCGTTTGGTCGTGGCCAGAGGCCGCGTCAGCGTTCAAGACTACCAAATTACAGATAGCTATTCAAGCCGCCTTCTTTCAGCTTGTCCACCAGCTTCTTCACGTCCTGCGCCGAGTCCTTGCGGCAGACCAGCGTCGCGTCCTTCGTGTGAATCACAATCAAGTCCGACACGCCGATGGTCGTGACCAGGTGGCCATCCTCGCCGACAACGACGCAGCCGTTCGTGTCCACGCCGACATGCTTGCCGACGACGACGTTCTGCGCCGCGTCCGCGAGCCGATGGCGTTCCACCGCGCGCCACGTGCCCACGTCGTCCCAGTCGTAGATCGCCTCGACCACCTTCACCATCCCCGCCTTGGCCGCGGGCTCCATCACGCCGTAGTCAATGGACTTCTTCTCCAGCCTCTCATACTCCTCGGCGACGACCCGCGCCTCTTCCGGCGTGCCGAGCGACGGACGAATCCGCGTCAGCGCCTCGTGCAGCTTCAGCATGTGCCGGGCGATGCACCGAAGGATCGTGTCCGCCCGCCACACGAACATGCCGCTGTTCCAGTAGTACTCGCCACTCGCCACGAACCCTTCCGCGGTCGCTCGGTCGGGCTTCTCTTTGAACTCCGTGACCTGGTAGAACGTCACGCCGTCGTTCGCGCCCAGCCTCGACCCGCGATGGATGTAGCCATAGTCCACCGACGGGAACGTGGGCCGGATGCCCATCGTCACCAGCGTGTCCGCCTGCTCGGCCAGCGAGACGCACACGTTCAGCGCCCGCGTGAAGCTCGCGTCCGGCTCGATGACGTGATCCGCCGGCATCACGGCCAGCAGGGCCTTGGGGTCCAACCGCTGCGCCAGGAGCGCGCCCAAGCCGATGCAGGCCGCCGTGTCCCGCCCGCACGGCTCGCCAATCACGTTCTGCGGCGGCACCTTCGGAAGCTGCGCCCGCGTCGCCTCCACCAGGCTCCCATTCGTGATCACGTGAATGCGGCTCGGGTCCACCGACGGCAACATGCGCCGCACCGTCTGCTGAATCATCGTCCCGTTGCCAGCGATCTCCAGAAGCTGTTTCGGCGTCCTCTGCCGACTCTTCGGCCAAAACCGCGTCCCAGCGCCGCCAGCCATGATTAAGGCATGAAGCATGAGTTCCTCACCGCGTTCGTCTTCTCGACTTCTCCAACTCCAGTCTTCACAAACACAAGGAAATACGAGTGATTCTTCCTGGCGTGTTCCTGCTTCTTGATTCGGCTGACGGCAGGACGGTTGGCCCTTACGACGACGAACAAGTCCTTCGTGTAGAAGCCGATGCTCTGGTACTCGTTGATGATCTCCACATGCGTCAGACGCTGGGTGTTCGCGCTCACCTCGTCCTGGCACTTCACCACGAGCACGCCATACTTCCTTAGGACGCGGTAGGCCTCCCGTCCGGCTTTGAAGTAGAGGTCGAGAACCGCGTCATGGTACTTTGGCCCGTTTTCGGTCTTCTCTCCATTCGAGTAGGTTGACCTAAACGCGGCATAGGTCCCGGCGCCAGCCAGATGATCGGCCTCCCGCCTAAACAGTCCTTCCATATAGGGCGGATCTAGCACGACACAATCCGTGCTGCCGTCGTCGTAGGCCAGCTTGCGGCAGTCCACGCCCGTCTTGAGGTCCGTGGCCAGCAGCTTGTAGCTGGTCTTCGGGATGTTCTTCCAGAAGATGCCCGTGCCGTAGGTGACATCCGCGACGACGGAACCCGGTGGCACGTGCAGCTTCATCACCAGCGGGAAGACGTCCTCATTCGTCCCAACGTGGGCCGTGCAGATCAGATCGCTCGTCGTGACGCCGTCGGGCGACTTCCTTTTGGCGGGCCGTCGGGGATACAGCTCCAGTTGCCTGCTCGCCAAGAAGTTCGCCGTGGCACTCTTCGCTTCTAGCATCTTCATGGCCGCAGCATCTATGGCATGGGCATCCGAAAGTGGCTGCCATTCTACCACGCGCCCTTGCCAATTCAAGCGCAATCTCCCGGCAACGACTGCGGTGGCGGAGCAGTGGAGTGATGGGGTATTGGGATCGCTATGCCGCCATTACTCCAATACTCCATCACTCCAGCACTCCATTGCTCCATCAGTCCGTGGCGTCCGACAACGCGTAGAGCACCATGGCCGCCACGGCTATCGCCGCGGTCTCGACGCGAAGGATGGAAGGCCCTAGAGTCACGAGGTGGCAGCCCGCGGCTCGGCCAGCGGCCAGTTCCTGTTCCGTGAACCCGCCTTCTGGCCCGACAAGGCAGAGCACCTGTCTCGCCGAACCGCGCTCATCGAGCACCGCCTTCAGCGGACGGGATTCCGCGCCGAGCGACGCCATCAGCGCCAGTTCGAATGCAACACTTTGGGCCAACATGGTTTGTAGCGCCGCCGCAGGCCGAATCCCGGTCAGGAAATTCCGCCCGCACTGCTTCGATGCTTCCACGCTCACACGCCGCCACTTCTCCACCCGCTTCGGGTCGCCCGGCGGCAGCCTCACCACGCTACGCTCGGTCTGAAGCGGAATCAACTCGCGCACGCCCAACTCCGCGCACTTCTGCACCAGGAAGTCCGCCCGGTCGCCCTTGGGCACGGCAAACGCCAGCGTGATGGCGACGCCCGGCTCGCGGCTCGTTTCCCTGCGAGACTCCACATCCACGAGCACGCGCCCCTTGGCCGCCTCTCGCACCACCGCCACGCACGCATTCCCCTTCCCGTCGAAAAGCTCCACCCGCTCGCCCACCCGCACCCGCTTCGCCGTCGCCAGATGATGCGCCTCCTCTCCCCCCACCCACAGCCGGTCCGAACCGAACCCGTCGGGGAAGTAGAAGCGTTCCAGGTGAGAGCCATGCTCGTGTGGCTTCATCTCCGTTGCCAGACCGCGCTAGCCAGGAAAAAATACGGCGAATATCCAATACTCAACATCGAATGTCGAATAACCAACGCACTTGGGACTTCGACATTCAGTATTGGACATTCTGCGTTCGTCCTCTTTGCCGGGATCATCCTCGCAGCGGCAGTTCGACGGGCTTCCCCGTCTCGATCGAGCGATAGGCGGCGACGGCCACCTCGACCGCCGCGCGGCCTTCTTCGCCGGGCACTGCTGGCGTCTCGTCCTTTAGCACCGCGTCCACGAAGCAGCGCAGCTCATGCCGCACGGGCAGCTCGACCTTGATGTCGGCCGCGGGGATGGTCTTCGCCGCCTCGCCGAACTTGCCGTACGTGATGCCGGCGTCCTTGCCCCAGATGCTGGGGAAGTTGATGCTGCCGTTGGCGCAATCCACGCGGCCGCCGTACGCGCCGATGGCCGTGGCCATGCTGGAATGCAGCAGCCCCACCGCGCCGCTCTTGAACCGCAGCGACACGAGCGCGATGTCGGGGTAGTCCGCGTCCAGTTGCCGGTACTTGCCGCCGACGGCCTGCACGCTCTGCACGTCGCCGCACACGAACCGCATGAAGTCAATCTCATGCGCGTTGATCTCCATGAGCGCGCCGCCCGACTTCGCCAGGCTCATCCGCCAACTTTGCGCCCACACCCCGCCCCACCCGCCGCCGATCCGCGCCACCATCATGCACGTCGGCTTCCCCATCTCGCCGCTCGACGCGAGTTCCTTCACCTTCGAGTGCACGCCGTGAAACCGGCACACCTGCCCGACCATCAGTTTCACGCCCGCCTCGCGGCACGCGGCAATCATCGCGTCGCAGTCCGCTAAGTTCGTCGCCATCGGCTTCTCAGAGAAAACGTGCTTCTTCGTCTTCGCCGCAGCCACGGTCATCTCGCGGTGCAGGAAGCCCGGCGACGCCACGATGACCGCTTCCACGTCCTTGCGGCCCAACAGGTTATGGTAATCCAGGTCATACGGCGCGTTCAGCTCCTTCGCCAGCTTTTCGGCCTTCTCCTTGTCAATGTCGCTCACCGCCACGATGCGCGCGTGCTCCAGTTCATTGCACGCCTTGGCCAGCGACGTGCCCATCACGCCGCAACTAATCAGTCCAACGCCCAGTTTCGTCATTGGATGTCTCCTCTCCAGTCGTGCTCGTCCTCGTCGTCGTCCTCGTCCTCGAATTCGTGAGAGCGTGAGAGCGTGGAAGCGTGAGAGCGAAACCGCTCGTTACGCATTACGCAATACGCATTACGCCCCACGCCTCACGCCTTCGCATAATGCAGCGTCACCTTCCGAATGCCCCGAACCATCTCGCTGATGTCCTGGTCCGTGAAATGCTCATTCAAGCTCGTCCTCAGCGTTCCCTGCACGCCCTTCTGCAAGCCAGGGAAGTGGCGAATGTCGTAGTCCACTTGGCCCTTGTAGAGCGGACAGGCCCAGGCGCAGGCATGGGGGTTGAAGACTTTGTCCTTGAAGAGCGGCCAGTCCATGATGTTCACGGCGAGACTGCGGCTCACGCCGATGCCTTCGGCGCTGAGCGCCTTGACGTACGTGTCCATGTTCACCGTCAGCTTGCTCGTGTCCACGTGGAAGAGGTAATACCAGTAGGTGCACTTGCAGCCGGGCAGGACTTTGTGGGGTATGATGCCGGGCAGGTCGGCGATGCCCTTCGAGAGCTTCACGCCGAGCCGGTGGCGGCGATCGCAGATGTGCTTGACGCGCTTGAGCTGATCGAATCCCACAGCGGCTGCGAGCAGGTTCATGCGGTAGTTGTAGCCGAGAAAGAACGGCTTGCGGCCCTGGCCCGTGCGGTCGTAGCACTTGTCCGCGAAGAGGTCCGCGCGATCGGCGAGCGCGGCGTCGTTGGTGATGACCATGCCGCCGTCACCCGCGCCGATGTGCTTCGAGTCGTTCAGGCTGAAGCACCCGAGGTGGCCGAACGTACCGCAGAGCTTGCCCTTGTACTCGCAGAGGTAGCTTTGCGCAAGGTCTTCGACGACGAACAGCTTGTGCTTCCTGGCGAGCGCCATGATGCGGCCCATGTCGCACGGGTTGCCCGCGAGATGGACGACGAGGATGGCCTTCGTGCGCGGCGTGATGCGCTGGGCGATGCCTTCGGGCGTCATGTTCAGGCTCACGGGGTCCACGTCCGCGAATACGGGCACGGCGTTCTGCGCCATGATGGCGATGATGGTGCCGGCGTCGGTCACGGGCGAGGTGATGACCTCGTCGCCGCGCCCGATGCCGAGCGCGCCCGTCGCGGCGTGAATCGCGCTTGTGCCGCTGTTCGTGGTGATGCAATGCTTTGCCCGGTAAAGCTTTGAGAACGCCGCCCGCAGCTCCATGACCTCGGGCCCGCGAGCGAACGGGATCGAGCCGCGATCCAGCACGCGGCATACGGCGTCCTTCTCAGAGGGGACGTGTTTCGGCCCAGAGCCGAACGGATGCTGCTTCGCCTTCGGACCGCCGTCAATCGCCAGCTTCTCGATCTTCCTTGCCATGATTCTCTCCTTGTTCCCTGTCGAACGGAAATGGCTGATGGTTTGTGGTTAATGGTTGGCCGTTCATCAACCATGAACCATCAACCATTGACCATCAGACTTTCTTCGGTGCGCCTTCGATGCCTGACTCAATGGCCGCGAGCGACACAGCCAAGCTCTTCACGCCATCGCTGTACGGCGACCGGATGGCTGAGCCGTCGCCCTTTTGCACCGCCTCAACGAACACCGCGTCAATGGACCCGCCTGGCCGCGTCTGGTCCTCGGACTTGCCGTCGCGGGTGTGCGTGACCGTCGCATGGGTCCAGTGCAGCAGGTCCGCGTCATAGAGGATGTCCAGCACGTTCGCGTTTGACCAGTCCTTCGGCTCGTAGCACCAGCTCGTGGTGAGCGAGCCGATGACGCCATTCTGGAATCGGAATGATACGCAATGCACGTCCGCGCAGTCAATCTCGTGAAGCAGCCGCGAGGCCTGTTGCGTGTAGACGGTGTCCACCTCGCCGATGAGGTAGCGCATGAGGTCAATGGTGTGGGTGGCCTGTTCGAGCAGTTGGCCGCCGGACTTCTGGAACTGCCGCGTCCAGCGGCTGGCGTCGCCGCGGCCCGTGCCGCACCAGTACTTGCCGACCACCATGGCGACGGTCTTGCCCGCCAGCGTCTCGCGGGCAATCTCGACGGTGCCGCAATAGCGCAACTGGTAGCCGACGCACGTGATGAGCTTCTTCTGCGCCACGGCCGCGGCGACCTTCTTCGCGGTCGCCATGTCGCGGCTCACGGGCTTCTCCACGAGAAACGGCATCCCGCGGCTGATGCAATCCATTTCCGGCTGGCCGTGCATGTGCACGGGGATGCTGATGTACGCCGCGTGCAAGTCGCCGCGGTCCAGCATGGCGCGATGGTCGGTGTAGGTCGCCGCGCCGTACGGCTCCGCGGCCTGCTTGGCCAGCTCCGGCACCATATCGCACACGGCGGCCAGCCGCGCGTTCGGCAAGCCCGCGACCGTCCTCATGTGCCCGCGCGCGTTCCCGCCGCAGCCGATGAAGCCTACGTTGACTTTGTCTGGCATGATTCCTCCGTTCTGACAATCGTGCTCGTCTTCGTCGTGGCAATCGCACTCGAGCGCGGGATTCTAGCGAACGCTCAATGCCCTGTCAACAACCAGAAAGCCAGCGCAGGCTTGACTTCTGCGGCCCGTTGCGGTAAAGTGCGCCCCAAATTCGCGGCGGCTCGGCGTCCCCCGGTCGCTATTCCCGCCACCTGGGCTGAACACTTCCCCGCTTGCGGCCTTGCCGCGCCCAAGCTTCACCGAGGCAACCCTCTTTGGCTAACGAAACTGCCGTAGCCGTCGGGAAGCCGCATATCGTGCGGCGGCTCTACAATTGGGTCCTTCACTGGGCCGAGACGCCCTACGGCGTGTGGGCCCTCTTCCTGCTGGCCTTCGCCGAGAGCAGCTTCTTCCCCATTCCGCCCGACGTGCTGCTCATTGCCCTCGCGCTTTCCATCCCCGCGAAATCATTCTGGTATGCGAGCGTGTGCACGCTTGGCTCGGTGCTCGGCGGGCTGGCGGGCTACGCCATCGGCTTTGGGTTCTGGGCGGCGACGAAGAACCTGTTCATCCCCTACGTGTTCAGCCAGGCCACGTTTGACTACGTGGTCGAGCTCTACAAGCACCACGACTTCTGGATCGTCTTCATCGCCGCGTTCACGCCGATCCCCTACAAGGTCATCACGATCAGCGCGGGCGTGTGCAGCATCAACCTGGTCATGTTCATCATCGCCTCGGTCGTAGGCCGCGCGGGCCGGTTCTTCCTCGTGGCGGGCATGATCCGACTCTTCGGCCCGCCCATCCGCCGATTCATCGAACGCTACTTCGACCTCGTCACGATCGTCTTCACCGTTCTGCTCATCGGCGGCTTCGTCGTCCTCCGCTACTGGAACGCCATCAGCAGCTTCTTCAAGGGCCATTGAGCAGCGCCGCGATTTCGGACAGGAGCGCGTCTCGGTTCTCAAGTGTCACGGCCACGACTTGGGTGTCCGTTCGCCGTCGGACCGCGTCCAGGAAGTGATTGCGCCTCATCTGAATCACGCCGAACACGCGCCGGGGGGAGTCCAGGGCGCGAATCACGGCCTCCTGGAACTTCTCTGAGAACAGCTCCATTCGCCCAATCTCGTCCATGACGACGAGGCCGCGTCCGCCAAGCGCCGCCTCAATGCTCCTCACGCCCACATCCTCAAACGCCGCCACGTTCACCCCATACTGGCCCACGCGGAACTCGCTACGGCAGTTCACGTGCGCCAGCAAGGCGTCCTGCCCGTCCAGCGTCCGAATCTTGAATCCCACCCGCCGACCCGCCTCTCGAATCTCCTCCGTGTAGAACCCGCCCGCGATCTCCAATCCCGACGCCACCACCTGCCGCACCAGCGTCGTCTTCCCCACCCCCGGCGGGCCTGTGAGCAGCAGGTTCTTCATGGGCACGACGTCCTGAAAATCACAGGTGACGGGTATCCCGAGTCGGCCTGTGACGGCTCAAGCCGCCGTCCTCGGCGGCTTCTTCGCCAGGTGGCGGACGCCCAGAAACCCGTCCCGATGCTCGGGACGGGTTTCTTCGTGTGGTGGCTTTCAGAAGTCGCGGCTCAGGCGTCCGTGGATGGAAGATTATACAGAGGTGGTGACCGGCTGCAAGCGGCATGGCCCCGTAATCGTCGGCTAATTTTTTTCTGGTAAGGCCATTGGGCCGGTGGCGGGGTTCCACGTCTATAGGGGTGAAGGACGGATGGAGGAAACACGTTCACCCCGGAGGTGCGGAATGAAGGAGCTGTCGCGACTGAAGCGCAGAGCGCAAGGCGTGCTGCCGTATGAGATCGAGGAAGTGGGGGGCGCGTGTCGGATCACGAGCGACGCGGGGCTGTCCGCCGCAGGCGGATGGCGGAAGCGGATCGAGCGACGGGGGCGGCGGAGGCGGTTCGGCGGCAGGTGAAGACGCGG
>Ga0194125_10010639_pt1 | contig 12527 bp, 6 predicted proteins | sample TA2KigC250mmetaG_FD_148626 | JGI IMG/M metagenome (GOLD analysis project Ga0194125, IMG submission 148626) | Freshwater microbial communities from Lake Tanganyika, Tanzania - TA2015034 Kigoma Deep Cast 250m | ecosystem: Environmental > Aquatic > Freshwater > Lake | place: Tanzania: Lake... | reverse complement strand
CTGCTCATTTGCTGGCTCGGTGCCTCGGAGGAGGGCGCCGCGGCGGTCGCCGGCCATGTTCATGTAGGCGTGTGCGCCGCCGAGGAAGCCGAAGAACTCGCCGAAGCCGCGCTGGAGCGGGTGGAACTTGGGCGCCGCGCCCAGGTGCCACTTGCCCACCATGCCCGTGGCGTAGCCGGCCGCCTTCATGCGGTCGGCGAACGTCGTCTCGGTTAGCGGCAGGCCAACGTCGTCGGTCGGGGCGGGGCCAGTGTTGAACTCGTGGCCGAAGCGCTGCTGGTAGCGGCCCGTCGTCAGCCCCGCCCGCGTGGGGCTGCACACGGGGCAGGTGACGTAGCCGTTGGTGAAGCGCACGCCGCCGGCGGCCAGGGAGTCGATGTGCGGCGTCGGGATGTCCTTGCAGCCGTGGACCCCGATGTCGGCGTAGCCGAGGTCGTCGGCGACGATGACGATGACGTTGGGCTTCCGCGGCGCGTTCTCGCCTTCGGCGGCGCGGAGGCGGCCGGCCGCCAGTCCCGCGGCAAGCGTGGCCAGGAATCCCCTGCGCGGCAGTGCTGATGCGATCACGTAGCTCTCCTTCAAACTCTCTGCTCCCCCGGTTGATCTTAGACTCTCCCGTCAGGAAGATCAACCGGTGCGAGTGGGTGCAATAGCGGACTTGCGCGCTGCTCATCTTGGTTCGTAGTTCGGCGTTTACGCGGTTCTGCTCTCCGCCGTTGCAGCGCCCAAGACCGCCTGAAGGCCGAACTACGAACAGGAACGCCCCATCGCGCGCGCAAATCCGCTATCGCATCCGGTGCGAGTTGACGCGCCGGGAGCGTGCCTGTAGACTCTGCGGGTCCGGCACGCGGGGGGTTCAGGAGGCATCGGCTATGATGTGGAAGCTCGCGACCGCGTTCCTGGTGTCAGGCGCTCTGGGCCTCGGCCTTGCGGGCCAGCCGGCGACACCGGACCCCGAGAAGGCGTTCGCGGTGCTCGAGGGGCTGAAGATACCCGACGGGCGGCTCTACGCACCGTTCTACCACGGCGTCATCGGGCCGCACGCCGTCGTGGCCCAGGGCATGGTCTTCGTGACGTTCCAAAACGCTCAGGGCCGGCCCATCGTGATGGCCTACCGCCCCGACACGAAGGCGTGGACGGCGCCCGCCAAGGCGGCCGACTTCGGCCTCGGGCCAGACGACGACCACGGGAACCCCGCCCTCGGCATTGACCGCCAGGGCCACCTGCACGTCTTCTACGGCTGCCACGGCGGGCCGATGCGCCACGCCCGCAGCACGAAGCCCTACGACCTCACGGCCTGGCAGGAGCAGCCCTCGCCCGTCCGCAACGCCACCTATCCGCAGGTGATGCGGCTGGCCGACGGCACGCTCGCGTTGCTCTACCGCGCGGGCGGCCACCCCGCCCCCTGGTCGCTCCAGCTCAGCAAGGACGACGGCCGCACCTGGTCGCCCGCCGAGCGCGTCATCGAGATGCGCAAGGCCCCGCCCGATCCGCTGGCCTGCGCCTACGCCTGCTTCCTGCCCGGCGCCGACGCCCGCACGGTCCACTGCTTCTGGAACCACAAGGACGACAACGCGGCCCGCGTCACCGCCACGCGGCCCCATCCCTGGCGGCCCCTGAAGTACCCCGGCCTGCACGAGGCGGTCTATCGCTACAACGTCTACTACATCCGCCGCGATGCCGACGGGACGTGGCGGAACGCCGCCGGCGAAGCCGTCGCCCTGCCCGTGAGCAAGGCTGAGGCCGACGCCAAGTGCCTGGCCTACGACTCTGGCGACGAGTTCACCTTCCTCGGCGCGAGCCTGGCCGTGGACAGGGAGGACCGGCCCTACATCCGCTTCGGCACCGGCGTGATTGACTGGGTGCGGCAGGGCAAGGAGCCCGAGGGGGCCGAGAAGTCCAAGGCCGTCATCGTCCCGCGCACCGACCGCTTCGCGGCCTTCGCCGACGGCAAGTGGCAGGTGACGCGCGAGCTGCCGGGCGATTGGCCGGCCGACGTGCGGCGCATCGTCGTCACCCCCGGCTCCCTGGCCTATGGCGACGAGTGGCCCGGCGGCCACTGGTTCATCACGGCGTCCCGCCGACCGACGAAGCCCGGCGTCGGCTGCGCCGTGTTCCTCCTTCACGACGAGGCCGGCTTCGCCACGCGCGCGGGCGGCCCGGCTCTCGTCGAATGACCCCGCCCGCCAGGAGCGCCCGATGCGGACCGGAAGCCCGTCCTACGAGATTCGCGGCCCAAGAACGCGCCAGGAGGCCATGGCCCTCGCCGACCTCTACGGCAAGGCGTTCGGCAACTGGCCGCGGCTCTACGAGCTGTGCAAGGACCTTTTCCTCCACCGCATGCCGCGCGAGCAGTGGCGCCTCTCGCGGGCCATGTGGGCGCCCGACGGCACGCCCATCGCCCAGGTCCGCATCGCCGACCGCACGATGCGCCTCGGCGCCGCACTCCTCCGCGTGGCCGGCATCGGGGACGTGTGCACCCTCCCAAGCCACCGCAAGCACGGCCTGATGAGGATGCTCTTCGCCCATATCAACCAGTTCATGCGCGACGAGGGCTACGACCTTTCGCTCCTCTTCGGCATCCCCGACTTCTACACCAAGTTCGGCTTCACCACAGGCGTCGCGAACGAATGGCTCCTCGTCCCGCGCCAGCAGCTTGCCGAGCTGAAGCCGCCCTATCGCGGGCGCAGGGCGCGGCGGACCGACACGGCGGCCATCCGCCGCTTGCACCTCGACGACCTGGCGACCCGCGACGGCGCGATGGCCCGCTGGGGCGACGCCTGGCTCCGCCGCGCCTGCCGCGAGAAGTGGTGCCGCGTCGTCGAGGACGCGCGGGGCCGCCCGCTGGCCTACTGGCGCGGCGAGCCGCGGCCCGACGACGCCTTCGCCCTCAACGAGGCCAGCCTTGGCCGCCGGCCCAGCCGCGACGCCGTCCTCTCCGTCCTCGCCGACCTGGCGAAGGCAGCCAAAGCCTGTGAGAAGCCCAGGCTCCGCATAGAGCTCCCCGCCGCCCACCCCATCGGCCAGTTCTGCGTCGCCGACGGCTGCGAGGCCCACCGCGGCATCGGCCACCGCGGCGGCGCCATGGTCCGCATCGTCGGCCTCGACTCCCTCTGCCGCCGCATGGCCCCCGAGTGGCAGCGCCTCCTCGCCGCCTCCCCTGTCGCCGGCTGGGCCGGCCGCCTGCGCCTCAAGACCGACATCGGCACCGTTGACCTCGCCATCGTTCGTGACAAGGTGGGGATTGTGGGCGGGGCCTCTGTGCCCCGCGAATCTCCCCCTGCCATCATCTCCACCTCCCAGGACAAGCTTTGCCGCCTCATCGTCGGCTTCCACGCCCCTTCTGCCGCTCTCGCCCTCGGCGAGGCCCGCATCGGCCGCGCCGCCCGGCCCCTCGCCGATGCCCTCTTCCCCGCCCGCTCCCTCGCCTTCTTCCCCTACGATCGCTTCTGAGGTGGCACCCCGGTGCGAGATGCCCCTGCCCGGGCCCTGGCACAGGTCCGAGCGCTCGGGCCGCTCCTCCAGCCCCGCTGTCCCATAGTGTGGCAACCCGGCCACTACTGATCTGCCCCACAATGGGCGCACCCAAGCTCGAATGGTGTGAAGATAGGGCATCGCCGCCTGAAGGCGGGACTCCGAACGAGTCCGTAACCTTTTGGGAGTCCCGCCTTTACGCGCCATTCCTCTCCCCTTGTTGGCGCAGGCCCTATCGGGCGTCTTCTCGTGCTCGTCGTCGTCGGTTCTCCTCGCAACTTGCTCCCCGGCGTTCGACGACGAGGACGCCGGAGACACTGAAGCACGGGTTCCGCCAATACTGGGAGTCATGCACTGAGCCTCCGGGTGCGCGTAATCTCCCACGGCCCATCTCCCCCCTTCTTGGCTCATCCGACTCAAGCGATCCCTCCGAAGTCCGGCCGGCTATTCCCCAGGCGCCAAAGACCCCGCTACGGCAGTCTGTTCTCGCTAGTTTGGTGCGTCGGCGAAGCCGCCGCCCCGTGGTAGCGGGGTGCGAGGGGCGACCGCCGCGTCGAGTGTTCTTTGCGGAAGGCGCAGGTCTGGGAACCGTGCACCTGGGGCCGCTTCCGGGGCACCCGCCCCCCCAGCTCAGCACCGTGGGAGATTACACGCACCCGAGCCTCCCACGCACTTGACATGGAACGGATGGCGGGCAATAATGGGTTGTGAGGGAGCCAAGTGCCCTGTCCCCCCTGACGGCACGTCGCTGTACGTCGCGCCGAGGCCACGTTCCCGAAGCCACCGCTCCCGGCCTCGCCGGGCCCGAGCTGACGGCACAGGAGCAGCCCAGGATGGATCGCCCAGGCCCCGCTCGCTCGACTGCTAGCTCGCCGCCCGGCGACCACCTGTGTTCGGCCCACGAGGTGGGCCAGGAGCACTTCCACGCGCTATTTGATCACATGCTCAACGGCGTCGCCTTCTGCCGCATGGAGTTCGACCGGGACCAGCCGCGCGACTTCGTGTTCCTGGCCGTGAACGATGCCTTCGAGTCCCTGACGGGCCTGAGGGACGTGGTGGGCAAGCGGGCCAGCGAGGTGATGCCCGGCATCCGGGAGACCGACCCCCAGGTGTTCGAGGCCTATGGCCGCGTGGCCCGCTCGGGGGCGCCGGAGGGGTTCGAGACCTTCGTGCGGGCCTTGCAGCGCTGGTTCGCGGTCTCGGCCCACTCCCCGAGACCGGGCCATTTCGTCGCCGTGTTCGACGACATCACGGAGCGCAAGCGGGCAGAGGAGGAGATGCGGAAGCTGAACGCCGAGCTCGAGGAGCGGGTGCGGGAGCGGACCGCGGAGCTCGAGGCGGCGAACAAGGAGCTCGAGGCATTCTCCTACTCGGTGTCGCACGACCTTCGGGCGCCGCTGCGGGCCATTGACGGCTTCAGCCTGGCCGTGCTGGAGGACTGCGGCCCGATGCTCGACGCCCGGGGCCGGGAGCATCTTGGGCGGGTGCGCACGGCCGCGCAGAGGATGGGGCAGCTCATTGCCGACCTGTTGGGCCTCTCGCGCATGACCCGCAGCGAGATGCGCAGGGCGCAGGTGGACCTCAGCGGCATGGCGCGGAAGATCGCCGCTGAGCTTCAGGAGGCGGCGCCCGGCCGCGCGGCGACCTTTGTCATCGCCGACGGGCTGAAGGCCGAGGCCGACCCCCACCTCCTCCACATCGTCCTGGCCAATCTGCTGTCCAACGCCTGGAAGTTCACCTCGAAGCACACCTCCGCGCGGATCGAGTTCGGCGCCGAGCAGCGGGAGGGCGAGCGCGCCTTCTTCGTCCGCGACGACGGGGCTGGCTTCGACATGGCCTACGCGGACAAGCTTTTCGGCCCCTTCCAACGCCTCCACTCGCGGGGGGAGTTCGAGGGCACCGGCATCGGCCTGGCCACCATACAGCGCATCATCCGCCGACACGGTGGCCGCGTCTGGGCCGAGGGCGCCGTCGAGCGCGGCGCCACCTTCTTCTTCACCCTTCCGCAGCCCGAAAGTACAACCCTGGCAGGATCAGCCCCGTGAACCACTCAGCGCGCAGCAAGACCATGCTCCTCGTCGAGGACGACCCGGAAGACGCCGCCTTCGCCCTTCACGCCCTGAAGGAGGCGGACGCCGCCAGCGAGATCATCCTGGCGCGCGACGGCGAGGAGGCCATCGATTACTTCTTTGGCACCGGGGCCTATGCAGGCCGCGACCCCGCGCTCACGCCCACCGTCGTCATCCTCGACCTGAAGCTCCCCAAGTTGACCGGCCTGCAGGTCCTCGAGCGGTTGCGGGCCGACCCTCGCACCTGCCACACGCCGGTCGTCATCCTCACCTCGTCGGACGAGCCGAAGGACGTGGCCCGCAGCTACGACCTGGGAGCAAACAGCTACGTGCGCAAGCCCGAGGACTTCGAGGCGTTCACCAAGGCCGTGAGGGAGCTGTGCGCCTACTGGCTGTCCCTCAACCTCCCCCCGCCGCATGCGGACCACGGGGAAGGCAACAACGTGCAACGGGCCTCAGTCTCCGCCGGCTGAGACCCTGAGCAAGTCAAAAAGAACTACACCGTCCGCCGGGGCCGGGGATAGAAGGCCGCAAGCGCATATTTAACAACCACTTACGATGCGGAAGAAAGCTGAAGAGAATCGCTCAGAGTCGCGCCGTGGCTGCTTTGTGGTCGCCAATGGTCTATTTTATCTTGACTTATCATAACTCTTATGATAAACTATGATCAGTCAAATTAGGAGGCACGCGATGGCCAGGCAGCGCGGAGCGAACGGAGGCCGTGGAGCGGCCAGGGCGAGCGACACGCAACCCCTTGAGAAACAAGCACTTGCGGCGGGCAAGCTGCTCACCGTGGGGCAAGCGATGGAGCTGCTGGAGGTCTCCTACCCCACCTTCTACCGCTGGGTGCGCCAGGGCCGTATCGTGGGCACCAAGGTGGGCCGCCAGTGGCGCTTTCAGCGCGGCGACATCGAGCGCTTCCTGGCCGGCCAGGGGCCGCGCATCGCGCTCCGCGCCAGCCTCGCGCCCCTGATCGAATCCCTTCGCCGCCGGGTCGCCGCGCTTGGGGCCGAGGATGTCGCGCCCCCCGGCGCCTCCGACCTCGCGCACGCCGTGAGCCTGATGGTTCGCCTCGCGGTGGCCATGCAGGCCAGCGACCTCCACATCGAACCCCTCCGCCGGGTCGGCCGCCAAGAGACGGTTGGCGTCCTCCGCTACCGCGTTGACGGCGTGCTGCACCCCGTTGCGGAGATTGACGCCCGCCTCCTCCCCGCCCTGGACGAGCAGTGGAAGGCGATGGCCGGCTGCGACGTCCACGAGAAGGTCCGCCCCCAGGACGGCCGCATCGAGGTCCGACTCGAAGACACGGGGCAGGTGGTGGACCTCCGCGTGTGCTTCGTGCCCGCGGTCCTCGGCCCTTCGCTCACCGTGCGGGTTCTGGACCCGAACGCGGTGCGGCTGGACCTGGACCGCCTAGGCTACGCGCCGCGGGACAAGGAGCGTCTGCTGCGCGCCCTCCGCGCCCCGTGGGGCACAATAGTCCTCACCGGTCCCACCGGCTGCGGCAAGACAACCGCCCTCTACGCGTGCCTGACCCACCTGACGACGCCCGACCGCAAGCTGATGAGCGTCGAGGACCCCGTCGAATTCCTCCTGCCCGGCGTCGTCCAGGTCGCCGTGCGGCCCCAGGCGGGCGTGACCTTTGCCACCGCGGTCCGCGCATTCCTCCGTTCCGCCCCAAACGTCGTCATGCTCGGCGAGGTGCGCGACTTCGAATCCCTCCAACTCGTCCACCAGGCCGCGCTGACGGGCCACCTGGTGCTCACGACCCTTCACGCGGACGAGGCGGCGCGGGCTCTCGTGCGGATGGTCGAGATCGGCAGCGACCCCTTCCTCGTGGCCGATTCTACGAAGCTCATCGTCGCCCAGCGGCTCATCCGCAAGCTCTGTCCCGAGTGCAGCGTCGAGGCCCAGCCCCTGGGGAGCCAGCTCGAGCAGGCGGCGAGCCTTGCCCGCGCCGGCGGCCTCGACTGGGCGGCGGCGCCCAAGGCGTTCCGCGCGCCGCGCGGGTGCGCCAGGTGCCACCAGACCGGCTTCCGCGGCCGCGAGGTCATCGCCGAGGCCCTCGAGGTCACAGCCGAGATTGGCGCGGCCCTTCGCCGCCGGGCCTCGCTCGATGAACTCCGCACCATTGCCGTCGGCCAGGGCATGACCACCCTGGCCGCCGACGGGCTCCGCCGCGCCGCCGAAGGGGCCACTTCGCTCGAAGAAGTCCTCCGCGTGCTCTGAGCTGTGCGCCGCGCCCGGGCCGCCATCCCTCCGCCGCTTCTTGCCCCTGCGTCCGCGACCTGCTACACTGCCCATCAGCGGCCTCTCCCTTCCTGATGGGAGTCTTCAAGGAGGGATAGCGTGCAGCGCTTTGTCACCAGGAGCGGGCGTCTTCTTGGCGTCGCGGCCATTGCCGGGGCGCTGTTCCTTCCGGCCGTGCTGGCTCAGGAGGGCAAGCCGGCTGGCAGCCTCGCCGAGAGACGCGACGGCGCGATGACTGCCGAGGCGCTGCGCGAGGCGCCCGGCCAGAACAGGATGGTGTGGGTCTCGGCCCCCAGGGCGGCCAAGCTGCCCACGCTCGACGGCACGCTGAATCTGGAGCAAGGCGAATGGGCCGACGCGGCCGCCATCCCCGGTATGCTCGCGCCCACCGGCAGCCGGCTCCTGCCGCTCCAGTCCCTGACCTTGATCACGTGGGATGAAGACAGCTTCTATCTTGGCATGCGGACCGAGGTCAAGCCAGGCTATGTCCTGCGCCGGCGCGGGCGCGAGCACGATGGGGCCGAGGGCGTGAACCGGGACGATGCGGTCGAGATCTTCTTCAACCCGCTCGGACGGGACCAGCCGGAGCCGGCCATCTTCCAGGTCATGTTCAACGCCCTCGGCTTCCGTTGGGATGCCATGCAAACGGTCGGCGTGACGGCGAAGTACTGGGATGCGGACACCTGGGAGTTCAAGAGCGACTACAAGCCCGGCATGACCCACTGGGACCTGGAGGTGGAGATTCCCGCCAGGTCCATGCGCATGAGAAGCCCGAACCGCTCCGGGGACTGCTGGCTCTTCCTGGCCACGCGCGACTGGAAGTGGCTCATTGACGAGAAGGGCAGTTCCCACTGGAACATCTACTCCTCGCTCACGGGGAACGGCGGGTTCATCTCCCAGGAAAACCAGTTCCCGCTCGTGCTGGACGATTCGGCGCCGGTGGTGCAGTTGCTCGACATCTCGGACCTCTGGAAGGGCCGCTTCGGCTTCAAGGCCCGGTTCGCCAACACGACGGCCAGGCCCCAGAGCTTCACGGCGCTGGCGAGCGTCTATGACAACAGCGGCTACCAGGGCCGCGACAAGGACCGGAGCGAGCGTGAGAAGCCGCTGGCCATGCAGAGCAAGCAGTTCACCCTCCGGCCTGGCGAAGCCGTCGAGTGGGCCATCCGGGGCGCCGCCCTACCCGAGCCGGCTGCGCAACTCTACGGCTTGGTCTTCAAGGTCAGCCGCGCGGGGAGCGCCACGCCGTTGTTTGTCCGGCAGTGCGACTTCACCAAACTCGAATACACGGCCAAACAGGTAGCGCGCGGGTACGCGATTGACATCGCCTACAACCCGGCCCGCGGCAACCTGATGCCCTCCTGCGACATACTCGACCATCCCGATCAGTCCAAGGTAAAGGGGTTGCGGGTCGAGCTGCCCCCGTTGCTCGACACCGTCGTGACCCGCGTGGGCCACCACGTCATCTCCGACCTTCTGCCCCTGCCCGCGCTGAAGCCCGGCAGTTACCCGGCGCGCCTGACGCTGCTGGACACGGACGGCAAGGCCATTGAGAGCAAGGAGCTGGCCGTCGAGAAGCTGGACGAGGCGGCTACCTTCCCCTGGTGGGATAGCCCGGCGGGCCTGAGCGACAAGCCCATCCCGCCTCATCAGCCAATGCGGGTCGAGGGGAATGCGGTCATCACCACAACAGGCCGCGTGGCGTTCGACGGCCGCGCCATGCCCACCCAGGTGCAGATGGCGGGCAGAGAGCTGCTTGCGGCGCCGGTCCGCCTCACCGCCTCGGCGGGCGGGCAGGCCGTGGCGTTCGTGGCGGACGCTGCCCCGGGGTTCGGGCGGAAGACAGCCACCGAAGTCGAACTGAGCGGCGCGCTCCGCTCCAACGAACTGACGGCCAAGGTGGCGAACCGCATGGAGTACGACGGCGCGCAGTGGATCACCCTCGACATCGAGCCGGCGGCGCCGGAGCTGAAGCTGGACTACCTGCGGCTGGAGCTCCCCTTCAAGCCCGAGCGCGCCCAGTTCCTCTACACCATGGCCATGGCCGGCCGCGAGAGCTGGGTGGCCGAGGACATCGCCAACGGCGAGGGGACGGTGTGGGACAGCGCCAGGTGCCGCGGGCTGGGCATGACGGTCGGCAGCTTCATGCCTCAGTACGTGGTCTCGGATTCGCTTGGCGGCCTGTGCTGGTACGCCGACAACGACCGCGGCTGGGTGCCAACGGACGACGTGCCGGCGGCCGAGGCGCTGCGGCAGGGGGGCGAGACGGCGCTGCGCTTCAACCTCATCGGCAAGCCGTTCGCGCTCAAGGGGCCGCGCCGAATCCAGTTCGGGCTCCTCGGCCTGCCAGCACGGCCGTTCCCCCCGGGCGCACGCATCGTCGAGCGCAGGACAAGCCAGTTCGGCCACTACGTCGGCGACAAGGTGATGAACTACTCGCCCCCGATGCCGCGCGACTTCGCCAAGGCCCGCGACTTCATGGAGAAGGGCACGCGATATGACAGCAAGACGTATGAGCCCGTGCCCAAAGCCGTCGCCAAGGACTGGCTGATGGAGTTCGCGCCCTGGCACGACTCTCACACGCCGTGGAAGACCCCCGACCTGCATCCGAAGACCTACGACTACCTGGCCCGGGAGTTCGACGGCTATGGCTTCGTGCCCAAGCTGGTCAACCTGCGCGCCTGGCAGTGGGAGCGCTATGTGAGGGCGGCGCCGATTGACGGCATCTACTACGACACGCCGGAGGGGATGGGCTACTCGCGGTCGGTGCAGAACGGCGTCGCCTACGTCATCCCCGACGGCCAGCCCCACGCCGGCGAGGTGCAGGGCGGTTACAACCTCACCGGGTTCCGCGAGCAGATCAAGCGCATCGCCACCGTCTTCCACCAGAACGGCGTGGACAACCCCTGGGTCGAGATGCACTCCACGCACGGCCCCGTCGTGCCGGCCACCGGGTTCCTCAACGTGTTGCTCGACGGCGAGGACTTCCGCCGGCCGAGCTTCCGCAACTTCATGTACGCCTGGCCGGTCCGCCACCTGCGCGCGATCGACTCGCCCTCGCTCTACGGCCTGACCATCCGCTGGCTCGGCGGCTACCCGTGGGACAACCAGGCGCGCAACGTGGACCCCCTCCGCTGCCAGATGGCTGCGCTCTTCGTCCACGACGTCTGGACCCCAGGCTTCGGGTCGTGGAGCCAGAACACCGTCGCCGGCAAGGGCGTGCTCATCCAGAAGTGCGACCGCGAGCCGCCCTACGGCTTCCGCAATCCCGACATGGCGGCCAAGCTCATCGGGCTGGGCATGAACCTCAGCGAGTGCCGTTTCCTGCCCTACTGGGACAACGCCGACGTCCTGACCCTGACGCCCCAGACGCGGGGCACGGAGGCCCCGCCCACAGCCATCGCTCTCGCAGCGTGGCGGGTTCCTTCACAGAGGCGGCTGATCGTGGCGGTGGACAATCCCGGGGCGAGGGCCGTCGGCGGCAAGCTGAAGCTCGACCTCGGGAAACTCGGCCTGATGCCTGCGAACAGCGGCGAGTGCATCATCATCTCCGAGCTCGCGACCGACAAGGTCCTGCTCAAGACCACGGGGATGAACCGCGGCAAGCTGCTCGGCCTGTGGAAGGGCCTGCGCGATGCCGAGGGCCGCAAGGTCAACTCGCCGCACGACGACGTGAACATCTCCGTCCCGGCGGGCGCCGGTGCCTTCTTCATGGTCGCCACCCAGTGAGCGCGCGGAGGAAACGGCACATGAGGAACCTGTGCCTTCTCTTTGCTCTCCTGGCTGAACAGCAAGGTGGGGTTTCCGGGCCATCGAACTGACGTGGGAGAAGTAGGCCCGGCGCCGGCAGGCGTCCGGATGCACTGGAACAAGCAGGAGACAGGCTCATGCGAATAGGACAGAGCGTGGCGCTGGGTCTGCTGGCGGCCGCCGGGGCAATGGGCGGCCAGGAGCCGGCCTTCTCGTGGCAGAAGCCCCACGCCAAAGTGCTGCCGACCGGCGGCCTGGAGTGGGCGCCGGAGCCGTTCGCCTTCGCCGCGGGCAAGGCCGTTCGCTACATTGACTTCGCGGCGGGCAGCGACACCAACGACGGGGCGACGAAGGAGAAGCCCTGGAAGCGCCACCCCTGGGACCCCGCGGCAACCGGCCAGGCCAAGGGCCATCGCGGCCCGACGACCTACGTCTTCCGGCGCGGCGTCATCTACCGCGGGCACCTGGTTGTCCCCGCTGACGACCAAGGCACGCCCGAGGAGCCGATTCGCCTGACCAGTGACCCGGCGTGGGGCAACGGCCAGGCGGTCCTTTGCGGCTCCGAGACTGTGACCGGCTGGAAGAGGGGCGCCGCGCACAAGGACATCCCGGAGCCCGAGAGGGTCTGGTGGGCCGACCTCGACTTTGCCCCTCGCTGCCTCTGGATGGTTGATCGAGAGGGCAAGATCGCGCGAATCCCACTCGCCCGCACGCCGAACTGGAGGGTCTCCGACCCCGACGACGTCAAGAGCGAATGGTGGCACTGGGACTACAAGGGCATGAAGCCATTCGACGTCTTCATGGAGACCAGCGGCGGCAAGAAGCTCCACCTGGGCGTTGATGCCGAGCACCTGACTAGGCCGGCCGACTACTACCAGGATGCCATCCTCTGGACCGAGCACGGCTGGGTCATGGGCGCGCCCTACCCCGTCCGGGTCGAAGCCGTGGACACGGCGAAGAGGGGGCTGGGCTTCGGAGGCAGGT
>Ga0194125_10010638_pt1 | contig 12528 bp, 10 predicted proteins | sample TA2KigC250mmetaG_FD_148626 | JGI IMG/M metagenome (GOLD analysis project Ga0194125, IMG submission 148626) | Freshwater microbial communities from Lake Tanganyika, Tanzania - TA2015034 Kigoma Deep Cast 250m | ecosystem: Environmental > Aquatic > Freshwater > Lake | place: Tanzania: Lake... | reverse complement strand
TTTACAAGCAACTTTTGGAATCGGACCTCATGCCCATCCATTAGAATAGGAAGAACGGTTATCGGTGAAGAGGGGTGGTATAAATTCCACCCCTCTAAAAGACTGTGGGAGGAAAATCAAAATGAAGACAAGAGTTTTTTTAATTTTTAGCCTGGTGATTCTTTTTTTGGTCTCGCCTTTACCCCTAAGAGCAGAGGAAATGATAAAAATCGTTACTACCACTTCTGATTTAGCCTCAATAGCAAAAGAAATCGGCAAGGATAGGATACAAGTGAATAGCCTTTCTAAAGGAACACAAGACCCTCATTTTATAGAAGTGCGTCCTTCAATGGTGATGAAGTTAAAAGATGTAGATTTACTTATTTTAATCGGGATGGACTTAGATATATGGGTGCAGGCTTTAATCGATGCCTCTCGGAACCCTAAAATTAGTTATGGAAGATTGGGATATTTAGATGCTTCGATGGGCATTGAGAAATTAGATGTCCTTTTAGGAAAAGTTAATGCCTCGATGGGACACGTTCATCCTTATGGCAATCCCCATTACTGGCTTGATCCTTTGAATGCCAAGATAATCGCAGGTAATATTGCAGAAAGACTGTCGCAACTATCACCACAAAATGCATCTTTTTTTAATAATAATCTTATTAAATTTAATAAGAAAATAGACGAAAAGATGATTGAATGGAAAGCAAAACTCGCTCCTTTTAAAGGGCAAAAGATTGCTATCTATCATCGCAGTTGGTCTTACTTTGCTAATAGATTTGGCTTAGAAGTTGCCTGTGAACTTGAGCCAAAACCAGGGATACCGCCTTCGCCAGGCCATTTAAAAGAAGTTATCCATACAATAAAGCAACAGAATATCAAGGTAATCCTGATGGAGGTTTTTTACGATGAGAAACCAGCAAGGTTCGTTGCTGAACAGACAGGCGCTAAAGTGGGAATTGTGCCTAATTCAGTTGGCGGCACAAAAGAGGCAAAAGATTACTTTGACCTCATAGATACAATTGTAGATAAATTGGCGAAAGGCTTGGAAGGATGAAAAAGCTCGTTGAATTTAAAAATGCTAAACTGGGCTATGGCAGATTAGCGGTATTCGACTCCTTAAACCTTGATATATTTGAAGGAGATTTCTTGGGAATCATTGGGCCGAACGGCTCTGGCAAGACCGCACTCTTACGCAGCATAATTGGGCTGTTAAAGCCGCAAGCGGGACAGGTTATAAAGGACAAAAACTTGCGCTTTGGCTACTGCATGCAGAGGCAGTTTATTGATACCCTCTTTCCCTTTACTGTTTTTGAAATTGTGATGATGGCGCGGACTAAAGTCATTGGGTATTTACGAAAACCAAGCAGCATAGATAAGCAAAAAGTTTTAGAGGTCTTAGATATCACTGGCATTAGGGGGTTATCTAGAGAACGCTTTTATAATCTCTCCGGCGGTCAGAAGCAACGCACCATTATCGCCAGAGCCCTTGCACTTGAGCCTAATTTTTTAATCCTTGATGAGCCAACCACTGACTTAGATGTTAAAGCAGAGCGGGAAATATTAGAATTAATAAGAATGTTACATAAAGATGGGCATTTAACCATAGCTTTAGTAACCCATGAATTGAATGAGGTTATCAACTATGCCCAGAAGTTTATGTTTTTGAACCCCGCCCTTTCTTGCAGAGGAGAGATTCTTGAACAGAGAAAGGGCGGGGTGAATAAGAAGGCGCCTTATAAGATCTTCGAAAGAGACGAATTAAACGAAGGACTTCTTTCTGAAATTTTTGAAACACAAATAAATTTGAAAGAGATTGGTGGAAGAAAGATAGTTCTCTAAACCCCGCCCTTTCTTCCCTAAAGAATCTCTTTGACTTAAGAAAGGGCGGGGTAAAGGAATTCCCCAATGTTAGAAATCTTTAAAGAGCCCTTTGTGCAAACAGCCCTCTTAGGCGGCTTAATAACTGCCTGTCTTTGTGCTTACCTAGGAGTATTTGTCATATTAAAAAGGATTGTTTTTGTAGGGATAGCATTATCTCAAGTGGCAGCATTGGGTGTAGCGTTAGGTCTTTTTGTGGGAGTAAACCCAGAACTGACCGCATTTTTGTTGACTCTTGTAGGTATAATCTTATTTTGGTTTCCTTTTACTGAACGCAATATCTCCAGAGAAGCTTTTTTAGGATTTACTTATGCCTTTTGCGCTGCGACAGCCATCATTTTAATTGCCAAAAATCCTCTTGCCGAATCAAGGGGACTTAATCTTATTTCTGGGAATTTACTTTATACGAGTTGGGCTGATATAAATATTTTAGGAATGGTGTCTGTCTTAATTGTAACTTTACATGCCTTGTTCTTTAAAGAGTTTATTTTTGTTTCTTTTGATAGGGAAACCGCTTTAACCTGCGGGTTGAAGGCAAACCTTTTAGATTTCTTACTTTATTTAACCATCGGCATTGTGATTAGTTTATCTATGAAGATATGCGGAATAGTATTTGTATTTGCATCGTTGGTTATACCGGCGCTAACAGCTTTAGTTTTTGTTAAGCGGACCCCGGTAATATTTGCTGTTTCTTGTTTGGTTGCGGTATTATGTGTTATCTTGGGGATAAGTTTTTCTTATTTGTGGGATCTACCATCCAGCCCTATGATTGTAGTGTTATATAGTTTACTCTTTTTGCTTTTTTGGGGAGTAAAATTACTTATAACAAAGAAATGAAAAGGCTAATTTATTTAGTATTAATTGCAGGCTTAGCGATTATTTTGAGTTCCTGCGCCACCACACCTGTCAAACCCCCCACCATGCCTATTAAAGAAATATATCCTGCGTTAGCCCCCTCTGTTTTAAGACAGGATGTTTTTCATGTAGTAGCTCCCGGAGAGACGCTCTGGCGAATTAGTAAAATGTATGATGTCCCTATAAAGGATCTATCATTCGCGAATAATTTAAAGACAGAAACTTTAGAGAAAGGTCAGCGTCTTTTAATTCCTAATGCTGCGCCAATTGTGCCGGTTATCCCTTTGTATCCTTCTAAGAAATGGAAATACATTGTTATTCATCACAGCGCAACTGATGAAGGCAGTTCCTTGGACTTTGATAAGTTTCATCAAGGCAAAGGATGGGAGGGGATAGGCTATCATTTTGTAATTGATAACGGCACAAAAGAAAAACAGGATGGCCAGATTGAAGTTTCTCCTCGGTGGTTAAAACAGGAGAACGGCTCGCATTGTAAAGCAGGCGATATGAATGAGAGAGCAATTGGCATCTGTCTTGTTGGCAACTTTAATAAAGAAAGACTTTCGGATAAACAAATGGGCTCTCTGGTATATTTGGTTAATCTCTTAAAGAGACAGTATCGTATTCCCGTGAGGAATATTTTAGGTCACGGTCAAGTACGCGGAGCAAAGACAGAATGCCCGGGTCGTAATTTTCCTTGGGGGCAATTTAAAAAGCAGCTTAAGTAGTAAATTAAGAAAGAGTAAAAATGAGACCTTTTGTTAATAACTTGCTAATATCCTTTTCTTTTATACATAAAATCTGCCCTCTTTGTGTCATCTCCCGCAAATTCCCGCAGTCAAAGTTTGCCAAAGCAATTTTCCTCTGGAGCAGAATCTACCCTTGCTGTAATATCTATTTTACAGCCAAGAAAAGAAACCTTATTGAATAATTCCTTGATTTTTGCCAGATAATAATCATTTCTTTACACAAAAGAGATGATATATTCTCGTATATCTATTCTGTATATTCCTACCCTTTTTTGTGTTAAAATGATATTTTAAAAGGAGGCGGTATGGGCAATTTTAAAAAAGTGCCGGGTTAAAGGTAACACAACAGGCAAGGCTATCAAGGTTTTTCCTTATGGCAGCGAAGAATGGTTAAGATACGAACAAGTATTAGAGATATTAACTGAAGCAAGCAGGAAAAAATTAGAGGAATTACTCAATAAAAAGAAAGAACACAATGAACAAGTAAATACAATATTAGATGAAGCAGATAGAAGAATCATCCACAAGGCAGAAAAGAGGAGACTTAAAAGATATAATCTCTCGCAAGCAGCAAAGATACTTAATGTCCCAAGACAAACTTTATATTACTGGATGAAGAAGGGATGGGTTAAACCCTGGCGCGATTATAGACGGTATCCTGTTTTTACAGTTTTTGACATACAGAAAATCATTAAATGGCGTAATACAATAGAATTGTGCAAGGAAACCGTATGTTAGTAGGGATGACGATAATTTTTTGTAATACCTTAAATTGCAAAGAGATAAATTAAAAAAGCATTTTCCGTTTTACAGTTTTTTACACCCCTTATTAGATAGAAAAAATCGCCATAATATTCTGTTAAATAATAAGTTATGACAAAAAAGGTATTTATAAGGACTCTGGGCTGACCGATGGATGTGGCAAAGACGGACTATGGAGAGGATAGCAGAGGCTATTTTAAGATTAGATTAGGAAGAAAAATTTTCTTGACTTTTTTGACCTAATAGGTTATATTTGTCAATATGATAATTAAGCGTAATATCCTTAATAAGTTACAACAAGAATTAATCCAGCCGGAAATCCTTATTCTTCTGGGTCCTCGCCAAGTCGGTAAAACAACGCTCCTTAGGATGTTAGAAGATTATGCCAGACAAAAGGGGCTAAGAGTAGCTTTTTTTGATTTAGAGCAACCTCAGGTATTAGCTGATTTTAACCGTCCAGATAAAGAGATTGTGCAAATAATAAGCGAAGCAGGAGAGGTTGTTTTTATTGATGAATTCCAATATGTGCGTAATATCTCCAAGATATTAAAAGCTATTTTTGACTCCAGAAAGAAGATTAAGATTATCTGTTCCGGCTCATCTTCTTTAGAGATTCATAAACATCTGAAGGAGAGTCTGGCTGGTAGAAGATTCTTGTACCGTATTTACCCTCTAGAATATGCTGAAATTAAAAATAGCTATCCGGATTTTACATTTGAGGATTATCTGCGTTTTGGCGGTATGCCAGGTTTAACTCACACGGATTCTAGGGAAAGAAAACAGCAAATTTTAAATGAGCTTGTGGGAAGTTACATTCTAAAAGATATTAAATCTCTCATCAAAGAAGAAAATATCCGCGCCTTCAATCATCTTTTGTACCTTTTAGCTCAGAATCAGGGGTCGACAATTTCTGTGCATTCTCTAAGTGCTGAAGTGGGTTTGAGTTCCAAAGCCATCAATCGCTACTTTGATATTCTTGAACAGACTTACGTTAATTACCGCATCTACACTTATTCGAAAAACTTAGGGAATGAATTAAGAAAATCATGTAAGACTTATTTATATGATTTGGGTGTGAGGAATATGCTTTTGAGAGATTTTTCCGCTATTGATTCTCGGCCTGATAAAGGAGTTATTTTGGAATCGTTTGTGTTTTTGAGACTACAGGCCATGCTTACACCTAATATGGAAATTAAATTTTGGAGGACTAAAGACAGTGGGGAAGTTGACTTTATCCTCCTTAAAGACAGAAAACCCATTCCCATTGAAGTTAAAGGCAAGATGACTATGCCAGAGGTCCCTTCAGGTCTTAAAAGATTTCTTAACCGATATCCGGATGTCAAATTAGCTTATGTTATTAATGAACAAATAGAAAAAGAAATTAAGCATGTGGATTGCTCGATTCATTTTTTCACCTTTGAAAAATTTTCTAAACATTTTCAACCTGAATAACTGGCGTAGATCTCATTTTCAAAAATATTTAAATGAATGGATAAATCGAGACAAATCAAATTTATAAAGGCAAAACTCGCTCTTTTGAATACAGAGAGAGAACAATTACTCAAAAAGCTGGATGATATTGAGAAAGAAATGGCTCCTTCATCGAAAACATCTCCTATCATTTCAGCAGATTCTTCAATCTACCCTCCCGCTATAAACAATATTTTGGAATGTTCCCAAGAAGAACAACAAATAAAATTATTTCGTAGTTTGTTTCGTGGCCGCGATGATGTTTTTGCACGTTTATGGGTAAGTAGGAAAACAGGGAAAAGCGGTTATAGCCCTATGTGTAAGAATGAATGGGTAACCAAGATTTGTCAGAAACCAATAATGAAGTGTTCAGGGTGTCCAAATAGGGAATTATTGCCTTTAGATGATGAAGTAATCCGCAAACATTTGACAGGTAGACATGTGATTGGGATTTATCCTATGCTACAGGATGAAACCTGTTATTTTTTGGTAGTCGATTTTGATGGAGAAGATTGGATTGATAATATTTCTGTTTTTAGAAAGACGTGTTTGGAGGAAAAAGTTCCTATTGCTATTGAGCGTTCTCGTTCAGGTAAAGGAGCGCATACCTGGATATTCTTTGAAGATAAAGTTCCGGCTAGCTTAGCGCGACGCATGGGTAGTTTTTTGATAACTAAAACAATGTCCAAGCGGTATCAGCTTAGTATGAAGAGCTACGACAGACTATTTCCCAACCAAGATACTCTTCCTAAGGGTGGATTTGGCAATTTGATAGCACTTCCATTTCAAAAAGAGGCAATGCGGCAGGGAAATAGTATTTTCATTGATGAAAACGGTAATCCTTATATTGATCAATGGATATTTTTGTCTTCTATAAAAAGAATGTCATTGATGGATATCGAACGATTTTCAAAAGAAGTATCAAGTAATAAAGAAATTATTGGTGTTAGAATGAGCCCTATTGACGAAAATGATCCACCTTGGATGCGCCTCCCTTCAGGTAAGCGTAGGTATAAACCTATCATAAAAGACCTACCAGATAAAATCGAATTAGTAATCGCTGATAGGATATATATCAAGACAAACGGTTTGCCATCAGTACTTTTAAATCAAATCAAACGGTTAGCAGCGTTTCAAAACCCCGAGTTTTATAAACGCCAAAATATGCGTTTATCAACCTTTTTAACGCCACGAGTTATATCGTGTTCTGAAATTTTGGATGGTTATCTTGCGATTCCGCGAGGTTGTTTAAATGATTTATCTGGTTTACTGAACGAGTATGGCCTTAAAATAAATATTAAAGATGAACGAATAGCAGGTAGGAAGGTTAAATTCAAATTCTATGGTACTTTGACCAGGGAGCAAAAAGTAGCTGCAAGAAAAGTTTTAAGAGATGATATAGGAGTTTTAGTTGCGCCACCCGGTATGGGTAAGACAGTTATCGCTATTTACGCTATTGCCAGAAGAAAAACAAATACTTTAATCTTGGTTCATAGAAAGCCACTTATGGAGCAATGGCGGTTGCAATTAGCCTCTTTATTAGCAGTTGATTTAAAGGATATTGGGCAAATAGGTGCAGGTAAAAATAAATCAAATGGGATTTTGGATGTAGCAATGATTCAAAGCATGGAACGAAAAGGCGTCGTAGATGATAGGATAATCGACTATGGCTTTGTCATTGTAGATGAATGTCACCATGTGAGTGCCGTTTCATTTGAGAGGGTTCTGATGAAAGCTAAAGCAAAGTATGTTTTAGGACTTACAGCTACTCCTTATCGACGTGATGGGCATCAGCCAATCATTCATATGCAATGTGGTCCGATTTGTTATCAGAAAAAACAGAAGGATATTGTGCAACCAATTTCTCAATATATTGCTATTCCAAGAACAACTGAATTTAAGACCGAGCGGTCTGGTGAAGATAGTATTTACGACCTTTGGCCAAAACTAATAAATGATAATGAAAGAAATAAATTAATAATTGGCGATATACTAAATACCCTGCATGAGGGCAGATTCCCAATCATTCTTACAGAAAGAAGGGGACACCTTAAGACATTGACTGAGATGCTCAAGGATAAAGTTGAGCACTTAATTGTATTGTATGGTGCTACAAAACAGAAAAGACGTAAAGAGCTGCTAAAAGAATTATCCCACATCCTTCCTGGAGAGACAAAAGCTATTTTAGCCACAGGTTCCTATATTGGAGAAGGATTTGATATTCCACAGTTAGACACATTATTTATTACCATGCCCATTTCATTTAAAGGAAGAGTAATCCAATACGCAGGAAGGCTGCATCGAGAATGCAAGGGAAAGCGAGACGTTAAAATTTATGACTATATTGATAAAAATATTCCGGTATTGTGGCGAATGTATGAAAAGAGACTAAAGGTTTATAAGACGATGGGGTATACAAGTCTGGATGGGCTAGATGAACAGGAGGCGTAATTTACGATTTTAAAAAAGATTTGGTTTTTCGTAATAGAAAAGGCGAAATAATAAAAGTCTGGCCTTATGGTAGCGAAGAGCAGCAGAGATTTGAACAGGGTATTAATTTACTATTTAAGTTGTATCAGATAGATCGAGAAAGGCGGCTAGATAAAAAATTAAAGCGAGAAAAGATACTAGAAAAACAAATTGACGAAAACGACAAAAAGATATTTCGCAAATGTATTAAAAGGTCAGATAAAAGATATAACCTGACACAGACAGCAGGGATATTAGGAGTTCACCGCCAAACATTATATTACTGGATTAAAAAAGGTTGGCTTAAGCCAAAACGAGACTACAGGAATTATCCAGTTTTTACAGTTTTAGACATTGAAAATCTGATAAAATGGAAAAACTCGATAAAATTGTAATTAAAAAGCTACCTAAAATCACAATCATTCATCTTCTTGTGCAGCTTTAGACAATTGACCGCGAAGCCATAACTTATTTATATGAAAGAAGATACAAAGAAAATTTTTATCCGCAGTTGGGGATGACCGTTGGTGTAAGTACCGCGATATGATTTTAGGCATTTTAAAGGGGTTAAGTGATTTGGAGCGAAAGGGTTATGCGAAATTTGGTTGAAATTTTGAAATCAAAGCAATGTATCATAATGTGCAACAATGTTGCATGATGTATCTAAGGATTTTTCATGAAAACTTGACATTTCATGGCTATATTGGTTCTATAGAGATTGTAGAGAGTCGGTAGAATAATAATAAAAATGTGTTGATGGGAAGGTAGCTTACTTCAGGATTGCAAGCGAAATAATTCTCTTGACAATCTATACGATATCGTATAAAATGTCGATATGAGTTTAAAAAGAATTATTTATAATGATGTGGTTGGTGACCTTAAACGTAAAGAAATCGGCATTATTATAGGTCCCTGTCAAGTTGGCAAAACTACTCTTTTAAAAGAGTTAGCTTCTCACCACAGAAAGGCTAAGGATCTGTATAGGTATTTTAATCTCGAGATGCCTTCGGATGCTCATTATTTTGGGCGTGATTTTAAGGATGTCCTGACCGATATTGAAAAGGGGAAAGGAGTTGTTCTTATAGATGAATTTCATTATTTACCCAATGCTACCAAGCTCTTTAAAGCAATATATGATGGTTTACCGGGGGTAAAAGTCTATGCCACTGGTTCTTCAGCGGTTGAAATGCACCGACACCTGAAAGAGAGTTTAGCTGGGAGAAGACGGCTTTATCGACTTTTCCCACTGTCATTTTTAGAGTGGCTTCCCAGCAAGTCTAAAATCATTAAACTTCCAAGGGATATTCGGTCTAGGATTAGTTCACAGGCCCATCGAGTATTTAAGAAATACCTCGAGGAATTCATTATTTTTGGAGGGATGCCAGGGCTTGTGCACGAGAAGAATATAGAAGCAAAAAAGAGACTTCTTCTGGATTACGTTGTAACATATGTACAGAAAGATATTAAAGCACTTCTGCGAGAGGAAGATATTCTTTCTTTTAATCGATTACTTAGTCTGTTAGCAGCTCAAGAAGGAGGGTTCTTAAGCGAAAATAGCACTTCTCAGGCACTTAATTACTCGTTACGGCAGGTAAGAAAAGATTTAGCAATTTTGAACCAGATGTTTCTTCTGGACATTCTTAAACCTTTCTTTACTAATCGAGGTAGAGAACTTAAACAGACGAATAAAATATATTATTTTGATAGCGGCATTCGTAATGCTATTTTGCGAGATTTTAGGTCTCTTAATCAAAGGCAAGATAAGGGAGTACTCGTTGAATCATTTGTCTTGCATGAGATACAGAAGAATTTACGAGTAAGTCAGGAAATTTACTATTGGCGCACTAGAGAAAAAGACGAGGTAGACTTTGTTTTAGTGCAAGACAGGATTCCTATCCCGATTGAAGTTAAATCGAAGTTGCAGGTGCCTGAAATTCCAGAAGGAGTAAAGAAATTTATTCATAAATACCCTGAATGCAAAAAGGTTGTAATCTTAAATGATGACTTGCAGGAAACAATAATATATCAAGGGAAAAAGGTAATATTCGTTCCCAATTATTATGCCTATCTGCTCCCTCTTTTGTTTGAATAGCGTATTTCATAACCAATAAAGTTAATGCAGCCTGCAAGCGATTAATCCGCGTTGCAGGCTAATTTTTTATAAGATAAACTATTTTGTGCTCAGTGTAAAATGATAATCAATAACACTTAGAGAAGCTACTTAATAAAAAGAAAGAACGCGAAGAGCAAGTAAACAAAATATTGGATGAGCCGGATAAGAAAATTATCCGCAAGGTAGAAAAGAGAAAATTAAAAAGATACAACTTATCGCAAACAGCAAAGATACTTAATGTGCCAAGACAAACTTTATATTACTGGATTAAGAAAGGCTGGGTTAAACCCTGGCGCGATTATAGACGCTATCCTGTTTTTACAGTTTTTGACATAGACAAAATCATTAAATGGCGCAACACTATAAAATTGAGCAGAGAACCGTATGTTAGTAGGGATGTTTAGGATTTTATGTAACAACTTGATTTGCAGCGAGATAATTCAAAAGAGCAATTTTTGTTTTACAGTTTTTGACGCCCCTTGTTAGAGAGAAAAAATCACCATAATATTTTGTGAAAGAATAAGTTATGACAAAAAGAGTGTTCATTAAAAATTTTGGCTGACCGAACGTTACAGTGGCTAGGGATGGTGCTTGAGATTCTGAAGAGGATAAATGGGATGGAATAAGGGGGATGGGTAATGTTAGGTAAAAAGAGCTTTCAAGAATCTCTTGACAAGGGCAATAATATATGCTAATATTCGCATATATTGAATTAAGAGGTGATTATGGAACAGAAGCTTTATGAGCTTCACGCGCAGATGTGTCAGGTTTTTACCTCACCAAAACGTCTGGAGATATTAAATCTCTTACGAAACAAAGAGTTGTCTGTTGGGGAATTGGCTAGGATGGCAAAGATTCGTCAGGCAAACCTTTCGCAGCATTTAAGTATCATGAGGGAGAAGGGTATTGTCAAAACGCGCAGGGCTGGTGTAACGATTTATTATTCCTTGACCAATCCTAAAATCAGTAAAGCCTTCGACATCATAAGAGAGATGCTTCTGGAAAAATTAGCCCGGGCAGAAAAGCTGTCCCAGGATATCCGCAAGGTTAGGCAGCTATAATTTTTTTCTTGGATATATCACTCTATTCTAATAAAGGAATATATTCGGTATGGCAGAATATAAGGTTTTTCAGATAAAAAGAAGGATTAAGCAGCTTCTTATGGCTAGTGCCTTTTTTATAGTTATTATTGGAGGCTGGCGCTATCCCCTTTTGGGTTATTTTATTCCCCTATGCATGCTTTTAGGTATTGGCATAGGTTTCTTTAAAGGCAGAAAATGGTGTGACTGGTTTTGCCCCAGAGGGAGCTTTTTTGATACTTTGATAAAACCCATAAGCCCTAAAAAAGAAATCCCAAAATTTTTTAAAGGGCTACCTTTTAGAATCGGCTTTCTATCTTTCCTTATGGCTATGATGACTATACAGATTATCAAGCGCTGGCCTGATCCTTATAAAATAGGGATGTTTTTCGTAATCCTTCTTAGCGTCACGACGATTATAGGAATTATCCTGTCTTTCTTTTTTCATCAGCGCACTTGGTGCTATTTCTGTCCTATTGGCTCAATGGCAAACTGGGTAGGCAGGAGAAAATATCTTTTAAAGATAGAATCTAAACTCTGCACCGAATGCCAGCTCTGCTATAAAGCCTGCCCCATTCAGGTTGCGCCATTTAAATTCAAGAAAGACGATATTGAAATAGTTAAAGATGGCGACTGCTTAAAATGTAATCTTTGTGTAGTGGTCTGTCCTAAGAAAGCCCTAAGTTTATAGAAGGAATTTAAAATGAAGAAGACAGTTTTTCTGGTTGTTGCATTACTCATATCATTAAGCAATCCCAAGTTCTCTTTTGCTGACAGGGATTGGGAATACTGGTCAAGATATTCTTTTGAGGCACCGCTTACTAAAGAGATAAGCTATCTTATAAAACCTGAATGGCGAATTAAGAATGATATGAGCTATAGATATCTGTTTAAGCTTGAGCAGGCAATTGCCTTTAAGCTCAACAAATATTTGGAGGTTGCTCATTATTATGTCTGGCAGGAAAGCAAAAGTGCCAAAGGTGCGGATAGATCAGATTTAATTTATTTTGACACAACCGGGAAAATACCCTTGAAGGAGTTTTTTGATATGAAGATAATTGACAGATTGCGCTATCAATATAATTTTGACAAGGCATTAACAGTCTGGCGAAATTCCACTAGATTAACAAAGGTATTCAAAGTAGGCAAATTTGAACTATCTCCA
>Ga0194125_10010637_pt1 | contig 12528 bp, 8 predicted proteins | sample TA2KigC250mmetaG_FD_148626 | JGI IMG/M metagenome (GOLD analysis project Ga0194125, IMG submission 148626) | Freshwater microbial communities from Lake Tanganyika, Tanzania - TA2015034 Kigoma Deep Cast 250m | ecosystem: Environmental > Aquatic > Freshwater > Lake | place: Tanzania: Lake... | reverse complement strand
TCCTGCCAGAACATCATTATGAAATGGAAGTGGTCAGAAGAATACCAAATCATGAGGCCTAAAAAAGTGACATGTGGAGAACAGCTCTGGCAGCCAGACCTAAATAAAAGGAATTACCTCAAACCCATGCCTGCCCATTACATCAAAACAAAGCTAAAGAGGGGCTTTGACCTCCTCATTGCTGATGAGTGCCACCAGTATAAAAACCAAACCGGACAGGGATGGGCCTTCGCAGCCCTAACAAACACCTGCAAATATACAGTCTGCCTTACAGGAACACTCGCAGGAGGATATGCTCAGGATCTTTATTATCTGCTTTACCGAACCCACCCCAAGCTTATGGTTGAAGATGGAAACCCCTGGGGAAATCCGATGCGGTTCATGGAAAAATACGGGATCCTCGAAAGAATCACCACAGTCTCAGAAGAGGACGGCCTAACCACCAAAGCCAAAAAGAGAACCGTGGTCAAGGCAAAACCCGGAATTAGCCCTTTGCTTCTGGGAAAGACCCTGCTCCCAAACTCTGTGTTCCTCAGACTCTCAGACTGCGTAGAAAACCTTGTCCCTTACGAAGAAGAGGTTTACGAAATCGAAATGAGCCCGGAACAGGCAGAACACTACCAGGAATTCGAAGAAAAGATGAGAAAGGCCCTAAAGGAAGCCCTCGCCCAAAGAGATAATTCCTTGCTCGGAAGCTACCTTAACGCCCTCCTCAGCTATCCTGAAAGGATATATAAAGGTATCCAAGTATTCCATCCCCACACCAAAGAGCTTGTAGCAATTGGACCCCCTGTTCAAGGGATTATGCCAAAGGAACAAGAGTTGCTCGACATCATAGGGAAGGAATTAAACCTCAAGAGGAAAGTTTTGGTTTATATCCAGAACTCCAACACTACAGACATCAGCCCCAGATTAACAGAGCTGATGGAACAGAAAGGTTACAGAGTAAAGGTCTTAAGAGCCGGAGATAGCGAAGGACGGGATGAAAAGATCAAAAAATGGGTTAAGGAAGGGCTTGACATCCTTACCTGTAATCCTAAACTCGTAGAAGTGGGGCTCGACCTCCTATTTGCCGTAACGGTCGTGTTCTACCAATGCGGCTACAGCACTTACACTTTGAGACAGGCATCCAGAAGGTCGTGGAGGATACCACAGACCAAACCCGTAAAAGTATATTTCCTCACTTACTCTGGCACAATGCAGACAAAAGCAATGAAATTAATCGCAGACAAACTAACCTGCTCACTGGCACTGGAAGGAGAATTGACGGACAAGGGACTCGCTGCCCTATCTGAAACCTCAGACTCCATCACCAAAGAGCTGGCAAAGATGCTGGTGGAGAAATCCCAAGACAACCGAAGCCTCAAGGACCTCTGGGCAGCCTACAGGAAAAAAGAAGTCCAATTAGAATGTGAGATCACCGAAGTTAGACCGATCGAAGTAATGTCCGAGGAACCTATAAAACCAGAAGCAAACGTCAAGAGGATAACCACAGAAGTTGAACAAATCGGGAATAAAGTGCTCAAGGTCAAGTTAACAGAATTTATTGGTAAAAGAAAGAAAAAAGTCACCCATATTGAGGTTACGCAGGCAGAACTGGACCAAATGGTGAAGGAAAATAATAATAAGGTTTCAGCCCAACTAACAATGTTTTAGAACAAAGGGGAGGCCCCCAAAAAGGGCTTCCCCAAACTTCTTTTATGAGAAATCTCTGGGCACCCCAAAAAAGAAGCAAAAACTCAGCCCCTCTCGTCTTTCCATTCTTTCTTAAAGGTCTTGAATTCTCTTTTCGTCAACTTTAATAACTGGTCTTCTAATTCCTTCATCTCCTTAAAAACGTTCATCGAACCTTCTTCACATTTTATTGCCTTCAAAAGCCAATCCCTGGCCTGAACAGGCTGATTAGACCCCAAACACTGAACCGAATTAGAAAGACATAAACGAAAATTGCTATCATTTTGGGAAAGCACAGATTCCAGCTTTCGTAGCTCTTCCTCAGAAACAATCTTGTCCTTCTCTAATAGCATTTCTTCCTTCAAAATACCCTTGTCCCTATCAGGAACCTTATCCCACCTTGAACGAAGATCCCCTAACTTTTTTGTATCAGATTGTTCTATTCTTTCGCTTAATTCCTTAAGATAGGCAAGCTGTTTGGAAATTAGATTTTCCTTTGAGACAATTCCATTGATCTTTTCAGCAATAAGACGCCTGGCTTTGTCTGAGCTGCCATACCTTTCTACAATCCTTACCATCTCCTCCAATTCCTCAATAATACCACTACTTCCTCTTATGCCCTTCTTTGTTTTTCGCCTGAGACCACCTTTAATCCAATGTATTTCCTGTTTCTCGTCATCAATATTTCTTTTCAGATTAGAATCTGGATTAGGGGAACGCATTAATGTCCGACCCAAAGACTTGATATCCCTTCCAGAAAACATAGAATCAATAATTTTAAATATCGAAGTGATAAAAGCAATAAAAAGAATCAAATGGACCAAAGCAAACCAGGGATTATCCTCAGCCCATAAAAATAATTCTGGTAGAGCGGCCCTGATTAAAAAGTACGTAATCATAAAAGCAATAGATCCAGAGGACATTCCCCCCACACCAACAGATTTAACCAAATAAAATACTACCACCCCTACTAAAAACAATAATATTCCGGCGGCAATTGGGCCAAAAGACTTGATACTGAACCCTAAACGGTACTCTAACAAGGTAAGGGATAAAGCCAAGGCCAAACCAACGACTACGGATAGAACCTTACCCTCTCGGCCACCAAAACGGCGACCAACAGTCAATTTTGCAACTGAAATGAAAAGAGAGAGAAAGATAAAAAAATCTAGCCAATAATGGTATAGGTCATAAATACTGCTAATGTCTAAATTCTGAAGGGGATGGAACAGGATATTGAAAGTATTATCTGAAGCAGATACGCAGTAGGAAAGAACAAGGGAAATGGATATCACCAAAAAACTGAACCGGCCTGGATATTTCCATCGCATTATCCTACAAAAATGGCCTGGGTTTAAAAAGTTTTCGTGGTTGTAAGAAAAATTCTATTCCTTAAAATCCTTTCGGCAATGGCTACCCAAAATAGATTAGTTTCTGCTGAGTTCTGCGGGCGTGATAACCCGACCATGCTTTCCTGAATAATACCAAATCATTTCTAGTAGCCTCTTGGCCATTTCATTATTCTCCATACTATTCTCTTTCACCAACTTTTTGTATCCCTCAATCATCATGTCCAAGCTTTTTTCTGTACTTCTATCCGTGTGTCTTAAGATTTCTTCTCTCTCAGGGATCGTCCATTCATTACTTTCATTCAAAGCCTCAGACACCGCATATTCTCCTCCCTCTCCTCCAATTTCTCTCATAGCAATTAAAGATGTTAGCCTGAGTCCTCGATCATCATGGATATCCTTTGCTCTGTCCATTAGGGTATCCATTGCTTTCTCTGAGCTTATCTTCCCTAAAGCCTTTGCACATGCTATTCGTAACCCTGTATCTTCATCTCTCGAAATTAGTATTTCAACAATGGGTTTAACTTCCTTCTCGGTCCCGATGTAACCCAACATTTCTACGCTGGTCTCTCTTAACCTTACGTCTTCCTTCGATCTCAATATTGTAATACACTTTTCTATGACCTCTCTTGTCCCTCTATTTCCAATGGCTTTCAGGCAAGTTCTCCTCAGTTCTATGTCCTCTTCTCCAGACGACAATATTCTATGGAGAGTTTTCCTTGTTTCTATTGATGTTCTACTATATAGAACTTCTGCTGCCTCTATTCGCACTTTAACAGGTTCATTTGTTGAGTTTAAGATATTTCGTAAAGCGGCTTCCACTTTGGTCGACACCTTGTAACTGAAAGCCCTAAGACATTGACATCGGACTTCAATATCTTCTTCCTTTTTCAGTATGTTCAGAAGAATTCTCTTCGCGCTTTCACTTCCAATTTCTTCTAAGGCGTACGCTGCTCTCATTCTTATTTCGGTTTCCTCCTTTTGGGACTCTACTATATTTTTGAGTAGGGAAACTATTGTGCCATCAGATTTGCATTTCCTTAAAGTATAAATAGCCAACCAACGCACAGCTTTATCTTCTTTTGAATCGAGACTTTCTAATACGGCAACGAGCTCTTTCTCAGATCGCGTCGGATCTAGACAGCTAACTGCCCGCATTCTAAGAAATGTATCCTCTGTTCGTGTTTTAGAAATTCTTAACAACTCATTAATGCTTTCCTCATTTCCTATTTTCCATAGTGAATCTAACGCTTTTATTCTTATAAAAATATCTCTTTTCTTGTTTCTCACGAAACCTATCAGGATCTCTACGGCTTCCTCATAACCACATTCCCCGATTTGAGAAATTGCTTCCCTAAGTATTTCATTGTCTTTAGATGTCTTTAATATATGCAACAACTCCCTAATAATCCTGTCATCTCTTAGATAAGACGCCATGCCGATTACTTGTAACTTCCGTTTTATACCGTGTCCTTCCAATAGCTTCAGTATTATGTCTCCTACGAATTGTCCCCCTTTATTTAAAAAGCTAATTAATAGACCTTCTCTTGCAGGGTGTTTTCTTAGGCCATCGCAAACATTGTTAATTAAGTCATTCTTGTCTATCGGTAAACTTTCCAATTCATTGGTTCCCTCCACTGCAAGTAAGAGCCTCTGAAGAAAGAAGTCTTGTTCTTTAGTAAGCATTTTGAATATCTCTTCAAAGTGCTCTTTCCCTAAAAGTCCTATCATTATTAGCAGGACATCCCGCCATGACTCCTTTCCTACGTTTTCATTGATAACCTGTCTCCATTTTTGTGCGTTAATAATGTGGACGGCTCCAAAATATTCCATTATGGATAGATGAACGAAGGCATATTTCACAGGGTCGGTGTCAAATGGTTCAAGAATCCCTGAATCCATTATGACTTGCAGCAATACTGGATTGGGGTTTGTTAGGCCAGTGTCTTGCGAAACATTGTCTATTACTTGAATTATATCTGATTTTGCAAAGACAATTTCCCCTTTTTCCAAGCAACCCAAGGCCAGTTCCGAATAGATAGATTCGTGAACGCTTAGATTGCCTATCCGTTTTGCTGTAAAGTACTCCACAAGAGTCGGATCATTTACCTCCTTATCCAGAAAATGGTCCACAATCCATTTTACAATAAGCCCATACAATCTGGCTTTTGTGGAAGGTACTTCATTCTCTTTGATTACCTGAAGACACATGCCAATAAGGAAAAAGGGGAGAGAAGCCAATTGGGAAATGACCGTTTTGTTATGTAATCGATTCATAAATGCATTTCTTATGTTCTGGGGTACATTATGGGACTCAAACATATGATTTGCATAAGCTTCGGCTACTTTACGGTCTAGTAGGTCCAGGGAATATCTTCTCTCAACACGCAAATCTTTATTATGGTCCGTTTTTCTCGAAGTCACCACAAATCTAACACCTTCTGGCAAGGCAGCTATTTCCTCGATTACCTTACGCCTGTTTCTTAAAATCTCATCGAATCCATCGAGAAATAAGAGAATCCTGTGACGATACTTATTGATCATTTTCAGGAAGGCAGCCTTCTCATCTTCGATAAAGTTTGCATACCTGGTAGCAATATTTAATGCGCATATGTAAAGAGATTCTTTTATGTCATTTGAATACTCATGAAGTCTTACCCAAATGGGTATAATATTATTATTGACATAATCATCAGCCAACTGAGTCATCATAAATTTAGACAAAGCGGTCTTCCCAGAACACGGATCACTTTCGATCAAAATCCCTCTCTCCATGTCCTTCAATTGCACCAATGGGTCAAGGCCGAAGGCAAAACTTTCATCCTCAAGGAGCGAAAGGGTGCGCTTAATAAATACGCCACTATCTCGCATATCTTTCCTTAACCCTAAAAGAGGGAGCGTAGTTATACGGGGATCGATTCTGATTGTATTCAAATACTTTTCAATAATATCTAAAGAGCCCTGCTCGCCTCTGTATTCTGAATCATTTTGTAACTCGTCTCCAGGTTCAGCATGTGATTCAATATCGTTCAGGAAGTCTTCCCATGGGCGATCCGAACCCCGGTATTTTATTTGCACGTCTTCAAGAGTTAGGCTTAACTTATCAATCGATAAGCGCAGGCGTATCTGAGTTTCGCTTCCCATTAACCCAAAAAGGTTAGCCCAACTGTCGTGTTCTTCGTCTTCACATTCATATCGTTTCTCTCTTGTTTGCTTAAAATAGATTTTCTCTCTATCCATTATTTCAAAATGTTCTGCCTTCTCCAAATCCCCTAAAACCTTCCACGTCCGGTAAATCCGCCCCAGTAGATCTTTCTTCTTTGAGCTTCCCAACTTTCGCCCCATTTTTTCATTTAGGAACACCAAAGTATTGTAGTGGTTTTCCATTTTGATGGAGGTAACCTGTCCTGCCTTCTTCATCTCATTAACAACAAGAGCTATTACGGCCAAATAAAACTTACGTGATAGCGAATCAAATTTAAGTCGAAGCTTTTCCTTAAAAGGTTCCCCTTCGACGTGAATTACAAAGTTCTCTAGGTCAATCAGCAGAAATTTCTTTTTTCCATTCATCCTCTATCCTCTCCCCGGCTAATAGAATGGTTTTCTTACCAATAAGAAAGTCTGAGCGTTCTAACCGTTCGGTCTGCTTCAAGAACCCTATGCTGCCCGCAAATACAACTTGGAGCAGACAACTTGGCCACAATACGTTCCCCTCCCAAATGCAAGTGCAAATAAGTTTGGAGCGGCAAATGGCCCGCTTGGCAAACCGTTAGACGACTCCTAACCGATCTTCACAGGTCTCGGATTCAACCTCGCTCTCGGTTTGCAAATATATCAGGGTTGCTACCTAAAATCAAACTTTTTGAGGTCATTTCTCAATGGCCTTTTCTGATCCATACGGGAGGAATTGCCATGACTAATATGTGTGACAGAAACGATAACTGCTGGGGAAGAAAGTTTGTTGAGTTGGTGAAAACCTGGTCGGAGGAAAAGCTTAAGAGGCTCATTCCGTATTTATCTACGATTACACAGGCAATTGAGAAGGCATATCAAGATGGTCCAGTAGCCCGCCTTGAAAATGCACGTAACAAGATGGCCTGTCTGGAGTGTGAAGAAGAATATTATTTTGCTCCTATGATTCGGAATAACGAACTCTCAACGGGTAGCGTTTACCGAAAGGTCTTCAGGTTTTCTCTTTATCGCATGTGGGCCTGGTTTTCCACTATGGTGAGACAGATAGAGGCCGGCCAAATTCATCATAGGGATATCTTGGAGGTCTACGATGATGAGAACAACCTGGTAGATTACGGGGAGGCTCTATACGCAGACGACCTTCTGTTCAACCACAAGAACCTTGATCAGGCATCGCCCGTGGAGACTCTTCTCACGGAAGAGCGTTTAGATCTCTTGCGGAAAGCGATCTCTCAAATTGAATCCTCAAAAACGGCCAATGCTTTAGTTCAAGCCCTTATTTTGAAGCTTCAGCTTAGTGGAATTGATGTCGAGACTAAACATGGTTCTATGCTCGGTGTTCCTGCAGGGAAGGTGGCTTCTCTTAAATGCCACGCATTTAAGCGCTTGTGCAGAGTTATGGCTAAATTTGATCCTTCCTTGAATAAGAGGCAGAGAGCTTACAAGGATGAGAAAGTGATCGAACGGGAATTCGAGAGGTCAAGATTCAAAGACCGATTGGCCCAATATTATTCCATAAGAGAAGAACCCCGGACGATTTTCATTTGGACTCGTAAGGAGGGCTATGTGGCCCATGAGGGCTATTCAAAAGAAGAATTGGCAAACCTGCCACCTCCACCCTGGAGTGAAATGCCTAAGTGATTGAAGAGGGGGCCTGAATATTAAGGCTCCATCTTTCCTTTTAATAAGAATCAAATTTCATTGATATAAACTTTAGACGAAATAAAATCCTAAATTCTTAATGGAGGAATCCCAATATGCCACCCAAAAACCCTTTAAGAGAAGATGAACACCCCCAAGAACCGGTAAAAGGCGAAAGCATCACCAATCTGAACAAACAAAAAATCACGAGAATCACCCTGCCAGACGGAAATATTCTAACATCCGTAACCGGCGAGGCAGGACTAAAAAAAGGTCCAAACGGGCAATACATTGACGAAGAAATAACCAATGTGGTTATGGACCCGTTCGGAAACCCCATGGTCATAGATCCCAACAATTTCTCCATTTCACACACCGGGCTGCCAATCACCTCCCCCCTGATGAAAGCGGTCTGCACCTCCATGTTCCACCGCAATCCAAATAGGAACATCCTCATAGGCCAAGACGGAACACTGAGAACAAACGGAGAAGGAATCTGTAACCACTGCCAAAGCATCTTAACCTTTATTCACATCGTTCTGGGGATATTCGGAATCGGAATCATTGTCGGCATCTTTAAGGCTTCAAACAGCCTGTTCTGAAAAGAAAGGAGGAGGCAATGGTCCAATCCGCACAAGAAATCGGCAAAGAACTAATCGATAAACTAATTGAAGGCAAAATGGATTCCCAGCCGGCAGTGAAATTCCACATAGACCGGGCCATCATGACCGGCAACTACGCAACACTCATAGAATTCCTAAACAAGCATCCAGTCATCATGGCCCAAGCTGAGTCAAACATCGCACTGATAAACCACCAAAAAAGACTGAACCCCTTCCAACCATACCCCACCAGAGATGAAGCAAAGGAATCTCTCTCTGGCCCCTTAAAATTAGGATTCGTTAACCAATTTGATGATAAATTCGGATTTGAATTTAATGTCCTTTGCAAACCCTTAATCAACCTTGGAAGACCTGACTCCGGAAAAAGCCAGCTCCTCAAGTACATCCTTTTTCAATGCCTGGTAAAAAAACCCGATTTTAACCTTCTCATCCCAGACCTTAAGAGGGAATACAGGCACCTTGCCACCCTTTCCAAAAATCTCAAAATCCTTACAAAAGAAAAAATAAAGATAAATCCCTTAGAGGTCCCTTACTGGTCCGACCCAGACACCTACCTCTTTGCCCTCGCTGAAACCTTCATATCAGAAAACTATCTTGCGGGCACAAGCCTAAACCACCTGATAGACACAATAAAATTTATATACAAAAAACGAGGCATATATGACGGTACGATTAATTACCCGAACCTGATTGACCTCTACAAATTCATATCCTACCAATACACAAAAACAAAATCCCACAGATTTGGCGATATATTACTCTGGCTTCGGAACCGGATTCTACCTTACTTTTTAGTTCCCAATTTCAACTGCCAATTCGGTATCCCTTTCGACACCTGGAGAACCGAAAACCTTATACTGGAAATGGACAAAGGCTTCACCGACAACATGTACGATTTCGTGGTCGCGCATATCCTTCACCTCCTCTATATGTACAACAAAGAAATGAACCTGACAGGAAGACTCAGGCACTTATTTAATATCGATGAGGCAAGAATTTTGTTTCAGCCATACAGAAATAAATCGGATTTCGGAGAAAGCGTCATCAACAAAGATATAACAAAAACAAGAGTTTATGGCATCGGTTGCCTTGTGAGTTCACAAGAAACTATTTCCATAAATGATATATTAAGGTCCCTATCATTTATAAAAATTGCTTTCCCACTTACAGACGAATCCGATCTCAAATTCATACAAAACTCTTGGGGATTAACAGAGGAACAGAAAAACCATTTCTTTGAGCTTCCACCTCAAACGAGGGCCATAGTCAGGTACGCAGGCTTCAAGAAGCCATTCCTCCTTCAGGTCCCGACATTCAGGATTAAAAAGGAGTTGACCGATGAACAGGTAAACGAAAGAATGAAAGATTTTTGGGACAGATTAGAAAGCGAGGCAAAAAAGCCTAAAACACCTAAACCCATCGAGCTAACAACAAGTATTTATGAAACAAATGAAATAATATCGGATATTCCTCCCCCCTGCGTAGCACTGCTCTTCTATATCAGCCGATACCCCTTTACTAAAGCCAGCGAGCTCAAAAATACCCCGGGATTTAAGTCTGTGGCCGAGGCAAATAAGGCCCTGGAGTGGCTCGAAAATAATGGGTTTGTGAAAACTGAAGAGTACAGGGCCTCCAAAACAAAGAAGTCCAAATATTCGGTACTTCAAGAAAAAGCCTTCACCTACCTTGGAATTGAAGGACACCCAGGGAAAGGGGATTTCGAACACAAATTATATCAACACATCATCTTTGAAAAATTATCTCAGGAAGGAAGCGAGGCAAAAATAGAGGGAAGGATGGAAGACAGTAAAAAGCTTATCGATGTCTTGGTTGCTTCAAAAGAGACTGGTTTTGTGGCTTACGAAATAACTTTGCACTTCGAAAACCTTGCCAAAAACATCGGTGATGACATAACGGAGGGGGTTTCCAAAGTGGTTGTCGTAACCCGCGACAAAGAGGATCTCGAAAAAGCCAAAAAAATGGTGGAAGAAGACCCAGCCGTGGCCAAATATCAAGAAAAAATCATTTTTGAGACCATAAACGCTTTTTTTAGTTAAATAATCACCCCATTTAACAGACTTATCTAATGTTGGAAGGAATTATTCATTCCGAAACGAGGGGAAAAACCGTGAAATACGACATAGCCACACTAATCATATTCCTAATATTCCTTTGGGGAATTCCCAGACTCTTAAGAAAAAAATGAATTGAAAGGAGGTTCGCATGAACAGCTGGATGACCAAAACCATAATTATTGTCTTAGCCATCGCCTTTCTGCCGATACTGATAAACCTGGTATCACTGCTGGCTGTAGAAGGAATAAATGCAGCAATCCAAGGAATCAAAGGCCTTTTTGATCCCTTCTCAATGCGTGGAGATGCCAAATTGGGGGGAATAATCAAGCTGTGTCTTTACCTTATTGCGATAACATTCTTAGTCAAATTCTTTTTGAGAAAAAATTAAGATGGAAAAAGAATTCCTCAGCATAAAAGAAGTAAGTGAATACTTAGGATTGAAAGAATCCACTCTATACCATCATGTGGAGAACGGGGACATTCCCCACTACAGAATCGGCCGACTCATAAGGTTTAGAAAGCAGGAAGTAGATAAATGGATGGGGGGGAATAAGAAGGGGGAAATTAATTTATCAAAAATAGCCTCAAAGATGCTTGGGAAGGTTTCAAACCAAAACGTAAATGTGCACTCCATCGTTAAAAAAGCTATTGCCGAGACCAAAAAAAATGGATATACTCTTCCCCAAGAGAAACCAGGCGGAATCAAGGGCCTCAGAAAGGAGGTCAAGCATGGGTCTATTTAAAAGAGGCCAAACCTGGTGGATCAGGTTTACTTACAAGGGGAAACAGATAAGAAAATCAACAGAAACAGATGATAAGAAACTTGCGGTACGGATTTACCACAAAGTTTTAGCAGAGGCTGCCGAAGGAAAATGGTTTGAGAAATTACCTGGGGAAGAAAAGACCTTTAGGGAGATGATGGAAAAGTACTTGGTTGAACATTCAGCAAGGAATAAGGTTTTAAGTTCTCACATCCGAGATAAAAGCCTTAAAAAGCATCTGGTTCAATATCTTGGGGATCTCACCCTTGTCGAAATCAACCCCAAACTTATTTCAGAATATAAAACAAAAAGAATTGAACAAGGTGCTTCTCCCCGAACCGTGAATTATGAACTTGCCCTTACGAGCCACGCCTTCAATCTCGCTATCAAAGAATGGGAATGGTGCAAGGATAATCCGGTAAAAAAAGTCTCAAGAGAAAAAGTCAACAATTCTATCGAGCGCTGGTTAACTGATGAAGAGGAAGAGAGATTATTAAAGGTGTCTCGCAAATGGTTACAGGATCTAATTATCTTTGCGCTAAACACAGGGCTACGTCAGAGCGAAATGCTCAGTCTCCAATGGTCGCAGATTGATCTCTTTAGGCAAACCGTGACCATCCTTGAACAGAAGAATGAGGGTAAGGATATTCTACCGTTAAATAAGAAAGCCTTGGAAGTTTTAAAATTAAGGGCCAAGATTAGGCATATCAATACCAACCTTGTCTTTTTCACATCAAACGGAACAAGAATTAGCGCCAGAAACCTGCTGAGAGCTTTTTATACAGCTACTAAAAAGGCAGGGATTGAAGGCTTTCGATGGCATGACCTCCGCCACACTTTTGCGACCAGACTGGTCCAAGAAAGGGTTGATATCTACACTATTCAAAGACTTGGAAGGTGGAAAGATATCTCAATGGTAAAGAGATACGCTCATCACTCATCTGAAAGTCTTCGGGCAGGAGTAGAGGTATTAGACAAAGCGATAAAAAAGAGTAGCACAAATTTAGCACAATCCAATGAAAAAGGGGCTACAGCAAATCAGTAACCCCTTGATTTTATTGGCGCGCCCAGCCCGACTCGAACGGGCGACCTGCGGATTCGTAGTCCGACGCTCTATCCATCTGAGCTATGGGCGCATCGTTTGATTGTTGATGCCTACTTTCCGGAAAGAACTTCAACTTGAGAGGCTACATTATGGCCCCTACGGAGATAA
>Ga0194125_10010635_pt1 | contig 12530 bp, 13 predicted proteins | sample TA2KigC250mmetaG_FD_148626 | JGI IMG/M metagenome (GOLD analysis project Ga0194125, IMG submission 148626) | Freshwater microbial communities from Lake Tanganyika, Tanzania - TA2015034 Kigoma Deep Cast 250m | ecosystem: Environmental > Aquatic > Freshwater > Lake | place: Tanzania: Lake... | reverse complement strand
TGACCTCATTGCGTCGGGCTGAAGCCCTGCTCCGTCGGCTACGCCTCCTCCGCAGGGCTTCAGCCCGTCGCGTGTCGACTCCAATGCTTTGGGTTTCTTCCGGTGATCTCCGATCTTTTCCAAGGGTTCCAAGACCACGCTCATCATGACAAAAAACTTCATCGGACACAAAAATTCTCCTTTGGGTTTACCATACTATCTGGCATGGATCACCTCAAGGAATAAGCGGGGAAGGACACACTGCAAATGACAAGAAAATGTAAATTGATGGACTACGTATCATTTTTCTTGACTTGATAATGGGTCATGGATTTGCATGACGCCGGGGTCTCGGAAGAGTTGCTATTTGCTGTTACTTTCAGAGACAAGAAGATATTCAAAGGTGGTAAGATGGATAAGTGGTTGAAACTTTTTAAGATGCCATGGTCGGCAGATCTCAAATTCACTATCAGCGAAGAACTGCTGGAAGCACTGATAAAAGAAGCAGTGGGCGAGAAGGTAAAGATAAAAGAGGTGCGTTGTCATGACGGGTATGTAAGCATCACGATCAAGACATTAATGACTATAATGCTCGATCTGGCAATAGACTCAATCAGACTATCGAAGGATGAGATTATTCTTACTATCAAGGATGTTAGGGGGAATATCTCATCGTTCAAGTACTTGATAGACCAGAAAAAACACAATCTGAGATTCGATAAAGATGGAATAATTGAGATCGATTTAACCAAACAAATTGTTGGAAAGATCAGCAATGTACCCATAGGTGTTGCAGATATTCTTAACTACATCAACATCAGCTTAGTTCTTCTGGAAAAAGAGCTGCGCTTATCTATAACGTCAAATAGCGGCTAAGCATATTTTTGAGAACAAGTATAGAGAAGCTTTGTTGGTTACAACTCCACTCTATAATGTACTCCATACTCTTTCTTAGATTCGCTAATCCTCTTATAGTTCACCTCCAAGTTAGCCATACACTTTGGACCATTGTACTCTGTTTTTGTTTCCTCCTTGCTTCATCACCTTAGTATAACCTTAGTATAACCTTACGGTCGTAAGGTTATACTAAGGTTATACTAAGGTGATGAAGCAAGGAGGAAACGTGGAAAAGCCGATTATGATTGGTTTTGGGAGTTTTTACAGGACTGCAGGAGATCCTCGACTTCAGTCCGGTTTTCCCACAGGGCACAGCCGTACCGGGTCTCCCGGAGCAGGTCTTCCCGACTGCGGAGGGTGCTCAGGAAGCGTGAGCGCAATGCCTCTATGAGGGTGGTATGGGCGATTGAGACATCGCTAAAGGGAGAAAATGGGCAGGGTTCCAAAGCACCATCTGACTGGATGTGCACGAAGCCCTTGCCGGCAGCAAGGCAGCCGTCATAGAGCTGTTCATCACCGGGGAAATTGACGAAGATGGCGGGGAATTTATGACTGAGAACATCCACCCGTTCCTGCATAAGGGCTCGGTCGTCCTGATCGATCACGCTCTCATCCATGATCCCATTCACAGGGACATACTCGATCCAGAAAAAGAGGCGGCAACCCTGGTGGACAAGCCCGGCGGTGAATTCATCGGAAGCGATGGTAGCCAGATTGTCCTTGTTGACGGTGATGGATACTCCCCAGAAGCGCTTGGCTTGAGCCAGAGCATCCAGGACCGGCAGGAGTTTTTCAGAGACCGCGGTACCACGCCGCCGATCGGTATGCTGAAAGTCGCCTTCGCTGCTGACAACGGGTAAAAAATTGAGGGGCAGGCGATTGATCAGATGCGGATCCAGCAGCAGTCCATTAGTGAAGACCGGGAAGAGGATGCCGGGATGTTTGGCGCAAAGATCGATCAGATCCGGAACAGTGAAGGGTTCTCCTCCGGCGATGAGGATGATACCGATACCCAGTTGTCTTGCCTGGGTGTAAAGCGAGTCCTTTTGACGGCGGGTCAGGTCACTGCCACTGCGATGTTGGTTGACTAAGGCGTAACAGCCCTTACAGTGCAGATTACAGCGCTTGGTAATGCTATGGATGATCAGGGGCGGGATATTGATGCCCTGAAGGATATAACGGTTTCTGATGCGGTTGTATCCTATCTGCCGGAGCAGAAACCGGAGAAACCACAAACCCTGACAGGGACTGGAGAGGGTGAGCCGGAAAGCCCGGAGGAGGAGAGATAGGATGGTGCGATAGAGTAGTTTACGAGCGGTGTGCTGCATCGGGGAACAGAACCTTGATCAATGTCCCAGGTTCGAGGCGGAAAGGTGAACCCTTGCCCTCGAAAAAGCCATGCTCCTTGATCATGTGGATGTTCAGCGCCGTCCAACGGATGGTGATGCCGGTCGTAAGATGGGTGCAGGTAGTGACCGTTTTGCGCTGTAAACCGCGATGCAGAAAAGGACAGGGGAGTTTACCGCGAGTGATCTCGGTCTCCACTTCATAGCTGCCGTCAATGATAATACCGCCTTCGTATGCCTGCTGGCTCTGATCGGTGAGATATTGCATCCGCTCTGCGATCTCTGGCGCAGTAATGTCCAGGCGCAGGAGGGTCTGGGCATCATCGGCGATGATCTCGTTCAGGGGACGCTGATCAATGCCCAGAAAACCGCTGAGGGTGATCACTCCGGGCTGCATTCTTTGGGTAACGAGCAATTCCTGAGGAGTCTGTTTCATTTTATCATCCAAAACTGTCGTAATAGATCCTATCTTTGGGGACGCCGAGCTCGATCAGGGCTTTTTTCACCGATTCGATCATCGCCGGACTGCCGCAAAGATATGCCTCGGTATTGGCGGGATCGGTGATCAATTCAGGGAAAACCGGCATGACATATCCGATCCTGCCCTGCCAATTCTCTTCCGGACATGGTTTGGACAAGACGGGGATATACTCAAAATCGTCGAAGACCTGTTCAAAGGCATGCATCTCCCCGGTGAGATAGAGGTCTTTGCAGGTGCGGGCGCCAAAGAGGTAACGCATCCGGCGGGTGGTTCCGACCCGGCTCAAGTATTCCAGGATCGACTTGATCGGCGCTTTGCCGGAGCCGCCGGCGACGAAGATCATATCGGCAGAGGTATCCCGGATGAAGAAATCGCCATAAGGTCCGGTAAAACTGATCTGATCGCCTTCGTTGAGATATTGATGCACCCACGTGGTGCAGATGCCTTCCGGCACGTAGCGGATGATCAGTTGGATCTGTCGGTCATTCCCCGGATCGGATGAGATCGAATAGGCGCGCCCGACCTTCTGACGCACCTTGGCATAGATCGGGGTCTCCAATTGGACGTATTGCCCGGCTTTAAAATCAATGGTTTCCGGCTCGGTCAGCGTAATGATCACACCTTTGATGTCATAGGTATAATCCTCGATCTTGCTGACCACGCCTTGAAAGCGGCGGATATTGAAGATGGATTCAGGGATATGGATACGGACGTCGCTCTTTACCTTGATCTGGCAGGCAAGGCGGACATTACCGGTCATCTCTTTGGTGGTAAGCAGGGGTTTCTCGGTCGGTAATAATGGTCCGCCACCTTCCAAGACCTGACATTTGCAGGTGCCACAACTGCCTTTGCCACCACAGGCGGAAGGGATGAAGATCTGGTTCTCGGACAGAGCGTTAAGCAGCGATGATCCGCCTTTGAGAGTGATCAGGCGCTTGCCGTTGATATCTATCTTGCAGTCGCCATAGTCATTGAGATACCTTTGGGCGATGACCAGGATCAGTGCCAGACCGCCGCTGACCAGGGAGGTGATGCCGATGTCCTGAATAATGCTGACAAACATATCCGCTACTGAACGATCACAATGCCCGAGAAGCCGATGAAAGCCAAAGCCATGATGCCGGTGACGATCAAACTGATCCCCGCTCCCTGCAGTCCTTGCGGGATCATCTTTTCCTTGAGGCGGTTGCGGATACCGGCGAGCATCAGGATCGCCAGGAGCCAGCCAATCCCACTGCCCGCACCATAGGCAACCGATTGAATAAAAGAGTACTTGCGGATCACTAAGAACAAACTGACGCCGAAGATGGCACAATTGACCGTGATCAAGGGCAGGAAGATCCCCAACGTGTAATACAACGCCGGAGTGAAGCGTTCGATCAGCATCTCCAACAATTGGACAAAGGCGGCGATCACAATGATGAAGACGATGAATTGCAGATAGATCAGATCAAAGGGCACCAGGATATGATAGTAGATGACCCAATTCAAACCGGCGGTGACGGTAAGGACAAAAAACACCGCCATCCCCAGTCCGAAGGAGGACTCCACCTCTCTGGAGATGGAGAGATAGGAGCACATGCCGAGGAAATTGGTGAGCAGGATATTACTGGTGAAAATGGCAGCCCAGAAGAGAATGAAGGCATTGATATCCATGTTTATGCCTTGCCTTTGTAATACTTGTTATTGATGATCCAGATGAAGATGGCGAGGATGAAGAAGGCGCTGGGTGCCATCACCATGATCGCCCACTTGATCCACCAGTCACCGAGAATGGTGAAGCCAAAGAGCGAGCCAAAGCCCAGGATCTCGCGGATAAGCGCAATGGCAAGCAGGACAAGCGTATAGCCAAATCCCGCGCCGATCCCGTCGATGAAGGAATCCAGCGGTTTGTTCTTGGCGGCAAATGCCTCCGCTCTGCCCATCAGGATGCAATTGGTGATGATCAGACCCACGTAAGGACCGAGTTGTTTGCTGATCGCCGGCAGGTATGCCTTCAAAAAGATATCCACGATGATCACGTAGAAAGCAATGATCAGGGTCTGGGTCATCATCCTCACACTACGGGGGATGTAATTGCGCACCAAAGAAATGGTGAGATTGGCAAAAGCCAGGGAAAAGATCACACCGATGCCCATGATCAAGCTATTCAGCATCAGGTTGGTCACCGCCAGCGTGGAGCAGATCCCCAGGATCTGTTTCCAGACCGAGTTCTCCTTGAACGCGCTGTGGCGGAAGATCTGGCTGCGGGTCATGGCTGAAGCCCCTGCTTCACCTGATCACGGATGAGAGTCAGTTCCTGAGCGAGCATTTTAAGCACGCTTTGGCTGGTGATGGTAGCACCGGTCACCTGTCTGATCTGCGCTGGATCGGGATTGAGCGCATCTTCCGGCACCAAAGAGAGCGTTACGGGCTTGTCATTGTCATATAATACTTTACCGGCAAATTGCTGCCGAAACCAGGATTCTGTAATCCGGGCTCCCAACCCTGGCGTCTCCATCTGGTCATAGACGCTGAGATTGATCACCGTCATCAGGTCGGGCTTCATCGCCACCAAAGCGCTCATTGTCCCCCACAGACCTTTTCCTGTGATATCCAGACAATAACCGAGCCGGACGCCTTCAAAATGCGCTGAATAATAGGTGATATCGGCATTTGTTAGGCAGATGGACTCAATGAAACGCTGGAAGTTGTTATCTACATTCTCAATCGAGAGAAGCTCTGTTTCGCTCAAGCCGGATAGCAGTCCGATCTCACCGGCAAAGAGAGACAGAACCTGGCTGCGGAATGCCTGTTCCTGAGCACGTTTGATCCGGGGTTCGCTACTGCGGTAAAACACAGCTAAAACGCCGATAAAGACGATGCTGACGACCAGCATGAAAAAAACCGGATACCAGTAACGCTCGGATAGCGGAGTGGATCGATCGCTGGAAGAAAGTGACTCAGCGTTTTGAGGGTCGCTCATGCTTTCTTCTCCGCTTTCATGGGGATCAGGTATTTATCGATGCCGTATTCAATGATCGGCATCAGGGCATTGGTGATCAGCAGGGCAAACATAAAGCCCTCATAAAATAGCGACTTCTGCCGGATCAGGACAGTAAGGAACCCAATCAGCAATCCATAGACCCAGATGGCATACTTGCCTTTGGATTGCGAAACCGGATCGGTGGTCATATAGACGATGCCAAAGAGGGCACCGCCGCTGACCAGAAGATAGAAGGGGTTTTCAGCGGGTGCAAAGACCCAGGAAAAGAACAGGATGCTGAGCAGGGTGCTGAGCATCGGTTGCCATTTAGCGGTCTTGGTGATGATCAGATAGATCCCCGCCAGGATGATCAATAGCGCTGAGGTCTCTCCCAATGAGCCGGGGATCGTTCCCAGAAAGGCGTCCTTGAAGCCGTAGAGGTATGCGCCGGTGTTGCGGAAATGACCAAGGATGGTGGCACCAGTGATCATATCGCTACCAGCGGTAAATTGCGCAAAACCACCAGGGAATCCGGTAAAGGGTTTTGCCCAGGTGATCGTCATCTGCTGGGGGAATGAGACGTAAATGAAAGTCCTACCGAGAATGGCAGGATTAAAGATATTCAGCCCAAAGCCGCCAAAGACCATCTTGCCGAAAAGGATGGCAACGGCTGAGCCCAGAGCTGCGATCCAGAGCGGAATGGTCGGCGGTAAAGTGAAAGCCAGTAACGATCCGGTGACGAATACCGCCATCGAGACCTTGGCGTTCTTTTTGGAACGGAGAAAGAGATATTCGGTGAGATACGCGCTTAAATTGCTTATGAACACGATCAGCAAGACCCGCCAGCCAAAGCAATAGATACTCACCAGCAGCGAGGGAATGAGAGCATAAAGCACCCTATTCATCACCGGCTGTCTCAGGATCTTGTTAAACATACGCCATTATTCCTTAAATCTGATATAAGAGCTCCGCACAAGAATACACCTATTCTACTTACGGGCGTCCTATGGCGAAATAGGTGAAACCCAGTTCGCGCACCTGATGCGGTTCATACTGGTTACGGCCGTCAAAAATGACGGGTTGACGCATGAGCGACCTGATCCGCGTAAAATCGGGATAGCGAAACTGGTGCCACTCAGTGACCAGGAGCATCGCATCGGCATCACGCAGAGCATCATACTCGCTGTCGGCATAGGAGATGGCAGGATTGTCACCAAAACGGCGTTGTGCCTCAGGCGTGGCGACTGGATCATAAGCCACAACCGTGGCTCCGGCGTTGATCAGATCGTTGATGATGACGATCGATGGCGCATCGCGCATGTCGTCAGTTTGGGGTTTGAAAGACAGTCCCCAGACGGCAAAGGTCTTCCCGTGGAGATCATCTCCAAAGTGGGTCTTTACCTTCTGTACCAGTATGGTTTTCTGCTCGGCATTGACCGCTTCCACTGCCTTCATTACCAAGGGTTCCATCCCGGCTTTCTGAGCCATTTGGATCATTGCCTGAACGTCCTTGGGGAAACAGCTTCCGCCATATCCAACTCCGGGATGGATGAACTTATAACCAATGCGGGTATCGGAACCGATGCCGTGTCTAACCTCGGAAACATCCGCACCGAGTTTCTCACACAGCCGGGCTATCTCGTTCATAAATGATATCTTGGTTGCCAGCATGGCGTTGGCAGCGTATTTGGTCATCTCGGCGGAGCGGATGGACATTGTTATCACCCTGTCGTTATTGCGGTTAAAGGGTGAGTACAGGAGTCTCATGATCTCTCCGACGCGGACGTTATCCACGCCCACGACCACTCTGTCCGGTTTCATAAAGTCCTCAATGGCAGCGCCTTCTTTGAGGAACTCCGGATTGGAGACGATGTCAAATTCATAGTTGACACCACGCTCAGCCAGGACTTTTTCCACTTCCTTTCTGACCAGATCGGCGGTACCTACCGGAACGGTCGATTTATCCACTATGATCTGGTACTCGGTCATATGCCGGGCGATGTCTCTGGCAACCGCCAGGACATATTGCAGATCAGCCGAGCCGTCCTCATCGGGTGGAGTGCCGACTGCAATGAACAAGACCAATGCCTTATCCACCGCTTCCCTGATCTCGGTGGTAAAAGTCAGCCGTCCCTCTTTGGTGTTGCGGCGAACCATCTCTTCCAAGCCGGGTTCATAGATCGGGATCATTCCCTGGCGCAGCAATGTAATCTTGTTTACGTCCGTATCCACGCAGATGACGTTATTGCCCATTTCAGCAAAGCAGGTACCCGAAACGAGCCCCACATAACCGGTGCCAATTACTGCTAATTCCATTTATGCTCCAGTGTACTTATCCTTAAAGAATTCGACGGTCTCTCTGATCCCTTCACCGAGACCGTACTGAGGATACCAATCCAGAAAATGCCGGGCTTTGTCAATGTTTAACAAGCTCCGTTTGACATCTCCCGGACGGGCAGGCATTATGCTCGGTTCGATTACTGATTCTATCTCATGTGAGATCTGGGAATTGATCTCGGTGTACAACTCGCGGGTCTTGATAGGGATACCCGTTCCGATGTTAAACACATCCCTGCTACCCTTGGATAGCGCTTTGAGATTGGCATTGACCACATCCCGGACAAAGACATAGTCTCGGATCATGCCATCTGGATCATCTGGGTAGGCATTGAGGTTCGGGGTCTTGCCTGTGAGTAATTGCTCGATAAAGACAGATACAACTCCCGCTTCACCGGAAGGATCCTGACGCGGTCCATAGACATTGGCATAGCGGAGAATGGTATAGTCAAGCCCGTAGTAATGGCTGTAGAAATACAGGTAGTCCTCGCTGGCTTTCTTGTTGATGGCATAGATGGAGAGTGGTTTGGATGGACATCTCTCTGTGGCGGGATACTCCTCGGGTTCACCATATATGGCACCACCGGATGAAGCGAATATGATCTTTTTTACGCCGCATTTGACCGCTGCTTCGCAGAGATTGACCAAGCCACGGATATTGGTTTGTACATCGGTAAAGGGGTCTGTGATCGAGCGTGGGACGCTGATCTGGGCGGCATGATGATTGATGATATCGGGTTTGAAGCTAAGTAACAGCTCATACAGTTCTACCGCAGTAATATCCATCTGATGCAATACTGCACGGGGGCTGACATTGCCGATCTTGCCACTGCTCAGGTCGTCAACGATCCAGACCTCATGTCCAGCGCTTAAGTAAGCATCAACAATATGAGATGCGATGAATCCTGCACCTCCGGTGACTAATATCTTCAAACCGAATATCCTTCGTAATAGATCACAGGTTTAACCCTCCACAACATCATAATCACCGATGATCTTGATGTCCTGAGCTGGGACTTTGACCATCACCGCCTGTCTCAGCATATCCACCTGCAGTCGGACTTCCTCAAGTTTCTCATGACTTTCCACGATGCCGGACACTCCTTTGAGAGGACCGGCAATGATCTTGACCTGTAAGCCCTTGGACAGCCAGACTGAAGGCGATACATTCACTTTTCCTTGCCGGCACCGATGCACATGACCCAATTCATCCAGCAATTCATTTTCATTCGGGACATTGAGGAATCGAACCAGATAACCTGATATGATCAACAACTGCTTATCCGATACCGACATCTCTGTAAAGAGATAGCCGGGAAACATCGGCTTGGTGAAACTCACCTTACGCCGCTGATACACGTGCTCGCTCTCCATTTGCGGGAGAAAGTAGTGGATCTCATTGCGTCTGGCATATTCCGCCAGTTTCTTTTCACAGCGTGGTTTGGTGTGGATCACATACCAGTGTTTACCCGCTTCGGCAGGTTTGATCTCACCAAACAACTCATCGATCAGGACAGGGTTATTCGTTGCCAAGGTATCCGCCTGTAAGCCAGATAGTTACATATACTCTATATTGGAGTTTTTGAATGCTTTACACGCATTACGGGTATCCAGGACAGACACTCCGCTCTCCACCAGCTTGGCATAATCGATACAACTGTGATCAGTGACAATGATGATCAGATCATATTTCTTGAGATTACCCAAAGTGATCGTCTGATAGGTCTTACCGTTCATTTCGTGATGGAACTCTGCCACATAGGGATCATGGATGTCAAAATCGGCTTTGTATGCTTCCAGATGCGTGATGATCCCTTCGATGGGTGATTCGCGCATATCCTGGATGTCTTTCTTGTAAGCAGCGCCCAAGAGCAGTATTTTGGCACGCGATATTGCCACTCCCTGTTTATTCAGGATCTTGATAGCACGTTGCACCACGTATTCTGGCATGGCGATATTGATCTCTCCCGCCAGTTCGATCAAACGGGTATGGAAATCAAACTCCCGTGCTTTCCAGGTAAGGTAGAAGGGATCGATCGGAATACAGTGTCCACCCACACCCGGACCGGGATAAAAAGCCATGAATCCATAGGGCTTGGTCTTGGCGGCATCGATCACTTCCCAGATGCTGATGCCCATCCGTTCGCAGAGGACGGTCATCTCATTGGCAAGGGCGATATTGATATTGCGGAAGGTATTCTCATAGATCTTTTCCATTTCCGCCACTTCGGGAGAAGACACCAGATGCACCGGAGCATCCAGCACATTTTCATAAAAGGTCTTTGCCACTTCATTGCACATGGGAGTGATGCCACCCACGACTTTGGGCGTATTATGTGTCTTGTAGGTTTCATTACCGGGATCGACCCGTTCCGGAGAGAAGGCGATAAAGACGTTTTTACCGATCACCAGTCCGTGCTTAACGGCATCCGGCACTATGATCTCACGGGTCGTTCCGGGGTAGGTGGTACTTTCCAGGACGATCAGAGTATCCTTTTGCAGGTATGGTGCCAGTGATCCCATCGATGCCTTGATATAAGTGGTATCGGGCTGATGATACTTATCCAGCGGAGTGGGCACGGCGATCAGGATGACATTCACTTCTTTGATCCGGCTGTAGTCCGCGGTAGCAGTGAGAAGTCCCTTGCTTACCACCTCCGCCAGTTCCTTGTCGTCCACGTCACCGATATAGTTCTTACCGGCATTGACATGTTCAATAGCATAGTCACTTACTTCAAATCCTACTACCTTATACCCTTTCCGGGCAACTGTCACCGCCATGGGCAAGCCCACATAACCCAGACCGATCACGCCGATCACCACCGATTTGTCTTTGATTCTCTCACTGAGAGTCATATAACCTCCATCTATCAATATCTATAGTTTTCGTTTTTATAGGGTCCGTCCACGGAAACCCCGATATAATCCGCCTGCTCACCAGTCAGTTTGGTCAGACGGGCATTGAGTTTGGACAGATGCAAACGTGCCACTTCCTCATCCAGGATCTTCGGTAAAGTAAAGACGCCGATCCCGTATCGATTTTGCCACAGCTCCATCTGCGCCAGAACCTGATTGGTAAAGGAACAGCTCATCACAAAGGATGGATGCCCGGTGGCATTGCCCAGATTGACTAACCGCCCTTCGGAGAGCAGGATGATGGCTCGGCCATTCGGTAGTTCTATTCTATCCACCTGGGGCTTGATATTCACCTTGGTCACGCCCTCCAGTGCATATAGGGCATCGACCTGGATCTCATTGTCAAAATGCCCGATATTGCAGACGATGGCGTTATTCTTCATCTTCAGGATCTGCGCCACGGTGATCACGTCGCGGTTACCGGTGGCGGTCACGAAGATATCTCCCTCTGCCAGTGCTTCTTCCAGAGTGCAGACCTCATAACCTTCCATCGCTGCCTGTAAAGCACAGATCGGATCGATCTCGGTTACGATCACCCGAGCACCAAAACCACGCATGGACTGGGCACAACCCTTGCCGACATCGCCATAACCACAGACGACGACCACTTTCCCTGCCACCATGATATCGGTCCCACGTTTGATCCCATCAGCCAGCGATTCCCGACAGCCATAGAGATTGTCAAACTTGGACTTGGTGACCGAATCATTGACATTAAACGCCGGGAAAAGCAGCCGGCCGGATTCATGCATCTGATACAGACGATGCACTCCGGTAGTGGTTTCCTCGCTAACGCCGCGAATGCCGGAAGCAATTCTATGCCACTTGTGCGGATCATCTGCCAGACCGTCTCTGATCAAGCGCTGGACAATCGCCAGTTCTTTGTTCTCGGAAACGATCTCAGGCAGGATCCCGCGGTGAGTATATTCTTCTTCCAGCCGCCAGCCCGCGTGGATCATCAGCGTGGCATCTCCCCCATCGTCAACGATCAGATCAGGGGTTTTTCCTTCTTCCCAGGTCAATGCCTGCAACGTGCACCACCAGTATTCTTCCAGGGTCTCTCCCTTCCAGGCAAAGACAGGAACGCCCGCTTCGGCAATCGCGGCAGCGGCATGATCCTGAGTGGAAAAGATGTTGCAGCTTGCCCAGCGGACTTCCGCACCCAGCGCGACCAGCGTTTCGATCAGAACTGCCGTCTGGATGGTCATGTGCAGAGAGCCCGTTATCCGGGCTCCCTGAAGTGGCTTATCTGACTGATACTTTTCCCGGAGTGCCGTCAATCCCGGCATCTCCGCTTCTGCCAGAGCGATCTCTTTGCGACCGAAAGCAGCGAGTGCTATATCAGCAATCTTGTATCCCATGATGTTACCTCAATTTCGACGGAAACGGTCACCTCTACCACGGTCTCTATCACGGTCACGATCGCGTCCCCGATCACGGTTACGGTCTCCGGAACGGTCAAAGGGACGGGGTGACTGGCTGCGTTCGCTGCTGGCATTGGGATCGGGTTCCGGATTACCGGCTTCACCTTTCATTGCCAATGCGATCTTACCTTTCTCCGTGCCAATGACACGTACGTTGACGATATCGCCCAATTTGACCATATCGC
>Ga0194125_10010629_pt1 | contig 12533 bp, 13 predicted proteins | sample TA2KigC250mmetaG_FD_148626 | JGI IMG/M metagenome (GOLD analysis project Ga0194125, IMG submission 148626) | Freshwater microbial communities from Lake Tanganyika, Tanzania - TA2015034 Kigoma Deep Cast 250m | ecosystem: Environmental > Aquatic > Freshwater > Lake | place: Tanzania: Lake... | reverse complement strand
GTGGGGATTGAAGGACGCAGTGATCTTCCCCGGTTTTGTCTCGCGTGAGGAGTTGCTGGCACTGTATCGCGGTGCGTTCACGCTTGTCTACGTGACCGCCTTCGGCCCCGAGAATCTTCCGCCCTTGGAAGCCTTCGCCCTGGATTGCCCGGTGGTGGCAAGCAACGTCCCCGGCGCGGAGGAACAACTCGGCGAGGCAGCCCTGCTCGTGAACGGCTTCGACCCTGATGCCATCGCCGCCGCCGTGAATAAGTTATATACCGACACTTCATTGCGCCAGTCCCTCATCGAGCGCGGGCGCGCACGTGCGAAGAAATTCACCAGTGCCGACTTCGTGCGCGGCATCTTCGCCCTACTCGATGAGTTCGAGCCGGTGCGAAGAACGTGGGAATAACCCCAAAGGAGCATTGACGATGATGAGACGTTTCAACAACAAGGCTCACAGTTATCTCTACAAGTTCGCCAAAATGCGCCAGGCCAGATTCAATTACGATTCCGCCGCGCTTCGGGCGGAGGGATATTACAGCCAGTGCGGGCAGGGGCTGTTTGAACGGATTTTTGAATTTCCGCCTATCGTGCCATCCTGGTGCAGCAGACTTCCCGAATGGGTTGTCAGGCAGATCAAACCCCATTTTTTTTAAACGAAGATCAAATTTTGCGGAAAAACCGGATCGATGTGCAATTTCTGAAAGTCAATCCGGGAGCTGCCAAGCATATTCCTTCTGCTATCTGGCTGCCTGATTTCCAACATGTGCATTATCCAAACTATTTTCCACAAGCGGAACTGGACTTTCGCGCCCATTTCTACCCTGATTCTGCACGAAAAGCGCGCCGGGTCATTTTGAGCAGCCATAGCGCTCTGAACGATTTAAAAAAAATTGCCCCTGATGCCGTCTCGAAAGCGCGCATCCTGTCTTTTGTGGCGCAAATCGATAATTCAGTGTACGAAAACGACCCGCTCAGCGTGGCTGACGATTATCACCTGCCGCGCAAATTCTTTTTCCTGCCCAACCAGTTCTGGCAGCACAAGAATCATCGCGTGGTTATCAAGGCGCTTTCCCTGGCCTGTCGTGAGAATCCACAAATGACCGTTGTTTGCTCGGGGGTTTTTTATGATCACCGCAACCCCATGTATTTCGACACCATTCTGAGCGATATTGCCCAAATGGGGCTGTACTCAAATGTACGTATCTTGGGGCGCATCCCTAGAATGGATTTTTACATGCTGATGCGCCAGTCGTTGGCTGTCCTCCAACCTTCCCTGTTCGAGGGTTGGGGCACCATTGTGGAAGAGGCCAAATCCCTGGGCAAGCAAATTATTCTTTCCGACATTCCCGTCCATCGCGAGCAGAATCCGCCATCGGCTGTGTTTTTCGATCCACACCAGCCAGAAGAATTGGCTCAACTCCTGTTGCAATGCTTCCAAGAAAAAGACGGCGGCCCGGATTTGGAGCTGGAAGCACGCGCCCGGCAGGCCCTGCCAGATCGTACCGCAGAATTCGCTGATACTTTTCGCAATATCATTATGGAGATGGTGAACGCATGACCGCAAAGCCGCTCGTCTCTGTTGTACTTGGTTCTTATAAGCGCAAGCCCTTTTTGAAAGCCGTATTAGAAAGTGTACGTAATAATGGGATGGATTTCCCTTATGAGATTATCGTTGTGGATGGTGGCTCCACCGATGGCTCACTGAAATACCTCGCAGCTCAGAAGGATGTCATAGTCATCATCCAGCACAATCGTGGCGATTTTCGTGGCAAAAGAATAGAGCGTCGCAGTTGGGGCTATTTTATGAACTTGGGTTTCAAAGCTGCGCAGGGCAAATACAACCTCATGATCAGTGATGATTGCTTGCTTGTTCCTGGCGCGATAAACAATGGCGTGGCATTGTTTGAGGATGGCCTCAATCGAGGCGAAAACATCGGAGCGATAGCTTTCTATTGGCGGAACTGGCCGATACAAGATGACTATCGGGTCGGTAGCACCTATGGTAAGCTGTTTGTAAATCATGGTTTGTTCTTGCGTTCCAGCTTGGCAGATGTCGGTTGGGTTGACGAGGATAGCTATAAGTTTTATCATGCCGATGGAGACTTGTGCCTGAAGCTTTGGCATATGGGCTATGTCGTTGAAGATTGCAAGACCGCTTTCGTTGAGCACTATCATGATGTTAGGGCAACCAAGATCTCGAATACCCAAGATTGGGAAGCTTATTTAACAAGATGGGGGGCAGTTTTTAGTCGATCTCCGGGAACTGAGGTAAATAGTTGGACATACTTATCTTACATGGATCCTCATAGGACTTATCAAATGTTTCCACATTCCAGGAATAGACTCGGTTTGTACAAGGGTTTATGTCGAAAGGACAGGATGATCCTCTATTGGGAAGAAAAGCAATATCGTCTATTTGCTCTCCAATTGCGCGAATTGCTGTTGAAGCAACCATTCTTTCTGGTTCGCTGTATCGTCTATGAGACCCGGCATGCCATAGGATCACGATGCAGGAGGAACACACACAAATGGCTGCTCGGTTTTGGGGGTCCACTGGAAAAACTGCCAATGCAGGATTCGGGGCGACATAAATGTCGGATAAAGTGATTTCAGTTGAGAACCTGTCGAAACAGTATCGTTTGGGGGTGATCAGTAGCGGCACATTTTATGGCGATGTAAAACGCTGGTGGGCCAGGCAGCGCGGCAGACCTGATCCTAATCTCAAAGTCACCGAGGCAGATCATGGCAACCGCGATGGCGAAACCATCTGGGCGCTAAGGGATGTGAACTTTTCTGTCAGACAAGGGGAAACCCTGGGCATCATCGGGCGCAACGGGGCCGGGAAAAGCACTTTATTGAAGATCCTCTCCCAGGTCACGGCGCCCACCTCGGGCGTGGTCAGAGTCAAGGGGCGCATCGCCAGCCTCCTGGAGGTCGGCACAGGCTTCCATCCCGAACTCACCGGGCGTGAAAATATCTACCTCAACGGCGCCATTATGGGGATGGACAAGTCGGAAGTTACCCGAAAGTTAGATGAAATTGTGGATTTTTCCGAGATCGAGAGGTTCATTGACACACCTGTCAAGCGTTATTCCAGCGGCATGTATGTGCGATTGGCCTTCGCGGTAGCTGCGCATCTGGAGCCGGAAATTTTGGTGGTGGATGAGGTTCTGGCGGTTGGGGATGTTCAATTTCAAAAGAAGTGTCTTGGGAAAATGAGCGCTGTAACCGGTGTGGGGCGCACGGTTCTGTTTGTGAGCCACAATATGGCCGCCATTCGGAAATTGTGTACACGCGCCATTTTGCTCAATCAGGGCAGGCTCACTGCGGATGCGTCGGCGAATGCAACCATAAACCAATATTTGCTAGAGGGCAGCGCCGATTTCAAACCGGAAATCCACTTACCCCGGCTGGATGAATTCACCGGCAATGGACTGAAATTGAAATTCTCTTCCCAAAGCGGAGAGCCACAAGCGATCTTCAAGTTGACCGAACCCTGGAAGATCACCCTGGAATTCGAGATATATAAGCCGGTAAAGCATGTAATCGCGGCTGTAGGCATTACTACGGTCGAAGCAGTATCACTGGCGACCTTTTGGTCGAAACCGCGCGATTTGCAGGTTGGAAAATATTTCGTTGATTTCGCGGTCAATTTACCGCTCAAGGCTTGTGAAGTACAATTCGCGGTGGGGCTTTCGAGCTTCGAAAGAAGTTTTTATTATAAAGATAACATTGGCCTGGTTTCGATAAGCGCAGTTTCTATTGACGAACAGCCCATTCGTTCATCTGGTGCAGGCCTTCTGCTAACGCCTCAGGATAGGGATATTCGATCTCTAATATTACAGCGCAATGTTCCCCAGATATGAAATTCGAGAAAATCAAACAAATCTTCAGGCAAGTTTTTTCGCGCGCTCACAGGACATCTCCGGATGGCCGGTTTGTAGACATTGCGTTGTTAGAACTTTATTGCCATTTCATAAAACCCGGCCAACTGTGCTTTGATGTGGGAGCGAATATTGGAGAACGCACCGATCTCTGGCTGCAACTGGGTGCAAAGGTAGTCTGTATTGAGCCGCAACCGCAATGCGCAGAGATTTTACAGGCTAAGTATCAGAATAATCCAAATGTCGAAATATTGCCGATTGGACTGGCCTCAAAGCCTGGTGAAATGACATTGTCCATTTGTAGCGCAGCTAAAACCTTATCTACATTTTCTGAAAAATGGAAGACGGGGCGCTTCAAGGATTATTCTTGGGATATTCAACATGCAGTGAGCATGAGCACCCTGGATGAACTGATTGGCCGGTATGGGGTGCCATCATTTTGTAAGATAGATGTAGAGGGCTTCGAACTTGATGTCATACAAGGTCTTTCGCAGCCGATAGGCTGCCTCTCTTTTGAATTTACTCACGAATTTCTAGACGACGCAGAAAAGTGTATTCAACATTTGACGTTTCTGGGACAAGCCGAGTTCAACTTCGTAGCTGGCGACAACTTGGATACACGCTTTCAGTTTGGTTTCGATGATTGGGTAGAGGGGTGCGCCCTGGTCGAGCGATTGAAGATGGTGTCATTCAATTCGTTCTGGGGAGATGTATACGCCCGCTTTGTGGAATAAATAGGCGCGGTTCGCATCAAACAAAGGTGATTACCTTATGAAAGACGGGAAGCCTAATCTCCATCTGGGTTGTGGAAATGTTTATTTGGAAGGGTATATCAATATAGATTTTCCTCTGGATCAACAAACTGCCACCCCATTGTCTCATGCAAAGGTGGATGAGTATGCAGACATCACCAGGCTGGTTTACGAGCCTGGAAGCGTGGCGGAAGTGCGTTTGCATCACGTCTTCGAGCATTTCGACCGCCCTACCGCGATAGCCCTGTTAGTAAACTGGTATCAATGGTTGGTCGAGGATGGTGTACTGACAATCGAGACCCCTGATTTCGATCGCTGTACAAAGGCTTATCTGTTTGGCAACGCCAAAACCAGAGGCCTGGTATTGCGGCATCTATTCGGCTCTCATGACGCGCATTGGGCTGTCCACTATGATGGCTGGTATAAAAAGAAATTTCGAGAACACCTTTCCGCGCTGGGGTATCGAAATTTGAAATTCCGTTTGGTCAACGATCGCGGCTTACATAATATCACCGCCAAGGCCCAAAAGAAAGCCCCATATCTGACCGTCGCTCAACAGAAAGCTGCCGCCGAAAAGTTGCTGCGTCTCAGTCTGGTGGATAACAGTGCTTCTGAGCAGAGGAGGCTGGCTGTATGGTTGAACACATTCGATGCGATTCTCAGCGGATAACTCTTTCGTGTGGATTGAGATATGTTGAGAGCTATTTGCCGGAGAATAAAACTTAAATCATTGCGTTTGCTGCTTTCAACCGAGGATAGCGGTCTGGTTGGGACGCGCAATCAAGGCGCGCGAGAGCAGTGGCTCCAAAATGCACTCGCTCAAATTCCCGCCGGATGGCGCATCCTGGATGCCGGCGCAGGCGAACTCAAATACAAACCGCTGTGTTCCCACCTGGAATATGTCAGCCAGGATTTTGCCCAATATGATGGCATGGGCGATGGCGCGGGCCTTCAGACCGGGAAATGGGATCAGACTCGGCTGGACATCATCAGCGATATTGCCCGCATTCCTGAGCCGAATGCCTCTTTCGACGCTGTGATGTGCATCGAGGTGATCGAACATGTGCCCTACCCCGTTGAAGCTCTCAGGGAATTGGCGCGGTTACTGCGCCCGGGGGGGATGTTGATCCTCACGGCACCCTTCGATTCCCTGACGCACTACGCTCCATATTTTTATTACACCGGTTACAGCAGATATTTCTACGCATACTGGCTGAAGAAACTCGGTTTCGAAATCCTTGACCTAGCCTGGAACGGGAATTATTTCGAATATCTGGCGCAAGAGCTTCGCCGCCTGCCGGACATGGGGCAGACCTACGCCGGGATGGATATCAATCAGAGCGCCAGAAACCGCGCCGCCGTAGACCAGGTGTTAGGAATCCTGAACCGGCTTTCGGCTGCCGATACAGGCTCACATGAGTTGCTTTCTTTTGGTTTGCAGATTATGGCCAAGAAAGTATCCTGACCATCCATGTCCCCACGCGTCTCGGTTGTCATGGCAGTCTACAATGGGGTGGAGTTTCTTGGGGAAGCTATCGAAAGCATTCTCTCCCAGACCTTCTCGGATTTTGAATTCCTGATTATAGATGACGGCTCTAAGGGTACTACGCCCGTACTTTTGTCTGAATACACCCGGCGAGATGTGCGCATTCAAATCCATCGTTTTGCTGATAACCGAGGGCTGGCCACGGCGTTGAATTACGGGATCCGCCAGGCGAGCGGCGAGTATATTGCCCGCATGGATGCCGATGACCTCAGCCTGCCGGAGCGCCTTGGGGTGCAAGTGACCTTTATGGATGCTCACCCGGAAGTTGGTATTTGCGGCACATGGGTGGAGTTGATTGGGGATACTGAAAGGCAGGTGTGGGAATATCCGCGCCATCACGCGGGGATCTCAGCGCAGATGTTGTTTTCCAATGCCCTCGCCCACCCCTCGGTGATGATGCGCGCCTGGGTCTTGAACCAGCACAACTTAAAGTACGATGAAAGCGTCCGCCATGCCCAGGATTATGAATTGTGGAGCAGGGCGATCTCCAGGACGGAGCTGGCGAATATCCCCCACATCCTGGTGCAGCATCGTCGGCACGCACAAAGCACCGGCGATCAATACCATCATGAGCAACTGCAAACCCATGAAATTGTTGTGCGCCGCTTATTGGCGCCCTTTGGACTGGGGGACTCCGCTGAAGAGGTTCGCCTGCATTGCCGGCTTGGCGCGCATCAGTACGGCAGCGATACCCAATTCCTGCGCCAGGCGCGGGAGTGGCTGGAGAGACTTATGATGGCGAATCGAAAGCTTCGCCTTATTCCTCCCGAGGCTTTGAATGTCGAGTTGGGCAGATATTGGACGCTGGTTTGCCTGCGTTCCGGCGCACATCCCGCAACCGTATTGGCTTACATAGTGTTCCCCCGGCTGCCTTTTCGCGGTAAAACGGGTTTTCCCAAAATAATCGCCGGGCTGCAAATGTTTTTTGCCAGATTGTTGACTTATGTCAAACGTCTGATAAACGATGATTGGCATGCTTGGAAGCAGAATTTAGAAAAGTTCCTCGGCTTTGTACTCGTTAATTTTTTTTGCTTTTGTCATTTTTGGTTGACAAAACTTTTATGAAAATCCAGGCCCTCGTTTGTAGTCATGACCGCGCTATGCAACTGGATGCTGCTTTGCGGTCATTTTTTCTGCATTGTCAGGATGGTGAGGCCGCGCACATTTATGTCATCTATAAAGTATCAAACGAAGAGCATCATAATCAATACGAAACCCTGAGAACGTCTTATCCTGCGGTAACTTTTGTCAACCAGAAGTATTTTCGCCATGATATTTGGGGGATAGTTGCTGCCTCCTCTGGCCGGGAAACAACAAAACGCACGTTTTGGTTGATAGATTTTATTAACTCGATTGGCTCGTTTCTGGAAACATTGCCGGGACGTGTTCTTCGCAATGCCAGTAAACGCTTGCGGAAATTCTTCGTGCAAAAACTATTCCCCTCGATTGCTGATGACAGCTTTTTTCTTTTCCTGGTGGACGACAATATTTTTGTGCAAGATTTTTCCCTGGGGCTACTAACTCAGACATTGCAGGAACAACCCAGCGCGCTCGGGATTTCTCTACGGCTGGGGCGCAATACGACATATAGTTATCCGCGCAATCGGACTCTATCCTTGCCTGAGTTTTCTGTTTTGCCGAATAGATTATTGCTGTTTCAGTGGACGAATTCGGATGGTGAGTTTGCATATCCACTAGAAATATCGAGTTCAATCTATCGCGCCGCCGATATAGTGCCTCTGGTGATGAGGCTGACCTTTACCAATCCTAATGAGTTGGAATACCAGATGGCAGTTCGGGTTGGTGAGTATAGTGATAGAATGCCAAACTTGATCTGCGCCAAACACTCACTCACATTTTGCAATCCGGTCAACATCGTGCAATCTTTCGCGCCCAATCGAGCGGGAGAGAAGGCGGGTTATTCGAGTAGTCAGTTGGCAAAACTGTTTTACCAGGGATATCGTGTGCAAGTTGAGGCTTATGATGGCTTTTCGCCCGAAAGTTGCCACCAGGAAGTTGATCTCTCATTCATCAATGTATGGGGTGATCTAACAGGTCGTTTGGAATAGTAGAGAAGTAGATATTTCTGTCGTCGTTCCTGTCTATAATAGTGAGGGCACCCTGGTCGAGCTTCGCGCAAACTATCGGTCGTTGATTGGGGGTTGGCTAGGTAGTATAGTTGCCGCGAAACATTTGCCTTGTCCGAGCAAATCTTTAACCGCAGAGTGCGCGGAAAGCGCAGAGTTTTTTTCTCTCGACGAACTCTGCGACCTCTGCGGTTATTGTTTTGGTTGCGGCAGGAGGCCGCGCTATGACTTACACTGATACCACTCAAGAAAGAATTCATAAAAAATTCGAGAAATACAATCTGCTTGTACTGCTGGCGTTATGGGGTATATTGTACGGGCCATACATCTTAAAAGGTGGTTTCATCAAGGACGATTGGGGCTTTTTGCTTTTTCCGCGCGGTTTCACAAATTACTTCGATTACCAATGGTTTTTATCGTCGATGTCGGTGCTCACGGCGCGTCCTGTTTCGGCAATACAAATTGGCCTGAGCTATTGGTTTTTCGGTGCAAATCCATCAGCCCATCATTTTGTTAATTTATCTCTTTTCGGAGGTAGTGTATTACTTTTTTATCAGGCCACAAAGAAGGTTTTTTCTTCTGAAATTGCTTTCTTAGCGGCCATGTTCATTCTTGTTTGTCCTACTGTGTCGGTAACGTTGTTTTCGGCTATTTTAATGAACTTGCACTTTGCGGCATTGTTATGGAGTGGCGCACTGTGCCTGGCAACGAAAAAGCAGAATATATGGCGGGGCGCATTAGCCACCTTTTTGTTATTACTGGCGTCCCTTTCCTATGAAGCATTCATTCCCCTGTTCCTTTTGAATATTCTGTTTGGCTTTCTATCGCAAAAATTGGATCGCGCCAAACCCTTTAATTTTTTAGTTCCGCTGTCGCCGGTATTCGTTGCCGTATTCCTGAAAGCCATGTATATATTTTTTTTCGAAAAGATGATATTCGGAACACAGTATTCACGGATGCACCTGGCCCATCCGCTAGAAATGATCCATAAGTATTACACAAGCTTGAAATTAGGGGCCTGGATCACCCTTATCGATTCGATTAAGATTTCCATTCGCGCATTGCCTAATCTAGAGCTGTTATCAGCATATTGCCTTATCGCCGTTTTTGTCTTTCTTGGAATTTTTGGGCTATACCTTTACAGGTGTGCAATGGCGCCCGAGGTTGGGCAAGACACCCAAATCATCGCAGAATTCATTCATCGGCACACAACTGTGCGTATCGAGGGCTTTCCTTATCTGGATGCTCTCGTATTTGCCGTTGTAATGCTTTGTAGTTCTTATATGATCTATGCAGTGTCTGACTATGTTCCTAATTCGCTGGGCTATGAGAGCAGAACCCTGGGGGCGATTCGTTTTTCGACAGCTTTTCTAATCGCCGTTGTTGTACAATCAGTCCATCATTTGCTTAGGCACACCATCCTCAAAAAAGCCATTTCCTTGGCACTATTCGCTTCGATTTCCTTTTTTATGCTCTCCCTGATTGGACAGCGCGAAGCCTGGATCGCGGCAGCACGATATAATGACTACTTGTTGGGCAAAATCACCCTTGCGATTAGGGAAAATGGGCTAGACGACGAAGAATCACTCACGCTGGTTGCCGATCTCCCCGAAGAGTTCCCCAATCAGATTAACCAGGAGCCGATCTTCAGTGTGTTTTGGGATTTAGGTCCGGCGCTGTCTCTTGTGTACCCGGAAATCAAGATTGATGCGAATGTTTATTGGCCTCATGCCACTGTCGCAGATGCGGATGGCATAGAGATCCACGGGTATTGGCGGGCAGCATTTCCCTTCAGCTTCTATGTTTATCAAAACGATACCATTTACTCTATTGAATCAGAGGATGATTGGTTGAATACGATAGAATCACTGCCTTGATATGAAAAAAAACGCTTACACTGAAATGTTCAATGTCGAAAGTCGCCATTGGTGGTATGTCGGCCTCCATGATTTGATCATCCTGCTTTCCGAAACATTGCTGCCTCAGCGACCCCTGGATATACTCGATGCTGGTTGTGGCACCGGCGGACTGCTATCGGCCTTGAAGGCAAGGGGGCACAATGCCTCAGGCTTCGACTATTCGGACGATGCGGTTGCATTCTGTCACCAGAGGGGGCTGGAAAATGTTTTCAAGGCCAACATCAACGAATGGCTGCCAACACCAAATTCATATGACCTTATTACGATCATGGATGTGTTATGCCATAAATGGGTCCTCGATGAAGTACAGGTTTTGAAGGCAATGGCAAATGGCCTGAACGAAAATGGCCTGGTGATGCTGAATTATCCGGCCATTCCGATTTTGGGACGCCACCATGACGAAGTGGTTATGATAAGAGAACGCTACACGAAGAAAACGGTAGAGAGGATATTGCTGGATGCCGGATTGACACCTGTCCTAATGAGCTACCGGCTGCCCCATGCTTTTGTTGTCTTGATATTTTTGCGTTTGTACGAATCGTTCGAGATGAATAATCACAATGCAAAATCGGACATAGCCGATGTGCCGGCGAAATATGTCAATGATCTCTTGATCCGCCTCAGCAAATTTGAGAACAAGATGATCGCAAGAGGCTTCCCATTTCCATTTGGCAGTTCATTATTCGTGGTGGCGCGAAAGGTCAATTGACGTATCTGCTCCAGGTTTTTGCAGAGAGGGACTCATGCCCATAGAAAATTTAGTTAGAAATTGCAAGCATATTGAGCTAAAACAAGTCGTGGACGAAAAGGACGGCGTTCTTTCGATCGCCGAATGTGACCGGCAGATCCCCTTCGCTGTCAAACGCATCTATTACATCTATGGCCTGGCATATCCGCGGGCGATGAGAGGGCTTCACGCTCACAAAGCGCTAGAGCAGGTGATTTTTTGTGTGAACGGCTCTTTCAAACTCATGGTTGAAGATGGAATCGAAAAGCAGTATTTCTACCTCAGCGATCCCAATCATGGCATCTACATTGGTCCCCGTGTCTGGCATTCTATGTTCGAGTTCTCCAAAGAATGCATCATTCTTGTGCTTGCCTCGGATTATTACGATGAGGCGGATTATATTCGCAACTACGACGAATTTATCACATTTGTGGAGTGCAGGTGACCGTCACTTCCCGGTAACTGTCGCCCGCGCTTTATCATCATGATCCTTTTCAATGATTTTGTTTCCGAATACCAGGCAATCAAACCTGAAATAGACCAAGCCATCATGGGCGTGTTGCAGCGAGGGTGGTTCATTTTGGGGGAAGAGGTGGCTCTGTTCGAGGAAGAGTTAGCCGGCTTTTTGGGTGTTAAGCATTGTGTGGGTGTAGCTTCGAGGACAGATGCGTTGACTTTATCTTTATTGGCCCTGGATATCCAGGCGGGTGATGAAGTTATCACGGCCAATATGACTGCATTTCCCACGGTCACGGGCATCATGAATTCGGGAGCCACCCCGGTTGTCGTTGACGTTCGACCACAAGATAGTCTGATCGATCCGCGGGCGATACGCCGGCACATCACCTCGAAAACGAAAGCCATCATCCCTGTTCACCTTTACGGTCAATCTTGCGATATGGAAGCCATCCGAAAGATCGCCTCAGATTACAACCTGAGGATCGTCGAGGATTGCGCCCAGGCGTGTGGTGCAGAGTATGGAGGCGAGAAAGTTGGGGGCATTGGAGATTGTGGCGCCTTCTCTTTCTACCCCACCAAGAATTTAGGCGCCTATGGCGATGCCGGCGCGGTCGTCACCAAGGATGAGAACCTGGCTCAGCGGTTACGGCTCTTGCGCAATTACGGCCAATCGTCTCGTTACCATCATGTCGCCAATGGGCTGAACAGCCGCCTCGATGAGCTACAGGCAGCCATTCTCAGGGTTAAATTGAGACATCTGGAAACCTGGAATGAAAAGAGGGTCGCCATTGGTGAGTGGTACAACGCCAATATAAACAATATGTTGACCTTGGAAAATCGCGCCGGAGAGCATGTTTATCATTTGTATGCGATCAGGTCCCCTCGGCGAGATCAGCTCCGAGAATATCTTCAAAAACATGATATTCAAACCTTGATACATTACCCGGTGCCCGTCAATAAGCAACCAGCCTTTCGCGGCAGAAGCAGCGCAGAGTTGGAGAATTCGGAGCGCATGGCCGATGAATTTCTCAGCCTCCCTGTCCACCCCTGGCTGGGACACCATGAGGTAGAAGAGATCATGAGCAGGATTAATCAATTCCATGACTGAGTCACATTGCATCTCTATCAAAATCCCGGTTTACAATGCCGAAAATACTATCGGCAAACCATT
>Ga0194125_10010626_pt1 | contig 12533 bp, 9 predicted proteins | sample TA2KigC250mmetaG_FD_148626 | JGI IMG/M metagenome (GOLD analysis project Ga0194125, IMG submission 148626) | Freshwater microbial communities from Lake Tanganyika, Tanzania - TA2015034 Kigoma Deep Cast 250m | ecosystem: Environmental > Aquatic > Freshwater > Lake | place: Tanzania: Lake... | reverse complement strand
GCACTTTCTGATTGACCTAGCGAGCACAGGTCGTTCAATGACAGCGACCTGCGGGGCAGGATTCTCCGGACTCTTCGGGGGACGCCTCAGGGATTTCGGGTTGACAGCGCGCGGGGTGTGCCGTAGATTGTGGGAGCGCATCTGACGGGCGGCAGGCGACGCTTGTGGCCACACGGGAATCGTGAGATAAGTGATGTGTTCTACGGATGTAACCGAGTCTAGCGCCGGCTGGCAGAAGTATGCCGGCAATCCCGTGCTGGGCGGCAATCTCGGCACCTGCTTCGACGTTGCCGTGCTCAAGGAAGGCGACACCTACCGGATGTGGTTCTCGTGGCGACCGAAGAGGAGCGTCGCGCTGGTCGAAAGCCAAGACGGCATCCACTGGGGCGAGCCGGTGATCGTACTTGGGCCGCGCCAGAACGCGTACCAGAGGTCCGCCTTGTCCCAGGTGGCGAGCCAGTCGTCTGACACGAAGTAACAGACCGGCAGCCCCATCGCCTGCGCTTGGAAGACCATGTTCATCGAGATGTGTTTCATGCGCCAGACGTAGACGAGGTCAGGCCGAAACGACCGAACGATCCTCTCGAAGGTTCTCCGGTTGGCCATCTCCTTGTTCAGCAGGCTGGCGAAGCGAACGTAGGGCGGACGGGTATCGTCCACGAGAATCCAATTGAACTCGTGGGCCAGGACGCGGCAGACGCCCTCAGCGCACGGTGGGCGGTTGCCGCCGTACGGGCGAGCCTCCCCGCCCGGCGGGAGGCCGTAGGTGCTGGTGAGCACAAGGACATGGTGGCCGCGTACGCGCAGCCCGTCCACCACGTCGCGACAGCCCAGTTCATAGCCGCCGATGGAGTGAGGCGGATAGAGGCTCGTGATGACAAGAGTTCGCATGGCGGAACACGATCTCACAGTTTGAGACTAACGCAACTGTTCACCCGCCCCCATCCAGACGCTTCGAATGGGCGGGTAGCGCAGGCATCCTGCCTGCATGAGACGCCCCGAGCGGGGTGTTGGCAGGCAAGATGCCTGCGCTACGTGGGGCGGGTGAACTGTTACAGATTAACATGGTGCGCACAGTACCTTTCAATGAGGCGACCCGCTGGACAGAGACCTGCAGACAACCGTCTGTCGTGACCCTGTCGGCCACGGGGGCCGCTTCCGCGTTGCGAAGTCCGCACGCAGTGCGCGTCAGCGCCCCGCAAGGTCGGCGGTCAGCGCCAGCCGCCAGGTGTCGCCCCGTCCTCGCTCATGAGAATGCCGGGGTCGTGGGCCTGGGGGGCGGCGGCCAAAAGGGGACATCCATCTTTTCACTCGTGTGGCACGTAAAACATGGATGTCCCCTTTTCGCCCTCTTGCTCAGTAGCCAGGCTGCGGTTCTGGGAAACTCGCCGGTGACGCCCTTCGGGATGCCTTCCATTGTTCCAGTTCTCGTGCGAGCGCGAGAGTGTCGGCTGACCATTCATCGAGCTTCCTGGGATCTCGGGTGTTGTAGGCGACCAGCAGAGCGTTGAACCAGGCAAAGCGCAGCAACTCATGAGCCACGCTGTCAGAGGCGAGCGGTGAGGGCGGAGTCGGCCGATCGCGCAAGTAGCCATCCAGGAATGCTTCGACGATCTCTGGGTCCAGGCTTGCCACGCCACCGCCCCTTCGGGATGGCCTGCCCGCCGCACGGTACAGGAAATATGCCGCATCAAATGCCTGGGGCGCTCCCTGAACGCAGTCGAAATCGCAAACCGCAACCACGTCGTCTCCTCGGAAGAGGAGATTCGTCGGCTGGTAGTCTCCGTGCACCAGCGCGAAGTTGGCCGGAGAGTGCGGAGCGCCGTCGCCGTCCATGTCAAGGAGGACATTGAGCACGTGGTCAAGCCTGGCTAATGCCCCAGCGTCCTGTGCAAACATCTCCCGCACGTGGCTGGAAAAAGAACGGATGCTCTGCTCGCTCCGATGTGCGTACGAGTCCGGCAGCAAGCCGCCGGGAAGCGGGTAAGTCGCCGTCAGCGAATGCAGCCGAGACAGCGCCCTGCCCGCGGCTTTGATCTGGTTGAGCTGCCCGAAAGCATGCAGTTGTCCCTCCACGAACTCGTGGCATTCACAGATGTGTCCTTGGCAGACGACGTAAGGCGCGCCGGAAGGCGTCCGCCGAATACGAGGAACTGGGAACTGCTGAGACGCGAGATAGTCCAAGAGGCCACACACATACTGGGTCTGGGCGAGGGACCACCACTCGCTGCGAACCTTCAGGAAGAACTTGCCGGCGTCTGTGGCTACGGCATACCGCCGTCCCGTCCACTTGGAACCGCCCTGAAGCTCTTCATGGCTCGTCATCGCAAGGCCAAACAGACCCACAATCTCGTTCAGTTGGCTCGCGGTGTACACCTCTCATCGTCTCCGTGCCCGACGTGGCTCAGCATTCGGAAACCGCCAGCGGCTGCATCATGCGCACCGGCGCGTCGGCCCTGCGCCACACCAGCCGCACCGAGCCGAGCGTCTTGCCGAAACACGCGGCGGCGTTGACGAGCGGACGGTTCGCGTCGCGTTGGAAGAGATAGACTCGCTCCAGACAGAGCTGTGGAAGGTTGTTCTGCACCAACTGATGCAACGCTGGGGCGGCGTTTGCCGGCAGGTAGAGCTGCACCGGCACACCGCGCAGGCCGAGCGAGCGCGCCCGCCGCAACGTCTCCACCACTTCGCGCCATGCCGCCTCGCCCCACGTGGCCGCGTCCATCAACTGCGGCGGCAACATGACCTTCACGGCGCCAACCCGGCAACGCGCCAGCCGCTCCGCCAACACGTCCTCCTGTGGCAGACGCCGGCACGCGCTCCACAACGTCGCCTCCATCGCCGTCGGCACGCGTTCGAGAATCTCAAACAAATCGCCTCGCGCCAACGCGTCGCCGCCGAAAAACTCCACGCGGCTGTAATTCGCATCCACTCGCGCCAGGTCGCGCAGGATGTCCGCGGCCGGCCGCGGCTCGGATTGCGTCGCGTGACTGCACCCCGCGCAGCCGGCCTCGCACGGGGCGCCGAGATTGACCTGGTTACCCACCTCGATCGGGAAAAACGGACGGTCCATGCCGAGCTTGCTCAGATGCTGCGTGATGTAATCGGGGTTGCGCATCGGGCAGAACGCGCCGCCGAGCCGCACCAGCGGATGCGACTGAATCCGCTCGAACACATCCATGACCGGCTCGCGCGTCGCGTCGCCGAACACGAGCGGGAAATACGGGCACGGCGCCACCCAGCCGTTGCTCATGATGTGGCAGAACATCTGTTTCGCGGTGCAAAGATTTTGCTCGACCAGCGGCGTGCCGGGCGTGTGGACGTAGATGAAATCGCGATACTGGGGCGCAACGTGCGCGAACAGTTCCCGCTCGCGGCCGGCGCAAAACGGCCCCTCGTCGCCATGGTACGACCGTCCCACGTAGCGCGGCAGCAGCAGCCGCACTTGCTGCGCGCCCTGCTCCAGCACGAATTGCATGAACCGGTTTATGTGCCCCTCGGTGAAAAACTCCGTCGTCTGCGGCACGATCGAAACGTGGACGGCCATCGGCGCCTTCGCCAGGCAGCGCAGCGCCCGCACCGCGCGCTCGAAACAGCCCGGCGTGCGCCGACGCCGGTCGTGGAACTCGGCGCGATAGTCATCCAGACTCAGATAAACCTGGTCCAACTGCGCCGCCACCAGCCGGTCCACAAACGCCTGGTCCACCACAAATCCGTTCGTCTCCAGCGACACGATGAACCCCCACGCCTTGCCGCGAGCGATGATGTCGAACAAGTCACGCCGCAACGTCGGTTCGCCGCCGAACAAGTCCACCACCTCACAGCCGGCGAGTTTGAGGTCGCGGAAGATCCGGTCCAACTGTTCGAGGCTTAATTCGCCCGTCACCGCCTCGCGCAGGTTGGAAACGCCGCAATGCTCGCAGTTGCACTGACAGCGATTGGTCAGCGTCAGTTGAACGATCTGGACCAGCGGCACGGCCATGTCAGTGGCCTCTCGCTCGAGTGACGTTGTAGGGCGCGTCGCAGTTGAAATCGGTGATGACGAACGCGCGACCCGGCATTCGCGAGTTCGCAAAATCGGACGCCAGATCCCAGCGCCGGCGCGCCTCGTCGGCCGGCACTTTGGGAACGAGACTCGCCGCGGCGGTTCCCTCATTGTCGCTGAAATGAAGAAACAGCGCCTCGCGGAACTGTTCCGCCGCCGCCAGCGTCTGAAGAAATTCCTCGCGCGTCTCGGTCGGGAAATTCATCAGCAGGTGCGTGCAGAGCCGGCTCGACCGCGCGACCTCACGCAACCGGCGCACCGTCTCCAGCACCGTCCCGATCGGGTAACGGCGGTTCATCAGGTCCAGCACCCGCTGCGAACCGGACTGCACCGGAATGTTTGCGAACGAGATTCGGCCCGTCGCAAACAATCGCTCTAGCGCGTCGAAGTGATTCACAAGAAATCCGGGATAGAGGTAGCCCAGCTTGAGCGAGAAATCATCGCCGAGCGCGAAAAGCCGCTCCATGAGCCGCGCCAGGTCGGTGCTCAAATCGTGGCCGTAGCTGCCGCAGTCGTCGGCCAGCAACGCGAACTGCCGCGCGCCCCGCGCCAGCCCCGCCGCGATCTCCGCCTCGATCTTCTCCGGCGGCTCGCTGCGCACGCGGCCTTTCGACCGGTTGATGTTGCAGTAGGAACAACGGTTCGAACAGCCCTGCGCGATCAACACGTAATAATCATCGTAGCCCAATCCCTGGCTCGGCGTGAAAAGCGACTGCGGCAGCCGGCTCGCCGAAATGTGGCGGATCGAAATCCTCGACGGGAAAATCGAATCGAGCCGGTCCAGTTCCGTGGAGCCGATGCAGATCAAGCCGGCGCGATCGAGCCGGCTCCCCGGCAGCCTGGGCAGACAGCCGAACAGCACGATCTGTTTGCCGGCCCCGTGGGCCTTGGCCTGTTCCACCGCCGCCAGCGCGTCCTCGAGTTTTTGGGGATTCACGCAGCACGAGTTGACGAGAACGATGTCGCACGCGGAAATAGTGTCGGCCACACGGTAGCCGTTGACTAGAAAGAACTTGACCAGCCGCGTGAACAAATGCGCGTTGATCTGGCAGCGCTTGCTGGGATTGAGAATGAAGACGCTGCGACCGTGAAGCTCTGGTTCTGCTGACATAGCTGGCGACGTCATCACTGCCGCCTGACCTCGACAAGTCAAACCGCCACCGCTCACGTCTGCGTCACCACAAACGTCGCCAGTTGGCCGCGTTCGGCCAATTCCTGCAAGCGCCGCGCCTTCGCCACACGCTCCGCGTCGCTGCATTTCGCGCCGAGCGCCGCTGCGCGCGTCGAACGGTTCTCGCCGTAAGCGATGAATAGCGCGTGATCGAAATGCCGCGCGAACGCCACGCTCTGCTCAAACTCCTCCCACGTCTCGCCTGGAAAATTGAAAATGAAATGCGAGTAAACGAACACGGCCGGATCGAGCGCGCGCAGCCGCGCCACCGCTTCCGCCACCCGCCACGGATCGTAGCGGCGGTTCATCAACTCCAACACTCGCGGCGACGCCGACTGCATCGGCAAACAGACGTAGGGCACACGGCGCTGCGCGACCAGCGGCTCCAGCCGCGCGGCGTCCCGCAAGAACAGCGCCGGGAAAAGCGTGTAAATCTTGAACGCCAAGTCGCCGCCGACGCCCGCCAGCCGCGCCATCAACTCCGGCAAATCCGTCCCGCCATCCGCGCCATACGAGCCGCAGTCGTCGGCCAGCAGCGTGACCGTGCGCACGCCGCGTTCGTATAACCCGCGCACTTCCGTTTCGATCTCGCCCGCTGGTCGGCTGCGCACGCAGCCTTTCGCCTTCTTGATGTTGCAGTAGCTGCAATCGTTGACGCACCCCTGCGCGATCAGCACGTAGCAATCCTCTGGCCCCATCCGCGGCTGATACGGCACAAACTCGTCCAGCCGCGATACGCTCACCGTCTCGAATGGCACGCGCGCCTGCGCCAGCGCGTCGAGCGCGGCGCTGTCCTGGTAGGCGATGAAGCGCAGTCGCTCGCGATCTGCGAACGCCGCGCGCAGCGTCTCCGGGAAAGCCGCGAGACAGCCGAACACCACAAACCGCGCCCGCGGGAACCGCCGCATCCATTCCGCGATGGCCGCCTCGCACCGCTGGCGCATCGCATCCGTCACCACGCACGCGCCGATGAACACCAAATCCGCCTCGCGTGCGTCCACGCAAACGGTGTGGCCGTTGAGTTGGAAATAGCGCCGCGCCCGCGAGAGAAACAGCGCGTTGTTCTCGCAGCCTTTGTGGAGATTCTCGATGTGGACTCTCATGCCACCGCGCGGTTCACGCTCAAAAAATCCCGTAGTAGGCGCTTTTCAGCACGACGATCCTGCCGTCCTCCATCCGGTAATCAATGCCGACATCGTAAAGCAGGTGGTCGAGTTGCGCGCGATGCTCGCGCACGAACGCCACAATCGGTTCGGGGTAACGCATCCGCTCCAGGAACCACAGCAGGGCGTCCACGCGCACGCCGGCAAAATAGATGCAGTCGTTGCGCTGTTTGTTGGCGACACAAACCGTGTTGCAGTCCAGCAGTTGCGGCCAGATCACGTCGTCAGGCTTCACGCGCTCGCTGTCCAGGAAGGCCGACATGGCAACCTTGTTCTTGATGTCCGCCAGATGCTTCTTCGGGTCAAAGAAGAAGTAAAAGTTCTCCAGCCGCTGGCCGGCGGCCGTGAACGAGTAGCTGATGCCCGAGGAGACGGCGCTGCCGACGTTGCCGATATACAGGTGAATTTCGTCGAGACTTCGCGCGCCGGCGACCAGCTCGCTGCCGATGTCGAGCGAGAACATGAAGTAGGGCAGATTCTCGTTCGACGTCAGCTCGCAGCGCACGAGCGGCCGCATCGCGTCGAGCACCAGCGGTATCGAGCGGACACGCGCGCAGCGGCGGTAATCGTAGAAATAGTATTCCCAGCTCAATGTGCCGCCGCAGAACTTCGCGCCCCAGACGGTGTGCCCCAGCCCGACCGCCTGGCGGATCAGGCGCACCAGCTCGAACATGCGCTCATCGGCTTTCATCATGTCGAACGTCTGAAAGAGCAGGTTAGCCTGGCGGAACTTCCCGGCGCTCGCCGCCACCGGCCGATACGGCCAAAGGCAGTAGCTGAAATACGGATCGTTCTCGGCGGTGATTTCGAGCCGGTCGGCGAGTGTCATGGCCGCGCTCCCTTCGCTTTCAGCAGCGTGCGTTCGTCGCCGAATTTCTCGCGATAAGCATCGCACAGCCCAAAACAGCCCTTGGCGGCGCACACCGGCTTGTGAACGCACACACCGAAGCGCTGCGCATCGAAGTCTTGCCAGAAGGCGTCGTCAATGATGTTCAGTGAAAACACGTTGTCGAAGACCGCCGCGCCCCCGATGGCGAGACACTCCGGGAATCCCTTCAGCACCAGCGGCTTTCCCGACGGAGCGACGATGTCATTGAGCCGCGGCAGCAGCGCGACCAAGTCGCGCAGGTTTGCGACGAGTCCTTTGCTGTCGGTCGGCGCCATGGGGAAGTAATTCCAGATTTGAATCTCGCTCACCGGCAGCGTCACCAGAAACTCCATCAGCGGCGGCAGGCAGGCGACGTTTTGCGTGTTGAAGACCGTGTTGGAAAACAGATTCACGCCCGGCATGGCAGCGAGATTGCGCACGGCGGCGAGCGCCTCGCGGAACGAGCCTTTCACGCCAGTGATCGCGTCGTGAATCTCCTCGGTGCCGTGGAAGCTGATGAAGAACTCGTTCACGCCGGCTTCAACGAGGCGGCGGGCGTAGTCCTCTCTGGCGAGCCGACGGCCGTTGGTCTGGATTTGGATCTTCCGGAACCAGTCGAGCGAGCGCGCGAAGCGGACGTAATCTTCGAGCGGTTTGAACGTCGTGACTTCGGCGCCGGTAATGATGAGGCCGTCAAGTTGGGCGTGGTTGACGATGTCGGCGAGGATGCGCTGGAATTTCTCCATCCCGACGGCGGGCAGACGGCCGAGGTGCCGCTCGACCATGCAAATGGCGCACTTGCTGTTGCAGTGATACCAAACCGGCACGTCGGCATAGCGGGCGAAATTGATCCGGCCGCCGCTCATGCCGCGCCCCCGCTCTCGCCGAAGTACACGGTCAAGAAATCGCGGCCCTCGCGATCCACGCCGCCAGAGAGATGTCCGAATTCCTTCATCTTGATGCGGTCGTAGATCGGCAGGAATTCGCCGGGGCCGACCTCGTAGCGCAGGCACAATTGCACCAGCAGCGGATAGAATTCCGCGACCCGCAACCGGGCATCGTAGCCGTTGAAATCGAACGATTTTCGCGGGTTGCCTTCCTCGGCGACCTCGAGATAGCGCATGACCGAGTGCGGGGCGCGCGTCAAGGCGGTCATGATGAACAGGTTCGCCAGTTCGCATCTCGGCCGGGAATCCGGCCCTTCAAAAATCCGCTCCAGCCGCGCGCGCATCGCGTCGCGACTCAGTCCGGGGAATCCGGTGTAGTTGGCGCGTGTGGCCTTGCGGCTGTCGAACACGTCCCACTTGTAAGCCACGTATAGGAGCACCGGCACTGGCAGCGGCGGCGGCCCGGCTTTGGGGGCGTCCTGCGGGTCGGTGAACTGCACGTAAGCCTTGTAGATCGAGCTGTGCTCGCCTTGCTCGAAGCCGAAATAGACATCGCTGGCGCGCGGCAGATTCTGCTGGAACTCCGCCATGAATTGCGCCGGCATGCCGAGCCGTTCGCAGACGCCGGGCAGCGCCACGAGCGCCTGCGGGCTGGCGCTCTCTCGCCTGAACCAGACCAGAAACCGATGCGGCAGCAGCGTGCGGCGGTAGATTTTGAACGACCGCTCGTAAGTGCAACGAACGCCCAGGCCGTTGATGAGATCAAGCAGCGTCGTCGCTTTCTCGGCCATCTCGGCCGTGCTGGCGAGCGGCTCGTCGCCCACGCCGGTTCTGGGTTGCAGGAGCGACTGGATGGGGCCGTGCTGTTGCTCGTGCTTGCGCACCGCGTTGCCCAGCAACTCCGCCAGCAGCTTCGCGGTAACGGGAGTGAGCAGAAGGCGGTCGCCCTCGGTGATGGTGATTGGCCCGGACGCGGCATTGCCGCCGGGGCGCTGCGCGAGGAGCATGGTGACCCCCTCGGCCGAGTTGGTGACGCAGCAAAGATTCGGCTGCAAAGTGTTCAGCTTCGATTCGTCCCAGTGCACATTTAGCGTCGGTGGCATCATCGAACCTTCTGGCCGTCTGGCCCACTCGCCGCAGTTCTGGGGAACCCATTACATCGCGGGCCGACGACGAAAGAGGCTTTGGCAAGCCGGGCAGTTGCAGCCATGGGGTGGCGGATTCAAGGCATGACGACAAAGCGACGGATCGCCTTCACACATCCGGGACTGGGGAACGACATCGCATTATGACGTTGGCGCGCGATGCTGTCAAGGAGGAAATGCGGAGAGGGCCAAGGCCGCGCAGGGTGACCAGCTTCGCGGCCCCTGCTGCCCACCTCAAACCCCCGACCGTCGCCCAACCACGCCTAGAAAAGACGGATGAGGCGCGGCCGCCCCAAGCGCTGGCGGGGGGCCTGGGGCGACTCTGGAGTGCTTCCTGATTGACTCCATCAGCACAGGACGTTACTATGCCCGCGACCTGTGGGACAGCGCCTTGCAGTCCATCGGCTCTCAGTGCTCTTGCCGTGACCCAGTATGTCGCCTTGCCTTCTCTGAGTCGCTGTCAAATGTCCAGACCGTGCTTCATGAACCGGAGAAGCCGATATGAACCAAAACGCGTATCCTCTTGTCCTCGCGCTGCTGGCAATGCTTCCGTTGGGCGCGGCTCTTTGCCTCGCGCAATCATCGGGGGATCACGAGTCCCGGTTGGCTCAACTGCCGAGACCGTGGGTGAGGCCGATTGACCGGATCACCCTCGAGGAATACGAAGCCACGCTGAAATACTGGGCGCAGCAGCATCCCGGCTTGTTCAGCCTTCAGAAACGCGGCGAATCGCACGACGGGCAGCCGGTTTATCTCGTAAAGATCACTGACGCGAGCGAGCCGGACGAGGACAAGCAGGTGGCGCTCGTATCGGCCCTGCACGGCGGGCCGGAGCGTTCCGGCACCACGACAACGCTGAAGCTGATTGAGTGGCTGATGGGCAATTCCGACCTCGCGAAGGAGACGCGACGAAAACAAATCGTGCTGGTGGTGCCCATCGCTAATCCGCATGCGTTTTTCAAAACAGATCGCTTTGGCAACAAGGAGGGCATTGACCTGTATGACCCCCAGTTGGCCTACTGGGACTTGAAGGCTCTGAAACTGGCCGCGCCACAGAGGACGCCGGAGCTGGCCGCTTTCCTCTCCATCGTGGATGAATACAAGCCGGAGGTGCATCTCGATCTGCATGGGACCGGTTTGCAGGCGTTTCCAGAGGACAAACTGGGCGACCGCACGATGCGCGAGGGCCAGACGATGTTTGAAGTCTCCGCCTGCTCGTATTCCAACTGCGGCGTGCGCCCATGGGACCCGCGGGTGACAGAGGCGATGGTTCGAGCGGGCCAGGAGGCTGGCTATGGCTCGGATCGCGCCGAGGCGGACGCGCAACGGTGTTTTTACAGTGCGGATCATGATGTGTTCCGCAGCCGTTTGTGGATCGCGCCGAGGCCGGAGCGATTTCGCACGCTCTTTTACGGCTACATGAAGTACCACACGATGATCTCCACGACGGAGATCGGCTGGGAAGACAGCGGTGTGGCCCGCGTCTGCGGCATCCTCGCATTGGGCAACAAGCCGTGGCTGGACGAAACATTCTCCGGCTATCCCGTGACTCGCGTGCGCTACCGCGCGGGACGTTACATCACCGCCTACGGTCAGACGGCCGCGCAGCGCCGACAAAGCCGCGTGGAACTGTGGCCGAGGCAGGAGAGTTTCTCCGATGGCATGTTGTATCCCGAATACGATGGCCGCGCGACCTACGTCTGCGCCGTGACGCCGCAAGGCATGGCCGCGCTCGACAACGATCCCGACAAGTTCATCTCCGACTTGCGGCTACTCCCCGGCCTAAACGCGGATGCCATCGAACGCTTCGTCAAGCCGGGACCCGAACACCGAGTCACTGCCAGAAAGCGTGCCCTCAGCAAAGGCCTTCCCGTCCAGCACGGCATCGGCTTCCGACTGCGCGTGCCGTATCGTTCGCCCGAACTGCTCGACGTGGCCGTCAACGGCCACTCGCTGAAGGAAAGTGAGACAGACGGCTACCAAGCGTGGTATGCCGACGGCTACACTCAGGTGCAAATCAGCCTCCCTCCTGAGAAATCGAGAAAGGCGGACCTCTTTGTCGTGACCTGCGCCTACAAGCCCAACGAGCAGCGGAATTGTGGCTGGCGTCCGCCCGAAGCCGTATTGCGGCAACTGCGGGGCAAGTAACAAGGAACAGACAGGATCCCCTCCACCGCTCGCTCCCGCTATGCCATGCGCCGCAGCGCCAGGAGGGAGACCGGGGGAGACCCGGGTCAAATCTCGAGGGGGTGTTGCCCAAATCGAAAATCATGTGTTCACGTGTAGTCGCAGGCTTTATGCCTGCGTTTTGTGCCCGTTCTGGGGCCAACCGCGCCCCGAGTGTCGGGGCGGCTCCATTTGGGCAACACGCCCTCGACACCTGACATTTGGACTGACGGGGCTTCTACTTGCGCCAGCGGCCACCCTAGCCCGTCCGGTCAGAGACGTGGCTTGCGATGGCCTGCACCGCCCCAGCCGCCCGCCCCGAACACCGACCGTCGCCCCACAACGCCCAGAGAAGACCGATGGGGCGCGACCGTCTCGATCTCCAGCGGGGGGACGGACGTGAGTCTGGGCACTTTCCGATTGACTTGACGAGCATGGGACGTTTCAATGGCAGCGACCTGCAGGACGGGGCGTTGCAGGCCGCCTTCTGTCAGGTTCTTTGCCGTGCTGCCCGAATGTGAAACGTGAGGATTTGACTCTGGCGTGCACGCCCCCGGCGTGCACGTGAGTGTCGGAAAGGTGTTATCATGACTCAGGCTGATCACCGTTTCGTCGCGTTCGTCCTGGCGGCTGCCTCGGCCGGTGCGCCGGCGGCCCACGCAGGCCACTTCTCCTCCGGGACGCAAGCGGCCGCGAAGTTCGGCGTCCACGAAATCGTCCTCACCGGCGACGGCTCCGTCGCGAACCCGTTCGACACGGTCGCCACGGTCCGGTTTACGCCGCCGTCGGGCGCGGCGAACGCGAAGACGGTGTGGGCGTTCTACGACGGCGAGAACACCTGGCGGGCGCGCGTCTATCCCGGCGAGACCGGTGAGTGGACCTGGGCCTCGACGTGCGAAACGGACGCCGGGCTGCACGGCAAGTCCGGGACGTTCCGATGCGGGCCGTCCAAGCTCCGCGGCCGGCTCCTGATTCACCCGAAGAACCCGCGGCAGTGGATGACCGAGGACGGACGCTGGTTCCTGAACCTCAACGACACCTCCTACTTCCTGCTCTGCGCCAACGACGGAGCGGGCAATCCCGTCCCG
>Ga0194125_10010624_pt1 | contig 12533 bp, 13 predicted proteins | sample TA2KigC250mmetaG_FD_148626 | JGI IMG/M metagenome (GOLD analysis project Ga0194125, IMG submission 148626) | Freshwater microbial communities from Lake Tanganyika, Tanzania - TA2015034 Kigoma Deep Cast 250m | ecosystem: Environmental > Aquatic > Freshwater > Lake | place: Tanzania: Lake... | reverse complement strand
GCGTTGGTATGTGCATATCGCCTCGGCCTTTCCCCTGGCGCACCACTACCGGGCGGCGCTGGCCTGGAGCACTTAGGCTTCCCAGCCAGATAGCCTCCGGTCGCCGAGGGAGTGGTACGCCCGAAATCTGGAAAAAAATGATTTTTCATCCCGATTTGTGCTATTTTCCCCCTACGGAAAGAATTGGCTTCGAGAACCTAACCGTTTGGGAGATTTTACTCGGTCAGAGAGGCTCAAAAAACCATTTTGGAACCGGGTCAGCCAAGGCTGCCGCATAATCTCGGACCAACTGAAAAATTTTAAGGCCTTTGCTGAGACCGCCCCCATACACATCCGGCCCCTTACTCTCAATGCCGTTGACTTAAGCCCACCTGTTGGCCCATTTGCCGTGGCGGCTGTTGGATTTACGCGGGAACTTGCGACCAGGCCGGGGGCGGTATTTTCGCCAGGAGATTTCGGCCAGACAACGCCGGAGAAGCTCTTGGCATTGATCCAGGGTTTCAGCTAGCCAGAGGCGGTCAAGATATCTGGCTGTGGCCACTAAAGCAGCTTTGGTTTCCAGGTTGGCCACGGGAAGGTCATGGTGCCGGGCTGCCTCCAACATGAGGATTCTGGTAAGGATATAATAGAGATAGGTTGACAAGAGTTCCTGATCGATAAATTGGACGCTTTTACCGCGAAATTCCTCGGCCCGTAAGTGCTCTTTGATAGTTTTAAAAAATTCTTCTTCAGACCAGCGGTAATGGTAGAGGTTTCTCAGAGCCCGGCGGGGATACTTTTTGCTGTCCCGGAGGGTGGTGAGAAAAACTGCGTCTTCCGCCGTGCCGGGAAGGGAGACCACCACTATCCTCAGGGTGAGAGGCGGATAATTTTCGGGGGGATGTTCTCTGAGCAATTTTTGGGGTGAAAAGACCGTGATCTTGCCATCCCGTTTGCCCCGGGCCAGGAAAGCCCGAGCTTCCTGAAACATGCCGTCCTTGGGTAAACGGATAAGGAAATCAATCTGTTGTTTGAGAAGCGCCAGGAACATCCCATAGCTGGGATACCCCCGGTCCAGCAGCAAGAGGTCGCCTGGCCCCAGTTCCCGGAGGAGTTCCAAAGCCATTTCCCGCTCCGGGGTATTGAAGGGAGCCCGCATATAGTTGAGGGGCACTTTGGCCAAGACGTCAAACAGCACCCCGGTGATCATCTGGGGGAAATGGGCGTGTCGGGGGGCTTCGAAAAAGTCCAGCAATGCTTCACTGTGGGGCAAGTTTTTCTTGGTGCCGTCAATGGCGTACACCCGGAAGCCGTTCCAGGTGAGCTTTTCATGCTGACGGGCTAAGGATTGGGCGCAGGCCACCGCTTCGGCGAAGAGGAGTTGGCAGACCTCTACCGGAATTTTCTTTCTGGCCCGATGAAAAGCCGCTTTGTCGGGGGGCTTGACGACTTTCTGGTGAGAGAAGGCTAATCCCGTCATTATTCATCAACGCTACCAAGACCTGGCCAAGGTGGAACGGGCCTTCCGAACTTATAAAAACGGCCACCTGGAAATCCGCCCCACCTTCGTGCAAACCGAGGCCAGCACCCGAGGGCATGTCTTCGTGGTGATGTTGGCCTACCTGTTGGAGCGGGAGTTGGACCATTACTGGCGTCATCTCAACCTTACCGTCCCCGAGGCCCTGGATGAATTAGGTTCCCTCCGGGGCGTGGAACTGACCTGGGGGGCCGCCACCTGTCAAGAGGCGCCCCAACCCTTGGGGATCAGTCAGCAATTATTGACCAGCGCCAAGATTACCTTACCCAGGGCTTTGCCCCTCAGGAGAGTTCAGGTAGCCACCAGAAAAAAACTGTCAAAAAACTAAATTATACCTATATATCAATATCTTATGGCGCTTTTATGATCTTCTTTTTTTGGAACATCCGATCTATTTCATTTCTTTGTTTTTCTCACTGCCCTATATCAGTAACCAATTGAAAAGAATATAGATTGCTATAATCAACGGATATCATCCCTCTGTTGAGTTTGTTCTTCAAAAAAAGGCCTCCGGAAATTATCCCCAATATGATCCGGAGGCCCTTTTTTTCACTTCACCATGGCCAGGATGTTTCCTCCCACGGTTTGCAGGCGGTAGGTTTCTTCGGCGGACAGGTCCGGGTATAGGGCGGCGCGGGTGTAGGCGTTGATGATATGGAACAGGGTGGGGCCGGGTTCGTGGTGGTAGCCCCGGATGACGGCTTCCTGTTCACGTTTGGCCAACTGGAACTGGCGGTTGAAGCTGTTGATGGTGCTTAGTGCTACTGCGTTCAGTAGTCCAAAAGTCCTTTCATTTTCCCCCCTTTGCTAAAGGGGGGTCATGGGGGATTTATCTTGACTGTTCAACAGGTTACCCTTGGCATACCCACTGCTTGCTTAAGTTAGCGCCAATGAGGCCTTGGAGGGTTAAACAGGCCGGGCCTTCTCATGGGGGATCCGGTGCTCATGGCAAATGCCAGGGGTGAAGTATGCTTTGATCAAAGGAAATTCTGCCCTTTTCGTCAGAAGTTTCCCCCTGATGATAATCTTTGATGGCCTCGTAAAAAGTCCATTCACCCCCTCACCCCAGCCCTCTCCCCCAAGGGGGAGAGGGGGTTAATGAGGCAAATCAATCAGTTATCAATGGCAGCGAGAGCCACCTTTTGGAGATAGTACGGCCTTTTTTACTTTTTACGATTCCATCATCTTTGCTCTTTTCTGACCGCGTCTTAACCTCAAAAGGACATTTTCAAGGGGTTTCCCAAAATAATTGATCTTATTTGAAGCATGAAAATGCCAATTTTTTAACTGTCCAATTGGAATCGCTCAATTTAGGTAGGATACACCCCGGGGCGGGTGTCCCACACAAGCTCTGTCAGGACAGCATTCAGGGGCTGAGTCTCGGGTTCCCGCGCAGGGTTTGGGATACCAGCGATCATCGTTCGAACAGGAAAAACCCTGGTGGCACCGGCGTCTCGCCGGTGGTGCTCGCAAAAAACTTCCCTGGCCGCAATTCCCCCTTTCCCGTTCCCATGCCCCTTCCCCGCTCGCCCCTATCCCTGTTCCCACGTTGTATGCCCCACCTCGTTCCCAACTTTTACTCCCCCCTCGATCCCACGTTGCACCGGGGAACGCCGTTTTCCGCCAGGCTGCGCCCCGCTCCTGTCTCCATCGCCGATGATGCTCTAGGCTATTTTTTTCATCGCTTTTTCCGCAGAAACAGGTAAAGTTATATATTCAATAAGTTTTCCATGGAGACCCCGACTCTGGAACTTCGGACCAAATCACCCTGAGGCCACAGATGAAAAAGGACATTCACCCCACATACAACCAGGCCCGGGTGCGCTGCGCCTGCGGCCACGAATTTTTCACTGGTTCCACCAAGGAAAACATCCGGGTGGAAATCTGCTCCAAGTGTCACCCCTTTTTCACCGGCAAACAGAAGCTGGTGGACACTGCCGGACGGGTGGAGCGCTTCCGCCGCAAGTACGCCCATCTGACGGAAAACAAGCCCGAGGCCGCGGAGGCCCCTGAGACCCAGTGAGCCCTGCTGAGCCTCTCTTCCCGGTGGGTGGGCAGGCGGTCCTGGAGGGCGTGATGATGCGCTCCCCCAAGGCCCTGGCCGTGGCCGTGCGGCTTCCGGACGGCTCCGTGCTCTTGAAGGACGAGCCCTACGCCTCCCTGGGGGCCCGCTACCCCGTGCTGCAGCGGCCCCTCCTGCGGGGCCCGGTGATGCTCATCGAGTCCCTGGTCACCGGCCTCCAGGCCCTCACCTTCTCGGCCCAGGCCCTGGTGGAAGAGGAGGACGGAGAAGGGACTCCGGGTGAGGACAAGAAAGCGGACAAGCTGGGCTGGGTCAGCCTCACCCTCACCCTGGCCGGGGCCTTTGTCCTGGCCTTCCTCTTTTTCGGCTTCCTGCCCCACTGGCTCAGCGGCCTGGCCGGCCACCTGGTGGGGCAACCCCTGACCCCGGCCCACCTCACCTTCCACGTCATCGACGGCATCATCAAGGTCTGCTTCCTCTTTCTCTATATCTGGGGCATCTCCTGGTTCCGGGAGATCCGCCGGGTCTTCCAGTACCACGGGGCGGAGCACAAATCCATCTGCACCTACGAGGCCGGGGAGCCCCTGGAACTGGACCATGTGCGGCGCCACCTCACCTGCCATCCCCGCTGCGGCACCTCCTTCCTCCTGGTGGTGCTGCTGGTGAGCCTGTTCGTCTTCACCATCTTTTTTCCGCTCTTTCCGGCCCTCACCCGCTCGGGGGTGGTCAACGCCCTCATCCAGACCCTGGTCAAAGTGGGGCTGATGTTCCCCATCGCCGCGCTGTCATACGAAATCATCCGCTGGGGCGGCCGCCGGCCGGACCATCCCCTGGCCCGGGTGCTTCTGTGGCCCGGCCTGTTCACCCAGCGCCTCACCGCGCTGGAGCCGGACGACTCTCAGCTCGAGGTGGCCCTGGCCGCCCTCAAGGCCGTGCTGGCCCGGGAGGCGAAGGGACAGGAAGCGGTCGCGCCTGGGCCGTTGGCGCAGCCGTAACGACTGAAAAATTCCCTTGGCGGTCTTTGCGACTTTGCGTGAGTAAATTCAGGACCGCACCCATGATCCGCATCGGTCCGGCAGGCTGGGACTATAAAGACTGGGAGGGCGTGGTCTATCCGCCCGGTCTCAAGGGCGCGGACCGTCTGGCCTTCCTGGCCGAACTTTTCGACCTGGTGGAGGTGAACGTCACCTTCTACCGGCCCGTGGAGGCCCGCCTCACCCAACGCTGGGTGGACGCGGTATCCCGTTTTCCCGAGTTCCGCTTCCCCGCCAAGCTGCTGAACGTCTTCACCCACGAGCGGCGCCTGCCGGAGGACCTGCTCCGCCAGTTCCAGGACGGCCTGCGCCCCCTGCAGGAGGCCGGCCGCCTGGGCGCGCTCCTGGCCCAGTTCCCCTATTCTTTTCACAACACCGAGGAGAACCGCGTCTATCTCCTGGACCTGAAAGGCGAATTTCCCGATTTCCCCCTGGCCCTGGAGGTGCGCCACCGCTCCTGGCAGTCCCGCACCATGGAGGAGTTCCTGCGCCTCACCGGCTACGATTTCTGCAACATCGACCAGCCCCTGGTCTCCTATCCCATGGGTCGCACCGCCTGGGTCACCGGCCCCCGCGCCTATCTCCGGGCCCACGGCCGCCGCAAGGAAACCTGGTTTGAATTCAAAGACGACCGCCAGGCCCGCTACGACTACCTGTACCCGCCCGAGGAACTGGCGGAACTGGCGGACCGGGCCCGCTCCCTGGCCGACCGGGCCCCGGAGGTCTACGTCGTCTTCAACAACCACCCCGCCGGCCAGGCCGTGGCCAACGCCCTGGAACTGAGCCACCTCCTTGCCGGCCGAACCTTCACCCTGCCCCACGTTCTCCTGGCCGCCTTTCCTGACTTGCAGGCCCTCACCACTAGGTCCGAGCCTCCTCCGGCCTGATGTTTTTCTCAAACGCGCCTGAGTCTGCGGCTCCCGCGCCCTCCCCCAGACCCCCTTTTGGGCCTGGGTCAGAAGGGCCTGGCAGACCCGACTGATCCACCCCGCAGCCTCCCACAGGGGGTTGGGGGGGAGAAAAGCAGGTGACATTGGAACGGCATGGATTTTCCGGCCCACCGGAGTCAGGCCGATTTTCCGTTTGGTTGCGATCTTAGGGCCGCAATGTGACGCCAGACCTTCCGGAGTACGGTTCGTGCCGTTTTTTGCCAGGGCCCGGAACCCAAAACACGGCCTCCGACACCTGCTCCGCCCGGCGGTCGTTGACGCACCCGGCCAATCCTGTTAAGGTGAAACCATTCCATTCGGGAGCGGGGACCATGTTGGCCGCCGACCTCTACATCGACCGCCTTGAGCTGGCGCGGTATCTCACGCCCGCCGAAGCGGCCGCTGCCGGGGCCGCCGACGCGTCTGACCTGGCGGTCCGGCTCCGGGGCGGGGAGCTGACCCTGGCCCACCTTCCCGGCCTGTCCCCGGTGAAGCGCTACGCCCTGTCCTTAGCTCTGCGGGCCCGGGAGGTGCTGCCGGCGGTGCAGTCCCTGGAGCTGCCCCGGCCGGCGCCCGGCGAACTCTATGAAATCAACGAGCCCGGCCCCGAGGCGCCGGTCTTGGTGACGGGCAACAGCGAATTCACCCTGACGGTCATGACCGGCCTGCTGGCCCTGACGGTGAGCCCCTTTTTCCTGCTGCTGGTGGACTGCCGGGGCGACACCGTGGACATGGCCATGGTCTACCGCAGTTTCACGCCGCAGCGGCTGGACCAGGGCCTGGAGGCCCACGGCCTGGCCCGGCGGGTCAGCCACCGGGAGCTCATCATCCCCGGCATCGTGGCGCCGCTGAAGGAAGAATTGGCCCACTACACCGGCTGGCACATCCGGCCGGGCCCCATCTGCGCCGCGGAACTCCCCCTCTTCCTGGGTGAGGCCTGGCAGCCGCCGCCGGGGGAGGGATAGGTTCTGGGTTTTAGGTTTTGGGTTCTGGGTGCTGGGGCATGTAGGCTGGGTTCTGGGTCTCAGCTTTCAGGTTTCAGCCTCTGGTTCCCAAGCTCCTGCTTGGGAACCCACTTGTGCGGCAAGCTCCCGCTTGGCCGGAGCCTCACTATCATTCAGAGGCGCACCGGAGCCCGCAGGGTCCCCAAGCAGAGCTTGGTAAGAAAAAGGCCTTCCCAAGCGGGAGCTTGGGAACGAGCCAATCATGTACCGGGGGAACACCCAAAACCATGAAAATGTAGGGTGCGTCTCACGCACCGTCTTTGGCGCGTAAGACGCGCCCTATGAGAGGCATTTTCAGAGACAGGAAACAAGACGCACCGCACAGGACTTTTCCAGGACAATTCGCCGTACGCTTGCTCGGGCAGCAAAATATACTTATTATTGGGGAAGCAGGGGTTCGGGCCGCGGCCGTTCAGGCCCCCCTGCGGAAGGGAGAAGCTGCATGAAGACCATCCTGGTGGTGGATGACGATCTGAACCTCCGCAACCTGTTGGAAGAGGAGCTGCGGGAGAACGGCTACCAGGTCCTGGTGGCCGGCAACGCCATGGAGGCGCTGGCTATTGTCCAGAACCAGCCTCTGGACCTGGTCATTCTGGACATCCGCATGCCCGGCATGGACGGGCTGGAGGCCCTGCCCCGCATGTTGGGGCTCAAGGAAGGGCTCAAGGTCATCCTGCACACCGCCTATTCCCAATATAAAGAAAGCTTCATGAGTTGGGCGGCGGACGCCTACGTGGTGAAATCGGCGGACATCACGGAACTCCGGGCGAAAATCTCGGAGCTCATCGGTGCAGGACAGCCGTGATGGACCGTTTCAAAACTCTCACCACCATCATCATGGCCGGCGGGCGGGGGGAGCGCCTCTTTCCCCTCACCCGGGACAAGGCCAAGCCGGCCATCACCTTCGGCGGCATCTACCGCATCATCGACTTCACCCTGTCCAACTGTTTCAACTCCGGCATCCGGCGTATTTATGTGCTCAGCCAGTACGGCAGCTTTTCCCTGGACCAGCACCTGCGGGTGGCCTGGAACATCATGCACCCGGACCTGGGGGAATATATCTATTCGGTGCCGCCCCAGCAGATCACTGTCAACCGCTGGTACCGGGGCACCGCGGATTCCATTTATCAGAACCTGAACCTGTTGGACCAGGAGCGCCCCCGCCAAGTCCTCATCCTCTCCGGCGACCATGTCTACAAGATGGACTATGCCGCCATGCTGGACTTTCACCTCTCCCGGGAGGCGGACCTGACGGTGGCGGCGGTGATGGTGCCCCGCAGCGAGAGCCGCTCTTTCGGCATCCTGTCGGTGGACGGCGACTCCCGGGTGGTGGACTTCCTGGAAAAACCGGCCGCCCCCCCGGGACTGCCGGGCAACCCCGACTTCTGCCTGGGCTCCATGGGGGTTTACCTCTTCCGGGCCGGGACCCTGGTCCAGGAGGTCATCCGGGACGCCAAACAGAAGGACAGCCACCACGACTTCGGACGGGACATCATCCCCAGCATGATGAAACGCCTGCGGGTCTTTGCCTACAATTTCCACCATCCGGCCACCGGCGCGCCCCACTACTGGCGGGACATCGGCCGTCTGGACGCCTACTTCGCAGCCCACCAGGACCTCCTGGGGGAGCACCCGGTGTTCGATCTGTTCGACCCCGTCTGGCCCGTCCGGGGGCACCTCAGCCTGAGCCCTCCGGCCCGCTTTGTGAGCGGCAAAAAGGGCGTCGAAGTGAGCGACTCCTTCATCGCCTCCGGCTGCGTCATCCAAGAGGCCATGGTAAGGCGGTCGGTGCTGTCGCCCCAGGTTGCCGTGGGCCCGGGGGCCCGGGTGGAGGAGGCCGTCCTCTGGGACGGAGTGGAGGTCGGCGCCGGCGCCCGGGTGCGCCGGGCCATCATCGAAGATAAGGTGAAAATCCCACCCAAATTCAGCCTCGGCTTTGACCGTGAGGCGGACGCCCGGCGCTTCCCGGTGACCGAAGAGGGGCTGGTCATCGTGCCCAACAATGTGGTGCTGGAAGAGGATTGATGCAGGTCAACGTCATCGCCCGACGGGGGGAGTTGACCGCCACCCGTCTCTACCTGGTGCGCCACGGGCAGGTGGCCGACGGCCATACGGACCGGTACCACGGCGCCAACGACATCGGCCTCAGCGAGGCGGGCCTGCGGCAGTTGGAAAATCTGGCGGGGGAGCTCCGGGGCCAGCCCCTGGCCGGCATCTACGCCTCGGACCTGACCCGGGCCCGGCTGGGCGCGGAAATTCTGGCCCGGGGACGTGAGGTCGAGCCGCAATGCTTCCCGGAACTGAGGGAAATCCACTTCGGCATCTGGGAAGGCCTGAACTTCAGCGAGATCGCCGACCGCTACCCCCGGGAACTGGAGGCCCGCTTCGCGGACCTGGCCAACTACCGCCTGCCCGAAGGGGAAAGCCTCATGGACGTCAGGGCCCGGGTCCTGCCCAAACTCCGGAACCTCCTGGCCGCCCACCCCGGCGAGGCCCTGGCCCTGGTGGCCCACGCCGGGGTCAACCGGGTCATCCTGGCCGAAGCCTTGGGCCTGCCGCTGCACCACCTCTTCCGCCTGGACCAGCGCTACGGTTGCCTCAATATCATCGACTACTTCCCGGATCTGCCGGTGGTGCGCCTGATCAACGGCGGCGTGAACGGGTGGTGAGGGGTTCAGGTGTCAGGTGCCAGGTGTCAGATTTTGGGTTTAGGGAAATGCGGCATAACCAGGATTTCATGAGTTCTAAGGGCACAGGCATCCCGCCCTGGCTTCTGGAAAAGTTTATGTAGGACACCTCGGGGGCGGGTGTCCCAGTCTCACGTCCCCGGGAACGGCCTTCCATTTTCCCACTCTCGTTCCCATACTACCGCTTGGAAACGCAATTTTGCCCCCAAGCTCTGCCTGGGGACCTTAGACCATCCCCGCTATGTCTGACGAGGGACCAAGCCCCGGCCAAGCGGGAGCTTGGCGGGCAAGCCGGTTCCCAAGCAGGAGCTTGGGAACCAGTCGTGAGCACGTCACAGACAAACGGCCCTGTATTTTCATCTTTAACTGTATCGGCACATATCCAGAACCCCATACCTAAAACCTAAAACCCGGAACCCTCCTGCTTCTCACCCCTCATCCAGCTCACAACTGCCCCTCATTTCCGGCGCCAGGGGGTTCTCCCCCAGACAGGCCAGGAAATTGAGGAGCAGGCGGGCGGTGGCCCCCCAGATGACGTCGTCGTCGCCCTGCCAGCAGCAGACCAGCACGGTGCGGTCCCGGTAGGTATAGGGTCCGGTGCGCCAGCGGTCCGCGTCCAAAAAGCCCTGGAGGGGCAAAAGCAGGAGGCGGGCCACCTCCCGCCGGTTCAAGCGGAAGGAGTAGGGGTAAGGGATGAGGGAGACAAAAGGCGCCACCCAATAGCCGGTGACCGTGGTCACGGGTCGGAAGGTCCCGCAGACCTCCACGACCGCAGGGTCCAGACCGATCTCTTCGGCGCTTTCCCTGAGGGCCGTGGCTATCAGGTCCGGATCGCGTGAGTCCCTGACGCCGCCCGGAAAGGAGATCTGACCCCGGTGGTCCTTCACCAGATGGGTCCGCTGGGTGAAGAGCAGGTGCGGGACCCCGTCCCGGAAGAAGACGGGCACCAGCACGCCGGCGGGCGTCAGTCCCTGGGGAGGGTCGCCCGGTTCCGCCTGCCGGGTGAAAATCCTCCTGAGGTCCGCCGGTCCGAGCGTGAACATACCTTTTTTTACCATGACGGCCATGTCCCTGGCAACTCGCTCCCTGCCCCACCCCCATTGTTGTGTAGGGACGATTCGCGCACCGCCCCTACACGGATGGGGGGTGCGGGGGGAGCCACACTCCTCCCACACAAGTTTACAAACTTCCGCCCGTTTGCGGCGGCGCCGGATTTCCCCGGTTTGGGCGCCCGCCATCCGGCCATGAGCCCATCTCCGGGAAAAAACCTCTTTGACAAGAACGGTCCATGGTCTTATGTTCAAAGGAAAGCTTTTTGCCAGACCACGGGAGACCACCTTATGACCACGGTACAGGAATACATGCTCAAGGCTCTCAAGGACGCCATCCAGATGGAAGTGGACGGCCGTCAGTTTTATCTGGAAGCGGCCAAAAAGGTGAAGAGTGAAGGGGTGCGGGAGATCCTGGAATATTTGGCCGAATCGGAAACATACCACATCCGGAAATTCAACGAAATCTATCAAAGCCTGCAAAATGACCCGGCCTGGAGTGAAAAACTGGCGGAATTCAAACCGCCCCAGGCCGAACCGTACGTCTGCGTCCTGGCCATGACCAGGGATGAACAGGGCACCGGCGGCAAAGACGACCTGGAGGCCTTAAAAACGGCCCTCAAGATGGAGCAGTGCGCCATCGACTACTACACCAAACTGGCCAAAGAGACCAACATCCCCCTGGCCCGGCGCTTCTTCATGAGCCTGGCCCACGAAGAGCGGGGCCACTACCTGGCGCTGCTGGACATGCACAACTACCTCACCGACCCCGCGGACTGGTTCTATGTCACCCAGATGGGCCACGTGGACGGAGCGTAAAGGCAGGTTTCAGGTGTCAGGCGCCAGGTGTCAGGGTGGAGGTGCTGGGTTCTGGGGAAAAATAACGGAACCAGGAACCCATAAGGCCTGGTGGCACCGGCGTCCCGCCGGTGGAGAGGCGCGCAGCCGAAGCTCAGGCCTCGGGGACCGCTGGTTCAGCCGGATGGCATCGAAATCATGCAAAGAACCTCTTGATGACTGACAAGACGAATGGCGGGATGCGCTTCGCTTTCCCGCCATTCGACCTTGCCCATGATTTACCGGTGGATCGCACCACATTCCGCACCCAAGGACTGAAAAGTCATCGGCAAACTGATTTTCGCGCTCTGCTTGCATCAGCAAGGGGGCGGCATTTGGGACCCCCCCCTTTTTTCAAGTGGGGCCGGGGGAGGTTAGTGAGTCTTTCATAATCACCCTGAACAACTTCTCAGGCAGTATCCATGAAGCTTATCGTTTTGGGATCAGGCACCGGGGCGCCGTCGCTCCGGCGGGGGGCCCCGGCCTATGCGGTCCAGGCCGCGGGGCTGCTGGCGCTGCTGGACCTGGGCAGCGGCGCCACCCGGGCCCTGTTGCGCCACGGTCTCACCTTTTCCCAGGTGGACCTCATCGCCCTGAGCCACCTCCACCCCGACCACGTGGGCGACCTGGTGCCCTTCCTTTTCGCCACCCACTACTCCCTGGGCTACAGCCGCAGCCGGCCGTTCCATTTCCTGGTGGCCCGGGGCTTCCGGGAATTCTACGCCCACCTCCAGGGGGCCTTCGGCACCTGGGTGGAGGCGCCCCCCGGCCTCATGGACCTGGTGGAGCTGGAGCCCGAAAGGCCTGACGCCTTTGAGACGGGCGGCCTGGCCGTCAAAACCGCACCCGTCAACCACATTTTCGGCAGCCTGGCCTACCGGCTGGAGGCTGAAGGGAAATCCCTGGTCTACTCCGGCGACACGGACGTCAGCGACTCCCTCGCGGACCTGGCCCGGGGGGCGGACCTGTTCATGCTGGAGTGCGCCAACCCCTTCAAGATCCCCGGGCACCTCACCCCGGCGGAGGCCGGCCGCCTGGCCGCGGCCGCGGGGGTGAAGCGCCTGCTCCTCACCCATTTCTATCCGCCCTGCGACGAGGTGGACGTGGCGGCGCTGGCGGCCCGGGAGTTTGCCGGAGAGGTCATCGTGGCTGAAGACGATTTAGTGGTGCAGGTGTAATGCCTTTATCGAATTATGGTTGGGTGACCCGGAGGCAGATGGCTTCCCTGCCCACCGCCCGAAACGGCCGGCGCTCATGGAAAAGAGCGATGTTTTTTCGGGAAGGTGTTGACGGAAGCCCATAGATTCCCCCTTGCCCCAAGCCTGTCCGGTAAGAATTTTGACTGAGCGCGGTTTTTATCCCTACAACGACATATCTGATAATTTTCTATGCCGATGGGAGAGATAGGAGCGATAATTCCTCATTTGAATCCCCTGAACCACAAGAATCAGAGA
>Ga0194125_10010615_pt1 | contig 12538 bp, 11 predicted proteins | sample TA2KigC250mmetaG_FD_148626 | JGI IMG/M metagenome (GOLD analysis project Ga0194125, IMG submission 148626) | Freshwater microbial communities from Lake Tanganyika, Tanzania - TA2015034 Kigoma Deep Cast 250m | ecosystem: Environmental > Aquatic > Freshwater > Lake | place: Tanzania: Lake... | reverse complement strand
CCCTGGGTGAAGACCAGCCTGGCGCCGGGCTCGAAGGTGGTCACCGACTACCTCCAGGAAGCGGGCGTGATGCCCTACCTGGAGGCGCTGGGCTTCCACCTGGTGGGCTACGGCTGCACTACCTGCATCGGCAACAGCGGGCCGCTGCCCGAGCCGGTGTCGGCGGCGATCAAGCAGGAGAAGCTGGTGGTGGCAGCGGTGCTCAGCGGCAACCGTAACTTCGAGGGCCGGGTGCATTCCCAGGTGCGCGCCAACTACCTGGCCTCGCCGCCGCTGGTGGTGGCTTACGCGCTGGCGGGCACCGTCGAGGTGGATCTGACGGCCGAACCGCTGGGCGCGGACATATCCGGCAAGCCTGTATACCTGAGGGATATCTGGCCCTCGCCGGCTGAGGTGCGCGAGGCGGTGGGCCGCTCGGTCACCAGCGCGCAGTTCCAGAAGGAATACGGCGAAGTCTTCAGCGGAGATCCGCAGTGGGCGGCCATGCCCACGCCGTCGGGCGAACTGTACGAGTGGGATCCGGCCTCCACCTACATCAAGCATCCGCCCTACTTCGAGCAGATGGCGGACCCCGGCGCGCCCATAGCCGACATCCGCGGCGCGCGCGTGCTGGCGCTGCTGGGCGATTCGGTGACCACCGACCACATCTCGCCGGCAGGCTCCATCCCCGCTAATAGCCCGGCGGGCAGGTACTTCACCGCGCAGGGGATCGAGCCTAAGGACTACAACTCCTACGGCGCGCGCCGTGGCAATCACGAAGTCATGGTGCGCGGCACGCTGGCCAACATTCGCCTGCGCAACCAGCTCGCGCCGGGCACCGAGGGCGGCTGGACGGTTCATTTGCCGGACGGCGAGACCACCTTCATTTACGACGCCGCGATGCGCTACCAGCAGGAAGGCGTGCCGCTGATGATCGTGGCGGGCAAGGAGTACGGTTCGGGCTCGTCGAGGGATTGGGCCGCCAAGGGCGTGCGCCTGCTGGGGGTGCGGGCGGTGCTGGCCGAAAGCTACGAGCGCATACACCGCTCGAACCTGGTCGGGATGGGCGTGCTGCCGCTGGAGTTCGCGCCCGGGCAGAACGCCGCCAGTCTCGGTCTCACCGGTCACGAGGTGTTCCACATCGAGGGCGTGGCCGAGGCCCTGGGCGGATCCAAACAGGCGCGGGTGCGCGCCGTTGCCGCCGACGGCGCCGAAAAGAGCTTCGAAGCAAAGGTGCGGGTGGACACGCCCGCGGAGGCCGAGTATTATCGCCACGGCGGCATTCTGCCTTACGTGCTGCGGCAGATCGCGGGGTGAAAACGCGCCGTCGGAGCGGGTGAACCACTGTGGTGCAGCCGTGGCACAATAGGAGTATGGCCAGTCGCTCCAAGCCGCTCCCTCGAGGAGCCCGTGCCAAGGCAATCCGCCAGAGCGTGACGATCCCGGCGCCGCTGGCAGCCGAAGTGCGGCGCGTCGGAAAGGAACGCCATCTCACCATGAGCCGGGCGCTGGTGGCTCTGGCCGAGCGGGGCGTTCAAGCGGAACGGGAGGCAAAGGAGAATCTCCAGGCCGCCTACCGGCGATTCCTGAAGGAGCAGGAGCCATCGAAAAAAGAAGAAGCCGGAAAGGACCTGATTCGCGCCATCTTTGGGACGGACGCCATTGCCCAAGATCCGCTTCGCTGATCTGCCTCGCGCACTGTGGCAGCACATCCTCGGACGCGTAGAGCAGCGTGAGATCTCGCTCACCGACCTGCGCCGTCTGCAAGCGTGGGTCAAGTCTGAGCCGAATGCCCCCGATGGCGACTGGTACAAGGACTTCGGTTCTTTCAAGTTGTGCGGCTCGGGCCAGTATCCGAAGACGGTCCTTCTCAAGGGCATGAAACCGTACGGTGAGGAGATCGAATAGCCACGGCGGGATTCTGCCGTATGTGCTGCGGCAGGTGGCGGGGTAGGCTACAGCACGCGGACCAGCTCGCCCAGCACCTGGTAGTCGCCTCCGGCGTCCAGGTCCAGGGCTTCGAAGTCGGGGTTCTCGGGATCCAGGCGGATGCCCTCGTGCTCCCAGCCGTCCTGGGTGACCCGCTTGCGGCTCGAGTAGGTCTTGACGGTGAACTCGCCGCCGCTTTCCGAGGCGCCGCGCCGCCACACCAGCACGTGCTTGCCCTGGCGCGAGCCGGCCGGCCTGGCGCGGAAGACCGCCAGACTGCCGTCAGGTACGCGCGGCTCCATCGAGCGGCCCACCACGTGGACCACGAACAGGTCCTGGCTCAGGCGCAGGCCCGGCGGGGCCTCGACCCAGTCCTCGGGCTCGACCTCCATGTCCCCGCCGAAGCGCCCGGCGGCGGCGCGCAGTGAGTACACGGGCAGGTGAGTCACAAAGGGGATGACCTTGGCCGGTTCCGCCACCTCGCCCAGCACGTGCTCTCGGAAAAGCTGCTGGAGGGTGAAGGGAAGGCTGCGCGCCTCGACGCCGCGCCGCGCGCTCACCCGCAGCACGTTGGAGAGGCTGTCCTCCAGATACTCCAGGAAGCGCCGGCCGCCCATCTCGGCGATCTTCAGGTTGAAGTCCGCCTCGATCGCGCCGAGCACTTCGGCGTCTTCCGGCTCGGCCAGGTCCTCGAGATCCTCCCGCAGCTTGAAGAGCAGCTTGTCGGTGGCCGGCTCGAACAACAGCACGCCCACGGGCGCTACGGGCTGGCCAGGCAGGGCCAGCTCCACCAGCAGGAACTCGGCGTGGGCCGCCGCCAGGGCTGTCATTTCATCTGTTCCCTCATCGGCTGCCTCCCGCCAGGAGTTTATGGGGCGAAGGGAAAATACCCCTTGCGGTAGCGGATCTTGACGCCGGGCAAGGCCACCTCGACGCGCAGCTCACGAAACTGCTGCGTGCTGTCCAGGCTGTCGGGCATGTAGCGCAGGATGTACTGGGTGGTGATCTCGCCGGTCACGTTGGAGATGGCGCGGAAGATGCCGCTGGCGATCTCCGAGGCGTAGCCGCCGGTGCCCACCTTGAGGGCGTAGTTGCCCTCGTCGGAGGGGGTCGAGAGATACCCCGAGACGTTCGAGTACAGCCCCTGGAGCGGATACTCGACCCGTCCGCCAGTCTCCTCGGCCAGCCGGGTGAGGTTCTTCTCGCCTTCGCTGGTGAAGCCGAAGGCCACCGTGCTGACTCCGTAGATGGTCACCAGGTTGCGCTGGGCCAGCTCCAGCACCTCCTCGAGGCTCTTCTTGCTGGCGTTGTCGTTGCCGTCGCCGATGACGATGAGAATGCGCCGCGGCTCGATAGGCTCGCCCTCGACCATCTCGCGGCGGGTGCAGGCCATGTGTATGGCGTCGAACAGGGAGGCGCCGCCGCCCGGCTTCAGCTTGCGGATCTTGGCGACGATAGGTTCGGAGTCCTGGGTGGTGTTGACGGCCAGCTCGGCGTCGTTGCCGTAGGTGATGAGGAAGCCGCTGTACTTCTTGTCCCCGGGCAGCAGGGTCCACACCAGGTTGAGGGCCGCCTCCTGGAAGGTCTTCCAGTGCAGGCGGGTGGAGTTGCTCATGTCCAGCAGGAAGCCCACCACCACGGGCTGGCTCTGCTCGCGGCTGAAGTAGATGATCTTCTGGGGGCGATTCTGGTCGAAGACGCGGAAGTCGTTCTGTTCGAGGTTGCTGACGAAGCGGCCCTTCTCGTCGGTGACCGTCACCGGGATGATCACCTCGTTGATCTGCACGCGGAAAGGCGCCGGCTGCGCCTCAGGCTGCTGCTCGGGCTTGGGCGCGGGCGGCTGGGCCGCCTGGGCCAGCAGGGACAGGAACACTAGAGCGCCCCACATACCACACCACCTGCGTAGATTATAGCGGACCAGGGGGCTACCGCTGCACCCGGCCCGAGCCGCCGCCCTTGAGCAGGCCCTTGACCTCGTCGGCGCTCAGCCGCGCGAAGTCGCCCGGGATGGAGTGCTTGAGACAGGAAGCGGCCACGGCGAACTCGAGCGCCTCCTGGCGCGAGGGCAGCCGCAGCAGGCCGTAGATCAGCCCGCCGGCGAAGCAGTCGCCGCCGCCCACGCGGTCCACGATGTGGGTGATGTCGTAGTGGCGGCTCATCAGGAACTCCTGGCCGTCGTGCAGGCAGGCCGACCAGCCGTTGTGCGAGGCGCTCTTGGACTCCCGCAGGGTGATGGCGATGATCTTCAGATTGGGGAACTCCCGGAGCACCCGCCCGGTGAGGCCGCGGTAGGCGGCAACGTCCAGCGAGCCGGATTCGACGTCGGCCTCCGCCTGGATGCCCAGGGCCTTCTGGCAGTCCTCCTCGTTGGCGATGGCCACGTCGGTGAGCTTGACCAGCTCGCGCATGACCTCGGGAGCAGACTTGCCGTACTTCCACAGGTTCTTGCGGTAGTTCAGATCGCAGGAAACGGTGAGGCCCAGCGCGCGGGCCTTGGCGGCGCCTTCCAGCGCCAGATCGGCCGCGCCCTGGCTGATGGCCGGCGTGATGCCGGTGACGTGGAACCAGCGCGCTCCCGCCAGGCTGGCGGCCCAGTCGATGTCTCCGGGCTTGGCCAGGGCGATGGCGCTCGACTCGCGGTCATACACCACCTTGGAGGGCCGCTGATTGGCCCCGGCCTCGACGTAGTAGGCGCCCATGCGGCCCTTGGCCCGCACCACCGGCGCGGTGTCGATGCCGAAGCCCCGCAACTGCGCGATGACCGCGTCGGCCACCGGGTGGTTAGGAGGCAGCACCGTGACGTAGCGGGCCGGCACGCCGAACCCGGCCAGGGCCACAGCCACGTTGGCCTCGCCCCCGCCGAAAGTGGCCACGAACAGGGGCGATTGCAGAAACCGCTCGAAGCCCGGCGGCGCCAGGCGCAGCATGATCTCACCGAAAGTGACGACTGTCTCCGACATGAATGAATCCTCCTCAGGTCTTGCCAGGCACAACCACAACCACGTCCACGGCGAAGGCGGCATCCAGCGACGCCAGGCCCTCCAGCAGCGCCGCGGTTCCAGCGGGCGGCTGCCCGTCGCCGGCAAACTCGCCGCGGACCTTCCAGGCCATCTCGCCGATACCCGCCGACAGCGGGTAGATGTTCCACACCACGGCTTCGCGCAGGTCGCCGCCCGCCTGCTCCAGCGACTTCTCCAGGCGCTGGTAGGCCAGGCGCGCCTCCGGCTCTCCATAGCCGAAGGCAAGCTGCGTTCCGCTCAGCGCCAGCCGGCCAGGGCCCACCAGCGCCACGGCGGAAAAGCCCAGCCGCGGCGCCGCTTCCGCCGGGCTCAGGAACCGCCGCGGTCCCGGCGCCGCCTCACGCAGCCGCGCCACGGCCTCGCACTGGACCGCGCTGCGGCTCAAGACGCGCTGCCCCTGAACGAAGTTCAGCGCCGCGTTCGGGAACTCCTTCGCCAGCCGGGTGCGCAACGCCATCACGTCATCCAGCACAGTCAGGTAGCAGGTGGCGCGCAGGACGTCGGCGGACTCGATCCCCGCCGCACCCAAGGCCACTCCCAGCCGGGCCAGCGACTGCTCCGCCAGCGGTCCCAGCGGCGCCAGTGGTTCGCCCGCCGCCACCGCCTGTCCCGACAAGAACGCCAGGCCGTTCGGGTTGAGGGTCTTGCGGTCCACCGCGACAGACTCCAGGACCACCTGGGCGCCCTCCAGGGGCAACGCGCCTACGCGCACTACGCTCAAAGCCGGCAGCGGCATCCGGCGCTCGGCGAAGGTCTCACTCACCAGGGCCTGCAACCGGCGTACGTCGCCGCTGCCGGCGACAAATCCGCGCAACTTCACCATGGTAGCACCGCGCGCCTGCTGGAACAGGTTCCGCAAGGCATCGCGCACCTGCTGTGAGAGCAAGCCGCGCGCCGACGGCGGCGAGACATGGAACACCAGCCGCTGGCAGTCGGCCAGCGTTACGCTGGGAAGCTCCTTGGGCAACTCCAGTGTCTGGGTGACTTCTTCTTCGGTGCGCTTCTTCCTTTGCGCCTCGACGGAGCCGACCGCCACCGCCAGGGCGAGCGCCAGCGCCAGTGCCTTCATCGCCTTGCCGCAAGGTGATTGTAGCAAATCCCCGAGCCGGGTTCATGGGGTTGGTTGCGCTGGCCAGTCCAATATGGTATGTTCGGATGGTCAGGCGATGTTCCCGAAGCCCGAGTTGGACTACCGCTCCGATGCGCCCCTGTACCGCCAACTGTACGAGCAAATAAGGGACTTCGTCCGCTCCGGGCGTCTGGAGGCCGGTGAGAAGCTCCCGCCCACCAGAAACTTGGCTGGCATGCTTGGACTGAATCGGACCACCGTTTCCGCGGCCTACGCGCTGCTGGAATCCGAGGGACTGATCAGCGGCCACGTGGGCCGCGGCAGCTTCGTGACGGGCGCGCCGACAGCCCCCTGCCCGGCGTTGGACTGGGAGCAGTTGCTTTCGGGCGGGCCGGCGGTTCCCGCGCCGCCCGAGCCGCCGCCCGAGCGGGCTATCAGCTTTGGCGCCTCCCGGCCCAGCGCGGCCCTGTTTCCCCTGGAGGCCTTCCGGGCCAGTTGCGAGGAGGTGCTGCGGGGCGCGGATTTGCCGGGCATTCTCCAGTTAGGCTCGCCGGGGGGATACCCCCCGCTACAGCGGTACCTGCTCGATGAGGCGCACCGGGCGGGGCTGGCGCGTCCGGGCGACGACCTTCTCGTCACCAGCGGCTGCCAGCAGGCCCTGGACCTGATCCAGCGCGTTCTGATCCGCCCCGGCGACACCGTGGCGCTGGAGGACCCTGTGTTTCCGGGTCTGCGGAACCTGTTCCTGCGCGCCGGGGCGCACGTGACGGGCATTCCCGTGGGAGCGGAGGGCCTGGAGGTGGCGGAGCTGGAGCGCGTGCTGGCGACACAGCCGGTGCGGCTGCTGGTAGCCAGCTCGAACTTCCAGAATCCCACCGGGGCCACGCTGCCGCAGGCGGCGCGGCGCGCCATCCTGCGGCTGGCCATGGCGGCCGGCGCGGTGGTGGTGGAGAACGACATTTACGGCGAGCTGCGCTACCGCGGCGAGGCCGCGCCGCAAATGAAGCGCATGGACGAATCAGGCGATGCCGTGCTGGTGGGCAGCTTCTCAAAGATCACCTTTCCCGGATTGCGGGTGGGATGGCTGATCGGCCCCCGCGCCCTGGTGGGCCGTTTGACCGAGGCCAAGCAATGGACCGACCTGCACAGCGACCAGCTCGCGCAAGCGGTGCTGCTGCGGTTCGCCGAGTCGGGACGCCTGGAGGAGCACCGGCGGCGCGTGCGCGCGGCGGGTCTGGAGCGCCTCGAGGCGGTGCTGGAGGCCTGCCGCATTCACCTGCCCGCGGGCGCCGCTTACATCCGCCCGGAGGGCGGCATGAACCTGTGGGTGCGGCTGCCCGAGCCGCTGGACGCCGCCGAGCTGTTGCCGCGCGCCCAGCGCGAGGGCGTCAGCTATGTGCCGGGCCGGCACTTCGAGGTTTCGCGGCGCCACCGCGGCAGCCTGCGCCTGTGTTTCGCCAGTCTGGAGCCGGAGGAGATCCGCGCCGGAGTGGCGGCGCTGGGAAGAGTTTTTTCCGAAGAGCTGGAGCGGGCGCGCGGCCTGGAGCGGCGCGCGCCGGTTCCGGCCATGGTTTGAAGGAGGCAGGATCCATGTATCTGGACGATTCGTTCCGCGTGAAAGCCGGTCTGGCGGAGATGCTCAAGGGCGGCGTCATCATGGACGTCACCAACGCCGAGCAGGCGCTGATCGCCGAGAAGGCCGGCGCCGCCGCGGTCATGGCCCTGGAGCGCGTGCCGGCGGACATCCGCCGGGAAGGCGGCGTGGCGCGCATGGCGCCCATCCGCAAGATCCGCGAGATCATGAAGGCGGTCTCCATCCCGGTGATGGCCAAGTGCCGCATCGGGCACTTCATGGAGGCGCGCATCCTGGAAGCGCTGAAAGTGGACTACATCGACGAGAGCGAGGTGCTGACGCCGGCCGACGAGGAGCATCACGTGGACAAGCGCGGTTTCGAGGTCCCCTTCGTGTGCGGCGCGCGCAACCTGGGCGAGGCGCTGCGCAGAATCGCCGAGGGCGCGGCCATGATCCGCACCAAGGGCGAGGCTGGCTCGGGCAACATCGTTGAGGCGGTGCGCCACATGCGCACCATCCAGAAGGAGATGAAGCAGTTGACCGTGCTGGGCAAAGAGGAGCTGGCGGCCGAGTCCAAGAACCTTCAGGCGCCGCTCGAGCTGGTCCAGTGGGTGGCCGCCCACGGCAAGCTCCCCGTTCCCAACTTCTCCGCCGGCGGCATCGCCACGCCGGCCGACGCCGCCCTGGTGATGCAACTCGGAGCGGAAGCGGTCTTCGTGGGCTCGGGCATCTTCAAGAGCGACGATCCGGAGGCGCGCGCCCGGGCCATCGTCAAGGCCGTCACTTACTACAACGATCCGGCCAAGCTGCTGGAAGCCAGCGAGGAGCTGCTGATGGGCATGCCGGGGCTGGACGTGGCCAGTCTGCCGGAGTCCGAGCGGCTGGCCGTGCGGGGCTGGTAGCAGCCCATGGAAGAAGCCTCCGTCCCGCGTCGAAGAACACAAGCTGAAGCTTGTGCCAGGTCCAGCTTCAACAGCCCGCGCCCCCCCGTGGCGCATGCTTCAGCTTGCGCGGGGCTTCTTCGACGGGCTGGCAGGGTGAGCCGGAGGCCACGGGTCGGCGTGCTCGCCTTGCAGGGCGACTTCGAGGCCCACCGCAAGGCGCTCGATCGCGCGGGGGCCTCCGCGGTGGAGGTGCGCACGGCCTCCGGACTGGAGGCCATCGACGGGCTGATCCTGCCCGGCGGCGAGACCACCACCATGCTCAAGCTGCTGGGCGATGAGAAGCTATTCGAGCCGCTGGCCGAGTTCGGAAGGCGCCGGCCCATCTTCGGCACCTGCGCGGGCGCCATCCTGCTGGCCACGGAAGTGAGCAACCCGCCGCAGCAGTGCCTGGGCCTGATAGACATCGGGGTCGAGCGCAACTCCTACGGGCGCCAACTGGACAGTCACGTGGCGCGGTTGGAGCCGGAGGAAGCGTTCGAACGGGCGGCGGGGCCGGGCCAGGTCGAGGCGGTGTTCATTCGCGCGCCGCGGATCCTGCGCACCGGCCCGGGCATCGAGACTTACCTGCGCCACCGCGGCGATCCGGTGCTGGTGGTTCAGGGACCCTACCTGGCGGCCACTTTCCACCCCGAGCTGAGCGACGATCCTCGCGTCCACCGGCTGTTCCTGGAGAGGCTCTGACGATGCGCCGCTTCCGCGTGCTGTTCGTGTGCATCGGCAACTCCTGCCGCAGCCAGATGGCCGAGGGCCTGGCCCGAGCCTACGGCAGCGACATCCTCGAAGCGGAAAGCGCCGGCCTGAGCCCCTGTGGGGTGATCTTCCCGCCGACCATCGAGGTCATGCTGGAGAGGAACATCCGGATGGAGGGGGCCGAGTCGAAGGGCGTCGAGGCGGAGAGCCTCGCCGGCTTTGACCTGATCATCAACTTGAGCGGCTGGAAGTTCCCCTACCCCACGACTACGCCGGTGCGTACCTGGCTGGTCAGCGACCCCTTTGGGCACGATGTGGAGATTCACCGGGCCATCCGCGACCAGATCGAGGCGCTGGTGCGGGAGTTGATCGCCGAGCTGCGCCACAAGGCTGCTCCGCGCCGGAAGGTTTGAAATCCGGCCGCCGCACGTGGGACAATACACGTACTCTCACCCTTGTGAGGTGGCATCTCGCGCAGCGCATTCACCGGCGAGGGCGGAGGGGGGATATGGCATTCGAGATCCCAGCCATCTGTCACGTCTGCCCGCACTACAAGCTGCTGGAGAAGCTTGGAGAAGGCGGAATGGGCGTGGTGTGGAAAGCCCGGGATGTGCGCCTGAACCGGCTGGTGGCGCTCAAGCTGCTGCCCGCGGCGCAGCATGCCAATGAGGACTTGCGGCGGCGGCTGATTCAAGAAGCGCGGGCCGCCGCGCTTCTCAATCACCCGAGCATCGTCGCGATCTACGACGTCGTGCAGCACCAGGAGGTGTGCTGTGTGGCGATGGAGTATGTCAGCGGGCAGCCACTGAGTGCGCTCGTCCGCGGTAAGCCACTCGAGCTGGCCGAGGCACTCGGATACGCCATCCAGATCGCGGAGGCGCTGGCGGCGGCCCATCGGGCCGGGATCGTGCACCGGGACCTGAAGCCGGGGAATATCATCGTCGGCGAGACGGGCCAGCTCAAGGTGCTGGACTTCGGGCTGGCCAAGCTGACCAGAACTGAACCCGCCAGCTCTGAGGACGTCACGCGCACGGCGGGACCGCTCACCGAACGAGGGGCGGTCCTCGGCACGGTGGGGTACATGGCGCCGGAACAGGCGGAGGGCAAACCGGTCGATGCGCGGGCGGACATCTTCTCGTTCGGCTCGCTGCTGTACGAGATGCTCACCGGCCGCCGCGCGTTCCAGCGTCAGAGCGCCGTGGCCACGCTGGCGGCGATTCTGACCGAAGAGCCGCCATCGCTCCCTGGCACGAACCCGGGGATCCCGCCGGAACTGGACCGGATCGTGAAGCGCTGCCTGCGGAAGGACCCGGCCCGCCGGTTCCAGGACATGGACGACGTCAAGGTGGCGCTGCTGGAGATGAAGGAGGAACTGGAGAGCAGTGCCGCTGGTGGCGTGGGTGAGCGCCGCTCAGGTAGGGCAGTCCCGCGCTGGCTGGCCTGGGCCAGCGCGGGGGTGTTTGTGGCCGCGCTGGCCAGCGGCGCCTGGTGGTGGTATCTCCGACACCAGTCGCCTCCCGCCCGCCTGCTGCCGGTTACCAGCATGCCGGGTCATGAGTCGCAGCCGGCCCTATCCCCGGATGGCCAACAAGTGGCGTTCGTCTGGACCGGCGAAAACGGCGCGAATCCGGACATCTACGTTAAAGCGGTGGGGGCCGCCAACCAACTGCGGCTGACGACGGACCCCGCCACGGACCACAGCCCCGCCTGGTCGCCCAGCGGCGTGCAGATCGCTTTTCTGCGTAACTCGCCCGGCGGCGCCGCGGTCTGGCTCACGACACCGTTCGGAGGCGCCGAACGCAGACTCTGCCAGTTGCCTGGGTCGGCCCGGGGCTTGAGCTGGTCGCCCGACGGCAAGCTGTTGGCGTACAGTGGGGCCGACTCGCCACAGGATCGACAGGTCATCCACCTGCTGCCGCTGGACACGTGCGTGCCTCTCAAGATCACCACGCCGGCGGCGGAGTTCGCCGGTGACACCGACCCGGTGTACTCCCCCGATGACCGCAGCCTGGCGTTTGCCCGGCAATCCGTGACTACCCCTGGGGAGGTCTTCGTACTGCCATTGGGGCCGGATGGCCGGCCGAAGGGTCAGCCGCGAAGGCTGATTGCCGCAGGTCAATTCCTCTCCGGATTGGCCTGGATCCGCGGCGGCGACGCTCTGCTCTTCTCGGCCTATCGCGAGGGCAGCCAGGCCCTCTGGAAAGTCAGCGCCTCCGGCGGCGATCAGCCACAACGAGTGAGCATCGCCGGCGATCGCGCCTATCAGCCGACTATGGCGCTGCACGCCGGCCGCCTGGTGTTCCGGCGGTTCGTGCAGGACTCCGACATCTGGCGCATCCCCATGCCGGGATCAGCCAACGGAGGCGCCCGCCCGGCCGAGGCGGCGACGCGGCTGATCACCTCGACCTGGCTGGACGACAGCCCGCAGTATTCGCCCGATGGCCGCCGCATCGCTTTCATCTCCAACCGCTCGGGCAGCTACGAGATCTGGGGGTGCCAGCAAGACGGCTCCGGATGCAACCAGTGGACCAGCATCGGCGGTCCCCACGTGGGCAGCCCGCGCTGGTCGCCGGACGGGCGCTGGATCGTCTTCGACCGTGTCGATCAGGGCCGGCGCCAACTGGAGGTGATCGCGACAGAGGGTGGAGTCCCCCGGCGCTTGACCGCCGAGCCTTTTAACCATGTGCGGCCCAGTTACTCGCGGGACGGGCGATGGATCTACTTCGGCTGCGACGGTACGGGGAGGTGGGAGATCTGGAAGATGCCCGCACAGGGCGGCGCCCCGCAGCAGCTCACCCGCCAGGGCGGTGGCGTCGAGGCCTTCGAGTCGCCCGACGGCAAGTACGTTTACTATGACAAGGCCGGAGCCCGGACGCTGTGGCGGATGCCAGTGGGCGGCGGGAAGGAAGAGCTCGCGGTGGACGCCCCCATCCGGCATGGGCACTGGGCGCTGCTCAAAGACGGGCTGCTGATCCTGAATCCGGAGGCCCAGCCCACGCCCGCGCTGGAGCGCTTCCGTTTCGCTTCCGGCCGGCGCGAGACGCTCAGGCCGCTGGAGCTGGGGCAAATCACCGTGAGCGGCTTCACCACTCCCGCGGTGGCGGTCTCACCCGACGGGCGCTGGATTCTGTATGTGAATATGGAACGCAACACCAGCGATCTGATGCTGCTGGAGAACTTCTGACGCGGAGCGGGATTTGACAGGGATGCCGGCGCTTTAGCACAATAGAGAATAGCCGCTGCGGACGTGGCGGAATTGGCAGACGCGCTAGATTCAGGTTCTAGTGGGGGAAACTCCGTGGAGGTTCAAGTCCTCTCGTCCGCACCAGCTTTC
>Ga0194125_10010613_pt1 | contig 12539 bp, 8 predicted proteins | sample TA2KigC250mmetaG_FD_148626 | JGI IMG/M metagenome (GOLD analysis project Ga0194125, IMG submission 148626) | Freshwater microbial communities from Lake Tanganyika, Tanzania - TA2015034 Kigoma Deep Cast 250m | ecosystem: Environmental > Aquatic > Freshwater > Lake | place: Tanzania: Lake... | reverse complement strand
CTTCTGCTCGGCCGGCGAGTTCAACGCCCTGGCCGCCGGCCCCGACGGCACGCCCGTGATGGTGGACGAATCGAAGTGCCTCCATTGCGGGATATGCTACCTCATCTGCCCGCAGACCAAGGCGCTCGACCAGGAGCTCCGGGAGAAGAGCGGCTGGAAGGCCCCCATCGGGCCGCAGCGCGAACTGGTCGGCGCCCGGGCACACTCGCCCAAGATCCGCAACGTCGCCACCGACGGCGGCGTCGTGACCGCGCTCCTCACCTACGCCCTGCGCAAGCACCTCATCCAGGCGGCAATCGTCTCGCGGCGGGTCGGGCCGTTCTCGCGCGAGCCGATGCTGGCCACGACCCCTGAGGAACTCCTCGATGCGGCGGGCTCGCACTTCGACGAGTCGCTGCCCGTCCACGCCCTCGGCGAGCGCTACACCACCTTCTCGCCGAGCGTGCGCGAGGTCAAGGCGCTCGGCACCCGCGACCTCTCCAAGGTGGCACTCGTCGGCACCCCCTGCCAGATCTTCACGGTGCGCAAGATGCGCCTCCTCCACGTCCTCCCAGCCGACAGCATCGTGCTGACCATCGGCCTGTTCTGCATGCAGAGCTTCTCGTTCGGGGCCAAGGCACGCCGGGCGCTCGAAAAGAAGCTCTCGGCCAACCTGGGCCAGATTCGCAAGCTGAACATCAAGGACGACGTGATCGTGACGACGGCGAAGAAGGAGGCCGTCCACATCCCCTTCGAGGTGGTGGAGGAGTTCGCCCGCCCCGCCTGCTTCGCCTGCACCGACTTCTCGAATGAGTACGCCGACATCTCGTGCGGCGGGGTGGGGTCGCCCGATGGCTACACGACGACCTTGATGAGGACGACGGCGGGCGAGATGCTCTACAACCGCGCGAAGGAGGACGGGGCGATAGAGGAGCTCCGCCACCGCGGCGCCGACCAGCGCCGCAACGCCGCCACGGAGGCGATGGCGAAAATCGTCGCGGCCACCCGCCGCAAGCAGGCCCGCGCCGCCGACAGAATGAGGGGAGCAACGTGCTGAAGCGCGCACTCGTCATTGGCGGCGGCATCGCCGGCATCCAGGCCTCGCTCGACCTGGCCGAGGCGGTCACCGAGGTCTTCCTCCTCGAACGCCGGCCCAGCATCGGCGGCCGCATGGCACAGCTCGACAAGACCTTCCCCACCAACGACTGCGCGATGTGCATCCTCTCCCCCAAGCTCGTCGAGGTGAGCAAGCACCCGAACATCCACCTTCTCACCCACGCCGAGCTGCTCGGCCTCGAGGGCGACGCCCCGGACTTCACCGCCCGCATCCGAAAGCACCCCCGCTACGTAACCGAGGCCAAGTGCACCGGCTGCGGCATCTGCACAACCAAGTGCCCCGTCCGCCTCCCCGACCCCCACAACAAGGGGCTGAGCAAGACCCGCTGCATCCGCATCCCATTCCCCCAGGCGGTGCCGGCCGTGCCCATCATCGAGGCTAGCCACTGCATCTACCTCACGCGCGGCAAGTGCGGCGTGTGCAAGAAGCTCTGCCAGGCCGACGCCATTGACTACGAGCAGCAGCCGGAGGACCTGGCCCTCGAGGTCGGCGCCGTCGTCCTCGCCCTCGGCTCCGAGGAGTTCGAGGCCACCCTGAAGGACGAGTACGGCTACCACACCTTCCCCAACGTTGTGACGAGCATCGAGCTGGAGCGCCTGCTGAGCGCCTCCGGCCCGACGCAGGGCCACGTGCAGCGCCCCTCCGACAACAAGGAGCCGGCGCGCGTCGCCTTCATCCAGTGCGTCGGCTCGCGCGACATGCAGATCGGCAACGACTACTGCTCCGCCATCTGCTGCATGCAGGCCGCCAAGGACGCCATCATCCTCACCGAGCACCTCCACGGAGTCGAGAGCACCGTCTTCTGCATGGACGTTCGGGCCTACGGCAAGGGCTTCGACCGCTTCGTCGAGCGCGCCAAGGCCGAGCACGACGTCCGTTTCCTCCGCGCACGCGTCTCCTCGGTCGAGGCCGACCCCGAGTCCGACGACCTCGTGGTGCGCTACAATTCCGAGGACGGCCGCCTCCTCACCGAGACCTTCGACCTTCTTGTGCTCTCCGTGGGGATGTGCGCCTCAGAAGGTGTGCGGCAGACCGTTCGCCGGCTCCGCCTCAAGACCGACGACTGCGGCTTCGTCACAACCGCGGCCTTCAATCCCCTGGAAAGCTCGCGGCGCGGGGTCTTCGTCTGTGGCACGGCCTCCGGCCCGAAAGACATCCCCGAATCGGTCATCCAGGCCAGCGGCGCCAGTGCCCAGGCGCTGGCGTTCCTCGGGCCTTGTCAATCAGCAATCAGCAATCAGCAATCAGCAATCGTCACGCCCATCGAGCTTCGGGGCGCGCCCACCCGCATCGGGGCCTTTGTCTGCCGCTGCGGGATCAACATCGCCTCGACGGTGGACGTGCCGGCGGTCGTCCAGTACGCCTCCACGCTGCCGAAGGTCGTCCACGCGCAGGAGTTCCTCTTCGCTTGCTCGAAGGATTCGCAGAAGGCCATTGCCCAGGTGATCCAGGATAAGCGTCTCACGCGCGTGGTCGTCGCAGCCTGCACGCCCCGAACGCACGAGCCGCTCTTCCAGGGCACGCTCGATGCCTGTGGGCTGAACCCGTATCTATTCGAGTTCGCCAACATCCGCGAGCATTGCTCCTGGGTCCACCAGCGCGCGCCCGAGCGGGCGACGGAGAAGGCGAAGCAGCTTGTGCGTATGGGCGTCGCCAAGGCTGCCAGGCTCGAGCCGCTCGAGAAGAGCAAGCTGGGGGTGAACCACGCCGCACTCGTCATCGGCGGCGGAGCTGCCGGGCTGACGGCTGCCCTCGACCTCGCGGCGCAGGGCTACCCCGTCCATCTCGTCGAGCGCGAGGCCGAGCTTGGCGGCCACCTCCGAAAGGTCCGCCGCACCCTCGATGGCGAGGCCACCGACGCCTTCCTCAAGAACCTCGTTGAGCAGGTCGAGGCGAACGACCGCATCACCGTCCACCTCGGCAAGACCGTCGAGTCGGTGTCGGGCTACGTCGGCAACTTCAAGACCCAACTCGCCGGCGAGGCCGCGCCTATCGAGCACGGCGTCGTCATCGTCGCCACAGGCGCCAAAGAGCGCGTCCCGAACGAATACCTCTACGGCGCCGACCGCCGCGTGATGACGCAGACGGACTTCGAGGCGTTCCTGGCCGACGGCCACTTCCCCCTCTCCCTCTGGGAGAGGGTGGGGGTGAGGGACGCTGGAACAGGCGCAGCGCCTGGCCCAGGGGCCCTCACCCTACCCTCTCCCAAAGGGAGAGGGCCGACCGTTGTCATGATCCAATGCGTCGGCTCGCGCGACACCGAGCATCCCTACTGTAGCCGCATCTGCTGCGGCACGGCCATCAAGAACGCCCTCCACCTCAAGGAGCTGAACCCCAAGGCGCGGGTCTACGTCCTCTGCCGCGACGTGCGGGTCTACGGCCTCAACGAGCGCTGGTATCGCCAGGCCCGCGAGAAAGGCGTCGTCTTCCTGCGCTACGACGACGCGGCGAAGCCGAGCGTCGCCGCCGAGAACGGACGGCTCGTGGTGCAGGCGAAGGACGACATCCTGGGCCGCACGCTTGCGCTCGATGCCGATCTCGTGGTGCTGAGCGCCGGCATCGAGCCGCACGAGGACAACCGCACGCTCTCGCAACACCTCAAAGTGCCGCTGGACGCCGACGGCTTCTTCCTGGAGGCGCACGTGAAGCTGCGCCCGGTGGACTTTGCGACCGAGGGGGTGTTCGTGTGCGGCCTGGCGCACTACCCGAAGGACATCGGCGAGAGCATCGCCCAGGCCCACGCCGCCGCCTCCCGCGCCGCGACCGTCCTGAGCAAGTCCGAAATCGAAGCCGAGGGCAAGGTCGCCGCCGTGGACGTCACCCGATGTAGCGGCTGCGGCGCCTGCGTCGCCGTGTGCGCCTACAAGGCGCTCGACCTCGACCCCGTGTTCCGCGTCGCCATGGTCAACGAGGCCACCTGCAAGGGCTGCGGCACGTGCGCCGCCACCTGCCGCGCGGGGGCCATTGACCTCAAGGGCTTCCGAAACGACCAAATCCTCGAAGCCGTGAACGCGATTGGATGAGTGGATGAATGGATGGGTGGATGAGTGGATGGATGAAAGAGGGGAGGAATGGGTGGCTGCCTCCCTCTGGCAATCATCCATTCATCCATTCATCCATTCATCCGCACTGCGAGAATGGAGGCCGCTTTGAGCCAGACGCTTAGTGCAGAGCAAGGGACGGCGGCCAAGGCGTGGGAGCCGAAGGTGGTCGCCTTCCTCTGCAACTGGTGTTCTTACGCCGGCGCCGACCTGGCGGGGGTGAGCCGCATCCAGTACCCCCACAACATCCGCATCATCCGCGTGCCCTGCTCGGGCCGCATAAACCCAGCGTTCCTCCTGCGCGCCCTTCAGAACGGGGCCGACGCCGTGCTCGTGTCGGGCTGCCATCCGGGGGACTGCCATTACATCAGCGGCAATCTGGCAGCCAGGCGGAAGTTCGCGCTCTTCAGAGAGCTGCTCCAGCACGCCGGCATCGAGCCCGAGCGGGTGCAGTTCACCTGGGTGTCCGCCTCCGAGGGCGGCCGCTTCGCCGCCATCGTGGAGAAGGTCGTCGAGCAGGCCCGTAAGCTCGGCCCCAACAGGAAGCTGGTGAAGAGCCTATGACCGAGAGCCCCCAGATCGAGTCGCGCCTCCGCGAGACCGCCAGCGGCCTCCTCCGCGAGAAGAAGGTCAGCCTCTTTCTCGGCTACGAGAAAGCGACCCTTCCGTTCCGAACGGCCCCGCTCTTTCTCACGGCGGCGGACGAGGCCGAACGGCTCGTCTGGAACCCCTTCTGTAGTGCGAACCTCGCGGTCTACCTGCCGCGGCTCTTCAAGGCCCCGGCCGACGCGCGGGAGGCCAAGGCGGCGCCCCCGCCCCCGACGGTGGGCGTGGTGCTGAAGGGCTGCGACGCGCGCTCCGTCGTCGCCCTCCTCCAGGAGCGCCAGGTGCCGCGCGAGAAGCTGCTGCTCGTGGGCGTCGCGTGCCCGGGGATGGTGGACCGGCGAAAGGCGGAACGCGCCCTCGGCGAGCACGCCTGCCTGGGGGCCGGCGAGGATGCCCGAGGAAACGTCCGCGCCGTGGTGGACGACGGCACCGAGGTCACGCTGCGCCGCGAGCAGATTGTCGCCGATGCGTGCCTCGAGTGCCGCGCGCCCACCCCAGCGCTCCACGACCTGCTGCTCGGCACGCCCGTGGCGGGGAAGCAGGCGGACGCTGCCCGGCGGCGCGTGGCCGAACTCGAGTCCAAGCCCCTCGACGCCCGCTGGGCGCGCTTTCAGGGGCTCGCCGCAAGGTGCATCCGCTGCAACGCCTGCCGCCAGGCCTGCCCGATGTGCGCCGGGTGCAAGACCTGTCTCCTCGACCAGACCCGCCCGAGGTGGATCGGCGCGGGCACCGACGCCTCCGACGTGGCCCTCTACCACCTCCTCAGGGCGTTCCACCTGGCCGGCCGCTGCACCGGGTGCGGCGCCTGCGCGCGAGCCTGCCCGATGGGGCTCGACGTGCGCCTGCTCTCCCGAAAAATGTCCCAGGAAGTCGAGGACCTCTATGGATTCCGGCCCGGCGAGGCGGCCGACGCCACACCGGTCCTCTCCGCCTTCTCGCTGGACGATTCGCAGGACTTTGTGACAGAGCCCTAACCATGACCGAGAAGAAGATTCCCCAAGCCAGCCTGGACAAGCTCCTCGCGCGCCTCCAAGAGCGCGGAACGGTATACGCGCCGGGGAGGGGCGCCTCGGGGGACGTGGCGCTGCTGGAGATGCCGCAGGGCGAGCCGGTCCTCCAGGACTACGGGAACTTCGCCCTCTCGCCCAAGGCATTCTTCCTGCCCCAGACCCAAACGCTGCTCCGCTTCAGGGATGGGAAGGCGGAGGAGCCGAGCCCGCCCGACCGGCCGGTGTTCCTCGTCGGCGTCCGGCCGTGTGACGCCGCGGCGCTCCTCGCGCTCGACAAGGTGTTCCTCGATGGCGACCCGCGCGACCCCTACTACGAGCACTTTCGCGCGAAGGCCACTATAATCGCCCTCGCCTGCACCCAACCGATGGCGAGCTGCTTCTGCACCTCCGTCGGCGGCGGGCCGGGCGATGGGGCCGGCGCCGACGTCCTCGCCGTGGGCCTCGACACCGGCCTCCTTCTGAGGGCGCAGACCACCAGGGGCGAGGAACTGCTCGCCTCCCTGGCCGACCTCCTAGCCGAGCCAACAGCCCAGGACTCTCAGGAAGCCGACGAGCGAATCCGCGCCGCGGAAGGCCAGCTCGCGCCGGCCAGGGCGGACGACAGCGCCCGACGCCTCCGCGAGGCCTACGACGCGCCGCTCTGGGCCGCCGCCGGCCAGAAGTGCCTGGGCTGCGGCACGTGCAGCTTCCTCTGCCCAACCTGCCATTGCTTCGACATCACCGACGAGGTCCGAAACGGCGCCGGCCGCCGCGTGAGGACGTGGGACTGCTGCGCCTACCCGCTCTTCACGCTCCACGCCTCCGGCCACAACCCGCGGCCCACGCCCAAGGAGCGCTGGCGCCAGCGCCTCATGCACAAGTTCCGTTACGCCGTCGAGAACCACGGCCGCTTCTTCTGCGTCGGCTGTGGCCGCTGCATCCGCAACTGCCCCGTCAGCTTGGACCTGCGAACGGCCCTCAAGGAGATTAGCTGAAGAGTGAGAGATGGATGGGTGGATGGGTGGATGGGTGTCAGACAATCATCCAATCATCCAGACATCCGATCTTGCGCCCGAATCAGGAGCTGGCTTGCCCATGTCAGTCAGGAACCCCTATCTCCCCTACCCGACGCGCATCGAGGCCGTGGCCATCGAGAACGGGGCGCGCGACATCAAGACCTTCCGCCTCGCCTTCGAGGACCCCGCCCACGCCGCAGAGTTCCGGCACCTGCCCGGGCAGTTCGCCGAGCTTTCCCTCCCAGGCGTCGGCGAGGCGCCCTTCGGCATCGCCTCCTCGCCCACCGAGGCCGGCTACATACTCTTCAGCGTCAAGCGCACGGGGCTCTTCACCGGGGAACTCCACAGCCTCGAGCCGGGCGCCCCAATCGGCGTCCGCGGGCCGATGGGCAAGCCCTTCCCCTGGGAGCGCATGGAGGGCAGGAACCTCCTCATCATCGGCGGCGGGTTCGCCTTCACCACCCTCCGCGCGGCCGTCAAGTATGTCCTCGACCCCGCCAACCGTCCCCGCTTCGGCTCGGTCCTCGTCATCTACGGCGCCCGCACACCCGACGAGTTGATGTACAAGGACGAGTTGGCCGCATGGCAGGCGCGCGACGACCTCCAGGTCCACCTCACCGTTGACGTGGCCGACAAGCCCTGGGCCCACCACGTCGGCGTGGTCACGAAGGTGCTCGACGGCCTCAAGCCCAGCTCCGAGAACACCCTGGCCATCGCCTGCGGCCCGCCCATCATGATCAGGTTCACACTCCTCTCCCTCGCCAACCTCGGCTTCTCCGACGACGCCGTGATCCTGTCTCTCGAAATGCGCATGAAGTGCGGGATCGGCAAGTGCGGCCGGTGCAACATCGGCAGCAAGTACGTCTGTAGGGATGGCCCTGTCTTCACCCGCGACGAGCTCAAGGCGCTCCCGGCCGAATACTGATTGCGTCGCCATAGGGCTGGCTCACGGGGCGTTCGACCGGCTCTTCGGCCAAGAGGTTCTCTATCGCTTCCTCTACATAGTTCACGGAATCGAGGTCCTTCTCTCCGGTCGGGTCGTCGTCGAAGGCCCCCTGGTATGCGATCTCGCCCTTGGCGTTGACGACGAAGAGGTGGGGCGTGGTCCTGGCGCCGTAGAGGCGGGCGACGTCGCCGCGGCGGTCGTCAAGGATGGGGAACTCGAGGTTGTGGGTCTCGACGGCGGCGGCGTTCTCCTGCGGCGTGGCGTCGGGCGTGCTGTTGATGCCCAGCCAGGCCACGTCGTCGGAGGTGTAGTAGTCGTAGAGCCACTGGAAGTTCTCGCGCTCCAGGTGGCGCTGGCAGACGGGCGAGCGCCAGTTGAGCCAGACGAGGACGACGATGCGGCCTGGGGAGAAGTCCTTCAGGCTCACCGTCTTGCCCTGGTGGTCGCGGAGGGTGAAGTCGGGCGCCTTGCGGAGCGGCGCGGCGGCGGCAGTGGCGGCAGGCGGGCTCGGCTTGTCCTGCGAGCAGGAGGCGGCCAGTGCAGACAGGAACAGGACTGACGCAATTCGGTTCCTCAAGGGCAGGCTCCAGCAATAAGGCCCCTGTGCTCGGCCGGGGCTAGCGGGCGGCCACCGGGAATCCGAGCGCGGTGCTGCCGGACGAGGCCTGAGCGCTGATCGTGGCCCCCGCGGCTGCTGCGACGGGGGAGTTCTTGATGCTGAACTTCCACGTGCCGTTGCCGGTCGTCGTCGCCGCGCCGATCACCGGCTTGTTGGGGTCGCTCGCCAGCCACACGGTGATCAGGACGCCGGCCCGAGCGGGGGCGATAGTCCCCTCCACCCCCCAGGTGCTTCCTGCCGCCTTGTATTGGGCCTTCCGTATGGCCAACACCTCTCCTGGGGGCGGCGTGGGCGGCGGGGGCGGCAGTTGCGGCGGCGGCGTCACCACGCCGGTCACGGGGAACGCGAATGGACTCTCGTCAGGGTCGTTCGTCGCGAAGCTCACCTGGCCGGCCTTGGCGCCGAGCGTGGCGTCGTCGAGCCGCACCACGAGGTCGTCGAACCCGCCTGGAGGGATAGGGCCGGCAAGCGGGTCGAGGACGGAGAAGCCGGCCGGGACGGCGGCCGCGCCGACGGAGAGTGGCTGGCCGCCGGTGTTGGTGACGCGGAAGCTGCGGGTAGCCCCGCCCTGGAACTGCTGAGCTGAGCCGAAGTCCACTGCCGCGGCCTGGCCGTTCGCGATGTCGGCCCCGCCCAGGTTCACCACGATCTCGGGCGGCGCGGGCGCCCAGGCCCACCGCGGTGAGGGTGGGGCCGGCTCCCCAGTGGTCGCTCGAAACCGCCTCGATGACGAGCTGCTCGGCGGCGGGGGAGTAGGCGGCGTTGAGGATCGTCACCTCATCCGTGAGCGCCTGGTTGAGGGCGGTGGGGGTGTTGGTGCCGCTCTGTGCGGTGATAGAGACGAAGCTCGGGAGCGTGGTGGCGTCGGCGAGTGGGATATGGGCGAAGAGCCGCCCCGTGCCGTCGTTGATCATTGGGATTGGCCCGCCCGGGAGGTTCGGGCCGCCGGCCACGCTTGCGGTCGCCGTGGGGGTGGACTGAGCGAAGACGCTGACCTCGCCCGCTGCGGTGCGCCTGTAGGTGGCGCGCTTGGTGACGAGCGGGGTGGGCACCTGGCCAGTGAAGAGCTTACCTGTCACGACGAAGAGGTCAGTCTCTACGAAGTCGACCCCCGGCCCGCCGATGCCGCAGCCGGGCGGGCCGTCCACGCGGAACTTGTTGAAGCCGGTGGGGCTGCCGACGACGCGGTGGGGGATGCCGGGGTCGCCGATGTAGGCGGCGCCAGTGGCGTCGAGGACCGGCAGATCGGCGTCCCAGGTGAGGAACGGCCCGATCTCGCCCTTGAGGCACTCGGCCCAGGCCTTCACGCCCAGGCCGATGTCTATCGTGTCGTTGATGGCCCTGCCGCCGCCGGTGACGGGGTCGAGAGCCACAGTGTAGGTCTTCCGGCCGTACGGGTAAGTGATGGTGTAGGTGCCTGCGGCCGGCACGTCCACGCGGATGCGGATGCGCGCGAAGACCATCTGGTCGCCGTCCACGGGCGGCCCGGTGGCGAAGGCGGCCTCGATGGCCTGCACCAGGATGGCGTTGCCGGCCACCAGGTTGCCATTCTTGTCGCGCTGCACAGTGGCCACAGTGGCGTCGGCGCTGAAGAAGAAGCCCTCGTCGCCCATCCCGATCTGCTGCGAGAAGGCGAAGTTCGGGTCGTTCGGGTCGTCTATGGGCGGGGCCGAGATGCCCAGCGTCGGGTGCAGGTTCAGCTCCAGCGCCAGCCCGTTGGTGTCCATGTACCAGAAGGGAAACGTCGTCTGTGGGTTCGGGTTGCCGTTGGCGTCGAGCCCCACGGCGGCGAGTTCGGCCACCGCCGGCGTCGCTGCCAACGCCAGCATGGCCACAGCCGCGAACACGCGACTCGTCCGATCCAGCCTCAGCGTCAACATCTTGCAGTCCTTTCGCCCCGCACTGTCTGGGTCTTATGTGGAAGCGCCACGCGGCCCTCTCTTCCTTTGCACTCTACCGCAGCCCCCGTCGGGGCGGTGTCCGTGAAATCCCTGAATCTTGAGTCGGCACACCCGCTGATTGGCGAGGCGGCGTTCTGCGGAACGGCAAGCCGCTCAGCTTCGGCGCTCACGGCTCGTGGGGTTCGAGGCCCAGGAACGTGCCGAGTGGGCGGAGGCGGCCGGTTTGCCCTTGACGAACTCCGCCAGGTCGGGCGGCTCGGGCGCGGCCACGGTCTTCAGCGAGGGCGGCGGGGCTGCCCCGCCCGCATGGGCCGGGCGGCTCAGGGCAGGACTCTGATGAGGGCGTTGGCGCCGTCGATGCCGAGTGCGCCGACGTGTTTGGCGCCGCGCTGGCCGTCGAGCGCCCGGTAGTTGAAGAACTCCGCTCGGAAGAGCTGGTCGCCCACGTGCTGCGCGGTGGGCTGGAAGAGGATGTCGAAGCGCCGCGCCGCGGTCATCTCGAACTCGCTGTTGATGGGCAGCGGCATCTCCTGCGAGTATTGCGAGAATGGCCCATGGCCGAGCGTGCGGGCGTCCATCGCGATGATGGTGCCGGGCAGCGCCGCGGCGGGGGGCTGGAGCCCCGCGTCGCCGGCCGTGGCCGGACGGAACCGGTTGACCAGGAGGCTGTAGGCGCCGCAGAACAGGTTGTGGTGGCAGTGGTAGAAGTAGCTGCCCGGCTCGGCCGCGAACCACTGGTAGGTGTAGAGGCTGTCCACCTCGAACGACAGCTTGCCGACGCCGTCGTTCATGGCGGTGGGCTCGATGCCGTGCCAGTGGATGGTGTGGGTGCCCTTTCGCGGCTTCATGGCGCCGTGGAAGAGTGCGCCCTCGGGCACGCGGATGATGGTGGAGGGGTAGACGCCCGGCTGGTTGGCGGGCGAGAAGCCCCAGAACTCCACGCTCTGCCCGTCGGGCATGGGGAGGGTGACCGTTCGGAACTCGCGGTACACGGAGAAGGTGGGCGGGAGCTCGTCGGGGGTGGGCGGGCTGCCGTGGGGGACCATGCACGAGAAGGCGTCGAACATCATCCCGAACATCGGGTCGGCGGCCAGGTTCCGCGGGTCGCGGGTGGCCCCGAAGAGGCCGGTGGGCTGGTCGGGCGGGAGTGGCGGCGCGGGCGGGTCTCCCGGTGGCGGTGGGGGCGGGGGCGGCGGAGGCGGCGCCTGGCCCCCGATGGGCATGACCGCAGCCAGGGCCTCTTCGGCCGCAGCCACGTGGGCCATGTGCTGGTCCATGAGCGGCCCGGTGTGGATGCCCCTGCGATGAAGCTGGCCGAGGTGGGCCAGCGCCTTGTTGAACGTCCTCACGGCGCGGAGGGCCGCTTTGCGGAGCGGCAGGTTGGTCCCTGCCTGCTCGATCACCACGATCTCGCGCTGGCGGGCGTCGATCCGCTCGTGGAGCGCGCCGACCTTGTCCATCATCCTCATCATCGTTGCGATCACCACGGCGTTCTCGGCGGCCGTGGGCTGGTCCGGCATGACGGCCATGATGGCCACCAGCCTGGCCCGAATCGTCTGGATCTGCGCCTCCAGCCGCGCGATGTGCTTGTTAATGGCTGCTATAGTTGTGCCCATGCGTGTTGTCTCCTTCTTGCGGACCAGAGGTCAGACGCCAGGGACGGCGCCGTTGAACTCGATGTGTGTGACCATGCCCTGCGGGTAGTTGCCGCCGTCGGCCGTCTGCGACATCTCGAGGTGGCAGTGCATCGGGTAGAACATCGGGAAACCGGGCACGAAGACGCCGTTCGCGTCCTGGTGCATCGGGTTGTCCGGGAACCCCTCCTGCGAGGTGCCCGCCTTAAGCCGCGCCCAGGTGTCCGCGGGGATGTCCGGCGGCTTGATGTAGGGATACAGCGCGTCCTTGTGGTCCATCGGCTTCATCGTCCAGGCGTCCAGCCACGTGACGTTCTGCTGGATGCCGGCGTTCGTGGGCAGGCCGCCGACGTCGCTCTCGAAGATCAGGAACGAGTGGTTGGCGTGGGTGTGTGGGGAGTGGGTGGAGAGTCCGACGTTGATGTTTCGGATGAGTCGCGGCCGGCCCGCCGGGCCGTTCAGCGGGATGACGTGGTCGGCCGGGCCGCCCCCTGGCGCGAGGTGCGACTCGTCTTGTGCCGCGAAGAAGCCCTGCCGCCCGTTGATGTAGAAGTACCGCGGCAGGTAGCCGTTACCGTAGTCGGCCGCCGCAATCGTCTGGCCCGGGCCGAGCGCCTGCACGAGCTGGTTCTTCGCGGGGTCAATCGAGCCGAAGAGCCACAGGTTCCAGTTGTTCGAGTCCCAGGGCTCC
>Ga0194125_10010611_pt1 | contig 12541 bp, 9 predicted proteins | sample TA2KigC250mmetaG_FD_148626 | JGI IMG/M metagenome (GOLD analysis project Ga0194125, IMG submission 148626) | Freshwater microbial communities from Lake Tanganyika, Tanzania - TA2015034 Kigoma Deep Cast 250m | ecosystem: Environmental > Aquatic > Freshwater > Lake | place: Tanzania: Lake... | reverse complement strand
CCCGCGCTGCGGCGCAGCCGCCCGGCGAGAGACCGATACGATGGATGGCTTCGCATGTTCGAGCTGGTACTTCCTGCGCTTTGTGAGCCCACGCTGCGAGTCTGCCCCCTTCGACAGCATGGGGCTGGCAGCCTGGGGGAATCCCGACCTGTACGTCGGCGGCGCCGAGCACGCAGTGATGCATCTGCTATACGCGCGCTTCTGGACGAAGGTTCTGGCTGACGCCCATATCGTGCCGTTCCGCGAGCCCTTCCCTCGCCTGCGCAGCCAGGGCGTGATGCACGCACATGATGACAACGCCGGCAAAGTACGCCGCATGTCGAAATCGGCTGGCAACGTGGTGACGCCCGATGAAATGGCCAGCAAGCATGGCGCCGATGCCTTGCGCATCTACCTGCTGTTCATGGCGCCGTTCGAGAAGGACACGGTTTGGGAAGAAGATGGCATCGTGGGGGCGCGGCGCTTCCTGGAGCGCGCGTGGCGGCTGGTGGATCAGATCGCACAGGCCGCCGGGTCTGGAGACGCCCCAGCCACGGCCGCAACCCGACGCGGCATGGAACGCACGGCGCACCGCGCCATCCGAGACGTCACGCAGGACATCGAGGCCATGGCCTTCAACACCTGCATCTCGCGGTTGATGGAGTTCCTGAACAGCCTGGTTGCTGATCACGCAGAGAAAGGGGTCACGCCCGCACTAGCCGACACAACGCGGACTTTCGTCCTGCTGTTGGCGCCCTTCGCGCCCTTCATCGCCGAGGAGTTGTGGGAGCGTTTAGGCGGCCCCTACAGCGTATCGCAGCAACCGTGGCCGGCATGGGACCCCGCAGCGGCGGCAGCCGACACGATCACGCTGGTTGTCCAGATTGACGGCAAAGTGCGAGAACGGCTATCCGCGCCCGCCAACATCACCCAGGCCGAGGCGCTGGCCCTGGCGATGGCCACGCCTGCGGCAACCCAGGCGTCGGCTGGCCGCGGTCCGCTGCGCGCAGTCTACGTCCCCGGGAGGCTGATCAACCTGGTGAGCAAGTAGTGGCTACATCATTCGGTGCGGTAGCGCGCCCCGAATCGCACGATGGCCCCCGCGTGAGCGGCGCCTGGAACTACCTGGGATTGACCCACTTCTCGAACAGGTCATCCAGGCGCCCTCCCGCCACCCCTTCGGCCAGCCGCTTGAAGTCTTCGGGCGCAGCAATGCGCCAGGCGAACGCGGCATAGTAGCGACGCACCAGCTCGACCATGCGCGCCTCGCCCATGCGATCGGCCAGGGCCAGAAAGAAGAGCGCACCGCGGCCGTAGACGATGGCGCTGTATTCAGCTCCGGTGTACGCACCTGACGGCAGGCCGATGGGCATCTCCTTGAAATCCACGCGGCCCCAGCGCAGATTGGTCACAGTGTCCACGAAGTTACGCGCGCCCTCTGGGCCGTATTTCGCACGCATGTACAGATAGGTGCTGTACTGGGTCAGCGCCTCATCCAGCCAGGGATGGTTGACCTGGTCATTGCCGACCACGTTGTACCACCACTGATGGGCGACTTCGTGGACCACGACCGATTCGAAGGTGTTCTCATCGGCGTTCGCGTCCTGGTAGTAGCGCGTGCTGATGACGATCAGCCCCGGATACTCCAACCCGCCGGCCGGGGTGGGCATGGCGACCACGTCCAGCTTGCGATAGGGGTAGGGGCCAAAAACGCCCTCGAAATAGCGCAGCGCATCGCGCGCCCAGCCCAACGCCTTCCGGCCATTCACCTCATCGCCCGGCAAATAGTAGCTGGTGACCGTGACGTCATCTGCCTGGCCTGTGATCGAGCGATATCTGACGCTGGCGACCACGTTGAAATCGCGCATCGGGCCGCCGACAAAGCGCCACACAACTGTGCCGTCGTCGTTATCATGCCTGTCCACCATGGTCCCGGTCGCGGCCACGACCAGATCGGCGGGCGCATGAAGCCTCACGTCGTACAGGCTGGCGTCGTGGTGCAGCACGTCGCCGCGCAGCGCCGGCCATTCCAGCCGCCACCTCCCCTGGTATACGACGACGGTCGGATAGGCATGGCCCAACGAAAGCACCTCGCGATCAAGGGCAAACTCGCCGAAGTTGCCCGCGCCCAGGCCAACAGGGATCGTGGCGCTGAAGGCCATGGTGAAGGAAATGGCCGCAGCGGGCGGCAGCGGTTTGTCCAGCGGAATGCGCAACAGGGTCGCGTTCGCTGGGAAGGTCGGCGAGATCGCCTGGCCGTTCACAGCCACATCCCACACCGCTACGCCGACGTTCCAGACCTTGGGGAAGAGCCGCAGATAGATCTCATTCAGCGCAGTCGGCTCCTGGTTGGAATAGCGGATGCGAGCCCGGCCGTCAAGTTGGCGTAGATCAGGCGCAAGGGTGAGCGTCAGGCTATACTGGGTCATGCCTGCCCACGGCGGCTCAGGCTGCATAGCCGCTCGCAGCCCCAGCGCATAGATGCCCCACTCGTCCAGCGACGCGGCTGGCTGCGCGGTCGCTGTGGGGGTCCAGGTGGGCGCTGGCATGGGTGTCGGTTCAGCCGTAGGCGTCTCGGTGGGCGTGGCTGTCGCCGGCGGGGAGGCTATCGCGCTGGGCGTCCAGGTCGGCGTGACCGACGGGAGTGAGCGCGGCTCAGGCGACAGTCCACGCGTGGGCGTTGCCGCAGAGGGTCGAAAAGGGTTAGGCGTTGGCAGTGGAACGCAGCCGATCAGTTGGAGACAGAGCAATAGTGTGATCAGTGTGCGGCAGTGCATGCAATGGCTCCGGGCCGGGTGATTTTGGCATCAAGCAAGCGGGTTGCTGTCATTGTAACTGATTCCGCCGCCTATGCAAAAGCTGACGTTCCAGAGCAAACTGACGCTTGACTTCGCGGGCGTCATGGGTCACAATATGGCTGCTCGCGCTGGTTCCGTGAACCGGCGGCGGGTCACGGAACCGGCGCGAGCCAGGGAGGTTCATTTCCTTCCCCATTCGTTCCGTGTTTTCAGAACAGGAACCCACCTTGCCGAGCTTCTTCAGCGTCAGTCCCGTGCGCCAACTGCGGCGCACGCGCGAGATCGCAACTACGTTCATGCGGCACGGCTTTGGCTTTGCCTGGGAGCAGATCGCGCCTGCCATCTGGTCACGTTTCCGCCGGCCGCTGCCGAAGCCGGTGGAGGTGCCGGCCGAGCGCCTGGCTGAGCACTTCCGCCAGGCGCTGGAGGAGCTCGGCCCCACTTTCATCAAGTTCGGCCAGGTGCTCAGCACGCGGCCCGATGTGCTGCCGCCAGCCTACATCGCCGAGTTGTCTCGTCTGCAAGACAACGTGCCGCCCGCGTCCTGGGACGAGGTGCGCGCCGCGTTGACTCGCGAGCTGGGCCGTCCGCCAGAGGCGGTCTTCGCCAGTATTGATCCCGAACCGCTGGCTGCAGCTTCGCTGGCCCAGGTGCACGCCGCGACCCTGCCCGACGGCTCATCGGTGGTCGTCAAGGTGCAACGCGAGAACATCACCAGGACCATCGAGACCGACCTAGTCATCCTTTCGGAGCTGGCGGCCGGCGCACAACACACGCCGCTGGGACGCATCTACGACTTGCCGGCCATCGTGGAGGATTTCGCCGCGACCCTGCGCAACGAGCTGAACTACATTCGCGAGGGCCGCAACGCCGATCGCTTCCGCGAGAGCTTCGCGGACGTCCCCTACGTCCACATCCCGGCCGTCCATTGGGAGTTCACGACGCGACGCGTGTTGACGCTGGAGCGCATCCACGGGATCAAGATAGATGACATCCGCGCGCTGACGGCCGCGGGTGTGGACCGCAGGAAGATCGCCCTCTACAGCGCGTTGATCATCATCAAAGAGGTGCTGGAAGATGGTTTCTTCCACGCCGACCCGCACCCCGGCAATTTCGTGGTGATGCCGGGGCAGATCTTCGGCGCCATGGACTTCGGCATGGTGGGTTACATTGACGAGGCGCTGCGCGTGGACTTGATCCGTCTTTACGCCGCGTCGGTGGAGATGGACCCGCAGGGCGTCGTGGACCAACTGATCCGCATGGGCGCGGTCGGTGAAGATGTAGATCGCCGCGGCCTGGCGCTCGACATCGGCCGGCTGCTGGGCAAGTATCGCGGCCTGCCGCTGAAGGAAATCCGGGCGACCGAGGTGATGGCCGATGTCTTGCCCATTACCTTCCGGCATCGCCTGCGCCTGCCCTCTGACCTGTGGCTGTTGGGCAAAACCCTGAGCATGATCGAAGGGTTGGGGCTGAAGCTCGACCCCGAGTTCGACATCTTCGCCGTGTCAGAGCCGGTCGTGCGCCGCCTGATGCTGCGCCTGATGCTGCCCAACCGCTCGTGGCCGCGCGCGGCGATGTTGATGGGCTTAGAATGGGGCGACATGATGCAGGTGCTGCCCCGCGCCGGCGCCCGGCTGTTGCGCCAGGCCGAGCGCGGGGAGCTGTTCTCGCTGCGCCTGCGGGGCATGGACGACTTCCTGTGTCTGCTGGATCGGCTGGTCACGCGCCTGGCGATCAGCCTGATCATCGCCGCGCTGACCATCAGCATGGCGGTGCTCATGCCCCTCACTACCGGTCACATCGTCGCGCGCGTGTTGACCATCGCCGGGTTCGTCGTGTCAGCCGTATTGGGAATCTGGTTGGTCATCTCGATGTTGCGGCCGATGCGCCCCAGGCGGTGAGCGGCGCGGCGGTTGAGAGTCGGCTGCCGCGCCGCCCGACTCACTTGATGGGCCAGTAGACCGACAGCTTGCCGTGCTGCGGGTCGCTGGCATCCCACTCCTCATCATACAACTCGAAATCCGGCGCTTCCGCGTGCGTGTAGCCCGCGCGCGACTGCCATTCCTCGGTGATGTACCGATAGGTGGCGCCGAGGGCGCCCAGCGTGCACGGGAACACCGCGTACTTCTGCGCGGGCACGGTCATGCTCATCATGCCGGCCGGGATCTTCTCGACCCGCGAGACTTCGGCGCCCGCGATGTACCACGGCTCCCGGTCGTTGGGCATGCCGAAGCACAGCCCATACGCCGGGCCGCAGACGTTCTGGATCTCGGCATACCGGGCGTTGAACTCCTCCCAGACCTTGCCGATCTCGTTGTTCTGGACGCCGTTTTCGTACGGCGCGCTGGTGATGAAGCCGACGAACGGCAGGCCGACGACAGTGAACGCTGGCCTGGCGACAATGCGCGGTTCCATGATGTGTTCCTCCTTTTTCTCGATCACTGATGCTGTGGATAGCTGCTGCACAGGAAGCAGGAGCTCGGTGACGTAGTTCCGGGGATCAGACCCAGACTCGAAGCCTTGCAGATAAACCTCGCGGTTGGGGCCGCCGGTTCGATAGCCGTTGGCCTGCATCCATGCCCACAGGGCGCGGTACGCTCCCGCGATGCGGTCATGGTTGCCCTGGTATACCAGGCTCGCCGCGGTCGTCAGCGCCGGCAACTCATGGACCGCCACGCGCGCGTTGCCTCGCACGCGGCGCTCGAGCGGCACGGCCACCTCGACGTCGGCCCCGCGGTCGAGGTACTCTGCATCATAGTAGACCGCCAGACAGGGCGAGAGTGGATCGGCCGCGACGCCGCGGCCCTGCAGATAGCCGCGCAACTCGCCCACCAGACCGCCGATGTCGGCGTAGCCAGCGATGGTGTCGCGGATGCCCGCGACCAGCCGCGGCTGCACCGGCTTGATCAGCACATCGTAGCGCGGCTGGCGACCCTCCTGCTCGATCTGGCGCAGCCGCGCGGCCACGCGAGCCAGCCGCGCCTGTTCCGCCTGCACCTGTTGCTCCAGCTCGGCCTGTCTCAGCCTCATCAGCCGCTGAAGCTCGCTGGACGGCAAGTCTTCCCGCAGCAGGCGCTCGATCTGCTCCAGCGAGAAGCCCAGGTCCCTCAGCGCCAGGATGCGATTGAGCCGCGCCAGTTGCTGCAGCGTGTAGTAGCGATAGCCCGTGTAGCGATCTACCCATTCGGGCCGGAACAGGCCCAGCTCGGCGTAGTAGCGCAGCGTCTTCACCGAGACCTGCGCCAGCTTCGAGAACTCCCCGATCTTGAGCATCCCATCTCCCTCCCAACACACCTCATCTGCCGGCCGGCAGCTTCACTGCCAGTATACACCCTCCTCCAGGGGGAGAGTCAAGAGCCGATCGCCCACGAATTCGACGTCAGCTTATTGCCCCGCCCCGCGGGGCCTGCTATAATGCGCATCATCCTGAAGCGTTCCCCTTCAGGCGCCGATCGCCGAACACCGGTTCCTCATCGGCGGTCGCACCAAGGAGAGTCTCATGAAAGCAGTCATCTTGCGCAGGCCGCGCCAGCTTGAATTGATCGAAATCCCGCGGCCGCGACTTACCGAAGAAAACCACGTATTAGTACAGGTGCGCGCGTGCGGCATCTGCGGCAGCGACCTGCGCTACTTCCTGGGTGAGAACCCATGGGCGCTCCACACCCTGGGACGCCACGTGGACAACCCGCCGGACATGATCCTGGGCCACGAGCTGGCGGGCGTGGTCGTCGAGGTCAACAGCCCGCGTCACGCACATCTGCTCGGTCGGCGGGTGGGCGTGCAAGCCTTTCGGACGTGCGGCGCGTGCCGCCTTTGTCTGAGCGGACACGAGAACCTGTGCCGCAACACGCTGCACATCGGGCATGCTCAGGGTTGGGGCGCGATGGATCACTACCCCGGCGGCTACGCCGAATACTGCCTGGCCTGGGCCGATCTGCTGCACCCCATGGCCGACCATGTGGCATTCGAGGAAGAGGCGATGCGCGACATTTTGGGTGTGGCGGTGCACGCGGTGGGCCGGGCCGAGATCCCCGCCGACGCCAGCGTCCTCTGCATCGGCGGCGGGCCGGCAGGGCTGAGCATCGCCCAGGTGGCCCGCGCACGCAGAGCAGCCCACGCGCTGATCTCTGATCCGTCGCCGCTGGCGCGCGAGATCATCGGCCGCCACGCGGGCCTGACCGCCTTCGATCCGCGCTGCGAAAGCCTGGCTGACGGCCTGCGCCGGATCACTGGCCAGACCCAGTGCCACGCGATCTTCGATACGGTGGGCAGCGTCGAGACCTTCCACGCGGCGCTCCCTTTGCTGGCGCCGGCCGGCGCTTATGTGAATCTCGCGGTGCAGAATCTCGATGCGACGCTCAACCTGGCCGCGCTTGGCTCGGAACGGCGCGTCACCGCTTCATCTAATGCCTTCTATGCGGATGAGCGCGAAGCCCATCGCTTGATCGAAACACGCGGCGTTGACGTGCGCTCGATGATCACACATCGCTTCCCCTTGGAGAGCTATGCGGAAGCCTTTGACCTGCTTGCCCGTGCTGCCAGGGAGGCCTACAAAGTGGTGTTCGAGATCGGTGATCTCACAGCCGATGCGAATAGACCACTTGCGACCGCCGTCCGCGGCTGTCAGTGAAGCCTGAAAGCAATGCAACACGTGAAAGCATGAGCGGCAACCGTCTGGGCACATCTCAGATTGCGCGCGCGATCGGCGTTCACCCGAACACCGTGCGCCTCTACGAGGCGTGGGGCTTTCTGCCGGCTGTGCCCCGGAGCCCATGAGAAGGGATATGTCTCAACCCCAGATCATAGTCGAACATCTGACCAAAGTTTACCGCGTCCCGCAGCGCGGGGAAGGGCTGGCCGCGGCTGTGACCAGCATGTTTCGCCGCGCCTACCAGCATGTCACGGCTGTCAACGACGTGAGCTTTGCGATCGCGCCGGCCGAGATCGTCGGGCTGATCGGTCCGAACGGCGCGGGCAAGACGACGACCCTCAAGATGCTGTCTGGCCTGCTGCACCCCACCGCGGGCGCGGCGACCGTGGCCGGGCATGCGCCGTGGGAGCGTCACCCCGCGTTCCTGCGGCGCATCAGCATGGTGCTCGGCAACAAAAGCCAGATGCTATGGGACATTCCGCCGCTGGACACCTTCCGTGTGCTCGCCGAGATTTACGCTGTGCCGCCGGCCGAATACCGCGCGACGCTGGACGAGCTGGTCGCGCTGTTGGAGATGGAGGAGCTGTTGGCCAAGCCCGTGCGCAGCTTCTCGCTGGGCGAGCGAATGAAGTGCGAGTTGGTGGCGGGCTTGCTTCACCGGCCGGCCGTCCTCTTCCTGGATGAACCGACCCTGGGGCTGGATGTCTCGATGCAGAGCCGGCTGCGCCGCTTCGTGGCCGAGTACAATCGGCGCTCTGGCGCCACGGTCATCCTCACCAGCCACTACATGGCCGACGTCGTGGCTCTCTGCCCGCGGGTCATCGTCATCCACCAGGGGCGCATCCTCTACGATGGCCGTCTCGGTCAACTGGCCGAGCGGCTGGCGCCCTTCAAGCTGCTGCGCGTGGCGATGGGCGAGGTTGAGATTGAGGCTGAGGTCAAGGCTAAGGCTGAGGAGGAGATTGAGAGGTTGCCTGGCGGCGTGGAGGTGCTGGAGCGCGAGAACGGCCGCCTGGTGTTGCGCGTCCGCCGCGGCGACGCGCCGGCCGTCACCGCGCACCTCCTTCAGAAACTACCGGTCAGCGATCTCACGGTGGAGGATCCGCCGTTGGAAGCGGTGATTGACCAGATCTACCAGCAGCCCGATGCCCTTTCTGACGAGGCCGGCCGGCCCGAAAGCGCGAGGGCCGCACAATGAATCTCATCGCGCCACTCAACAGTCGGGGCGGCTGGGCGCTCGTCAAGAGCACCTGGACCTCGTGGCTGCAATATCGCAGCTTCTTCTTCCTGCTCGCCTTTGGGTGGATGATCCCGCCGCTGATCTATTTGTTCGTCTGGTCGGCCGCGGCCGGCCAGGATCATGTGGGCGGCATCACCCGCGGCCAGTTCGTCGGCTACTACCTGATCCTGATCTTGGTCAACCAGATCACCTACTCGCAGACCAACTGGACCGTGGGCGACGTGATTCGCAGCGGAGGGCTGAACGCCTGGCTCCTGCGGCCCATGCCGCCGCTGTTCCATGCCCTGTCATCCGAGCTGGCCGGCAAGGTCGTCTACTTGACCTTCGTCACGCCGGTCGCCGCCCTGCTGGCGCTGCTCCTGCGCCCCGAGATAGATCCTGGGCTGGCCGCCGCGCCGCTCTTCGTCCTGTCCGTGGCGCTGGCCTGGGCGCTGCGCTTTGTGTGGGGCCTCTGGATCGCGCTGTTGGCCTTCTGGGCCACGCGCGCCGATGCCCTGTTGGCGGTGCAAGACGCGCTGGTCTTCGTGCTGGCGGGAGTGGTCGCGCCGGTCGCGCTGCTGCCGGCCTATCTACAAGGAGCTGCCCGGTTCCTGCCGTTTCGCTACATGGTCGGCTTCCCCGTGGAGATCCTCACCGGGCATCTGACTGGCGACGAGCTGGCTGTTGGCTTCGCGATGCAATCCGCGTGGCTGGTCATCGCGGTCGCGCTGGCATACCAGGTCTGGCGAGTGGGTCTACGGCGCTACACAGCCATCGGAGGTTGAAGATGCGTTACTTGCGATTGATCGGCCGCTTCGTGCGCGCCTCGGCGCAGCAAGACCTGGCCTATCGGGCCAACTTCCTCATCAGCCTGCTGCATTCGGTTCTGAACCTGGGCGTGGGAGTGGTCGGCGTCACGGTGCTCTTCGGCCAGGTCGAGACGCTCCACGGCTGGGATCTGCGGGGAACGCTGGCGTTGCTGGGCGTCTATCTGAACGTGTCTGCTCTGCGCGGGCTGTTCCTCGGCCCCAGCCTGGACGCGCTCGCCGGCATGGATGGCGAAGTGTGGAGCGGACGTCTGGATTTCACCCTGCTGCGGCCGGTGGACATCCAGTTTCTGGCCAGCTTTCGGTACTGGCGGCTCTTCAGCCTGACCGACTTGCTGCTGGGGATGGGTGTGGTGGGGGCCGCGCTGAGCCTGCCGGGCAGCCCGCTCACCGCGGGTCGGCTGGCAGCCTTTGCGGTCAGCCTGGCGGCCGGGCTGACGATCCTCTACGCGCTCTTGCTGGGGTTCACCGCGCTGGTCTTCTGGAGCCCGGGATTCCTCTTCGGCTGGCTCTTCAACGGCATCTTCCAGATGGCGCGCTACCCCGTTGCGATCTATCCCGGCTGGCTGCGGCCCGCGCTCACCTGGATCGTGCCCGTCGGCCTGATAACCACCGCGCCAGCCCAGGCGCTGACGGGCGACCTGGCGCTCCCGACTCTATTGGGCGGCGTCGGCCTGGCCGGCCTCATGCTGACCGCCGCATCGCGCCTGTTCCGAACCGGCTTGCGGAGGTACGCCAGCGCGTCAAGCTAGACACGACTTGAGCGCCTGCGCTAAATCTGCGATGATGTCGGCCGGGTCCTCGATGCCGATGGACAGGCGCACCAGGCCATCGCCGATGCCGATCCCGCGACGCGTCGCGGGATCGAGGCTGCGATGCGACGACATGGCCGGGTAGAGCGCCAGACTGTAAACGTCGCCGAGCGTCGTCGCGGGCAGGATCAGCTTGAGCGCGGCCATGAAGCGCCAGACGGTCTGCCGATCGGCCTCTCGCAGATCGAAGCTGATCATCGCGCCGAAGGCCCCGCGGCCGAGGATGCGGCTGGCTGTCGCGTGCTGAGGCGAGTCCTCAAACCCCGGATAGTTCACGCGGCTCACGGCCGGCTGCCCTGCCAACCAGCGGGCGATGTGCCCCGCGTTGTCGCACTGCCGCTGCATCCGCAGCGGCAGTGTCTTGATCCCGCGCAAGATCAGCCATGCCTCGTGCACGCCCAGGTTGCTGCCCACCAGCTTGTTGATCTCGTTCAGCGCCAGCCGGCGCTCTGCGCTCGTCACGACCACGCCGCCCAACGCGTCGCCGTGCCCGCCCAGATACTTCGTCGCGCTGTGCACCACGTAGTCCGCGCCGAGGGCCAGGGGTTGGCACAGATACGGCGTCGCGAAGGTGTTGTCCACGATCAAGACTGCGCCGGCTGCGTGGGCGATCTCGGCCAGCCGCGGCAGGTCCGCCACCTTGAGAAGCGGATTGGAGATCGTCTCCACCAACAGCGCAACCGGCTGGCATTCGGCCACAAGGGCGGCCGTTGCAGCCAGATCGCACGCATCTACGAAGCGCGTGGCGCCCCCTTGGCTGGCCAGCAGCCTGCTCAACAGCGCATAGGTCGCGCCGTACACGTCCTGAGCTGCCACGACCGTCGCGCCGGCGCGCGCGCCCGCGGCGAGGAGCGCGCCGTGGATCGCGGCCATGCCCGAGCTGTAGCTGAGCGCCGCTGCGCCGCCCTCCAACACGGCCACCGCCTGCTCCAGGGCTGTGTTGGTTGGCGTGCCGTAACGCGTGTAGACGGGCCCCTCGGCCGCGCCGGCGAACACAGCATCGAGCTGTTCCAGATCGTCATACACGTAACCCACGCTGGGGAAGATCGGCGTGACGACAGGCGTGAAGCCCGCGCGATCGCGCACGGCCCGCTCGCCCGCATGGACGGCGGCGGTAAAGATTGACCGTTCAGACATAACTCAATTCCAGCGTCTCAGCCCGATTCATCGGGCGCTGCTCAATAGCCCGGCGACTTCATCGCCGGGCTCGACTTCATCGCCGGGCGGTCTGCCGGGGGCAGCGGCCCGCGCGCCACGAACTCCACGGCCTGCTCGAGCTGCGCCAGATCCGAGATGCCAACCAGCACGGTCGAAATCTCCGGCTTGGCCAGGGCAAACCGGATCGCGGCCTCCACCAGGCTGCCGACGAAGCCCTCTTGCACCAGGAAGTCGAAGCGCCGCGCGTGCGCCACATCCTCCGCGTAGTCGCGGCCTGTGGCGATCGGTTCCACGGTCGCCGCGGCGTGGGCGTGCCGGTCGGTCGAGCCGCTCAGCGCGCCGCCGGCCAACACGCGGATCGCGATGACGCCCATTCCCTGTCCGGCTGCACGATCAATCAGCCCCGCGTAGTCCTGGAAAGGAAAACCCGGCGAAACGGGCTGGCCGGCCGAGGGGTTGATCAGATTGTAGCAGCACTGGATGGTGTGCGCCTGGCCCAGTTCGACCGCCGCGTGCAGGGCAGCCGTCTCCCCGATCCCGTTGATGCCCCAGAAGCGCGCCTTGCCCTGTTCGCACAGTCGTTCCAACGCTTCGCCGACCACCGCCAGTGCGGGGGCGGTCAGCCAGCTCCGGCCGGGCTGATGCGCGACCGCCAGCGGGTTGTGCAGTTGGATGAGATCAACTTGTGGCCGGCGCAACCGGCTCAGGCTGCGCTCGACCGAGCGGATCACCGCGGCCGGGATGTCATCAAGCTCTTCCTCGCGGATCATCACCTTTGTGCCGACCAGGACATCTGGCCGCAACTCCGCCAGCACGCGGCCCAGGTTCGTCTCCGACAGCCCGGCCCCATAGATGGCCGCCGTGTCGAAATAGTTGACGCCCAGCTCCACGCCGCGGGCGACCGCGCGGATCATCTCGGCATAGTCCCCGCGTACCAGCAACCCACCGACCGCGCCGCAGCCGAAGCCCAGGGCCGAGACGCGCAGGCCAGTGCGACCCAATAACCGGTATTCCATGCGGATCTCCTGAGCGATAGGCCCTTGAGGTTTGGCAAACCTCAAGGGTCCAGACCCTCAATCGAAGAAATCCTCATCCCC
>Ga0194125_10010610_pt1 | contig 12541 bp, 8 predicted proteins | sample TA2KigC250mmetaG_FD_148626 | JGI IMG/M metagenome (GOLD analysis project Ga0194125, IMG submission 148626) | Freshwater microbial communities from Lake Tanganyika, Tanzania - TA2015034 Kigoma Deep Cast 250m | ecosystem: Environmental > Aquatic > Freshwater > Lake | place: Tanzania: Lake... | reverse complement strand
CCGGCTCCTGAGGCAGCGACGTCTCCCGGCGATGAAGCTCGGCGGCAGTTGGCGGCTCCGCAAGAGCGACCTCGATGAGATGTTCACCGAGACACTGGTAGACGAAGCCCTGATTGAGGAGGCGCAGCGTCGGCGCGCCACCAGCGAGGGCACCATCTCCCTGGCTCAGGTCAAGGAGCGGCTCGGGCTGTGAGCTACGAGGTGCGGTTCGAGAGGGCCGCGGATCGCGACCTCGACCGCCTTCCCGCAGAGGTGCAGCGGCGCGTCATCCAGCGCATCGAGGCCTTGGCGGACCACCCGCGACCGCCAGGCGCCGAGGCCTTGGGTGGCGCGCTTCACGGCCTGACGAAGCTGCGAGTCGGGAGCTACCGCATCTCCTACGAGGTCAACGACGAGCAGGGCGTCGTCACCATCATGGAGGTCGGCCACCGGCGCGACATCTACCGGCGGCTCCAGCGGAGGCGGTAAGCCACGCCGCCGAGCACGTCCTCGAAGCGGGGCGCGCGGACCTGGTCGCGATCGGCCGCACGCAGAATGAGGCGTCGGGGGAGGAGCGGAGGGGAGGATAGCGGCGGGAGTGACGGGCCAGGGCCAGGAGACACGGCGGTTGCCCCGGCCCATCTGCCGTCCGCTCCTTCCCTACGGGCTTGAGGCCGAGTTCCGTCATCGCCTCCTCGCTCCTGCTACCGAAGCCCTCTTCGTTCACTTGCTGCCGGGCGGTAGCTGACAGGGGGTGAGCCCGGCGCGCCCTCTATCGCGCGAGCAGATCGGCCACAGTGAGGCCGAGGCGAGCGATCAAGGCTCGGAGTTCCGCACCGTCCACCAGCCTGAGACGCCCCTGGTCCCGGCTCCACCCCTGGCAGTCTCCGCTGAACTCGGAGTTGGTGACTATCACGCCTTCTGAGAACGCGCTGTCGGCGGCGACGACGCCAGCCAAGCGCTGGGCCTCGCCAATGCCCACGGGCGACGATTGCAGCTTGCACTGCACGGCAACGCGCCTCTCCAGACCTGCCTCCTGCCGGGTGGCGAGGATGTCGATGCCCCGATCCCGCGTCACCTGGGTGAGCCTGACGCCATACCCCTGCGCTCGCCAAGCTGCGGCAACCAGCCTCTCGAAGTCGGTGGCGTGCCGCTTGCAGTCTTGCGTCCACTGGCGAAGTAGACCATCCAGGTCCTTGGGCTGGCCCCGAGTCGATCGAGGGTTCTGCAGGCCAAAGACCTCAAACAGCTCGTCCTCCGTGAGCCCGGTGCCCTCCACGTTGCTTTGGCTGTCGATGACCTCCTCGAAGAGGCGACGCTTCTCCTCCAGTATGCGAGCGATCCGCTGTTCCACGGTGTCTTCAGCCCAGAGGTGGTAGACAAACACCGTCTTCGTCTGGCCGATGCGATGGACGCGGTCCTCGGCCTGGCTTCCTGTCGTTGGGTTCCACCAGTGATCGAAATGCACGACGTAGTTGGCGGCTTGCAGGTTGAGGCCGGTGCCGCCGGCCTTGGTGGACAGGACCATCACCGGGCGAGTACTGGACCCGTTGAGAGCCGCCACGGCTTCGCGCCTCTGGGCGTCAGACATGCTCCCGTAGTAGGCAATTGGGTCGTGCCCGGCCTCTTGCAGACCCGCGCATATCTCCTTGACGCCAGCCTTCTCGGCGTACTGGGAGAACACCAGGGCCTTGTCCTGTCGATCGCCAACCATCGCCTCAAGCTGCTCCCGGAGCCAGAGGAGCTTCCCGCTCTCTCCCGTCTCGGGGTCGAAGTTGCATATCTGCTTCAGCTTCCCCAGCAGATCGAGAACATGGAACACGGTCACGCTCTCGCCCAGCTCGCGCAGGTGGACCACACCCTCGCTCTCAGCCAAGTCATAGGCGGCCCGCTGGCTCTCGGTGAGTTCGGGCCACTGCTCGATGACCACTTTGGGTGGCAACTGGTCGAGCACATCCTCCTTGCGTCGCCGAAGGAAGTAGGGACCGATCAGCTCTCTTGCTTGGGTGGGGGTGACGCCTTCGGCCGACCGGAGGGGCGCCCTCACCTCTTCCGGGGTCGCGCTCTCCTCGCTCGCGAACAGCCTGGGCTGGGCTGAAGCCGCTGCCGCGCGGAAGACCCGCGGCTCGATGAAGTCGAAGATCGAGACGAGGTCCTCCAGTCGGTTCTCTATCGGTGTACCCGAGAGGCCCCACCGCCTCGTTGAGCGTATGCGCTTGCACGCCTGGGACATGGCGGCCTTCGGGTTCTTGATCTTGTGGATTTCGTCGAGAACGACGAGGTCGAAATCGGACAGCAGCCTATCGACCTCGTCCACGTCCTGACGCAGTGTCTCGTAGGTCGTTAGGTGTACGTGTGCGCTGTGCTGCCACCAGAGCTCACGTACCTCCCTATTGGCCCGAATGGGCACAACGCTGAGATTGGGTGCCCACTTCTGCAGTTCCTGATCCCAGTTGGGAAGGACACTGCGCGGACAGACCACGAGTGCTCGGCGGATGCGGCCCGACTGGAAGAGCATACTCATCGCCACCGCAGCCTGGACCGTCTTCCCGGTGCCCATGTCGTCGCCGAGCAAGGCCGCGGGCCTCTCGGCCAGGAACGCCACCCCGTCCCGCTGGAAGGCGTAGAGGGGCTCAGGCAACACGAGAGGGTCCGCGAAGCTGAGATCGAGAGGCGGCGAGAGCACCGGGAGCAGGCGGTCCCACATGTCGAGGCCGATGTCGGCCAACTTGGGCTTGCGGGCGAACTCCTCGCGACGGCTCCGGGCCGGCGGCTCACGCTCCTCGGACGAGGTCAGCATGGGCAGAGGCACGTCCCCTCGTGGTGTCTTCCGGAAGACCTTGCCCGCCACCCGAGGCTTCGCCAGAGGCTTCAGCACGTTGGCGGAAACGCCAGGGGCCGCCGATACGGGAAGGACCGTGGTTGCGTGCTCCGCCGGAGCGAGCGGCACGAGGTCGACGCCCACGGCGCAGGGACTGAACGCCACAAGATCGGGGCCGGTGGGTGCGGGGCGAAGGAGGTCGAAGCGAATGAGACCGGTGTGAGGCAGGAGCAGCGGCGGGATGCGTACCCTACGTTCCCCGTAGCGCGGGTGCAGTAGGTCCGCCGTGAGGGGTGGCGTCGGGAGCCGTGCCAGGTCCCCGGTGGTGGGTGCGGGGGCTATGGCCTCGAAGGTCAGGCAGCCAACGTCGCACGAGCGCAGCGCATGGGTTCTGACCCTCGCGAGCCGCGGCCCGGGCAACTCCACAGAGACGGGCCTGGTCGCCGGATGGGCCAGGGGTGAGAGGCGCAGTGCGAGCCGAGTTCGGAGACTCGGGGAGGGGGCGGGGCTCCCGCTGGACAGGGCTCTCTGCACCTTCCCTCACCTGCTCGCAGGGTCCTAGACCTCGCGTTCCCCTTCCAGCTGCTCCAGGGCTGTCTTGACCCTCTCGAACGGCTCCATGAGATCCATCCGGCCAAACGCCTCCGCCAAGCGGCCACGCCATTCCGACGCGTCCGCCGCGTACCGAGGGTGAGCACGTAGCACGACCGGCTGGAACCTGCTCTGCGGACTCCGAAGCAGCGCCTCAGACGCGGCCGCTTCCTCCTCGACGGCGTCCGTCACCTCGAAGGCCTCGCCGTACCTCTCTACAAGCAGCACAGGATAGGTCGTGGCCGGGCGAAGCTCGAGAAGCATCTGGTCGGGCACCAACACGACCTCCGGCCGCACCTGGACCGCCTGCAGCAGCGGCGCACCAATCAGCTCTGTGGCGATGCACGGTAACAGCGATTCGCCGTACAGTGTTCGTTGCACCTTGGTTGGCCGAACGGCCTCCGTCGTGCACCTGAACTCAAGTGGCTTGCCCAGAGCGTCCGCCACCAGGACACCGCCGTAGTACCCCTGACCGTCGGCACTGTCGCGCATCGCCAGGAAGGCGACGCGTAACGCACCAGGGTCGCGTTCCTCTCGGGTCTGCTCGCTCATACGCCGATCGCCTCCCCTTGTGGGTGCTCGGAAGCCCTTCGCCTGGTCTTCCACATGCATCTGGCGCAGTCCTCCCTGAAGGGGTGTACCACCCGTGGGCGGGAGCCGCGTCCCGCGTGGGGTAGAAGCGCGAGACGAACTCGATGTGCTCGCGGCAGGTCATCCAGCCGTAGAGCTGAAGGTGCCCGGCGACGTAGGCGAAGCGCGCCTTTGTCTCGGGGAGGGGCTCCAGGCGCAGCTCCTCGCCGAGGATCGTCACGTGTCCGGAGTCACGGCGCAGGAGGCCGGTGACGATGTCGAGCGTGGTCGTCTTGCCGGCGCCGTTGCGCCCGAGGACCCCGAAAAACGCGCCGCGCGGCACCTCGAAGCTCAGGCCCCGAAGGGCCTTCGCGCGCGAATACGACTTCACCAAATCGCGGACCGCCAACGCAGGCTCACTCATCCGGCGCCCCTCCCGTCTCGAAGAACTGGTCGGCCAACTCCTCGAACAGCTCGCGCGCGAGGTCGGGGTCGATGTCCAGACTCGACGCCACGGCCAGCGCGTCGCGCAGCTTGACCCGGTACTCCGCCTCGCGCCGCTTGCGCGACAGCATGACCTGCCCGTTCGACACGAAGCTCCCCAGCGCGCCGCGGGTCTCCAGCACGCCAAGCTGATCGAGGTCGCTTGTAGGTTGGGCGCGGGAGCACACTATGCATCATGGGAGGCAGTGAGGGTGTAACCGTGGGATGGTCGGCGCGTCGATCTCCTGTGGGTGAGGCGGGGCGCGTAGGACGAGGGGTGTGACGGAAGGAGGGCGTCTGATGCCGAGTACGGCGATGGCACTTCTGAGCTTAGGGTTGCCGCTGCTGCAGCCGGGGCAGCCGCCGCTGCCAAACCCCGAGGGCGTGTGGATCGACTTCCGGAAGGGGGTGGAGTCGTACGGGCTGGAGTATGTGGAGGCGTTCCAGTGCTCCCACAAGGTGACCGAGATCGATGGGGTCGGTTGTGCCCAGACCGTCGCCGGCGGCACCGAGGGGATGGCCCTGCGATTCGAGGCGCCGCCCGGGATGATCCGGCCCGACCGGGACACGCTGACGTTCGAGGTCGAGGTCTACGACGGCGATCCCCACCCGTTCATGTTGATGGTGGAGTCCGCGATTTCGTCGGACGCGATGGGCATGGGCTTCTACCACGCCCTCCCCGGCGTCCAACGGCGGGGTACCCCGACGTGGCGCTGGGTGCGTTGGCAGGTGACGGACCCCGCGTTCTGCGATCCCGCCCGCGACGTCATCCGGTTCCAGTTCTTCGATCAGGGCTGGATCAATGACGGGCGGTTGCTGAGTCTGTCGCGGGTGCGGGTGACCCATGAGGCGGTGGTCATCCGACTGGAGCAGAACGCGGTCCTGTGTGGGGAGCGACTGCCGGTTACGGTGGAGGCCTACGACAAGGCAGGCAGCCCGCTGCCGGACGGCACGGAGGTGAGGCTGACGACGCGTCCGGCCGGAATGCTGGCGGAGTGCCCGCAGTCGGTGGTGCTGAAGGGGGGCAAGGTGCAGTTCGACGTTGTGGCGGGGAAGAAGCGGGGCACCGTGTCTCTGTGCGGGCTGGGAGGACAGGGGCAGGCGTGGGTCGGCAAGCCGATCTACATCCTGGCGGGGAAGGGCAACCTGGAGGACCGCACAGAGCTGGTCACGGGGGAGCAGATGGTAGCGAGGGCGCGGTTCCAGGGCGGAAGCATGACGGGGAGCAGCATCAGCACGTTCACGGACGATCAGGGCGAGGTGGCGCTCAGCGGACAGTGGTCGTTTGACCGGGAAGCGGGGCAGAACGGCTGGGCGGAGCTGGTCCTGGATGTGCCACTGCCGGGCGTGCCGCGACGCCTGACCGTGTGCATGGGCTGCCCCGACGGGAGCGTGGACTCGGTGTGGGCGCGGGTCAGGGACGCCCATGGCGAACTCTTCACCTACTGGTTGGAGGGCATAACGGACGGTCGAGCCCTGCCGGAGTACGCCGAGCGCGGGCTGGACTGCGGGGCGTTGTCCGGGCCGACTTACGTACAGGGGCCCGGGAGCTGGGACGGGGTCATGGACCTTCCGTGCACGCTGCATACCTTGAGCCTGCAACCCATGCCCAACGTGCAGCAGGCCGAGATCGACGTGTGGCGGATTGAGACGGACGTGACGGCGGCGTCAGAGGGTGAGTAGGGGGACAGGCAGGAATGTTGATTGCCAGCATGCGTAACGCTCGTTACGATGGGTGGGAATGTGACAGAGGAACAGCCTCCGCTGCCCCAAACCACCCACTACATCCTAAATGAGCGCCTTTGGTGCCGTTGATGATGTCAACGGGCATCTCACGCACCCATCGCGTCTAGGGATGCTCCACGTCTGGAGCGGGCCTCAATGATGAGCAAGCGTTACGCTGGTTTGGCAAACCACAGGAATGCCTGTCCTACGCGGAAAGGGGATGGTTCGATGGCTAGCAGCGACCTTGACTTGCTGGCGCGGTACGCGAAGGCGCGGGAGGCGGAGGCCTTCGCGGAGGTCGTCGCGCGGCACCGCGACATGGTGTACCGGACCTGCTGCCGCTTGCTGGGCAGTCGCCCGGACGCGGAGGATGCGGCACAGGAGTGCTTCCTGCAGTTGGCGCGGAGCGCGGGGAGCGTGAACGAATCGGTCGCCGGCTGGCTGCACCGCGTGGCGGTTCGCACTTCGCTGGCCCTGCGGCGCAGAGATCTAGTCCGCCGGCGGGCGGAACGGGAGGCCGGGAGCGTGACACCAGATCGGGAAGCCGGGCCGACTTGGGAGGAGATCAAGGACGAAGTCGATCAGGCCATCGACAAGCTTCCGGAGGACCTGCGCGTACCGTTGGTGCTGCATTTCCTGCAGGGAACACCGCAGACGGCGATAGCCGAGGAGCTCGGGGTGTCGCAACAGGCGGTGTCGCTCAGAATCAAGAAGGCGGTGGAGCGCCTGAGGCGACACCTGGGGCCGGCGGGTGCGGCGCTCTCGGTGGCCGGTCTCGCAGCGCTGGTGGGGAGCGGCTCCGCGGAGGCCGCCCCGGCGACGTTGGTGGCGGGCCTGGGTCGGATCGCGCTCGCGGGCGTTCCGCCCTCTCCACCGACCGCCATTGGGACGGCCATGATCGGGCACGCGGCTGCCATGTCGGCGGGCACGAAGACGGTGTGCGTGCTTGCGGTCTGCGTGGCGGTCGGGGCGGCGGTGCAGCAGACCACACAAGGACGGCTGACCCTGAGTCGCTCGCCCGACGGCGCGGCAACCGCAATAGCGCAGCCGCACCGCTCGTCGATGACGCCGGAGTTACCAGGTCTCCCGTCGGCCAGGAACAAGGTGCCGGAAGGCCGCTCCTCCCGCGACGAGGCCGCTGCATCGGCCTCTCTGACGGCAGGGCGCGGGTCTCCGGACAGGGCGAGGGCCTCGGCCCTCCGTCGGTCGCAGTCAGGGCCCGCGCCGGCTCCCCATCCGCGGACGCGCAGGGAAGAGGCGCCGGTTCCGTCCCGGCCTGAGGTCCCGCTGAAGAAGAGCGTCCCACCGGTTCGGATCGCCCAGGAGCCGGGGGCCGGGATGGGGCCGGAGGTGCCGGCAGCGCCGCCGGGCACCCGGACGGCTCACCTGAAGGGGCGCGTGCTGGGTCCTGACGGACAGCCCGTTCCGGGGGCGGAGGTCGGTGTGACCTCGAACAGCAGGCCGCTCGTGACCCCGGAGAAGATCTTCACTGGCAAGTGCGCCGACACGGGGGAGTTCGACCTCGCGGAGGAAGCGCAGGACTGGCAGCAGTTCTGGACCGTGTTTGCCCGCCAGGGAACCGACCTGATGGGGGCGGCGACGGTCGCCAAGGAGGACGAGGGGAAGCCCATCGATGTGCGGCTTCAGCCTGTCGGGTTCATCCACAGCTCGGTCGTGACCCCAGCAGGGACGCCGCTGCCGGGCATCGCGACCTACATTCGGGCCGGCAGGCAGTGGCCGTTGCTGCTGCAGGGACCGGGAACGGACGAGAAAGGGGAACTGCTGGCGGGCCCGTTGCCGGCCGGTCTGGAGCTCGGCCTCCAAGTGGTCTCGGAGGTACACCACCTCGTGCCGCAGGACGTGTGGAGGGACCACGAGATCACACTCCAGCCCGGGCAGACGTACGAACTCCCGCCGCTGACGCTCGACCCCCAGGGGCGCTCGATTGAGGGCGTCCTGGTGGACGGCGACGGAAAGCCGCTGCCCGGGGCTAGGGTGGCTTGCTACCTTCCCAGTTGGCCGGTGAACTCGGCAACGGCAGACGAGCAGGGCCGCTTTGAGCTGACGAAGCTCCCGGTGGCAGGCTACGATGTCTGGCTGATTGCCGCCGACACGGCCAAGGGGCTGTACGTCATGGCTCCCGTCGATCCCGACGCCGGCGAGAAGGCGCGCCTGGTGCTGAGGCCCTTGACGAGCGCGTCGGGCTTCCTCAGCGGCCCCGATGGGCAGGTACTCGGGAACGTCCGTGTGCAGCTGTTCTCGATGGTGAGGGGCCTCCAGCAGGGGATCACGACGTACATGATGTTGAACAGCGAGTGGGTGTCGCGCCCGGAGCCTGCCAATACGACCGCGGACGGGGAGTGGGAGATAGGCGGGCTCGTCCCCGGCGGCACGTACGCCCTGCAGCCGGAGATCCCCGGCGCCTATCTGGACTTTGAGGGCGGGCTCTTCGAGGTGGACCGCGAGGGGAAGCCGACCGACCTCGGGCTGATGATGATGCGGTGAGAGGGAAGCGGCGTTTCGGGTTGAGCGGCTCACGGCCTGCGCCAACGGTGCCACAGCATCTCACGCGCGGGCCGCGCGTGCCACTGTCTGTGCTACGACGGTGGAGGCAGAGGCGGGAGGTCGGCGAGGCCGGTGACGAAGATGGGGGAGCCGGAGAGTGTGAGGTTGGCCTGCCCCTCGTCCACGTTCAACTCCAGCGCGTTGCCCATGAGGTCAACGACGGAGACCGTGCCCTTGGCGGGAAGGCGAAGGCGCTCGAAGCGGGACCAGCGGTTCTCCCACGGCATCGCGGGGCGGCGGCCGCGGTTCGCGATCTCCGCCCAGCTACCGTCGAGTTCGTGCTTCTCCCGGTAGGACCACATCACGTGGACCTGCGCCACGCCATCCTTGCCGAAGGCGTAGGCGTACAGCTCCGGGTCGCCCAGGTCGCGGCGGCCGAGGAAGTCAAGGCCCGCGAGCTGGGAAGTCATCGAGGCGTACGCGAGATACGCGGGCTTGGGTGAGAGGTCGCTGTAGAGCAGCCCGAAGTTGTGCTCGACATCCCCGGGCTTCGGGATGGGCGCGAACCACACGCCATCCTGGAGCTGGTACCACTCGACGACCTGCGCGCCCCATTCGAGGCAGACCATGTAGGTGCGGATGAGGTACTCGGCGCTGGTGCGCAGGTCCAGCCCGTACCTGCCCGGCGGCGTGGGTGCGTAGATCTCGGTGACCCAGAAGGGCTTGTCACCGTACCTCGCCAGGGCCTGCTTCAGCGTGCGGAGCTGCGGGATGAGGGACCAGAACTCGCCCTCGTGGTCCCACTCGGGAGCGCGTGGGAACGAACCCGGGTGCACCGAGAGCACGTCGATCAGGCCCCACGCGCCGCACTCCCCCCAGCCATCGAGGTAGGAGGCCTCGATCCCGCCGAGGCCGTGAGGCATGACCTTCGCGTTCGGGTTCGCGGCCAGGAGCATCTCGCGGAAGGGCTGCAGCGACTGCTCGGAGTACGTGCGCGCGGCGTCGCGTTGGGGCGCGGGGTCCACGTGGGGGTTGAGCTCGTTGCCGAACTCGAAGCGATCGCTCACGTCGCCGAAGCGCGCTAGCGTCGCGCGCAGCGTGTCCTGCCAGTTGGGTTGCGCGGTGATCTCGTGGCCCAACTGCACGTGCGGAAGAATGCCGTGGCGGCGCAGGATGCCGACCTTGGCGCGCGCGGCCTGCTCTTCCTCGGGCGTGACATCGGGCTTCACGGGGAAGGGGCAGGTCCTGAGCCAACGCACACCGATTCGCTCGGCGAGGGAGGCGACGCGTTCGAGCGGGAACTGGTCGGGGTAGAGGCTCGGGTTCGCGATGAGAGCCGCTAGGCCGAAGGGGCTCTCGGGATCGACGTCGGGCTGATGGCGCTCGTCGAGGAAGGCCATCGTCTTCCAGTGCTCGCGTTGCCACTCGCCGGCCTCGACGCGGACGCGCACGAAGAGGAGGCCGCTGCGGTCGTACCGCAGCGTGAAAGGGCGGTCGAGGTCTTCGCCGGGCCCGAGGTTGAGGTCGGTCGGGGCCCTCGCTGCGGTCTCGCTGCCATAGTAGTCGTGCACGTCCCACGAGAAGCGCGCGGCAACGGGCTGCGAGGTCACGTTGGCCACGCGAAGGAGCATCTCGGTCGGATTGCCGGGCGTGTAGACCGAGGGGTCGTCCCGGTCGCCCAGCGCGACCGAGAGGGGATAGCCCTGGAAGATCGCGGCGAGGTCCTCGGCGGTCGCCTGTTCGGCCTGGAGGATTGCGAAGGTGAAGGTGGTCTCGGAGGGCGACTCCTTCGGGAGGCCGGCCTTGAGGAAGGCTGCGCGCTGCGCGTCGCCGCTGTAGATCCAGTCGGGGTCATACCAGTCGGTGACGAAGGCGATACGGGGCAGATCGGCGAGCTGCACGGTGCGGACTTGGCACTCGAAGTCGGGGTAGGGCGCGTCGCCGGGGATCTCCCAGTCGTGGGCGCCGGTGGGCGCAACCCAGCGGATCGTGGGCACGGTGGAGGCAGCGGTGATGGTCGAGGCGTACTGCCACCGGAAGCCGGTAGTCCAGGGGAAGAACCCCTTCGGCTCGCCGGTGTATCCGACCGTCCACTTCATCCGCACGCCGCGCGGCGTCTCGGTGAGCAGGACCGAGACGCTGGCCTGCTCGGCGGCGGGACCGGTGACCGCGAACTGCAGGACGCTGCCGGCGTCCACGTAGCCGGCGTCGCGGACCTCGGCGGCAGTGAAGGCAGGGCTTCCATCCGCGAAGACAGCCTCATAGCGGACCTCACCGATGACGGGCCGGGGCGCACCGTTGGTCACCAGCACAATGCGCATCGGCTCGCCCGGAACGGCCTCGACGGCGAGGCGAGGTTGCTGGGCAGAGGCAGAGACGGAGCACATGAGGGCAAAGACCGCAAGCAGTGCGACAGGCGTCGGCAAGGTGACCGCCAACAGGGGACAGTCCATGCGTCTCGGCCCCGCTGCACGGGGCCGAGACTTGGACAGTCCCTGACAACGTCCGAGGCGCATGGGGCTCCTCAGTGGCTGCCCTTGAGGCCGGCGGACATGACCAGCTGGAGGATGAACTTGTGGCCGTTGCTCTCCTTGGCCCTGTCCGGGAGGACCTCGATGCGCAGCGTGTGCTTGCCGGGCGGCAGGTTGCGGGCCACAGTTTCGTAGCACGAGTGGCCGCCCCAGTCGGCACTGAACCAGCCATCCACCGTTACCGGGCCGGCGTCGTCTACCTGCAAACGGGCCATGCCCATGTCGCCCTTGATCTTCCAGCAGGCGACGCTGACCGCAGTGCCCTCCACCTGGAACTCGAGGGTGCTGCCGGGCTCGGTGGCTTCCCAGGTCTTTCCGAAGGGCCACATGTCGCCGTTCGCCCAGCCCGTGTTCGCGACGGGGACGAGGGCGTTGGCGAAGGAGGTGAACTCGAACACGTCGCTGATCAACGGCGCGGGGATCGGAAGGATGGGGGAGAGGGCGACATCCGGGGGAAGGTCGGCGAGGACCTTCGCGAGTACCTTCGTGATGAAGGTCGCGCAATAGGCGTGGCCGCGATCGTTGGGGTGGACCATGTCGGCCTCGACGTCCTCCCACTTCAGGCGCTTCGCCTCGATCTCGGGCCAGAGCGCGTCGCGGAAGCTGACCATCGGGAGGCCGTAGTGCTCGCCGATCCTCGAGTGCCACTCCTGCGCGTTAGCGCCCGCGTTGTTCATCGTGAAGAGCAGCATCATCGCGGGTTGGTTGGGGAGCTTGAGGATTTGGCGCGTGAGGCCCTCAAGGGTGTCGGCCGCGTCCTGGTTGTTAGGGTCATTCACCGCGTACTCGGCGATGACGAGGTCAGGCTTGTGGACGAGGAGTTGGCTGGGAGCGCGGTGCGCGCCGAGGTTCGAGCCGGTCGCGCCGATGCCGGCGTTGACGAAGCGGATCGTCGCCTGCGGGAAGGTCTGGCGCCACCACTGGGCGACGAGATTCCCGTAGCGGTTCTCCTCCTTGCTGGCCGAGGCGCCGGCGGTGATCGAGCCCCCGATGACCGCCACGACCACCTCCTCGTTGCGGCGGGCCTTCGCCAGGACGTGCTGCAGGCGCGAGGTGTCGCCCACCGTCACCAGGGAGCGAGCGAGGATGTATCCCTCGTCTCGGGCGACGGCGAGGCCACAGAGGAGAGGCAGGAGGAAGAAGGCGAGGAGGGCGCACTTCATGGGGCGACTCCTTGGGTGAGTGTCGGGCTTGATGGCCATGCACATAGTAGCGTGGCGGGGTCGTTGTAGATTCCCTAATCGCCGTCAAGCGGTTTTTCGGCTGGTTAGGGAATGAGCATGACAATCGGTCCAACGTGAGCTGGTCCGCAGCACACGTGGGTGGTCATCGACAG
>Ga0194125_10010608_pt1 | contig 12544 bp, 13 predicted proteins | sample TA2KigC250mmetaG_FD_148626 | JGI IMG/M metagenome (GOLD analysis project Ga0194125, IMG submission 148626) | Freshwater microbial communities from Lake Tanganyika, Tanzania - TA2015034 Kigoma Deep Cast 250m | ecosystem: Environmental > Aquatic > Freshwater > Lake | place: Tanzania: Lake... | reverse complement strand
GCCGCAGCCCGGACCGAGGTTAATTAACATGCCATGGGGTTGGCCGAGGGGCAGGAGTTTTTAAAGACGGCAACTGCTAATTGCCATACGGAGCACCCATGACGTACCAACTGGCCATCGGGCGCGAATTTGTGGCGCAACACTATCTCGTCGGGGGAGACTGGGGCCCTGAGAACCAGCGCCACTCCCACAATTACCAGGTGGAGGTCCGGGTGGAGGGCAGGGTCCTGGATCAGCACGGCTACCTGGTGGACATCGTGGAGCTGGAGGCCCATTTGGATGAGCTGGCGGCCTACTACCGGGACCGGACCCTGAACGACCTGCCGGAATTTGCCGGGCTTAACCCCAGCATCGAACACTTTGCCCGCATCCTCTGCCAGGAACTGCTGACCCGCCTCCAGGTGCCGCTGCACGCCCTCCAGGTGAAGGTCTGGGAAAACGACATCGCCTGGGCGGCCTATCGGCGAGAGCGCTAATGGATGATCCATGAGGGGGGCGCCGGCCCCCTTCCCCTATTTACACGTGATAGGGGTGGCCGGTCCGGATGGTCATGGCCCGGTAGAGCTGCTCCAGCAGCACCAGGCGGCTCAGTTCATGGGTGAGGGTGAAGCGGGACAGGGCCAGGCGTTCGTGGGCCTCCGCCAGGAGGCCGCCATCCAGGCCCCAGTGGCCGCCGATGAGAAAGGTTAGGGGGCGGGCTTCCGCTTCCCTTTTACCCAGCCAATGGGCGAATTCTTCCGACGTGAATTGCCTGCCTTGGGGGTCCAGGGCCGCCACATAGGCTTTCGGCGGAACCTGGACCCGGAGGCGCTCCCCTTCCCGAAATTTCAAGGTTTCCGGGGATAAGCCTCCCCCCTCTTTTTCTTCCTTGACGCTTTTCAGGCTGAGTCGGAGATAGGGCTGGAGGCGTTTCTGGTAAAAGGCCAGACCTTCCCGAATGAAGCCTTCCCGGGTCTTGCCTATCATGATTACCGTAATGTAAAGCATTTTTTCCCGTGGTCCTTGGCATATAACCTAATACCAAGTCGCAGTCGAAAGGCAACAGTTGTAGCGTGATTTGTAGCAATTGCCAAAAGTTTTTTCCGATTGTTTTTTGACGTAGGGGGATAGCGTGCTGTGCCCCTGTACCTTGGGCACGGCTCGCCGCGCCCCTACGGGGAAATTACTTTGGGCAACCCCTATATCACGCCCGCCTTTGGGGCGCAATAAATTGCGCCCCTACAAAAATACCCAATCGAATGAACCTTGGAGTAAAAACAGAAAACAGAAAACAGAAAACCGCCTCAAATCAATTCCCGGCCTTCCGGGGTGAGCTTCATTTTTCCCAGCTTGATAAATTGCACCTGGGGAGTCAGTTGGGGCGGCATGGGAGTCCAGAGGGCCAGAGACTGCGGATCCCAGGGGCCGGGAAGGATGATCCCCAGGGCCAGGGTGCGGTGGCCGGCGTCCAGCAGCCCCGCCAGCCGCAGGTGCAGGCCGGTCCAGGAAATCCAGTGAACCGGCTCCCCCTGGGGGTGGTCCAGGAGGGCGTCGCGGCGATGCTCCGGCGGCGGGTCTTGCAGGAGCAGAAATACCCGGCGCTGGCGCTCGCCGCAAAGGGCCGGGACGCCCAGGCGCCGGCTCCAGTCAGCCAGTTCCGGGGCCGCCAGAGGCTCTCCCAGGCCCCAGGGCTGGCCTTCCCAGACCAGGCCGGGCCAGGGAAGCGAGAGGCGGCGGCCCTGGTGGAAATAGCGGCGGAAGCGTTCTTCCCGGTAGCGCCGCCGGTCCTCGGGGCTGCGGCGGGTTATTCGGGAAGAAACAGGCAGCCGGATGGGAAGGGTCTTCGGTCTCCGGTCTTCGGTCTTCGGTGGGGCGGTTTCGTCGGCCTCTTTACCCACCAGGCCCCGGAGGAGGGGAGTGAGTTCCCCCTCCCGGTCCAGGGCCAGGAGCAGGGAGGGCTGGAGCAGCTCCAGCTGGGCTTTTTTCAGGCGCCAGGCCCCGGGGCCGGCCACCAGGCCGCTGGTGTTGACCACCAGGTGGCGCCTGCCCCGGCGGGCGGCTTCGTCCGCCAATACCCGGCAGCCCACGGACACTTCCAGGATGGCGCCCACCGGGGAGGTCTGGCCGACGAACCAGAGGCCGTCGGGGAAGAGGCTGTCATCCCCGGGGAGACGGGGGGGATAAAGGCCCAACCCCAAGGCTCCGGGAGGGCCCAGATGGGACTGGCCCAGGTCCAGGTCCACCAGGGCGGCAGGCAGACCCGCGGTAAAGGCCCGGTACAGGAGATACCGGCTCAAGGTGCTTTTGCCGGTATCCGGCGCGCCCAGGACCATGACCGGGCCGCCGGCCTTTAGGAACAGCCGGGCCGCGGCCTCCCATTCCGGCAGGATCTCCATCCGGGCCAGGAAGGGGAAGAGGTTCCGGTCGGACTTATCACCGCCGGGAGTCAATGGTTCCATGTCGGCCCCTGGCCCCCTCCCTCAATACTAATCACCCTCCCATGATATAAACCTTCGTGCCCACGCAGCTGACCATGAAGTTGTCGGGGAAGGCCGCGGCCAGCTTGGTCAAGGCCCGGAAGCCGGTGCAGTGGCCGGCGATGATGAGTTCGGGGGCGATTTCTTTAAGGCCGGCGATGGTTTGCTTGATGAGGTCATCGCCCCCCGCGGTGAGGTGGAAGCCGCCGATGATGGCCGCCACTTGCTTCACCCCGGTGATTTTTTGGGAGTATTTCACCATGTTGACGATGCCCGGGTGGCTGCAGCCGCCCACGATGACCAGGCCCCGGCCTTCCACGTTCATCACCAGGGCCTGTTCGTCCAGGAAGTGGTCGTGCTCCTCTTGGCCCGCCACGATGCGCTTAGGCCCGGGAAGGGGCGTTTCATAAGGGGTGGAAGGTTCCACGGTGCCGGTGAGGAGGGCCTGGCCCAGAATCATTTCGGGGCCGATGTTTTCATGGAGCAGGGCCCCGGCGTTAATCAGGTCCTGGCGGGGCAAAGTCCAGGGCCCCAGGCGGCCCCGGGGGGTGATGAGCAGCTTGGGCAAGGAGGACTCCTTGTGGGCATAAACCGGCAGTCCCGAGGTGCGCTGGCCCAGGAAAGCCACCAGGCCGCCGTAGTGGTCCGGGTGGCCGTGGCTCAGGACCACCGCGTCAATGTCATCCACCCGGTGTTCCAGGGCCTGCAGGTTGTTAAACAGGGGGAGGGGCGAGTTGGCCGCGTCCAGGAGAATCCGGGAAGACTGGCCGTCCCTTTGCAAGGTGATAAAAAAAGCCAGCCCATGAGCCGCGAGGAGCGGCTGTTTCAGTTGGCCGGGGGCCGCCCGCTCCACGATGCCGGGCCGGGAGGGCTCGAACACGTCAAAAAAGTTGTCCACCAGGATTTCCACGGTGACGGACTGCAGGGCCGGCAGCTTCATGGGGCCTCCTTTACAGTGAGCAGTAAGCAGTAAACAGTTTAGAGTCTAATATCTCCCAAGATTTTAAAAACCAAAAAAATAAGGGACGAAACCATAATTGGCCTGGAGAGGGAAAAGCTGGTAAATTTTGCTAACAGTACCGCCCTTACAGGGGGCCTGTCAAGAATTTAGGATGGTCTCCCGATTGCCCGGATTTGACCGGGTAACTGGGCTTACCCTTGGATTCATAGGCCGACTCTTCTTTAACAATCTCCCCGCCAAGGTGGTAATATGTTCAATATTTCCAAAAAAAATATTTTGAGGGAAATTTGTGCCACCTTTTATTCCGCAGGGCGATTGGGCAGCAAAAAGAGGAATTTCTTCAGAATCGAACCCGCAGATGGAAAGTTCCAAAAATCGCGTTCAATCGACGCGGCCAAGGTTGCCGCATAATCTGGGTTAAAAGGCATCTCTATGAGCCCGGGCCAATCCCATGATGTAGGGTCGGCCAACGTCGGGGCCTGTCCCACCCTTCGGCAATGTAAAGGAGGGGTTGGAATAACGCTTGTCTTTGGATTCCTATTGTTTCAAGGCAGTTGGAGGACCTTGGATGCCATTGCCTAAAAAATGGAAATGGCGAGGCTGCCTGCCGCGGTGTAATTTAGATTGACAAACGCCGCCGGTATTGGCTAAAATTTTGCAAAACCGTCTGGGTACCGTTCGGGTTTAATAGGGAAGACGGAAAGCCGTCGCGGTCCCGCCGCTGTGACCGGGGACGAAACCTGCATCTGGCCACTGTTTCTCTTAAGCGAGATGGGAAGGCGCAGGGAGTAGGTCGATCCGGGAGCCAGAAGACCTGCCCAGATTGGCGCGGACGATCGCAGCGCGAGCGACTGCGGCCCCGCGGATCGCCGGCTGGACACCGGCAGTCGCCTTAAGGATTAATAACCGGGTGTCATCCTTAAGTCCTTCGTGGCTTAAGGATTTTTTTTACTCGCACCGCGGCGGGACGCGACAACCATTTCCTTAAACAGGAGGAGAAGATGATGTGCCTGTTGCTGAGATTCTGGTTGTTGCTGTTTGTTCTGGTTCCGGCCATGCCCGCGGTTTCTTCCGCCGTCGCGGCCAAACCCGCCATCGTGCTGGTGGCCTTCGGCACCAGCACCCCGGCCGCGGCCACCTACGATTTTTTTGAAAAACAGGTGCGGGATGGGTTCCCGGGTTATGAAATCCGTTGGGCCTTCACGTCACAAAAAGTGCGGGCCAAGGTGAAAAAGGAGCAGGGCAGGGATTTAAAGGACCTGCCCCAGGTGCTCGGGGATCTCAAGGCCGCGGGGTTTGCCCAGGTGGCCGTCCAATCCCTCCACGTGGTGCCGGGGGAGGAGTGGGAAGAGATGGTGAAGGAGAGTGAAGCTATCCCCGGCCTCCAGGTGTCCCTGGGCCCTCCGCTCCTGACTTCCCCGGAGGATCGCCAGCGCGTCCTCAAGGCCCTGGAACCGGCCTTTCCCAAGGACTTAAAGCAGACCGCGGTGGTGCTGGTGGGGCATGGCAGTCCCCACCCCAGGGGGGAAGGGGAATACCTGGCCTTCGCCGAACTGGTGCGCCGGCGGTTCCCCCAGCAACAGGCCTACCTGGCGGTAGTGGCCGGCAAGCCCACCCGGGAGGAAGTCCTGCAGAAAGTCAAGGCCTCCTCCGCCCAGGCCGTGCTGTTCATCCCCTTCCTGTTCGTGGCCGGAGAGCACATGGCCAAAGACATCATGGGGGACGAGCCGGAGAGCTGGAAATCGGAACTCCTCAAACACAAGGCTTACAAGATTCAGGCCGTGGATCGGGGTCTGGGTTATCAGGGAGGGGTGGTCCAGGTGTACCTGGACCACCTGGCCGGGGCCTTGAAAAAAGTGAGCAGTGAGCAGTGAGCAGTTAATGTTGAGGAGACTTTAGCTCAACTGTTCGCACGGGCACAGTGACGCCCCTCGTAGGGGCGGCCCGGTGGGCCGCCCGTGGCGGGCGAGCAACCCGGCTCGCCACTACCGCGCCGGCCGGGAAGCCTTTTGCCACCATCTTAAAGTCTTTTCAGGGCATAGATTGACGCCCAGGTCATTCCAAGCACAGCTTGGGAACGAGATGGCATGTCAATTTTTTAACCGAAAACCGAAAACCAAAAACTGTAATTAAATGAAGGCCGAAGAACTCTCCCCCCTGGAAATCCGGGAAGCCTGGGACCGCCGCCGGGCCGGATCTAGACGCTTTGGCCTGACCCTGGCGGGCCTGGCCTTGGCCCTGGGATTGTCCGTATGCCTGGCCACCGCCATAGGCCGCATGGACCTGGGCTGGGGGGAGATCGCCCGGGCCTTTTTGAACAAAATCGGCCTGAGCAGCTTCACCCTGGACCGCACCGGCGAGGTGGTGGTCTTTCACCTGCGCTTCTCCCGGGCGGTGTTGGCGGCCCTGGTGGGGGCCTGCCTGGCCGTCGCGGGGGTGATCTTCCAGGGCCTGCTGCGCAACCCCCTGGCGGACCCCTTCACCATCGGGGTGTCCACCGGCGCCGCCTTCGGCGCGGCCTTGCTGGTAGTTCTGGGGGTGGAAGCGGCTTTATGGGGATTAAGCTCACTGCCCCTGGGAGCCTTGGCCGGGGCCTTGGGGGCGTTGATGGCGGTGCTCATCCTTTCCCGGGAAGAAGGCCGCATCCGCCAGGAATCCCTGGTCCTGGCGGGCATCGTGGTGAGCACTTTCCTTTCCGCCTTTATCAGCCTCATCAAGAGCCTGGACGAAGAGTCATTGTCAGCCATCGTGTTTTGGATCATGGGCAGTTTTTCCGGCCGAGGCTGGGTGCACGTGGGGTTCCTGCTCCCTTACGGCCTGGCGGGGCTGGTCCTGGCGGCCTTCAACTGCCGGGAGTTGGACATCCTGGCACTGGGGGAGGAGCAGTCCCATTACCTGGGGGTGGAGGTGTCCCGCACCCGGCTCCAGCTGCTCCTGGCCGCATCCCTGCTCACCGCCGCGGCGGTGTCGGTGTCCGGGGTCATCGGCTTCGTGGGGCTGGTGGTGCCGCATTTAATCCGCATTCTGGCCGGCCCGTCCCACGGGCGGCTGTTGGTGCTGGCGGCCCTGGCCGGGGCCCTCACTCTCATCTGGGCCGACGTGCTTTCCCGGGTGATTCTGCCCGGCGGCCAGGAGCTGCCCGTGGGGGTGGTGACTGCGCTCCTGGGCGGCCCCTTTTTCTTTTACCTGCTCAAAACCCGCAAGGGCCGGGGGTTATGGTGATCCGGGCAACATCCCTGTCTCTGGGCTACGGCGCCCGCACCGTCCTCAGAAACCTGGACTTCCAGGTGCAGCGGGGAGAATTCGTGGGCATCCTGGGTCCCAACGGCAGCGGCAAGTCCACCCTGGTGAACGCTCTGGCGGGATTGTTGCCGCCCCAAGAGGGGGTCATCCAGCTTAATGGCCATGATCTCCAGGCCGTAGACAGCCGGGTGCGGGCCCAGACCCTGGCGGTGGTGCCCCAGAGCAACGACATCCGCTTTCCCTTCCCGTGCCTGGAAGTGGTCCTCATGGGGCGTTATCCCCGCAGGCGGCGACTGGGGACCTTGACCCCGGAGGATCTGATCGCCGGCCTCCGGGCCATGCGCCAGACCACCACGGAGCACCTCCAGGACCGTCTGGTCACCGAGGTCTCCGGCGGCGAGCGCCAACGGGTGGTCATCGCCCGGGCCTTGGCCCAGGAGCCGGATATTTTGATGCTGGACGAAGCCACCTCCAACCTGGACGTGCGCAAGAAACTGGAAATCTTTGAGCTATGCCAGGAACTCCATCGGGTAAAAAATCTGACGGTGCTCTGCGCCATTCATGATTTAAACCTGGCGGCCATGTACTGCCGGCGCCTCATCATCCTGAAGGACGATGGCCTGGCGGAAGACGGGCCTACGGAACGCGTCTTCACCTCGGAGATCCTGTCCGCGGTCTTCGAGACGCCCATGGAGGTGGCCCGGCATCCCCGGACCCGCCGGCTTTATGCGGTGATGCTCCCCCTGTCGGCCGGCGCGCCGGATGAGCCGGAAATTTTAAAGGCGGTGCGGTTATCGTGAGGCAGCGCGGTTTCCTTATTTTGATGGCTCTGACGTGGATTGGTTTTGCGGGAGTGGCTATCGCCGCGGTGACCATCACCGATGACCGGGGCCAGGAGGTGGTGCTGAATTCGCCGCCTAAGCGCATCATTTCGTTGTATGGGGCCATTACGGAAGTCCTCCAGGCTTTGGGCGCGGGGCCGCAAATCGTGGCCCGCACCCGGGGAGATGAGATCCTCCCCGGTCTTCCCACGGTGGGCACCCATCTCCAGCCCAACCTGGAGATGATCCTGGCCCTGAAGCCGGACCTGGTGGTCCAGGGCGGGGTGAAAAAAGGGCTTATCGGGGTCAACCGCCTGGAGCAGGAGGGCATCCCGGTGGCGGTCTTCGCCCCCCAGGATTTCCCCGGCCTTTTTACCACTATCCGGCGCCTGGGGCAGTTAACGGATAAGGCAGACCGGGCGTCGGCTTTGGTCCAGGACATGGAGGCCCGGCTCCGGGAAGTGGCCCGCCGGGTGGCGGGGCGGCCCTCCTCCAAGGTCTTCTTTGAGGTGCGCTATCACAACCTGCTGGCCGCCGGGCAAGGCTCCCTGGTGCATGACATCATCACCCGGGCCGGGGGGAAAAACATTGTGGCCAGCCCCCAGAAGCTGGTGAGCTTCAGCCTGGAAACCTTGATCCAAGAGGACCCGGAGGTCTACATCATTCAGAAAGGGCCCATGAACCGCAGCCCCCAGGACATCGAGGCCCGGCCCCACTATGACCTGCTCCAGGCGGTTAAGCAGGGCCGGGTGCTGGTGGTGGAGGAAAGTCTCTTTTCCCGCCCCGGCCCCCGGTCGGTGGAAGCGGTGGAAACCCTGGCCCGGTTTCTGCACCCGGACGCGGGATGGGGGAAGCCATGAAGCCGGACGGCGCCTGCCGCGGCCTGATCGTTGCCGGCCCCCACAGCGGGGTGGGTAAAACCACCGTCGCCCTGGGGCTCATCGCCGCGTTCCGCCGGCGGGGCCTCAAGGTTCAGCCCTTCAAGGTGGGGCCGGACTTCATCGATCCGGGCCACCACACCCAGGCCGCGGGAGTGATCTCCCGGAATCTGGATGGCTGGATGCTCACCCCAGAGGCCAACCAGGCCATTTTCCGGCGCCACGCGGCCTCGGCCGACCTGGCCCTGGTGGAAGGGGTGATGGGTCTCTTTGACGGCTATGACGGGGCTTCCGAGGCGGGCTCCACGGCCCAGATGGCCAAATGGCTGGGACTGCCGGCGCTCCTGGTGGTGGACGCCCGGGCTATGGCCCGGAGCGCCGCGGCGCTGGTGCACGGGTTCGCCACTTTTGACCCGGACCTGGCCCTGGCGGGGGTGCTCTTCAACCGGGTGGGCAGCGCCGTGCACCTGCGCTATTTGGAGCAAGCCCTGGAGTTTAAGAAAGACGCCCCCTCCTTGGGCGGCATTCCTAGAGACCATGAGCTGGCCATTCCCGAGCGGCACCTGGGTCTGACCACGGCCCAGGAGCATCCCCTGACGCCGCCATATCTGGACCGCCTGGCCGACTTGATGGAGCAGAACCTAGACCTGGACGGACTTTGGGAGCGGCTGCCCATTTTAAACTTGGCTGCGCCGCCAGTGACGGCCGCGGTGGTCGGGCAGGCGGGGACGCCTGCTCCACATTTACTTAATGCCGGACCTGTTCGCCTGGGAGTGGCCCAGGATGAGGCTTTTTGCTTCTATTACCCGGAAAACCTGGAGTGGCTGGAGCATTTCGGGGCGGCAATCATCCCCTTTTCCCCCTTGCGTGACCCGGATTTGCCTTCCGGACTCCACGGCCTTTACCTGGGAGGGGGCTACCCGGAAATGTTCGCTGGGCAATTAGCCCAAAACCGGGGCCTTCTGAAATCCTTGGGAGATCAGGCCAGGGGGGGGATGCCCATTTATGCCGAGTGCGGCGGGCTGATGTTTTTATCTCAAGAGATACAAGATCTGGACTGGAAGAGCCATGCCATGGCGGGAGTGCTGCCCTTCCGGGTGCGCATGCTGCCCCGGCTGAGGGCCTTGGGATATCGGGAAATCACCCTCACGGCCGACGGCCTCTTAGGTCCCCATGGAACCCGGGCCCGAGGCCATGAATTCCACTATTCGGAAATTATCTCCGAACCCGACAGCCTGGGCCGCCTCTACCGCCTCGCGGACCGGGACGGCGCGGCTTCCCGTCTGGAAGGGTACACCCAAGACAACGTCCTGGCCAGTTACGTTCACCTCCATTTCGGCAGCAACCCGGAAGTGGCCCGGAGCCTGGTGGAGCATTGCCGGCGGTTTAAGAAGTGTTAGGAAAAGTGTTTTGGGGGGAGGGGGTAAGGGCGAGCGCCCTTAGCCCCCTCCCCCCAACAACCACAGGAGGACCCATGACCCAACTGCCCCGGCAGCCCCGGGAGATCGAGGCGGAGAGCTTCCGCCGCATCGAGGCCCAGGTGGGGGCCCACGGCCTGGCCCCGGAAGTCTGGGCCGTGGTGCGGCGCATGATTCACACCACCGCGGATTTCGATTATCTCACCATTGCCCGGGTCCATCCCCGGGCGGTAGCCGCGGGGGTGGAAGCCTTGCGGGCCGGCCGGACCGTGGTGACCGACACCCGCATGCTGTTGGCGGGCATCAGGTCCCGGTTGGAAAAGTTGGGGGTGGAGGGCCTCTGCTTCATCGATGATTCCCAGGTGGCCCAGGAAGCCGCCCGGCGAGGCATAACCCGGGCGGCCGCGGCCATGGATAAGGCCCTGCCTCATCTGGCGGGAGGCATTGCCGCCATCGGCAATGCGCCCACGGCCCTGTTTCGGCTCCTGGAATTAATGAAGGAAGGAGCGCCCCCCCCGGCCCTCATTGTGGGCTTGCCGGTGGGTTTGGTGGGCGCGGCGGAAGCGAAAGAAGCCCTGCTTCACCAGGATATCCCTTACATCACCGCAGCGGGGCCCAAGGGCGGCTCCGCGGTAGCCGCCGCGGTGATCAATGCCCTGGCCATCATGGCCCTGGAGACCTGATTATGGGCGATAAAATCGGCACCCTGTACGGCGTGGGCGTGGGTCCGGGAGACCCGGACCTCATCACCCTCAAGGCACTCAGGATCCTGGAACGGGTACCCCGGATCTTTGCGGCCCGTTCCACCCAGAATAGCTACAGCCTGGCCCTGAACATCGTGCAACGCCACCTGAACGGGGCTGAAATCATCCCCTTGGCCTTTCCCATGACCAAAGACGCCCAGATCCTCCGGGACTCCTGGGAGACCAACGCCCGGCAGGTGCTCGAGGTGTTGCTGGCCGGGGAGGACGCGGCCTTCATCACCCTGGGGGATCCCCTGACCTACTCCACTTACGGGTATCTTCTCAAGACCCTCAAGGCTCTGCACCCCCAGGTGAAGGTGGTGACCATCCCGGGCATTACCTCTTACAACGCCGCCGCGGCCGTGCTCAACACGCCCCTGGCCGAGGGCGAGGAATCCTGCTATCTGGTGTCCGGGGCCATGGGCGGGGCCAAGCTTAAAGAGGTGGCCCAGACCGCGGAAAATATCGTGATGCTCAAAACTTACCGCCACTTCGACGACATCTGCCAGACCCTGGAGGACCTGGACCTCATGGACCGGGCCACCTGCGTGCGCCTCTGCGGTCTGGAGGGGGAGATGGTGGAAAAAGATTTGAGCGCCCTGAAAGGCCAGAAGATGCCGTATCTGTCCATGATCATTATCAAAAAAAACGGCAAAGCTTAGATGCGGTTTTCGGTCTTCGGTCTTCGGTCTTCGGTCAAAGACCACAGGTATGCTGCCTTCATTTTCAGAAGACCTAAAATAAAAAGGAAGGCCATGGATCTTCAAAATTAGAATTTGAATAATAATGCGAATGGCCAAATGGAAGCTCATTTAAAAAACCGAAAACCGAAAACCGAAAACCGAAAACCGGTATTAATGGCCGTAGTCCTGGCCGGGGTGGCCGCATTCCTGGTCTATGAAGTGCTGACGGTTCCAGGGCTCACTCCCCAAAAGCTGTCCCGGGGGTTGGGCCTGCCCCTCCTGCGCCTGCTGTTTTACATGGGAGTCGGCCTGCTCATCGGCCAGGTAATCGAATCCTTGAACTGGTCCGCCCGGCTGGGCGTCTGGGCCGGTCCGGTGCTGCGCTGGGGGCGCCTCAAGACCGAATGCGGCGCCGCCTTCACCGCGGCGTTTTTTTCCGGCATCCTGGCCAACACCATGCTCATGACTTTTTACCAGGAGGGCAAACTCAGCCGCCGGGAGATGACCTGCACTTATCTCCTCAACAACGGTCTGCCGGTATATTTGCTGCACCTGCCCACCACCTTTTTCATCATCTTGCCCTTAACCCGCCAGGCCGGGTTGATTTACCTGGGATTGGGGTTGGCGGCGGCGCTGCTGCGCAGTGCAGCATTGCTGGTTTACACCCACCTGCGATTCCCGGCCGCACCGGGACGAAGCGCCGCCGTTGACCCGGCGCCGGCTCCGGCCCGGAAGCCGGGGGGGCTGGGGGAACTTTGGCCCCGGTTCCGGACGCGGTTTTCCCGGGTGGTGCTGTACACCATTCCCATATACCTCCTCATCTTCCTGTTAACGGAAAAGGGCCTCTTCATGTGGCTGCGGGAAGCCATGGCCCGTTGGGTGACCTGGAGATTCCTGCCGGTGGAGGCGGCCAGCGTGGTGATTTTCAGCGTGGCCGCGGAATTCACCTCCGGCATGGCCGCGGCCGGGGCCCTCATGGACGCCGGGGCTTTGACGGTGCCCCAAACGGTGGTGGCCCTGATGCTGGGCAGCATGGTGGCCACCCCCGTCCGGGCTTTACGGCACCAGTTGCCCTCTCACGCCGGGATTTTCTCCCCGGCCCTGGGGATGGAGTTATTGATAATGAGCCAGACGCTGCGGATTGCCAGCCTCATTGCCGTGGTTATTCCCTATTGGGCTTGGGGCAGGGATTGGTTTTTTTGAAAATGTTGGTGGCACATCGCGGCCTAAAGGCCGCAACCAAACTAAAAAATGACCTAATTACTTTAATCAAATCAAGGTGTTACAGGCAAAATCTTCGCGAAAAAACCAGAAACTCGGATTCAGTAGCACAGGCTTTCC
>Ga0194125_10010606_pt1 | contig 12547 bp, 10 predicted proteins | sample TA2KigC250mmetaG_FD_148626 | JGI IMG/M metagenome (GOLD analysis project Ga0194125, IMG submission 148626) | Freshwater microbial communities from Lake Tanganyika, Tanzania - TA2015034 Kigoma Deep Cast 250m | ecosystem: Environmental > Aquatic > Freshwater > Lake | place: Tanzania: Lake... | reverse complement strand
TTCCTTGATGCGCGCGGCCGGGCCGACCAGCGACTTCATGTCGACCCATTCGTCGGGCACAGACGCGATCGCCTCGTCCTTGCGGCCGGCGAGGTAGAGTTCCTGGATACGCTTGGCGGCGTCGGCGAAGCCGTTGCGGATCATCAGGTCGTTGTGGAAGTTCTTGTCCTTGTGGCCCATGCCGCCGACATAGAGCGCGACCTCGGGCTTGAGCTTCGCCAGCCCCGCCTTGACGTCGTCCTGCACGTTGACGTGCACCGAGGTCTGGATGACGAAGTCCTTCATGCTCTTGCCGTTGCCGGCGCGGCGGAAGCCTTCCTCTAGCCAGGGCTGGTAGTCCTTGAGGAAGCCGGGCACGACGCCGGTGGGCAGCCAGCCATCGGCGATCTCGCCGGTGAGCTTGACCGTCGCCTCGTTGACGGTGGCGAGGTAGATCGGGATGTCGGGGTTCATGTGCAGGATGGACTTCAGCGGCTTGCCGATGCCCATCGCGCCTTCGCCCTTGTAGGGCAGGGGATACTCGCGCCCGTCATGCGACACCGGCCCTTCGCGCTTGAAGATCTTGCGCATGATCGCGACGTAGTCCTTGAGCTGGTAGTAGGGCTTGCCCCAGGGGCGGCCGTACCAGCCCTCGACGATCTGCGGCCCCGATACGCCCAGACCGGCGATGAAGCGTCCGCCGCCGGCCAGCGCGTCGACGGTGGCCGCCGACATCGCGGCGTTGGCCGGCGTGCGCGCGGCGAGCTGCATGATGCCGGTGCCGAGCTTGATCTTCTTCGTCAGCCCCGCGAGGTAGGCCAGCGGTGTCACCGCATCGGAGCCGTAGGCCTCGGCCGTCCATACCGAGTCGTAGCCGAGTTCCTCGGCGCGCTGCACCAGCTTGACGGGGATATCGAGATGAGCGCCCGAATAGCCGAGCGACAGGCCGAGTTTCATTGTCGTGTTTCCTCCAAAACCGTCATCCCGAGCGCAGCGAGGGATCTCCTCGAAGGGAGTCTCCATGGACGGAGATCCCTCGCTGCGCTCGGGATGACGAGGTCAAATCACTCCGTGCTGGCGTCGGCCAGCTCCGGGATCCAGCTCTTCTTCTCTCCGGCGTAGAGCGCGCCGGGATTGCCGTGCACCGTGGTGCGCCACATCACGCGGTTCTGCGTCTCGACGTCGAACCAGGTCGCGGCGTGCACCAGGCACCGATTGTCCCAGACGATCAGATCGCCCTGGTCCCATTCATGGACGTAGATGAACTCCGGCCGCGTGTAGTGCGCCATCAACGCGTCCAGCAGCGCCGCGCCGTCGCCGTGCGGGCCGGGCTGCATGCCCACGAAGGGGCCCTCGATCCAGTCCATCTGGCCGGACTCGCACAGATAGAGCGCCGGCTTGCCGGTGACGGGATGGATGCGCACCACCGGCTGACGCTGCGAGCGCTCGTGGGCGGCGAACTCCCGCGGCTTGGTGCCGGCCAGCACCGCGTCGCGCGAGCGGCCCGAGCCGGGCTGCGCGTGCAGGCCTTCGAGCTGGCCGACCTTGCGCTTCATGTCGGGCGACAGCGCCTCGTAGGCCAAGGTGCCGTTGGCGAAGATCGTCTGCCCCTGATCGCGGCTCACCGGCGCCACGGCGAAGAACAGCGAGATATCAGGCGGCGGCCGGCGATAGCTCTGGTCGGTGTGCCAGCCCTTGCGTTGCGGGTACTGCACCGGGAACCCGCCGTCCGCCGTCATCGGCGGCTCGGGCCGCTTGGGCGGCATGCGGCTCACCGGGGCCACGTTGGAGACGATGAAGATCTCCGGCACCGTATCGTGCACCTGATGCCGCGGCGTGAGGGTGCGGCGATAATCCTCGACCTCGGGCCCGAACAGCCGGCTCAGCCGCACGAGCAACGAGGCGTCCTGCGCGATGCTGTGCAGGCCCTTCAGCAGCAGCACGCCGCCGCTTTCTGCCAGCGCCCGGGGCAGGGCGGCAGGCTCGGCCTCGGCGGCCTTCACGACGGCCGCCGCGTCGCCGGTGGTTCGCGCCCAACCGCCGAAGCGCGCGCCTTGCAGGGGAGTCTGGAGGGTGAAGAAGCCGCTCATGGCGCTATCCTGCCCCTATTTCGCCGGGCGCTCCAGCGCCACGGCCATCAGCGTCTCGTCGTAGTGGCGGCCGTTAAACTTCAGCGCGTGGACCTCGTGGCCGTACTCGACGAAGCCGCAGGCGCGGTAGAGACGCTGCGCCGTCTCGTTGTCGCTGACGACGCTCAGCTGCACCAGCTCGACGCGCCCGCGCGCGTGGGCCAGCACCGCCTCGACCAGCATCTTGCCAACGCCCTGGCCACGCGCGGCGGCGCGCACGTACATGCCCCACAGTGAGCCCTTGTGCCCGGTCTTGGGGCCGACCTGGGTGCGATAGCCGGCCATGCCCAGCAGGTCGGCGGAGCGAAAGGCACCGAACACGTCGGACCGGCCCAGCAGATCGGCGAACTGCTCCGTGGTGTAGCTGCGCTCCAGCTCGTAGGTGCTGCCGAAGGCCTCCGGCGCAGCCTGCAGCGCCTCCAGGCGGATCCCCTGGTACAGCCGCGCGTCGGCTGGTGTCAGCAGGCGGATATGCGCCTTGGATTGATGCGTCATATGCCCGTAATTCTCCGCACCCACAATAAAATAACGCAAGCCTGACTCTCAGGTCTGGCGCTGATCCCTGTCTCGCTACTCTGTACGATGCTAAGGCCTGCGAAGCGGCGGAATATCGTGAGCCACTGCCCAATGGATCTGCAGTGTCCCGTCGGGCTTGATCCAGCAAACAACCCTGTTCACGTACTTATCACTCGTGCTTGGAGTCTTGAAGTCGGCGCGCCAGACCAGCCCCCATTGATCGCTTTGCGTTAGCAATTGTTCGCCCCATTCCCATTCGCCAGCGGGGTTGTACTGCGATCTCGCCTTGCACTCGGCTGTGAACTCCGGGTGCCCCTCAATCGCTCGCTCTTGAGTAGGCTCAAGCGGTGGAGACTCTACAGGGCCTTGTGTTTGTACGGTCATAGCACTGCCCAGAAATATTGGTTACACGGCCACAAAGGCATACTCTAGCGTGCATCCTCGCGGCCACCGATTCTTGTTCCGTGCAAGTAACGCATTCAGTTGCACAAGATGGACTCCGGGAAACGACCCGATACTATTGCCACGCTGGTGGTCGGCCATTCGGAACTACCCAAGCCCGCATACCAAGAACCCGTGGTACGACAACATAGGTTCCATCGGGAAAGGAAAATCGGCCTTCGACATTCGTTGCCCCGGCGGCTTGCGCAGCACGGACGATTGCCGCGCCTCTAACACATGCCTCTTCCGCCTGCATACACCTCGCAGAGCCATCGGGAGGAGGTGCTGACATCATGCAGAGATGTGTGGCTACGATGCATGCTGGCTCTAGATTGTCGTTTGACGGAGCTGGGGCGGGTGTGTACGGGCCAGCCTGTGCGAGATGCACTCGAGGATCACGGACAGTCGTGTCCGAAGCTTTGGGAGCGCCAGGGCGCTGTTGCATACCGATGCCGGTAGTGCCGACAACCTCGCCGTTTTGGTCGAACTCCTGCCAGGAGCCTTGGCCATATGGGATGTGTACGTAGTACCGCCCGCTCTGCGGATCGTGGTAGACGGCTTGGCCGTTGGGATTGATGCGGCTTGGATATTTGCCGGCCGGCACTTGTGTCAGCTCCAGGGCCGCGGCGTCAGCATCGCTGTTCTTCAGGATGCCTTTTGGCAGGGCCTCCCTGGTCGCTTGGTCCAGCTCCGAGATGATCGCCGGTTCCATCGATCGCCACGGCGCTTCCGTGTTCGGCGAATAGGTCGTGGTATCTTGAATCTCGTGGATTCGGGACTGCGGGCGCGAGTCAGCGTCTGGTGAAGTTGGCACATGCTTCAAGGGCACGAAGTGTCGCTCGAACATTCCGGTGATGTCGGCGTCGTCTGGGCTCTTGCCGTTGACCTTGCACCATGTATCGATCTCCTCGACCAAGTCGGCGCGGTAGTTGGCGGCGCTGTCGTCGGGCATATCCGACGGCAGAATCTTGGTGGCGAGCTGCAGGCCGCGTTTGATGGCGTGGAGCTGATCTTCCGTCGTGGGATCGGTACCGCGGAGGCCGGCCTGCCAGTCACGGAAACGCTGCCATTGCGGCAGCGGCAGCCGCGCGATGGTGGGGACGAGGTCGCGGCGCAAGAAGTTGTCCGGCGCCCGAGTCATCTCCGCCGCCAGAGCGTCGACCAGTGACGGATTCGCTGCGAGATCGTCGCCACGCGCGTTGTGGTCAAGGCGCGTCTCGATAGCCTGGCGGTGTTCGGCGTCGAGCGTCACCCACACGCGCACCGGAATCTGTGACGGATCGGTAAGGCTGTCCTTCAGCACGCGTGCCAGCACCACCTCGGCCAGCGCGCGGGCGCGGGCAACGTCGGCGGCGGTGGCACTATGTAGCCGGCGGATGGCCGCGGCGCGCACCGCGGGTTCGGCGATCGCCTCGGCTTGTCGCAACCGCCATTGCGGCACCGATGGTTCGCCATCCGGCGGCGCGGCGTTCAGGATCTCCGCGCTCGCCTCCTCGGCCCGCTGGCGGGTCAGTGCTTCGACTAGCAACGCGTCCAGCGCGGCGCGATCGGTCGCGTCGATATGCTGGTCGTAGCGCGTGCGCAGGATCTGGGCGCGGTCGGGATCGTGTTCGACCGCCGCCTCGATCGCCGATACCAGGGTGCGTCTGGTCTGTTGGCGTAGCGCCGTCCCTGTCGACGCCGCGTCCCAGCCCTTGCGCGCGGCCTTCTCGCGCACCTCGAAGCGTGTCGTGCCGAGCGCGCGGCGGAAGAGCGCGTCGTCGCGCCAGTGCAGCCGGGCTTCGACCTGCATCTGCTCGATGCGACGCTCGCCCGCGTTATCGTACCAGCGCTGGCGTTCGGCGGCGATATGCCGCTCGACCAGTGTGGTGAAGTCCGCCAGCCGGCGCTCGTTGAGGCCTTGCAGCATGTCTCGCTGGTCGTCGTCGGTGGTTCCCGCCAGCTCGCGGTCCAGCGCTCCGCGATAGGCCTCGAGCACGGCGGGCGCGTGGGTCAGCGCCGTCTGCCCTTGCGTGTTGAGATAGCCGTTTTGGGGATCGAACAGCAGCGTCTGCTCGGCCTCGCCCAGCCGCGTGTCGGCAGCCTTCACCACGGCTTCGTTGTCGTTGGCGAGCTGCTCGGCGATCGCGCCGGCGACGCCTTCGGCAGCCTGCAGGCCGAACTTCAGCGGCGGCGTTGGCTCGAACCGGCCGGCGCTGGCGTCGACGTCGATGTCGCCGCCGCCCAGAACGGCGGATGTGCGCACGTCGAGCGGCTTGTATGGTCCAATGCTGATGATGCCGGCCATGGGGGGCTCCGTCTCACCGGGCAGGACGCGGCGCCGTGTGTCGGTCGCTTGTGGCGTGTCGTGCCCTCGCCGGTGATTGTACCGCAGGTCGCGCGAAAGGCCGGTTTTTCGCTTCTAGGACGGTCTTATGCGGCGGTCCGTTCTTACGGAGAGAAGGGGTGGACGCAAACCTGGCGGTGCAGTGTTGCCACGATCGCGGCTATGATCCCGCCCGACCATCGGGGGACCTCATGAAGTTCGCGCTGCATTTCGGCAACAACACCTATCCCGATCCTGACGGCGCGCGGAAAGTTGCGCGCGCGGCGGAGGCGGCGGGCTTCGACACACTGTTCGCCGTCGACCACGTGGTGTTCCCCGACAACTACACCTCGACCTATCCCTATGCGCCCAGCGGCCGGCTGCCGGGCGGGCCGCAGAGTCCGATCCCCGATCCGCTGATCTGGATGACCTGGGTCGCGGCGGCGACCACCAGGCTGCGCTTCATGACCGGTGTGCTGATCCTGCCGCAGCGCAATCCGTTGGTGCTGGCCAAGCAGGTGGCGACCCTGGATCACCTGAGCGGCGGGCGCATCGAGCTGGGCATCGGCGTCGGCTGGCTGAAGGAGGAGTTCGAGGCGGTGGGCGTGCCGTTCGAGCGCCGCGGCAAGCGTGCCGACGAGTACATCGCGGCCATGCGCGTGCTGTGGGCGAAGGACGCCGCCAGCTTCAAGGGCGAGTTCGTGAGCTTCGACACGGTGAGCTGCAATCCCAAGCCGGTGCGCGGCGCGGTGCCGATCCTGGTCGGCGGCCACTCCGAGGCGGCGGCCAAGCGCGCGGGGCGGCTGGCCGACGGCTTCTTCCCCTCGATCGGCTCGTCGATCGATCCCATGGGGCTGTGGGACATCGTGCGGCGCACGGCCGAGGCCAAGGGCCGCGACCCGCAATCGGTCGAGCTGCTGATGGGCTGCCCCGACGCGCTGCCGGATTCCGGCAAGGACCCGCATGCGGCGGTCGAGGAGCGCATCAGGAAGGGCGTCAAGCGCATCGTCGTGCCGGCCACCGCCTTCCGCCGCGATCTCGAGGACGGCCTCGCAAAGTTCGGCGAGACCGTCATTCGTCCGTTCTCGTGAGTAGTAGAGGCAGGACCATGCAGTTTCCGCCACCCGACGGGCAGCCCTGGCCGAGCGTTTCGCCGAAGGACGCCGGCTTCGATCCGGATGCGTTGGCCGACGCCGTGTCGTTCGCGAAGGGCCACGAGATCAAATGGCCGCTCAGCCTGCGCGATCATCTGCTGTCAGGCCATTTCGAGCAGCCGGCCGACGCCGAGATCATCGGCCCGATCCGCGACCGCGGCCCGGGCAATGGCCTGATCCTGCGTGGCGGGCGCGTCGTGGCGCGCTGGGGCGATACACAGCAGGCGGACTACACCTTCAGCGTCGCCAAGAGCTACATGTCGATCTGCGCCGGCCTGGCCTTCGACGACGGGCTGATCGGCGATGTCGACGAGCCGGTGGGCAAGACGGTGAAGGACGGCGGCTTCGACAGCGCCCAGAACGCGCCGATCACCTGGCGGCAGCTGCTGACCAACACATCGGAGTGGGAAGGCACGCTGTTCGGCAAGAGCGAGACGATCGATCGTGGCCGCACGCTCGCCACCGAGGGCACGCGCAAGAAGGGCAACCGGGTACTGCAGGCGCCGGGCACCTACTGGGAATACAACGACGTGCGCGTGAACCGGCTCGGCCTGTCGGTGCTGCGCCGGCTGAAGCGCGCCCTGCCCGAAGTCTTCGCCGAGCGCGTCATGAGGCCGACGGGGGCATCCGATGAATGGAACTGGCGCGGCTACGCCACGTCGACGGTCGAGGTCGAGGGCCGGCCGATCGAGAGCGTCGCAGGCGGCACCCATTGGGGCGGCGGCGTGTGCATCCACGCCGAAGACCAGGCGCGCGTCGGGCTGCTGATGGCCAACGACGGCGTGTGGAACGGCAAGCGCCTGCTGTCGCAGGAATGGATCGGGCTGTCGTTGCAGCCCTGTCCGCTCAACGTCAGCTACGGCTTCTTCTGGTGGCTCAACAGCCAGGGCATCCGCATGCCCGCCGCACCACACAGCAACTTCTTCGCCGTCGGCGCCGGCGGCAACATGACCTGGATCGATCGCGAGCACGACATCGTCGCCGTCATGCGCTGGCTCGACCCGGCGCACCAGAACACGTTCATCGGCAAGGTGCTGGGGGCGTTGCGGTAGCTGGGGGTGCGCCCCCAGCGTCAGTAGAGAACTCGGCTGCTCCGCTTTGCGTGCGGTGTCATCGCCAGGGAGTCGAGGATCGCTTTGCGTACCCTCCGCCGCCCGCGCCATAATGCGGCACCCGACGCCGGAGATGCCGCCGATGCCGCCCGAATTCGCCGATAAGCTCAAGCAGTCCATTCGCGACTGGAGCGGCGTGGAATGCCCGAATGAGGCCGCCGAAGTCGGCCTGTCCGACTTTCCCGGCCTGCTCAAGGAACTCGCCGCGCTCCGCGGGACGCTGGTCTTCGAGGACGAGCCGTCCTCCTTCGACGCCGCGCTACAGGCCGAGAAGGAGCCGGCGCGATGAGCGCGCTGACCAACCTCTCCATGATCGAGGCCGCCGACGCCGTGAAGCGCGGCGAGGTCACGTCGGTCGCGCTGGTCGAAGCCTGCCTTGCCCGCATCGCCGCGCATGGCGGCCAGGTGAACGCCGTCATCCGCCTGGACAAGGCTGAAGCGCTGGAGGCCGCCGCCGCTGTCGACAAGGCACGGGCTTCGGGCGCGGTCCTGGGTCCGCTCGCCGGCGTGCCGATGATGCACAAGGACATGTATTACCGTGCCGGCAAGGTGAGCAGCTGTGGCTCCAGGATCCGCAAGGATTTCCGACCGAAGCTCACCGCGACGGTGCTGCGGCGCCTCGACGACGCGGGCGCCGTTGACATGGGCACGCTCAACATGGCCGAGTTCGCGCAAAACCCGACCGGCCACAACGTCCATTTCGGCGACTGCCACAACCCCTGGAACCTGCCCTACTGCACGGGCGGTTCGTCCTCGGGCTCCGGTGCGGGAGTCGCCGCGCGGTTCTTCTACGCCGCGCTGGGATCGGATACCGGCGGGTCGATCCGCCTGCCGGCGACGATCTGCGGCGTGACCGGCATCAAGGGCACGCAAACCCGCGTGTCGCGCGCCGGTGCGATGCCGCTGTCCTTCACCATGGACAATGTCGGCCCGCTGACGCGCACGGCGCGCGACGCCGCGCGCTTCCTGCGCGTCACCGCCGGCGCCGATCCGCGCGACCCGACATCGTCCAACGAGCCGGTGCCCAACTACGAGGCGGCACTGACGGGCGACATCCGCGGCCTGCGCATCGCCGTGCCGCAGCAGTATTTCTTCGATGGCGCCGACGACATCGTGGTGCGGGCCTTCGACCGCGCGCTGGATGTGCTGAAGGCGCGAGGCGCGACGGTCGAGCGGGTCTCGGCGCCGTCGCTACGCGCCGTCGCCGCCTACGTGGCGCTGTGCAGCCGGGTCGAGGCCGCGGCGATCCACGCCAATTGGATGCGCGAGCACGCCGCCGACTATTCCATCCTGCTGTCCGCGCGGTTGTTCGGCGGCTACGCCGTTCCCGGCCATCTGTATGTCGAGGCGCAGTCGCGGCGCGGGCCGCTGCTGCGCCAATTCTGCGCCGAAGCGCTCGATCGCTTCGACCTGGTGGCGACGCCCACGCTCCGCACCCGCGTGCCGACCCTGGCCGAGACCGATGTCGATGCGGACGCCACGAATTGGCAGCGCTGCATGGCGGTATCCGCCAACACGCGGCCGTTCAACTATCTCGGCCTGCCGACGGCCAGCGTGCCCTGCGGCTTCGATGACCGCGGCCTGCCGATCGGCCTGCAACTCGCCGGTCGCCCCTTCGCCGAAGCGCGCGTCCTGTCCGCGGCCGACGCCTATCAACGCGACACGGACTGGCACGCGCGGGTGCCGGCGCTGTAGCCGCTCAGTAGAAAATCCCCGGCTGCTCGACATCGAGCAGGATCTGGCCCACTTGCTCGAAATGCTGGGCGCGGGACTGGATCTGTTGTGACACCGTGTGCAGGTCGCGCCAGCGGCGTTCGAAGGCGCTGCCGAGGAAGATGGCGCTGGTGCCGGCGGCCTTGTAGCACCAGTCGGCCGCCGACTCCGAGGTCGTGATGGCGTGCGCGCAGGCCAGCCGAACGCGGGCGCGCCCGGGCGTGTCGATCGGCTCGATGTCGTCGGCTTGGGCGTAGATGTCCTTCAAGGTCTCGACCAGATAGGCGCGCGCCGCGTCGAGCTCGGCGCGGGTGCGCGCCACCTTGTCCTGGATCGTCGCGCTGTCGGCGAGGCGGCCGACATTGCGGGGGGCTTTCTCCTTGGCGAGGCTGACGAACGCCTCGTGCATGGCGCGCGCCAGGCCCATGGCGACGCCGGCGACGCCGACTGCATAGAGGCCTTGCTGCGTGAAGGCGTAGAGCGGCCCGCGCACCAGGCGCAGTGACGGATCCTCACGCGTCGAGCTGAAGGCCTCGGGCACGAAGACGTCGTCGACGGTGTAGGAGTCGCTGGCCGTGCCGCGCAGGCCGATCACGTCCCAGGTGTGGATGAGGGTCGCCTGCGCCGCGGGGAAGAGCAGGGTGCGGATGGTGGGCCGGCCCCAGCGATTGAGGCGCAGCGAGCCGTCGGGCTCGGCGACCTGGCAATGCGCGCCCATCCAGTTGGCCTGGCGGCAGCCCGACGCGAAGTCCCAGCGGCCCTTGACGATGTAGCCGCCCTCGACCGCCGTCGCGCGCTGGGCGGTGGGTGGACCCCAGGCGATGATGGTGCGGGGATCGCTGTAGATCGTGCGCGCGGTCTGCGGCGGCAGGAACGGCGCGATCAGGGCCGAGCTGTTGGCGACGAAGAGGTTCCAGGCCACCGAGCCGTCGTGCTTGGCTATCTCCTCGATCGTGCGCAGGTAGACCCAGGGCTCGACCTCGTCACCACCGTAGGCCCTGGGCAGCAGCATGCGCGGCAGGCGCGCGTCGTGGATCGCCGACAGCAGCGGCTCGGGGATGCGTTGCGTGCGCTCGATCTCATCGGCGGAAGCGGCGAGCCGCCCCGACAGATCACGTGCCCGCGCGAGCGGGTCGATAGGCGGTCGGGGTAGGTCGTCCATGACGTGTCTCCGGAGAACCGTCATGCCGAGCGTAGCGAGGAATCTCCCGGAAGCGGAGTCTTTGTCGGTGGGAGATTCCTCGCTGCGCTTCAGGGGCCGCGGAGGGCTCCGAGAATGACGGGGGCTTCTTGGAGCCGAGCCAAGGTCGGCGCGATCCAGGTGCCGATCGTGGAGCGCGATGACAGCCGCTGGATGACCGACAGTACACCGATGATCCTTCAGCTTGAGAAGGAACACCCCGGCTCGGCCGTCATATCCGCCGACCCCGTCGCGCGTCCATGAGGATGTAGCGCGGGCGCTTCTTGTCAGTCGCTTCGAAGACGCAAGAGATCCGGAGTGACCAAATACGAGTCAGGGCGTCTGAACGACCAAAAGACGTCGATGACAGCCGACGTCCTCGGCAATCCCGGCCCGGGTGATCCAGTAGCGCCATCAGCATCGGTCGTGGCTCAGCCCCGCCCTTGCGCCAGCATTTTTCTGGCGATCCGTTCGGCCACCATCACGCAGCCCAAGTATGTGTTGCCGGAGGGAATGGTCGGCATCACGGAGGCGTCCGCGACACGCAGCCCTTCAACACCTAGAACGCGACAATCGGCGTCCAGCACGGTTCCCATGGGACAGGTGCCGACCATGTGGCCATAGCTGATGGTGTAACGCTCGCGCGCGATCGCGGGCGCGTCCCGTGTGTTGAGGTCCAGGGGCTCTATGGGCGTGCACCCGATCGATTTGGCTGCGGCTGAGGTCTCCCAGGCCGCGATGCGCTTGAACGCATGATGCAGTCTCTCATTCGCGTCGTGCGGCAACGGAGGCGCCGTCACGATCGGACCATCGCCGGGTTTCTCACCGAGTCGGACACTTCCCAGGCCGGACGAGCGAAGCAGGAAAACCGCGATCACGAACTTGCTCGATCCGCTCCGCGACGACGGCGCGATCGGGAAGGCGTGATAGTCGATCTCCACGCCATTCGATGCGCCGATCAGCAAGGACTGCGCGGGCCCGGCCGTTCCCCCTCGCGGTCCGGTATGCCTGTACCGTAGTCCAGGACCAATGTGGTCGCTCATGGTCTTGCCGACCGGCAAATCCACGATTGCGGAAATGCCATGGTCCGCCAGATGATCGCCCGGGCCGATCCCGGACCGCATCAGCAGGTTCGGCGTCCAAAGCGCACCAGCCGCGATGACCACTTCGTCGGCCTCGACAGCTTCGCCCGTCGAAAGGACCACGCCTCTGGCACGGCGCTTGTCCACGATGAGCGTCTTCACCTCTGTTTGCGTTCGGATCGTCAGATTCTTGCGGGCGCGGACCTGCGATGTCAGATAGGCGCGACTGGTCGTCACCCGGTTGGCACCGCCGTCTATGGTCACAGGAAAAATTCCAAGGCCCGGTAACTGGCGCGGGTCGTTGATGTCATCGACCGTTCGGGTACCCAGCTCCACCATGCCATCATAGAAGGCCAATTGGGCCCGCCCCATTTCTTCCCTGCGCCAGCGCCTAACGGGAAGTGGGCCGCGATCGCCGTGAATGGACGATGGCCCGAAATCCTGATCGGTTTCGGCGGCGATGAATGTGTCTACGACGTCGTCCCATCCCCAGCCTGAAAGACCGGCCGCGGCCCAGCCGTCATAGTCTTCCGGCAATCCACGAAGGGTCGCGAGGCCGTTCACCGCGGAGGTTCCACCCAGCATGCGGCCCTGTATCATCGGGATTACGCCGGACCCATTCAACATCGGAGTCGCCGCGACGGGCTGCATGCCAAGCCACGCCTCGGGAGCCCGTGCGGGATCCAGAATGCCGTCGCCATAGGCGTCATCATCGGCGCCGATCTCGAGCACTGTGACGTTCAGGCCCGGATCTTCGCTCAGTCGCGCGGCGAGAACCGATCCTGCCGTGCCGCCACCGACGACAACAATGTGCTTCGAAGCCGATTTCATCCCGGGATCTCCATGCGACGGCAGCCGGAACACTCGATTAGGTTGCTTGACCTAGTGTTAGGTTGTATAACCTAGATCGTCAAGTCGAGACTTTGACAATAGTCA
>Ga0194125_10010594_pt1 | contig 12560 bp, 11 predicted proteins | sample TA2KigC250mmetaG_FD_148626 | JGI IMG/M metagenome (GOLD analysis project Ga0194125, IMG submission 148626) | Freshwater microbial communities from Lake Tanganyika, Tanzania - TA2015034 Kigoma Deep Cast 250m | ecosystem: Environmental > Aquatic > Freshwater > Lake | place: Tanzania: Lake... | reverse complement strand
GCGAGCGCGCGTGTCGTGGTGAGGTGCACGGGCTCATTCAGCCGACGCATGTCGACCACCGCTTGAATGGCGGGCACGATCTTTTCGCGCGGCAGCAGCCGCACTGTGCGGGCCTCGCCGTTCAAGATGAATGTGCGCGACGACACATTGTCGCCAGGCGCGTGAAGTTCGGCGCCGCGTTGGTCCGTTCATCGAACGGAACCACCGCTTACAGTGGACTTGTCCGGCGCGCGCCCGCGATGCCGGAAAAGCGAATTCCTATCAAACACCATGGGCGGGACCGATCCTGCGCATGCCGAGGCACGCTCGAACTGCCTGCGGCACCTGGCGCGAACGCTCCATCTGCGCAACCGCAGCGGCGACCTTGACCGTGCCATTGACCTGTACCTCCTCTCGATCGACGAGTGGCTTGCGGCGCCTGACGTCAGCGTCTACCGAATGGCGCGGCCAGTGACCTTCCTGCTTGATGCCGTCACCACCCGCGACGGGGCGCCGGCGGCCGTCGCACTCGCCCGGGAACTCCCGCAGCGCTTGGACCGCAGTCTGAGGTTGCGCGCGCCGCCAGGGCCCGAATCAGCGAGCTCACCCCGTCGCCGCGGTGATGCGAGTCGGGTGCGCCCGCAGCGCACATGCCCACTCGCAGGCAGCGTGCGTCCTCACGTGCCCGGACGCCCGAGCGCGGCTTCTACCTGCACGACGTGCGCCGGGTCATCCATCATTGCAGGAAGGCCAGATCCGATCCGCGCAGCCCGCAGTTTCTCGACGACCGCCTGCTGCGCCGCAAGCCGTTCAGTGCGCCGCGGCAGGTCAGCAGGCGCCTGCTCGAGGTAGCGCAGCAGTCGGAGCGCGATGTCCCACCGGATCTGGGAGGTCATCATCGGCCGCGCCCGGGTGGCGTCATCCTGCGCAACCTCGAGGCCCGCGATCGACTCTGCCCAGCGCCCCTGCATCACGATCGACCTCGCAAGGTCCATCCTTGGGTTGAGGACAGCGAGGTCCCCGGCATCGAGCCCCCCTTGCCCGTCGGGTCCGCGCATCCTCCTCTCAATGGCATCGGACAGGATTCGCTCCGCATCCACGTGCGATCCGGCCATCGCTTGGATGGACGCCAGCGCGATGCGGGCATCGATGACCTGCTCGTCGAATCGCCCCGACAGAACCTCCAGCTGACCCGAGGCCGCCTCCGCGATCTGCAGCGCCTGCGCGAGGTCCGAGCCCGCTGCGCCTGATCCGATCTCGCCCGCATGCTTCGCGATGGTGACCGCAAGGTCCATGACGGCCGCATGATGCGAACGCGGCTGGAATGGCATGCCCATGCCGATGGCACGCGACCGCCGCTGGATTGCCAAGGCCTCGTCGCGCAGCGCACGGTCGCCGCCCGAGAGGTGCTCAAGCCACCGCGCGAGGTTGCCCCGGCTCTCGAACGCCAGCGGATGCGTCTCGCCATTGACCGACTCGTCGATGCGCGTCGCCTCGCGCAGGGACGCGAAGCCTGCGGACGTCCGCTTGGCATCGCCCTGCACGCTGAGCTGCGTGAGTCCCAGGTTGGTGAGCACGGCCGCACGCAGCCTGGGGTATTGACCAGGCAGCTTGTCGAGCCTGCCGATCGCATCAGCCAGCACAGCCTCGCTCCGCACGAGGTCACCGTGCCCGCGGAGAAGATCTCCGAGCGTGGCGAGGTCGCCGATCGCGGTCGGCGACAGCGGATCGCTCGCCGACCCCACGCGTACGACCTCCTCCATGAGCTCGATCGCGCGATCACGCTGGCTCGCATCGGCATAAGCGATGGCCAGTGCCCGCATCGACGAGACCGTGTCGGGATGAGACTCGCCCAGCGCTGCACGCCGATCCGCCAGGAGCGCGAGGTGTTCGCTCACGATCGCCACGCGGTCCTCGCCGATCGCCATGCGCGCGCGGATTCCGCACTCGCGCGCCTCGAGCGCGCGCGGATCCGCTGGACCCCGCTCGCGTGCAAGGACATCTGCCGCATCCTTGAAGAGCGCGAGCGCCGACCGGCCGTCGCCGAGGTCGAGGAACGTCCTTCCAAGCGACATCATCAGTCCTGCCTGCACCGTTGGGCTTGCCGCACGGTCGCGGTGCACATCCGTGACCGACCTGCCGAGTATCACGTTTCGGATCAGGCTGTACGCCACATCGGACGGGTTCACCGCCTCGAGGACCGCCGCGAGCGACTGCGTCGACTCCTCCACCTCGCGCTCACCCGCGCCGCGCAGCGCCATGTTGGTGCGGTGCTGCCGGAGGATCTCCGAGAACATCGAAAGTCCAGCCTGCTCCTGCGCGACGGTGGCGAGCTGCGCGTGCTGGAAGTCGAGCACCTCGCGGAGGTCACGCTCCCGCTGCTCCGCGAGCGCTCGGGCGCGCGACTCGGAGATCCAGGCGGCCGTGCTGACTCCGGCTGCAGCCGCGAGCGCAGCCACGAGGCCTACCCCCACCGCAACCGCCGTGCGGTGGCGCCGAACGAACTTTCGGATCCTGTAGGCGGCCGACTCAGGCGCTGCGACAAGCGGGCGACCGTCAAGGTAGTTGCGGATATCGCGCGCGAGCTCGCCCGGCGACCCGTAGCGCTCGGACCGGTCCTTGCGCATTGCCTTGAGCGGAATCCACTGAAGCTCGCACTTGAGCACTGCCGCAAGCGTGCCGATCTTCTCGCGCCTGGCGGAGGCGATCCGGCTCGCGAGGTCGGTGTCGCGACTGGCGACCGTCGACAGACGCGTCGCGGGCGCCGGCGGATCCACCTCCCTGATGATGCGCTGCAATTCCCGATGCGCGCGGCTGCGCAGGTCCTTCGACTCGAACGGCAGCGATCCGCACAGCAGCTCGTACAGCACCGTCCCGAGGCTGTACACGTCGCTCCGGGTGTCGATGTCCGTGGCGTCCGGCTCCGCCTGCTCCGGGCTCATGTACTCCGGCGTGCCGATCATCTGGCCTGTCTCTGTGAAGACCGTGTGCTCCGACATGCGCTGGTTGAGCGCCTTTGCGACGCCGAAGTCGATCACCTTGACCACCGGCCTGTCGTCATCGCCCTGGTACGCGAGGATGTTCGACGGCTTGAGGTCGCGGTGAAGTATTCCCTTCGTGTGGGCGTGCTGCACCGCATCGCACACCTGCAGGAATGCCTCGAGCCGCTCGCGTACCGTCATGCGCCGGGAGTCGCAGTACCCGGTGAGCGAGGTGCCCTTGACGTACTCCATCGCGAAGTACGGCCGGCCGGTCGCGGTCATCCCGCCATCGATCACCTTCGCGACATTCGGATGGTTGATGATCGCAAGCGCCTGGCGCTCCTGCTCGAAGCGGCCGATCACGGCCTTGGAGTCCATCCCGGCCTTGATGATCTTCAGCGCCACCTGCTGCACGAAGGGCTCCCGCCTCTCCGCGAGCCACACCACGCCGAAACCGCCCTCGCCGAGCAGGGACACGAGCGTGTACGGTCCAATCCTGTCGCCCGGCGACTCGACAGTCGCGGCCGCGCCAGAGATCGGGGCGGAACCCGCACCCTGCTGAGGGCTAGCGCCCGCGGTGGGCTCGTCACCTTGCTGATGGGCGGATGGCCGTGGAGGCAGCTCGCCGCCGCTCACGGGCACGGTCCCCAGCTTGCGAGCAGGTATGTGAGGTCCCCGCCTTCGACCGTGCCGCTGGAGTCGATGTCCGCGGAGCCAGCGCTTCCCCACTGGGCAAGCAGGATCCCGAGGTCCGCGCCATCACGCAAACCGTCCGTGTTGATGTCTCCCACGCATAGGGTGCCTGCATCCCCGAGGTACGGCCTCCCGGCGGGACCACCTTCGCCGGTGAGGCTGGAGTCGGAGCTTGAGCGGTCGACGAGGAACACGTCCTCTCCCCCCAGACCGTCGAGATTGCCTCTCGTGCAGAAGGAGGGTCGCTCCGCTTCCTCAAGGCGCTGCTGCTGGCCGATGGTGAGGGGCGCGCCGGGACCGGGCGTGTCGATCTGAATCAGAACTGCCTCGCTCTGCCCGATGATGGTCTGGTGCACGCTGACAATGTCCCGATCGCCGTCGCCGTCCACGTCAACCAGCGCAACATCAAAACCCGCGGAGCCCCCGACCGGGGCGATCGGCACGGCCTGGCTGACCTGAACGGCGCCGCCCCTGAAGAGCGTGAGCACAGGCACCGGCGTTCCGGCGCCCTGCTGAACCGGCTCGGCGTTAGCACTCACGAGATCCTCGTACCCGTCGCCATCGATGTCCGCGGAGTCCATGTGAACCGGTACGCCGGGCACCTCGATCTCCTGTGTCACCACGTAGTTGCCCTGCGAATTCAGCGACAGCAGCGCGATGAACCCGGGCAGTCCGGTCCCCCCAACCGTCGTCGCGTTGCTGCCGCCGGTACCGAGCTGGCGCCCTCGGCGAACGAGCACGGCCGGAGAGCCGCCTGTGGCTACGGTCTGCACCTCAACGCCATTGGCAGGATTGAACACCTTCACCGACGGCGCTGACCCTCCGGATCCGGGGCTCCCGCCGCTGCCGATTCCGATCTCGGGACTCCCCAGCCCGGCGGCCGCGAGAGCTGCGCCACTTGCCGGCGGGATGACTACGGCACTCAGCGGATCGCCGCCGACGACCATGGTGGCGCCACTCACGAACGGATCGTCTTGGGTACCTCCGCTGTAGGCATTCAGGTAGATCTGACCGGTGTCGTTGCTTCCGATGCACACCACAGCATCCGTCTTGCCGTCCTCGTTGACGTCGCCCACCGCAAGGCACTGCGGGCCCGCCGGCGTGCCCACCTGCACGCTCGTGCCGCCGAGGTTCCCCTCCCCGTTATTGAGCAGCACCTGCAGCCGGCCAGACTGGCTCGTGCCGAAGTCGATCGCAAGCGCGAGATCGTCGAACCCGTCCCCGTTCCAGTCCATCGCCTCCGCCGCCACCGCAGTGCCCACGAATGTCCCCGACGACCCGTCCGTCAGCGACGCAGACCCCGGCAGGTCCAGCAGCCGCAGCGAGTATGTCGTGCCTCCACCCAGCGACTCGGAGGCCACAAGCGCGAGGAACTTCCCGGGCGGCGGGGGTACCGTGGACTGAATCACGTCGAAGATGCCCCGCGGATCTCCCGCCACCAGCACCGGAACGTTGAGGCCGCTAGGCAGGACGCTCGCGCCCGAGGCGATTAGCCAGAGTCGCCCGGCAAGGGTCGCGGTCTCGGACACGGTGATGACGTGGTCGTCCCACGATGAGGGGTCGGCAAGGTCGGCCGTCACGACCAACGTAGATCCGCTCCGCGCCACGAGAGAGCGGCACTGCGCCCCGCAGAGGCTGCCGACGCTCGAGAACGTGCCGAGATCGACATTCGTAAGCGCGCCGGGCGTCTGCGGACCGCCTCCATTCGACCAAGACCACACTGGCACATCCTGCCACACCGATCCGCTCCGCGTGAGCGTCGCTGTGCCTGATCCTGCGGGGTTTCCGCAGGATGCAGCCGACTGCGAGAGAAGCACAAGGTTGTTGTAGCTGCCCGCGTCAACCTGCGTGGCGGGTGCAATGCCAGGTGGGACATCAAGCGCACCGAAGAAGTTCAGGCCCCAGCACACGACTTGCCCGTTCGACTTCAGCGCGACCGCGTTGAAGCCTCCGGCGGCCACCTGAGTCACGCTCGAGAGGTTCTGGACCCACGACTGGTCGAAGTAACCCCAGCTGCGCACCGTGCCGTCGCTGCGCAGCGCGAGCGAGAACAGGTACCCGCCGCTGACTTGGGTGACGTTGTTGAGGCCCGCAGGCGCGTTGGACTGCCCTTGATTGTTGCGGCCCCAGCACGTCACGGTACCGTTGCTGTGCCGGGCGATCGTGTGATCGCTTCCTGCGTCAACGTTCGCGACACCAGTCAGGGAGGGCATGTTCAACTGCCCGTAGTTGTTGCTTCCCCAGCACGCCGTGGTGCCGTTCGCGAGCACCGCCGACACGTGGGACTCTCCTGCCGAGACATCGATGAGGGCTCCGAGGCCAGGAGGCGTTTGCGGCGCGTAGCCGCCCCAGGTCACGAGGGAACCATCGCCCTTGAGTGCCACGGTGAAGTAGCTTGCCGCCAGCTTGGTCACGCCTGACAGCCCTACCGGTGGCGTCGCCTCGCCCGTTGAGTTGTTGCCCCAGCAGATCACTGTCCCGCCAGGTCGCAGCGCCGCCACATGGAAGGTTCCGATCGCGATGCTGGTGACGTCGTAGGGCGTCGCCGGAGCCGGCAAGGCAACCCGGCCCCATCCCACCACAGACCCATCTGTCCGCAGCGCATAGGAGGACACGCCGCCGGCGGCCACCTGAATCACCCCGGACAGGCCGCTTGGAACGTCGCATGACCCGAACACGTTGTCGCCCCACGCCTGCACCGTGCCGTCATTCTTCAGTGCAAGGGAGTGACCCGACCCCGCTGCCACCTGCCGAACTGAGTTCAATCCCGTCGGAACGCTGCCGTACGTCAGCCCCCACGCTGCCACCGTGCCATTGCTCCGGAGAGCGATGCTGTGCATGCGACCAGCAGCGATGCTGCTGACGTCTGCGAGACCCACGGGCACAATCGACTGCCCCTGGTCGTAGAAGCCTCCAGACTGAGTCTGTCCTGCACCCCAGCACGTGACGGTGCCCGCAGCGGTCAGCGCCATCCCGTGAAAGCCGCCCGCGTCGATGGCACGCACGATCCCAATCGACCCTGGAACATTGCACTGGGAGTAGGCGTTTTCGCCCCAGCAACGCACAATTCCGTCCACAGTGAGCGCCATCGAGAAGTTCTCGCCTGTCGCCACAGCCTTGCAGGGCGCAAGATTCGGCGGGACTGCACTCTGGCCGTAATAATTGTCGCCCCAGCAGAGCACAGTTCCATTCGACTTGAGTGCGATGGTCTGGTTGTCTCCCGCATCAACCTGTGTCACGCTTGAGAGGCCCGAAGGAGTTGTCGCTTGCCCAGACACATTCTTGCCCCAGCAGGCGACCGTACCGTCAGCCTTCAGCGCCACCATGTGCGCGCCGCCACCCGCGATCGATCGGTACGGGATGACGGATGACGTCCCCGGATCCACTTGACCGTACTGGTTGTTCCCCCACCCCAGGATCTGGCTTTGAGCGAGAGCCGCGTGCGAGACGGCGAGTGCGCCGATGCCTCCGAGCAGCGTCGCCGTACCCCACCGAGCACGCGCTTCAGAACCACCCACGCTGGGGACTTTGGAACAGGTCACATCTAGTTTCTCCTTATGGCTCAAGGTACAAAACGACAGCACCGCACACAAGGAGCTTCCACCTCGGAAAGCGGGAGATCCGCGCCCGCGCCTGCCACGAAAGTCTGGGATTTGTGCCGTGGTGCCGCGGTGCGTCGCTTTGACCGGTCACTCGAGGCGGCCTTGCACGGTCTGATAACGGCATCCCGCTGTGGAAGTGCTTGCACGCGCACTTTGATCACTTCACAGCCCCGTACCCACGCGAGTATCAATCGCGCTACGGCGTGTTGCGCGGGGTGATCCCTGAAGTGGTCGACAAGTTCATGCAGTGCGGCGGCTTCGCCAAAGGTTTCGCGCGCGTGCGCTGCGACGAGTGCAGCCATGAATACTTGTTGGCGTTCTCCTGCAAAGGTCGCTGGTTCTGCCCGCCATGCCATCAGAAGAAGGTGCAGATATTGGGCGCGATGCTTGCGGAGTCGATCCTGGCTGCGGTGCCGCATCATCATTTCACATTCACGATTCCTCAGATGCTGCGGCCGTACTTTCGATTTCACCACGGATTGTTGAAGCCACTCTGTCGCATCGCGCATCAATGCGGTGTGGTGTGCTCGCAAGCGCGGCGATTGAAATCATCGAGCATCGTGCGCTCAAACCGCGGCGCATCCCGTCGCGATCGTGGCGCGAGCTGATCAAGAAAGTCTGGGAAGTTGATCCGCTGCTGTGTCCCCAATGCCAACAGGAAATGCGCATCGTGTCACTGATCAATGATGCGCAGACTATCGAGCGCATCTTGCGGCATGTTGGCCCCGGGGGCGTAGACCAGTGGGTGGATGAGGTTTGCAATCACGGCGTTCGCATCACGCCAGGCACGGGGCCGCCGGTGGAGGAATCGGTGGCGGTGTCGGGCATCTTCGACCGCGGCCAACTCGTCATCGAGCCGTGGCTTGACGATCCGATGCCGGCCTATGACTGCGGGATTTGATTGCTGGTTCAAACTGCGATCGAGCACGCTGAAGCAGCAATGACACACGCGATTTGGAAGATTTCAAAGTCGCCGTGGATGTCGCATGGAATCGTCGCGCGATATTCAGTGACGCGAACACCGCCGAGGCGGTGGAGTTGCAGGACACTGCTCCGCCGCGAGAGCGAAGGCCGCCCCTGCGCCACATTGTCGCCAGGCGCGTGAAGTTCGGCACCGCGTTGCTACATTCATCGTACGGAACCACCGCTTACAGTGGACTTGTCGGACGCGTCCCCGCGACGCCGGAAAAGCGAATTCCTATGAAAACGGCGGCCCGACATCCTCGAGGTACGACGTCGCCTGTCCTGCCCCGGCCCATGCCCACCCGATGATCGAGACGATGACGCACGCGACGAGCTGCAGCGTTGCCGACGCCATCGTGAATCGCATCGCCGAGGACAGCAGCCGCTGTACTTCGCCGGGCTTGGCCACACCGATCATGTTCGCCTCGGCACCCACGAACGCATGAAAGCCAACATCGACGCTGGTGATGAGGCCGAACAAACCCTGCACGCCCACCCAGAGGATGAACGTTTCGGCCGGCCAGACCTGCAGCAGCAGCGGCACCTGCAAAACGGCCTGCAGCACCGACAGTGCGAACCCCAGCGAGCCTGCGGCCGATCCGCCGAGTAGTCGGCTCGCCATCGAACCCTTCACCAAGGGGGCAGTCCCGCTCACAGCCGACACATCAGCGATAGCCCGACCCGGCGAGCGAACGGCGCGCCACCTGCGGCACGCCTTCGCAGAACACCCCCCACCGCCCCCAGGCCAGCGATGACGCAAGCCCGCGAACGTCCGCCCGCAAGAGCAACCCGGAAAGGCGGCGGTGCGTTGACCGCCAATCGGCGGAACCCCTCGGATGGCGGCGATCGCACGCAGCCCGGTAAATGCGGGCCAGTTCGTCGCGAATCCGCCAGTTGATGCGTGCGTTCGGGTGATCCTCCTCACGAGGATAGATCGAATAGAGCCGCTCCGCCACGTACGCCACGTCGTGGTTCCGCAGGAGCCGAAACCACATGTCGACATCGGCGAGCGTCGGCAGCGTCACATCGAACGCCCCCGCCTCGACGAGCGACTCCCGCCGCACCATCACGATCCCGAAAATCGGCGAGCCCAGGCTCTTGAGCATGGCGTCGTAAAGATCAAGCCCCTTCATGAACTCTGGATAGCCGTGGTCGTGCCCACCCGTCACCTCGCCGTCACGCCGCAGCCAGTTCACCGCGTTGAACACGACCCCGGCCGAAGGGTGGCGCTCCATGGCATCCACCCACCGCTCCAGGAGCGCCGGCGAATATCGGTCGCCATCGTGGAGAAACGCGACGTATTTGCCCGTCGCGCGTTCCACCGCGGCGTTCTGATTCCCGGCATACCGGAGGTTGCGCTCGTTGCGGCAGTAGCGTACCCGAGAATCACGTCGTTCGAACTCGCGGCACACCGCCGCGGTGTCGTCCGGCGAGTTGTCGTCGTTGATGATGAGCTCGAAATCGCCGAACGTCTGCCCGAGCAGGTCGCCAAGCGTGCGCGGCAGAACCTGGGCCCGCTTGTAGGTCAGGAGGCAGGCACTAACGAGCGGTGTTGTCATCCTATTCCGGTTGGTCATTGATGCCGCCGACGTCCGCCCCTTCCGGACGGCCTCTCCGGTCCGCACGGTCGCGGGCTAGCTAGACCTGCCAACTCGGGGGCAGATTCCGACGGATTTCGATTGTATCGAAGCGGGTGGGGGGCAGCAACGGCTGGGCCCGCGTCCAGTCGGCCATTCTCCGGATGCCCTCGGGCAGCTCCACGCACGGTGGCGGGTCGAATGCCCGCCGCACCTTGGTGTGATCCGAAAACGCATGAACGACCTCGTTCCGCGCCGGCAGATGCACGACATTGGGCGCGACACCAAACGACGTGGCGACCTCCTGGGCGAGTTCGAGCACCGTGTAGGGTTTGTCGGCACCGACGTTAAAAGTTTCGTTATAGGCGGCTGGAACGAGAGGCGAACGTGCGATGATCGGGGCGACGTCATCGACGTGGGAGAATGCCCTAGTCTGCAGTCCGTCGCCGAACACCGACATCGGCTGCCCGGTCCGCGCCTGCTGCATGAAGATGCCAATGACGTTCCGATACCGATCGGACGTATTCTGCCGTTCGCCGTAGACGTTGTGGGGCCTGAAGATGATCGAGTTGAGCCCGAACATGTGGTGGGCGGCCTTCAGATCGAGTTCCACGGCGTACTTCGAGATGCCGTACGGGTCCTCCGGCACCGGCACGAGCGCCTCGACCATCGGCGTCTGCCCCGCCCCGTAGACGGCGATCGACGAGGTGAACACGAAGCACTTCACCTCGTGCAGCACCGACTGATTGATGAGCAACACGGAGCCGAGCAGGTTGTTCTCGTAGTTGAAGTGCCGGATGAAGTGGCTCAGTCCTTCCGCTGCATAGGCCGCCAGGTGGTAGACGTAGTCGAACTTCGTCTCGGCGAACAGGCCTTCGACGAAGGCCTTGTCGGCCACCGACCCCTGCCGGAACGTGACACCCCGAGGCACATTGCTCACGAAACCTCCGGACAGGTCATCGACGCCGGTCACAGAGAATCCCTGCCGTAGACAGTGATCGGCGACGTGCGACCCGAGGAATCCAGCGACGCCGGTCACGAGACAAGAAGCTAAAGCCATTGACTACGACTCCTTTGAAAACCCTATTGAAGGAAAAAGCACTTTGACGAGTTCTGCATCGGGCGGGACTCGTACTCCCGCCCCTAGGCAACGTAGACGAGTTGGAGGCCGAACAGCCCCGGAAACCATTTGACCGCCGACGCATCGAGAGGCCTTGTCATGCCACTGGGCAGAAAGCGTCGAACCATCGACAGCGGAAAGTTTCCCTCTGCCTTGGCCGACAGAACTGAGTACCCCGCCTCCTCGAGCAGTTGTATGCCCGTCTGGAACGTGAACCAGCGAAAGTGCGAAGCATCCATGATTCCGGATTCTACATAGTCGAACCTGCCGCGAAAAAGCGCATATCGGCTCTTGAAGTACATGATGTTCGGCAAGGCAACAACCATGCGTGGACCGCTCGCCGGGAGCACGGAGCGTACCTGTATGAGCAGCTCCTTCGGCCAGCGTAGATGCTCCAGCACGTGCGAACAAATGCAGAAGTCGTAGCGGCGAGACAAAACGACATCGGGAAGCCCCTGCTCCAAGTCGCATACCACCACGTCACGGCAAATGCTCCGTGAAACCGAGGCTTCCAACTCGGAGAGCGTGATCCCATCGACGGTGTGCCCACGTTCAACGCACACCCTGGCGTTCGAACCTGCACCACACCCCAAATCCAGAATTGTCAGTGGTTTCTTGGGTATCGCTTCAAGGACCAGTTTGTTGCCCTCGTTCGAGTAATGCTTATGACTCACTCGCTCCATGACGGACCCCGAGGGTTCAAAGTGAAGGATTGTGCCGGGTCACCGATTGCGTAGGCCGTTGCCAATGCTCGATCCTCACCGTCACTGCATCAAGAGCGGCGTTACCCTCGCTGGCACCCCAAGTGCCAAGGAGTCCGGCGGAACGTTCAGCAGGGCGCACGAACTCGCGGCCACCTTGCTGCGCGCACCGACCCGCTTTCCGGGACCGACCGTGCCGTGCAAGCCCACGAAGACATCGTGTTCGAGCACGGCGTTGCCGCCCACGGCCGCATAGGGCGAGAGCACGGCGTGGTCACCGATGACCGCGTCGTGGGCCGCCGAAGCATGATAGTTTAGAAACACGCACGTGTCGACCCTCGCGTGAGCGCTCACCACCGCCTACGGACAGATGATTGCACCCTCACCGATCGTGGCGGACGCGGCCACCATCGCGGTGTCGTGAATCAGACTGAGGAAGCTCGCACCCCGCGACTGCAGGCCCTCTGCGACAGCCCTGCGGACGCTAGGAATGCCGATTGCGAGCACGAAGGCGTCGCCCGGCCGCACCTCATGGTCGTCGGGCGAGCCCACCACGCGATGACCCACGGGCAGTCCATCATCAAGCAGCGCGGACCCGGCACCCTGCAGCAGCGCCGACTCGATCCCCGACTCGATCCGAGACACAGGAACCCCAAGCGCCACACCGCAGTGCCCCTGCGGATCCAGGTCGATCAGCAGCGTCCGCTGTCCGCGCGCGGCGAGCACGGCGGACAGATTGACCGCGGAGGTGGTCTTGCCACTTCCGCCCTTCTGATTCACCACGGCGATAACACGCATGCTGCCCCCAAAGAATCAGCCGACCCGCCCCGAATCCTTGAAGCGGCCGCGAAACTCACTCCGCGCCGACCGCCGCGAACCCGACTCGAAGCAACCGCTCGTCGGCGCCGCGCACGATCTCCGCCCCGCCACCACCCCGCGGCAAG
>Ga0194125_10010585_pt1 | contig 12567 bp, 10 predicted proteins | sample TA2KigC250mmetaG_FD_148626 | JGI IMG/M metagenome (GOLD analysis project Ga0194125, IMG submission 148626) | Freshwater microbial communities from Lake Tanganyika, Tanzania - TA2015034 Kigoma Deep Cast 250m | ecosystem: Environmental > Aquatic > Freshwater > Lake | place: Tanzania: Lake... | reverse complement strand
GCTCCAGGTCAAGCCCTCCGCCCTTCCCATCAAGGTGATCCTTCTGGAATGAGCGGGGTGGTGCCATTATATGAAAAAATAAATCCCTCCCTTCCGGGAGATCATGGAGGTGTTGGAGAAATTAAAAGATTTTAGCCGGTTAACCTAACTTGCATCATCTCCCAACTCACCCACAAGTGGATGTAAAAATCAAAAGCATGAGGTGAAGCGTCATGACTCTCGGCTGCCTCAGGATTGTGCATCGGTCTCGGTTACTTCTGGCGGCGCGTGGTTGCGCCATTCTTTTTGCCATCTTGATGGCCGGACTCCCCTGGCCGGCCCTGGCCGCTTCTCCCATCGCCGGGGTGGCCGTCTCCCCCGCCACCGCCAGCGTCTCCTCCGGCGGCGCGGTCTACCTGCGCGCCGCGGTGCAGGGCGCCGGCGACTTCGACCGCCGGGTGACCTGGTCCCTGACCCCCGGCAACGCCGGCAGCGTCAGCCCCACCGGGCTGTTCATCTCCCATCCCGCCTTTACCGGCGACGCCTCGGTCAAGGCGACCAGCGTCGAGAACCCGATTTGCAGCGGCGCCGCCGCCATCACCGTGGCCGCCGGGGCCGGGGTGGTGCACGTGGACCTTAACAACGGCGGCGACGAGGACGGCTCCGCCCTCCATCCCTACCGGACCATTCAAGGAGCCCTGGAGCACGCCGCGGCCGACAACACCATCAAGGTGGCCCAGGGGACCTACACTGAGAACGTGGCTCTCCCCATGTTCGGCGTCTTGCTGTTGGGCGGCTTTAAAGGAGGAAGCGCGGCGGAATATGCCGCTAACCAGCCGGGCGACTTCGTCACCCGGAGCACGGATCACGCAACCCAGGTCACCACCATCCAGAGCCCCTCCCTCAACAATCCGGTGGTGGCCATGTTGGATAACTGGGACCCGCCGAATGCCCTGACTTATGCGGTGGACGGCTTCACCCTGACGGGCGGCGCCAATGGAGTGGCCGTGGCGGGCAGCGGGCAGATCGGATTCTTCATCTCCCAAAACCTGATCACTGACAACGGCACCGCGGTGAGTGACGCCAGCGCCATGGGCGGGGGGATCAGGATCTTGGGCGGAAGTCCCGTGATCCTGAACAACCAGGTTAGTAACAATCAGACCGGCTGGGGCGGCGGCCTTTATATCAACGGGATGGTTAATTCTTCTTACCTCGTCCAGGGCAATATCATTGAAAACAATCGCGCCGGGTCGGACCGGGCCGGTGGGGTCTGGTTGACCGGGCCGGCGGGATTGTTCACCTGGAACCTCGTCCGGGGGAACCGGTGCGGCACCCTGTTGACCTATGGCTACGGCGGCGGATTACTCGTTAACGGTGGCCAGGTAGAATTGAACCGCAACGTCTACGCCAATAATGAGACGCCATACTTGGGCGGCGGCCTACACATTGAAGAAGGTGCCGATGCCGTGTTGTACCACGAATTGATTTATAAAAATGCTTCCTCGGGAAGCGGGGGGGCGGGAGTTTCTGCCGCAGGGGAAAATACCCAGGTAGCGGCGAACCATTGCACCATTACCGGCAATACCGCACCGGGAATCGGGGGCAACGGGCTCAAGGTGCTGGAGGGCCAGGTGCAGGTGAGCAACTCCATCATCTGGGGCAACAGCGGGCGCGAGCTTTACGTTCAGCCCGGCGCCACCTTTGCCATGACCTACTCCAATTCCCAGTTTTACCCTGGGACCGGCAACATCAACCAAAGACCCCTATTCGCCAACCCGGCCGCGGATGACTACCACCTGAAATCCACGAAAGGCCGATGGAACCCGGTCAAGTCTCGATGGGTGTCGGATCAGGAGCACAGCCCCTGCATCGACGCAGGCAATCCCGCCGCCCCCTTCGACCAGGAGCCCATTCCCAACGGCGGCCGGGTCAACATGGGGGTCTACGGCAACACCCCGGAGGCCAGCAAGTCCCAGCAGGACCTCACGATCTCGGCAATACTGAATCTTCTCTTGGGAGACTGAGACAGGCTTAAATCACTTCCAAAATCAAGCACTTCAGATACAGGCTCTCCGGCAGGGACAGCAACCCCGGATGGTCTGGGGCCGCGCCCCGGCGCGCGATCAAGCGGGCCGGGCGGCGGGCCTCCGCCGCGGCCTGGCGCACCACTTCCAGAAACTCCGCCTCGCTCAGGTTATAGGAACAGGAGCAGGTCATCAGCGCGCCGCCGGGATTGAGCAACTGGAAGGCCCGGCGGTTGATCTCCTTATAACCTTTCAGGGCGGCGGGGCGGTCCCGGCGGCTCTTGGCGAAGGCCGGGGGGTCCAGGACGATGAGGTCGAAGCGCCTTCCCGCGGCCACGGCCTGCTTCAGAAAATTAAAGGCATTGCCTCGCTCGAAATCCAGGTTGTCCAACCCGTTTAGCCCGGCATTTTCCCGGGCCAGGTCCAAAGCCGCCTGGGAAGCTTCCACCAGGGTGACCCGGTCCGCGCGTGGGGCCAGGTGCAGGGCAAAGGCCCCCTGATAGGAAAAGACGTCCAACACCTGTCCTCTGGCCCACGCCGCGGCAGCCCGGCGGTTTTCCCGCTGGTCCAGGAACAAGCCGGTCTTCTGGCCCCGGCGCAGGTCTGCATGCAGCCGCACCGGCCCTTCCTTTACCTCCACCCGGTCCGGCAGCTCCCCCCACACCGTCTTTATTTCCAGGGGGAGCCCTTCCAACTGGCGCACTTCCGCGTCATGGCGCCGGGTGATGGACGCGGGAGCAAGATGCTCACGGAGAAGATGGGTAATTTCAGGCAGGAGGCCCTCCATACCGGGGTGGAGGGCCTGCACCGCCAGGTGGCCGGCGTAATGGTCCACCACCAGCCCCGGGAAGCCATCGGCTTCGCCATAGATAAGCCGGTAGACGTTGGTGTCATGGACTACTCGCTGGCGATAGGCCAGGGCCCGCTGAAGCCGCGCCTCCCAGAAGGACCGGTCCACCGCTTCGTCCCCATAAGTGACGAAGCGCAAGGCGATGCGGGACGCGGCGCTGTAAAAAGCCTGGCCCAGGAATCGATCTCCGGCGTACACCGCTACCAGAGACCCGGAAGGCGCTCCCGGGTCCCTCTCCAGGTCATCCCGGTACACCCAGGGGTGGCCGGTGCGGCGCCATCTGAGGCCCTTGGCGGTAAGTCGCGCCGCCGGCAGGTCCCCGACGCCTGCCTGAACTTTTTCCATGGCTCCCCTTTGGTTAGTTGACGGTTTACAGTTCACGGTTCACCGTTGACCATGGTAAAATAACGGCCAAAACTCAAACCTTGGAACTGTCAACTGATCACTGGTCACTGGTCACTGGTTACAGCTGCTTTTCCAGATATTCCTTATATTTTTGCCGGATAAACCGGGGGGCGAAATCGGGGGGGTCCAGGTACAACGGGCCCAAGGTCAAAAGACGGGTCTTCATATCATCCAGCATCCCGGCCATTTCTGCCTCGGCGATAAAGTTACGCTCCTCCCTCCGGGCAAAAATTAACTCCGGGCCCAGGGCCGCAGTCACTTCCTCTGCCCGGGAGGCCAACTCCGGTGGTAAGGTGGCGCCGTTAACCGGGATGGACATTCGGGCTTCCAGGACTACCTGGTGGCGGTCTCCCGCCACCGGACGCGACCGGTCCCACACCTCCAGGGTAAGGCCGTTGGGCAGCTCATGCCTGGTGAGCAATTTATTTGCGGTCATAGTTTCCCCTCTCTGCCACAAAATGATTATATTATATGGAAATTGCACAGCAGGACAAGCCACTCAACAGGAGTCTCCATGCGGCGCAAAACCCTGATAATTATTTTGGCGGTGTTCATCGTGGGCGCCGGGGCCGGCGGCGGTCTTTTTTTCAATTGGATTTATTCGCCCCGGTACTCCTTGCACCAGATGGTTATGGCCCTCAAGGCCAAAAATATGGTTGATTTCATCAACTACCTGGATTTAAAGGAGATTTTCAATAATTTCCTGGAAGCCTCTTCCACGGATCTGCCCCCTCCAAGTTCCCAAGAAGGGGACGAGATGGCCCGGCTGACCCGGAACCTGGGGCGCAAATTCGCCCGATTCGTCTTGCCGCAGTTGTTCAAAACCTATGAAAAAGATATCCAGGCGACTATGGAGAAATACATGGTCAGTCTGGATAACAAACAGGTTTTGGCCCTCACTGCGGCCATTGCCGTAGCCCAGATCAAAGTGGAGGGGGACGAGGCCCAGGTGAGCATTCGGGACCCCAAGACCAAAGAAGATTTTCGGTTTCAAATGCGCCGCCAGGAAGACGGCGTGTGGCGCATAGTGGAAGTGAACTACCAGGACATTAAAAAATTTATCAAACGGGAGTTTGGGGACTGACCCCATTCATTGTCTGATAATATATATTATGTAAACTAACCTATGCTGGTGGAAAAAATCTGCCCCCGGTGCGGGTATGTTGCCCGGGAACACCGCAATCCCGTGCCCGCCGTGGATATTATTATTGAATACCAGAACCGGGGGGTGGTGTTGATCCAACGCGGCAAGCCCCCCTGGGGTTGGGCCTTGCCGGGCGGATTCGTGGAATACGGCGAGCCCCTGGAAGAGGCCGCCCGGCGGGAAGCCCGGGAAGAAACGGGCCTGGAAGTGGACCTGCTGGGGCAGTTTCACGCTTACTCCGACCCCCGCCGGGACCCCCGGCAACACACCGTCACCGTGGTTTTCGTGGCCCGGGGTTACGGCACTCCCCAGGCCGCGGACGACGCCCGGGACCTGGCCATTTTTTCTCCGGAAAATCCGCCGGAATCCTTGGCTTTTGACCATGCCCGAATCCTGGCCGATTATGTCAAGGTGCGGCGGCAGTGGCTCTTACGAAGAGAACCGGGGGAATTATAAGATTGCCGGGATTAGCTTTCAGGTTTCAGCTTTCAGCATAAAATATCTTTCTCGAGCCTGATCATAACTTAAGATAATTTCTTAATATTGGACTGTAACATATTGATTTACCGACTATATCAAGCAGTAAGCGCTCTGGCCGGACTGGCATTGTTGCCTTATTTTTATTGGCATTTTAATTCCCGGGGCCGGGGGGAGAGCTTCCTGCCCCGTCTAGGCCTTAAACTCCCCCCCTCCCCTCCTCCCCCCGGCAGACCCCGGGTCTGGGTTCACGGGGTTTCCGTGGGCGAAATCCTTTCCGCCCTCCCCCTGGTTAAAGAACTTAAGGCACTTCTGCCCCGGGCCGCGTTGATCATCACCACCGGCACTGAAACCGGCCAGGCCGTGGCCCGGCGGCATTTTCTCCCCTTGGGCGCGCTGGTCTGCTACTTCCCCCTGGATACGCCCTGGGCCGTGGCCCGCTATCTGGCCTATCTGAGGCCTGACCTTTATATCTCCCTGGATTCGGAAATCTGGCCCAACTTTCTCGTTCAGGCCCAACGCCGGGGGGTGCGACTGGCCCTGGCCAACGCCCGCATCTCGGACAAAACCTTCAGAAGATTTATTAAATTTAAGCCATATATAGTTAATTTTATTAATTTATTTGAGATTATTACCTGCGGTTCCACCCTGGATTGCCGCCGCCTGCAGGAGATAGGGGTTCCCCCGGACAAACTACAATTTTCCGGAAACCTGAAGGTGGACCGCCTTCTTACCGGCATGGACCCCCATGCCTCTCAGTTGCTGGCGAAGTTGTTTCACCTCAAAGGAGAGCCGGTTTTTTTAGCCGCATCCACCCACCCCGGTGAAGATGAACCCATTCTGAAAGCTTATGAACTTCTCCGGGCCCCCTACCCTACCCTGCTCCTGATCCTGGCGCCCCGCCACCCGGAACGGACCCCGGACCTGGCCCGACTGGTTCAATCTCACGACCTGGCCTTTCAGTTATGGAGCAACCTCAAAACCGGCGCCGAGATCCGCGTGGCCCCGGTAGTCATCATTGATACCATCGGCGACCTCTTCAACCTTTACGGCGTGGCCGACGTCGCCTTTGTGGGCGGCAGCCTGGTCCCCCACGGCGGCCAGAATATCCTGGAACCCGCGGCCTGGGGCCGGGCGCCAATCTATGGGCCTCATATCCACAACTTCCGCTGGGCCCAAGCCATCCTGGAAGAAGCCGGAGGGGGCTTTATGGTCCACGACGTCCCCACCCTCGCCGCCGCGGCCCGCCGCCTCCTGGATGATCCCCGGATGCGCCGCGGCCTGGGCGCGCAAGCCCAGGCCGCTCTCCTCCGCCACCAAGGCGCGGCCCGCCGCCAGGCGGAGGTGATTGTGGAGATTTTGTGAAGCTATTCAGGGGAGGGGGCCAGGGGCAAATGGTCCCTGCCCCCTCCCCTGAAACCCCTCCCCCAACCCCTTAATTTTTTCTTTATAATACCTTTCGAGCGTCCATCAAATCCGGTGCAACTAAAAATCCCGGTAAGCCCCTGCAAATTATGGTATATTCAAACAACTACCAGCACAATTATACCATTTTCTCTTTCAAGTGCAACAAACTTAATCTGTAACTTATTGATAATCCGTAATTATCTTTACCGAAAACCGAAAACCGAAAACCGTATTAGAGGTCCACTTGAAGGCATTGTTGGCATTAGAAGATGGTCTGGCTTTATGGGGAAGGTCCTTTACCGGACCCGGGGAAGCCGCCGGGGAAGTGGTGTTCAACACCGCCATGACCGGCTACCAGGAGATTCTCACCGATCCTTCCTACAAAGGCCAGATTGTCACCATGACTTACCCCTTGATGGGCAATTACGGCGTCAACCCCGAAGACTCCGAATCCCGGGGCATCCAGGTGGAGGGATTCATCGTCAAGGAATACCACCCCTACCCTTCCAACTGGCGGTCTAAAGGCGCCCTGGCCGATTATCTTAAGTCCCACGACAAGCTGGGCGTGGAGGGCCTGGACACCCGGGCTGTCACCAAACGCCTCCGGGAAGTGGGGGCCATGCGGGGAATCATCTCCACCCTGGATCTGAATCCCGAGTCTTTGGTGCGCCGGGCCCGGGAGCTTCCCAGCATGGAGGGCCTTGATCTGGTGCCCCTGGTGACCTGCTCCCAGCCCTATTGGTGGGAAGAAAATGTAGCACAGCCGCCCTCGGCTGAGCCTGTTGACTTGCATTCCCTCTGGCAGGAGCGCTCCGGCCGGAAGGTGGCGCTTTATGACTATGGAGTCAAGTTCAACATCATCCGCAGCCTGAAGGCCCGGGGTCTGGAAGTCTTGGTGGTCCCGGCCCCAACTCCCGCAGCCGCGGTTCTAGCCTTGAACCCTGCCGGCATCGTCCTCAGTAACGGCCCCGGCGACCCCGCCGCGGTGACCTACGCCATTGAAAACGTCCGTCACTGCCTGGGCGCGGCGCCCATGTTCGGCATCTGCCTGGGCCACCAACTCATGGGCCTGGCCCTGGGAGGCCGCACCTTCAAGCTCAAGTTCGGCCACCGGGGCGCCAACCAGCCGGTGAAGAATCTCGTAAGCGGGCGGGTGGAGATCACTTCCCAGAATCATGGGTTTGCCGTGGATATCGAGTCCATCCCCGACCCCCAGGTGGAACTGACCCACATCAACCTCAATGACGGCACCCTGGAGGGTCTGCGCCATCCTGGGCTTCGGGCCTTCTCGGTGCAGTACCACCCCGAGGCCTGCCCCGGCCCCCATGACGCCGATTATCTGTTCCAGGAGTTCATTGACTCGTTGGCCTAAGGGAATCCATAAAAAATTGACCCTCTGAGAGTTCTATAATTTATCGTCTGGCAACGGGGAATGCCCTTTGAGCACTAACAAGGAGTGTCCCATGGAGATTGACCAGAGCTTGATTGAAGAGATTGTTTACCGCATCTTGACCGTGACTCCGGCGGACCGCATCATTATGTTCGGTTCGGCGGCCACCGGCGAAATGGTCCGGGATAGCGATATCGATCTTCTGGTGCTGCAGTCCGCTCCTGGAAATACCCGCCAGGAAATTGTGCATATCCAGCGGGCCTTGCGTGGTTTGGGCTATCCCTTTGATATCATTGTCATGGCCACGGAGCGCTTCGAGGAAAGTAAGGGGGTCATCGGCGGCATTGCCTTTCCGGCCAACAAATATGGGAAAGTGATCTATGAGGCCGCCTGAGGAAGTAAAACGCGATATGGTCCGGCAATGGCTGGCAAAGGCAGATGAAGATCTGGATGCGGCCGAATACCTCTCTTCCAGAGAGAGGTCTTTTTTCTCCGCTATCGGCTTCCATTGCCAACAAGCGGCGGAAAAGCATCTCAAAGCTTTTCTCACCTGGCACCAAATCGAGTATCCTAAAACCCATGACTTGGGATTGCTCCTTAGTCTCATCGCAACCGCCGACACGGCTTTAGCCGATTCCCTAACAGAGGTTCCGGCGCTCAATACCTACGGGGTGGACATGCGCTATCCGGGGGATGCTCCGGAACTCACTCGGGAAGACGCCAATGAGGGATTGCGATTGGCCAATAAAGTTAAGAAAGCAATCAACCTTATCTTGAAGGACCATATCTGAGCTGGAAAGCTATTTAAAATGGTGAGCCTTGCCCACCCTATGCATAACCAACTAAATTGTCCCCCTAACCCTAAATTGAGGAGTACGCAAGATGACAAGTAAAAGGCTTTTGGTCATAGTCACCGCGTTAGCTCTTGTCATGGTGCTTCCCCTAACCGCCCAGGCCGCGCCGGTGGGCAAATTCATCATGGTTCAGGGGCACGTGGATATTTTGAAACAAGGGAAGCTCCCGGCGGCGCCGGTCAAGCTCAACGACGGGGTGGAGCCGGGGGACGTTATCCGCACCAAGTCCAAGTCCAAGGCCCAGGTGCGGTTCGTGGACGAAACCACCCTGACCCTGGCCCCCGAGTCCCGGGTGGCCATCGCCGACTATCTCTATGACGGCCGCCAGCGCCGGGCCACCCTCAATGTCTACCGGGGGTTGGTCCACACCGTGGTGAATAAGATCCTCCAAATACAGGAGCCGGACTTTATTTTTCAGACCCATACCGCCTGGATAGGGGTGCGAGGCACCGAATGGTACACTTTGATCAAACCCATCTCCACCCTGGTTTACCTGCCCGCGGGACGCCTGGCGGCGGCTTCCCGCAACCCCACTAACCTTCTGCTGGAAGCCGGCTATTGGGTGGAAATCTTTAAGGACCGGATCACCCCGCCCCGGATAATCACCGCGCCCGACCTGGAACTGCTGGAAAAGCTGATGGACAGCGGGGTGCCGGAAAGCCCCGACTTTCAGGTAACCCCCGAGGGTAGGGGGCATGGGACCGGCATTCCCCGGCCTCCGGACCTGGAGCGGGGAATTCCCCCGGCCCTGCCGCCAACCTTAACGCCACCCCAGCGGCCGCCCGGCCCCACGCCCGGTCCGAGTATAACTCCAGGTCTGGACCGAATTACTCGTTGAAGAAGTCCGGCTCTTTGATTAAAGTAATGGCCTGGAGGGGAGGAGCGGGATGGCTCATCCGCTGGCCTCCCCTTCATTTTACCTCTGCCCATATATAAAAATTATGCCCAAGCGCACTGACCTCAAAAAAATCCTCATCATCGGCTCCGGGCCCATCATCATCAGCCAGGCCTGCGAATTCGACTATTCCGGCACCCAGGCCTGCAAAGCCCTCCGGGAAGAGGGTTATGAAGTGGTCCTCATCAACTCCAACCCCGCCACCATCATGACCGACCCGGAGATGGCGGACCGCACCTACATCGAGCCTATCACCCCGGAAATCGTTTGCAAGGTCATCGAACGGGAGCGTCCCGACGCCCTGCTCCCCACCCTGGGAGGGCAGACAGGCCTCAACTGCGCCATCGCGGTGGCCGAAACCGGCATCCTGGAACGCCTGGGGGTGGAGATGATCGGGGCCAACCCCGCGGTCATCAAAAAGGCGGAAGACCGGGAGCTGTTCCGGGACGCCATGGTCAAAATCGGCCTCCGGGTGCCCCGGAGCGCCATTGTGCGCACCCTGGTTGAGGCCCTGGCTGCGGCCCCCCAGATCGGCTACCCCATAATCGTCCGCCCCTCCTTCACCCTGGGCGGCACCGGCGGCGGCGTGGCCTACAACCTCGAAGACTTGCGCCTCCTGGCCGCAGAAGGCCTGGCCGCCAGCATGATCAGCGAAGTGATGCTGGAAGAGTCGGCCCTGGGCTGGAAAGAATTCGAGCTGGAAGTGATGCGGGACTTCGCGGACAACGTGGTCATCATCTGCTCCATCGAGAACCTGGACCCCATGGGGGTGCACACCGGGGACTCCATCACCGTGGCCCCGGCCCAGACCCTCACGGACCGGGAATACCAGGCCATGCGGGACGCCTCCCTGGCCATCATGCGGGAAATCGGGGTCCAGACCGGGGGCTCCAACATTCAGTTCGCGGTGCATCCCAAAACCGGCGAGATGGTGGTAATCGAGATGAACCCCCGGGTGTCCCGCTCCTCGGCCCTGGCCTCCAAGGCCACGGGCTTCCCCATCGCCAAGATCGCGGCCAAGCTGGCGGTGGGCTTCCTCCTGGAGGAAATTCCCAATGATATCACCCAGGAAACCTATGCTTCCTTTGAGCCCACCATCGACTACTGCGTGGTGAAGATCCCCCGCTGGGCTTTCGAGAAGTTCCCCGGGGCCGAAGATTTACTCACCACTTCCATGAAGTCCGTGGGGGAAGTGATGGCCATCGGCCGCACCTTCAAGGAGGCCCTGCAAAAAGGCGTCCGCTCCCTGGAGATCGCCCGCTACGGCCTGGGGGCCGATGGCAAGGATTTACCCGAAATCCCCCTGGAAGAATTGCACACCAGGCTGCGGGTCCCCAATTCCCTGCGCCTCTTCTACTTGCGCCAGGCCTTTCGCCAGGGGTTGAGCGTGGAGGAAGTTTATGGCTTGACCGCCATTGACCCCTGGTTCCTGCACCAGATCCAGGACCTGGTGGCCTTTTCCGAAGAGCTTAAAACCTTCGGGATTCTATTGGCCCAGGGCCGGGGCCAGGAGCAGTTTGCCGACATGCTCCGCCGGGCCAAGGAATGGGGCTTCTCGGATATTCAGTTGGCCCATCTGTGGGGAGGCAATGAGGAGCAGATCGCGGACATGCGCCAGGAATACGGAGTCCAGCCGGTTTATAAGCTGGTGGACACCTGCGCCGCGGAGTTTGAGGCTTACACCCCGTACTTTTACTCCACTTATGAGTGGGAGAATGAAAGCCGGAAGACCGCCCGGGACAAGGTGATGATTCTGGGAGGCGGGCCCAACCGCATCGGCCAGGGGATAGAGTTCGACTACTGCTGCTGCCAGGCCTCCTTCGCCCTGGGGGAGTTGGGCCTGGAGTCCATTATGGTCAACTCCAATCCCGAGACGGTGTCCACCGACTACGACACCTCGGACAAGCTTTATTTTGAGCCCCTCACCCGGGAGGACGTGCTTAACATCGTGGGGACGGAGAACCCCCGGGGTCTCATCCTCCAATTCGGCGGCCAGACGCCCCTGAACCTGGCGGTGCCCCTGGGCCGGGCCGGCGCGCCCATCCTGGGGACGCCCCCCGCGGCCATCGACCGGGCCGAAGACCGGAAGCTTTTTAAACAGCTCCTGGCCAAGCTGGGGCTGAAGCAGCCGCCTAACGACACCGCCACTACGGCGCCCGAAGCCCTGAAGATCGCCCATCGCATCGGCTACCCGGTGCTGGTGCGGCCTTCCTACGTCCTGGGGGGCCGGGCCATGCAGATCGTCTCCGACGACCAGACCCTGGTGAACTTCATGAATTGGGCTTTGGAGGCCTCGCCGGAACACCCCATCCTCATCGACAAGTTCCTGGAAGACGCCATCGAAGTGGACGTGGACGCCATCTCCGACGGCCGCGCCACCACCATCGGCGCGCTCATGGAGCACATCGAAGAGGCCGGCATCCACTCCGGGGATTCGGCCTGCGTGCTGCCGCCCTACTCGCTTTCCCGGGAAATCCAGGAGGAAATCAAGCGCCAGACCAAGGCCCTGGCCGCCGAACTGGGAGTGGTGGGCCTCATGAACATCCAGTTTGCCGTGAAGGACGGCCAGGTTTACGTGCTGGAGGTCAACCCCCGGGCCAGCCGCACCGTGCCTTTCGTGAGCAAGGCCATCGGCGTGTCCCTGGCCAAGCTGGCCACCAAGGTGATGCTGGGGCGCACCCTGGAAGAACTGGGATTTACGGAGGAAATCGAGCCGCCCTATTTCGCCGTGAAGGAGTCGGTCTTCCCCTTCCGGCGCTTCCCCGGGGTGGACCCCATGCTGGGGCCGGAAATGCGCTCCACCGGCGAGGTCATGGGCATTGACGCCGACTTCGGCCTGGCCTACGCCAAGGCCCAACTGGCCGCGGGGCAGGCGCTGCCCCTGGCCGGCGGGGTGCTGTTCAGCGTCAAGGACCCGGACAAGCCCGGGGCCGCGGCCGTGGCCCGGGGCTTTAAGGAGCTGGGATTCAAGCTCTACGCCACCCACGGCACCGCGGCATATTTCAAAAAGCACGGATTGACGGTGCATCCGGTGCATAAAATCCGGGAAGGCCGGCCCAACATCATTGACCGCATCAAAAACCGGGAAGTGGACCTGCTCATCAACACCCCCCTGGGCCGCTACACCCCCCGGGACTCCTAC
>Ga0194125_10010583_pt1 | contig 12568 bp, 9 predicted proteins | sample TA2KigC250mmetaG_FD_148626 | JGI IMG/M metagenome (GOLD analysis project Ga0194125, IMG submission 148626) | Freshwater microbial communities from Lake Tanganyika, Tanzania - TA2015034 Kigoma Deep Cast 250m | ecosystem: Environmental > Aquatic > Freshwater > Lake | place: Tanzania: Lake... | reverse complement strand
ATGGTCAAATGTTCCATGGCTGCTCCTTGAAAATCGTCCTCGTCGTCGTCCTCGTTCTCGAACGCCTCAACGGCCGACGACAAGGACAAGCTTCATTCGTCGTGTTGCTCGCCGCGGCGGATGAGGATGATCATCACTCTCTCGGTTCCTTGGCTGTCAACGCGAAAAGGACGGGCACGGCTTCTGTGCCGTCGGATCGGAAGCGCACCGCGGTGATGGACTTCGTCGGCGCAGGATTGACCCACTGAGCCACGTAGAGCGCGACGTCCCTTGCAGCAGGATCGCGCTTCAGGCCGTTCTCCGTGGCGAACCGCAGCAGGCCCGGCGACGCGTAGGCATAGGGGAACCGGTCCGCGCGCCACGAGCGGACGTTCCACGGATAGACGATGGGCAGCGTGGCCGTCGTGCCGTCATCATAGACCATCTCGTAAGCGCCGATACGCACACCGATGTTGGCGCTCTTGGGCTCGTAGCGCTTGTTAAACCCTTGGCGCTGGGACGGTTCGATATGGGCCGTGTGCAGGAAGCAAAGGCTGGCCGCCCGGCCGCTGAACGGGATCGTCGCAGCGGCCGTCGGCTCTGGGAAGCCCGCGACGATGCAATTGCGGCCAGCATCCCCCTCGCTGCCCGGCAGCGTGAATCGCACACCCGCGACCCTCACATCGCCTTTGGGCAGATGCCGAAGGGCGTCGTCCGCCGTCAGGCCAAACCACGCTGTCGTGCTGCGATTGCAGGCCGGCCGCAAGTCAACAGGCTTCTGGCTGCGCCCGGCGTTTGGCTCCGGCTGCTCCGCCATCTGCCTTAGCACCGAGCCCGCGCGTTCCTCCAAGAGCGCCGGCGACAGCCTGGGAAAGGCATACTGCACGTCGTCGCAGAGGTTCCACGAGTACTCGGCGTTCTGCACGAGCGTGAGGTAACTGTGCCCGACCGCGGCGTGGTCGTAGTGTTCCGCAAGCCACGGCGTCTTCGTCCACAAGCCGGCCATGTTGCCCATGACATGCCGGGCCTGCTCGCGGGTCACGCCCATCGAGTTGGACTGGATCACCTCGCTGAAGCCCTTCGAGCGAAAGTAGCGCGATGAGTCGCCGTCCACGGCCACCGACCAGTTGGCGATGATCACGTCGCGCGGGATACGATCAATGGCGCGGCGAGTGGCATAGGGCGGGCCGCCGTTGTGCGCGTAGAGCAACTGGTCGCCCCACATCATCGTGCGCACGCCGCGCTTCTTCATGTGCCCATGGAGCCACTGCACCTGCTCCGCGAATACCTCGGCCTTGTCCCGGCCCGCACACAGCTTGCAGCGCTTCTCCTCGGGCGTCACATGCGTCTGCCATCGCACCTCGTCCATGCCGATGTGGAAGGTCTTGCAGCCGAAGAGGTCAACCAACTCGTCATAGACCTCTTCGAGAATCTGGCGGCTCTTGGGATTGCCCGTGCATAGCGTCTGGTGGTCCCCGTCCTCCTGAAGGTCCTTGTGGTAGAGCACGAGCCAGTTCGCGTGGCCGAGCGAGTTGACGCACGGGATGACCTCGATGAAGTTCCGCTTGGCGAAGTCGAGCACCTGGCGCACTTGCTCATGCGTCCAGGCCGCGGGGCCGGCAAGCTCGGGGCGCTTCTTTGACTCGATGCCGCCGCTGATGACGAGCACGATCGTGTTCAACTTGAGCCGCGCGACGCAGTTGAAGAGAAACTCATTGAAGAACGCGGGATCGAGCGGCGCGTTGTTCGGATGTCCCCAGCGGTTGGTCGGCACTCCGAGCGTCGCCGCGCGAACCGGCAGGCTCGGCCAATCCACAACCGCCATCGCCTTCGTCTTCGGCTCGCCCGGCCAGTCGGTGCATTCGCGGACGACTTGAAGTAGCGTGTGACAGCCGTTGTAAAGACCTCGCAACCCTCTGCTCTTCAAGAGGATACGGCTAGGTGTCGCTTCCAGCACATAGCCTTCGCTGCCGAGGGATGAGAGCCGCTTCTCAAGGTCTCCCGTCAGCAGCGCCGTCTGGCCGCCGAGCGCTAGCACGATGCCGTCAGTCGGCGCGGCAACCCCTTGCCATCTCTCCGCCTTCAGCTTCAGGCCATGCCACTGAGCCAGCCTGTCGCGCAGCATGTCCGAACACCAATCCATCTCGGCGGTCTCGGTGCCGACGGTCAGCAGCTTGGTGGTCGCATCCAACTTGAACTCGCCCCGGCCAAGTGTCATCTCCTTCGGCTGCGGGCATAGCGTGAGCGGCTGTCGCGTTCTCGTAACCGGCAGGAAGACGCGGAAGCCGTACTCGCCGCTGCCCAGCGATGCGCCCGTGTCCTTGTCGGCCAGCGCCACGCTCAAACGCGCCTCGCCCTCTCGGCGCATTGCGGCCCTCAGCGGAATCTCGATCTCGTCAGGCTGGCCCTTGCCAAAGGTGATGTCACGGCGGGCCGATGTGCGTTCGCCAGAAGGCGAAACCAGACCGACGCTCAGGGCCGCCATCGTCTTCTGTCGAAGCGGAATGGCTGGATCCAGGCGCAGAATGTAATCACCCGTCGCCTTTTCGCCAAGGCTGAGCGAGAAGCTCTGCGCGGCCGGGCCGTCAAGAGGCACGTCGCGCCGAGGCGACTCAAAGCTGATCTGGTCCACGAGGAATGACTTCGTGCCTCCCCCGCCAAAGAGCACACGCTTGGCGTTGCGCAGCGCCAGCTTCCGGCCTTCACGATTCCAGAACCGGGTGGCGAGGAACGTAAAGCGCCGCCACTCCGTGCTGTCGAGCGGCACATGGACAGAGAAGCTGCCGCCGCTCTCTTGCCCGGCGTCCACTGAGAACCTCACATCGCTGGCCGAGCCATCGCCCTTGAACCAGAAGCTCACGCGGTCCCATTCGCCCTTGCGCCACGCGGCATCCTCCGGCAGGAACGGGCCGACGACGTTCGCGCCCTTGGCTACGTCCTGATACCATCCGCGTAGCGACTTGGACCCCAACGGCGCATCGTCACTCACCTCGGTCCCGCATTTGCCGCCGCCGTAGGGATTGCCCCACCAGCCTTCCGAGCCGGCCTCGAAGTCAAACAGCACGACGCGCGAGTGGGCTTGAGCCAACGCGACGCCACCGAGCGATGCGAAAGCCATCAGATGTGCGACGACGATGTGCGTCATGTTGACCCGCATGGTCTCACACCTCCAATCTCTCAGCTTTGTGGGCCTGATTCTACCGGCTTTGGAAGAGAAAAACAATGCTGTTTCGGAATTGACATTCCAACGGCGGCCTGTACAATCTGCGGCGTCACAAGCGGCTATGAAACGATGGTTCTCCAAAGGAGGCTGCGATGGGCGCGATAGTGAAGCTCGACTACGCGGAACTGCTTGATGAGATTGAGGCGTTGAAGGCGATGATTCGGCGGATTGACCGCTCGATGGCGCGAGCCGCGGACTGGCTCATCAGCGAGTTCGCGCCGGACGGGCCGATCATGCGCGAACTGAACGTAAGCTATTGTCACAAAGTGACTTGGGGCCTTTACGAGGCAGGGCGAATCCCTGAAGTTGTGCGCCTTATCGAGTGGCTCGACAAGCACGCCAAGCGCGCGCCTGGCGAATATTACTTCCCCGAAGAAGTGCCGTTCGAGAAGGACATGCAGCGGGTCTATCGTCCGCTCACGTTCGGGAAAGTGGCGGAAGCGATTCGGCATCCCGCCTTCGCGCACGACGCCACGCGCGACCGTCTGCTCCAGTATCAGCACAAGTCCGGCGCGGCGGCAAATAACATTGACAACGGATTCCCCGCGGAACTTGAGCCGCTGAACACGACCTTCTTCGGACACTGGGCGCTTGCGGCGGGACTGATGGACCCGGCGACGAGGGCGGGCGACTGGGTTGCGGAGCTGGTCGAACTGAATGGCAAGCACCTCAAAGCGGACCCGCCTCGGTTCTTCTACAAGCGCGAACGCGACACGGGCAAGCTTGTGACCAAGTTCGCCAAAGGGCAACGGATGAACACGATGATTGACACGGTGACGGTGAAGCAGCCGTCGTGGGTCACAGGCACGTGCATGGCATTGCTGGCGGACCTCTACGCGGTGACGAAGAAGCAGCGGTACTTGGACGCGGCTCTGAAGCTGGGCGAGTTCGAGAAGGCGTGCGACCCGAAGCTGCTGTTCTGGCCGTCCAAGTGCAAGGTCGGGTGGGGCGCGGCGGAACTGTATCGGGTGACGTGCGATCCGGCGCATCGGAAGATCGCCGCGGCCGTCGCGCGCACCACATTCATGGATCAGCAATTGCCCCACGGCGGGTGGGGCCACATGTTCTATCCGCTCTGCGACGAGGGCGAATGGCGCAAGGTCGTGTACTCCGGGCCGAATCGCGACGTGCCCACAACGATTCGACAGGATGGCACCTGGGGCTGGCTTTCAGGCCACGAGATCACAGGCGAATTCATGGGCGAGTTGGGCCGCACGCGAGCCGCGTTCCAGGCCGTGCTCTCGTGCTTTGAGTCCCAACGCTACGCCTACGAGCAGAAGTTGGCGCTGAAAGGATGAGCTTGGCCGGCAGACGCAAGGACATGCTCATCTGCCGCTGCGAAGAGGTCACGCTCGCTGAAGTCGAGCGGGCCATCGCAGCCGGCGCGTTTGACGTGAGCGGCGTGAAGCGACGGACACGAGCCGGCATGGGTCTGTGCCAGGGGAAGACCTGTGGAACGCTCGTGGCCAGGATCATCGCGCGCAAGAGGAAGATGGACGTGGCGAGTGTGACGCCTGGCCGCGCTCGGCCGCCGGTTCGGGCGATGACGCTTTCTGCGCTGGCGATGAGGCGGGCATGAAACAACAGAAACCCGTTTTCTTCAAGAAAACGGGTTTCTTCGTGAGGGAGATAGCATGCGATCCATGCGAGGCGACTTTGAGATATATCTGACGGAACGGCCGATGTTCGGCAGGCCGTTTGGCCTGAAGGAACTCATTCGGCTTGAGAAGGACGCGGGCATGGACTTCGCGGTCGTCATGCCGGCACCAACCACGCACCCCGACAACTTTGGGCTTCTCAAGAAGTTGAAGGACGTAAAGCAGTTTCTGCCATGCCCTTGCATCAACCCCAATCTCGGCAAGGACGCGCTTGTTGAGCTTCAAACGCTCGTGAAGAAGCACCGCGTTCGCGCCATCAAGCTGCAACCGACGTTTCATGGTTACATCGTGTGCGACGCGGTTGTGAATCCCGTCATGGAAGCCGCAGCCAAGGCCAGGTTGATCGTGAACATCCACAGCGGCACGCACGGATGCACGCCGTCAGAGATCGGGTTGCTCGCGGACCGGTTTCCTGACGTGCCGATCATCATGGACCACATGGGCCATCGCTGGTACGTGCCCGAGGCCGTGCTCGTGGCGAAGAAGTGGCCGAACGTGTACCTCGGCACGACCATCGCCAACCATGAGCCGTGCATGATCCACGACGCCTGGAAGCAGGTCGGCGCAGAGAAGATCGTGTTCGGGTCCAATGCGCCGGGCGCGTTCCCTGATCTGTGCGTTGCGCACATCCGGCGCATGGGCCTGCCGAAGAAGGACGAGGCGGCAATCCTGGGCGAGAATCTGGCGAAGCTTTATGGGGTGAGCCGCGAAGATTTCAGGTGAGTCGTCCATGCCATCGGCAGGTTTTGCGCGCGAGGCGCTTGGGTTTTGCCGGACCCCGAGCGGCGCGCGCCATGTCGCTCTCGTGATCGTCGCCGGGCTTCTCACGGGCTTCCTGTGGGGCGAGTTGGCAGGCGCGAACTACAACCTGCTGACGAACACGTTTGAGCACGCCGCCGAGCCTGCTTGGCGCGCTTTCCACCTCGCGTTCTGGCCGCTGGGCTTCATTGCCCTGTGGGTTCTCACAGCGCGGTGGGCGGGCAACGGCACAGCGAAGGCACTCGAGTCCCAAGCCCGGGGCTTCCTGCCCTTTCTTGTTCTCATCTATCGTCCTCCCGCCGCATGGCTCGGCATGGGGCCATCCTTTGGGGCGGTGTTTCTGCTCCTCTTCCTCGCCGCGGCGGCCGCTGGGCTGCTCACGAGGAATCTCGCCACCACCGCGGCCGATTCGTGGCCTTCTGAGCGAGTCGGCAGGCGCATCCTCATGATCGCGGCCGGGGCGTTCGCCATCTTGTTCTCGGCGTTCGCCGTGCGGCAATTCCAATCGCTCTTTCTGGGCTACGGCGACACGGGGCTGTTTGCGGAAGCGCTCTGGAACACGACGCGTGGACGGCTGCTCCACACCAACTACTTCGACGGGTTCACGAACCTGCTGGGGGACCACTGGTCGCCGATCCTGCTGGCGCTTGTGCCGCTCTATTGGCTCGCGCCGAGGCCTGAGACACTGCTTGTGCTTCAGAGCGTCGCGTTGGCGGCCGGCGCGTTCCCGCTCTACTGGCTGGCCAAAGGCGTGCTTGGCAGTGCCAGAGTCGCGCTGGCGGTCGCGCTGGCGTATCTGGCCTATCCAGCCCTGGGGCATCTGACGACCAGCTTCACGGGCGGGTTCCATCCTGAAAGCCTGGCCACGCCGCTCCTGCTGTTTGCTTTCTGGGCGCTTCAGGCAAGGCGGCACGTGGTGTTCTTCGTTTGCCTGCTGCTGGCGCTCTCCTGCAAGGAGACCGTGGCGAGCGTGGTGTTGATGCTGGGCCTCTTTGTTTGGGTGCGGATGGGATCGAGACCGCTCGCTGTCGCTGTCGTGGCGCTCGCCTTGGTGTGGTTCTTCGGGGCGATCAAGCTGGCGATTCCGTATGTGTCTGGGAAGGACTACTGGCCGCTTGCCACGTACTACAGCAGCTTCGGCGGCACGTCGAGTGGAGTGATTGCGTCGGTGTTCGGCCGCCCGTTTGATGCGGTGTCGAGATGCCTCGGACGGGACCAACTGATCTACCTCGGTCACATGCTCGCGCCGGTGGCCCTGCTGCCGCTCTTGTCGCCTTCGGCGGCCTGTGTGGGCGCTCTGAGTCTCTTCTTGCTGCTCGTGTCTGACAGCCCTACGCTGCACTCGGTTCTCTTTCACTACACGGCCTGGATCATCCCAGCGGTCTTTCTGGCGGTCGTGTACGGGCTGAAGAACATGGCCACAAGGCCGAGCAGGTCTGTCAGAGTGCGGAACCCGCTGGCCGCGGGCGTGACGGCGCTGCTGGTCGCCACGGTCCTGAGCCACTACTTCTTCAGTCCCTCGCCGCTCTCGCGGGCCTTCAATCCGGGACCGCTGCTTCCGAACAAACGCGCCAAGGTCGTGGCCAAGTTGCGCGAGGCCACTCCGCGCTCAGCCACCATGTCGGCGAGCGAGAAAGTGGCTGCGCACTTCACTGACCGAGCGGGTCTTTTCGTCGCGCCACTCGGCGTCGGGAAGACTGACTACGCGATCCTTGACCTTGAAGCTTCAGGCGAGAACTGGGACATCGCGTTCCGCTGTCGGAATCAATTGCTGCAAGACGAGCGCTACCGTGTCTGTCTGGCGATGGACAACTTCATCGCATTTGAGCGCAAGCCGCGGGATGTGCCCGCGCTTCTCCGCGCGCTCAGGGCCATCCCCGAGGAGAAGGCCGTGCAAGAAGCTCAGTTCACCCGCGTGAACGGCCACCTGGAGTTCGCGGCACGGCTGATCACGAAGGGGCAGGGGGCGGCTGAATGCCAAGTCCATCTGCTCTGGCGCTGCATCCAGATGACGGACAAGGACTTGTGTCCAGTCCTTACAGTGCGCGATGGCCTCGGCGCTGAGGCTCGCGTGGGGCCGTATCTCATCCTCCGTGGCGCGCATCCGACCTTCCTCTGGAAGACGGGCGAGGTGTTCCAGGAGCTTGTGGACGTTGAGACGCGTTTCGATCCGCGCCAGAGCGGCACAGCCGTCCGCGTGGGTCTGATCCCGCGGGAACTGACCCCTCTGACGGCGTCGAACCAGGGAAGACGAGAGGGCGATTTTTAGCTTTACTTGCGGGGGTGGATTTGGTAGTGTATGGCCTCAACGCGGGTTGTCCAGTTGGAGGAATAACGCATGGTATCCGGACCTGTTTGCGTTCACTTCGCCACAGACATGCTTCATCTGCCCACCCGGTACGAACGGGCGCAGGTGCAGCAGTTCTACTACGACATGTCGCGCAAGCTGTTCGGAGGCTACCAGAGCCTGGCCTACAACTACGGGAACATCGAGATGTTCACCGTGTACGGGAATGGCGGATCGTCGCGGTTGTATCTGATGCCGGACCGGTTCCGCATCCTGGAACAGAACTCCGGGATCAAGCTGGAGGACTTCAAGGCCCGCGTGGAAGTGACCATGACGAGCGCGGCCAACATCTTCGCCGTGTCCGCGTTCCCGTTCCAGACGGTTCGCATGACGGCGCTGACGCAGCCACTGCTGTGGGAGGACGCGACGGAGTTCCTGGCCAAGAAGGTGTGCGGCCTGGACGAGGAAGACTTGGAGTCCTTCAAGCGGCCCGCGGACGCGTTCAGCATGAACTTCACCTTCCTGGCGACCCAGGAAGAGCAGTGCACGTTCAACCTGAAGATTGACGCGCACCGTGAGCCGCGCAAGAACGTGAGCATCGAGATCGAGGGGAACTACGCCACGAACATCCCCGCGGACAAGATCGCCCAAGCCGCGGCGAACGTGCAGGCGACGTATGACTTCATCGGCCAGCGCGTGTTCACCATGCTCAACCGATACGACTCGCCGCAGCCCTGAGGCCGCTGTGGCCTTCGCCGAGAGGCGTCGTGGAGTCGTGAGGGACAGCCAGGTTCGTTAAGATTCCGGCCCCTTACTACGTCTAAATGGATGTGGTGGATTAGCCGGAGACGGCTTTTGCCGTGTGCGTCTCAGCGTGACGTTTCGTGCAGGCGTGCCCCAGAGGTGGGCGAGATTGTTTGGTTGCCCCTACGCGGGGCGTGGATCGAGAGATACAGGAGGAATGGAGATGTCGGACGAGGAAAGGAAGCAGGACCAGGCCACGACGGTACAGGCTGAGCCGCCCGCCCCGCAAGGGGCCGCCCAGCCGGAAGGTGTTCGCCTTGAAAGGGTTGCGGAGCCGAACTTGACGGATCGGTACGCCAATTTCTTCACCGTCATGGGCACGAACGAAGAGATTGCCCTGGAGTTCGGCAACCTCATCGGCGGCGACCGGCGTCGCCAGCGCGTGCAGGTGAATGCTCGGATTTACGTGAGCTACTACACGGCCAAGCGAATGCTCGCGGCGCTGCATCGCACGGTTCAGCAGTATGAGCAGCGATTCGGCTCCGTGGAGCTGAACATCGAGAATCGTCTGCTGCCCTCGGCTCGCGCGGCGATTGCCCAGGCCCAGGCGCAAGGCCCGGCGCGGCCTGCACAATAGCCGATGCCCTGTAGCGCAAGCCCCAGCGTGATGCCGGCCTCCGATGCGAAACGTCCTTCCCTGCTGACGTTTCAGCGAGGATGATGACAACGGATGAGCCAAGCCACCACAACTCGTCCAGCACCGGAAGCGGCAACCGGGGCCCCAGAGCAGCCGATAGATGCCCTTGGGCACGTCTGGCGGCTCGCCCAAGCCACGGTTCCAGCCCAAGAGTTCCTGCGACAGCTCCTGCCGTGCGTCGTAGATGCGCTCGGCGCTGTCGCAGGAACCGTTTGGGTTCAGGAGCAGAATGAGCTCCGTCTCACCTTCAAGCTGGACGTGACAGGGGGTTTTCTTCCCGAGCAGGGGGCGGCCGGCGAATCGGAGTGGCAAGTCCGGTTCCTCATTCAGCAGGTTCAGGAGTGCTTCGCGGCCAAGCGGCCTGTGACGAAATCGTTCTCCCCGGACGCGTCGTCCGCCCCTGGCGCTGGCGCGCCACTCTCCTTCAGCGTGCCCCTGCTCATTGACGAGAAGCCCGTGGGGGTTCTCCAGGCCCTCAAGCCCTGGGATGGGGCGCAGCAATCTCTCCGAACCGATTACTTCCTTTTGGAGAGCCTCGCCGGCTACTTCCAGCTCTACGCGGTCAACGCGCGCCTCCGGCAGAGCGACACAGACAAGAAGCGCCTGGTCGCCATCCTCGAGCTCAGCAAGGGCACGTTTCGACACTTGGACGTGGAACGGGTGGCCTTTGCGGTCGTGAACAAGGCCCGCGAGCTGGTGACGTGTGATCGCTGCTCGGTCGCGCTGAAGAAGGGCAACAAGTACCGGATCGCGGCCGTGTCGGGCCGGGACACGTGGGACAAGCGCAGCGACGCGATCCAGCGCCTGACCGCGGCCATGCAGTGCGTCGCCGAGAACGACCAGAAGGTCTACGTGACCAATGGCAATGCGAATGACCTCAAGACGTCGGCCGACGTGATCCACACGCTGTCGGAGTACCTGGCCGACTCGCCCACGAAGTCGCTGGCGGTCTTTCCCATCAAGGATGAGCAGGGGCTGGTGGGCGCGTGGGCGTTTGAGAGCGTGAAGCCGTCGGCCTACACGGCTGAGGACGTGGGCGTCATCAGCGTCCTGACCGATCTCTCCGGGGTGGCCGTTCGGAACGCCCAGGAGTATGGACGGCTGCCGCTCGCCAAGGCCACGAAGGTCGCCAGCGCCGCCAAAGAGAAACTCGTGGGCCAGGGCAACTGGAAGGTCAAGATCTTCACCGCGCTCGGCATCACCCTTTTCGTCGCGATGTTCTTCCCCTTCCGGTTCCGCGTCACGGGCAAGTGCAAGATCGCGCCGGTGGAGCGGCGGGTGTGCATGACCCGCGTGGATGGCATCCTGCGTGAGGTCAAGCTCCATGAGGGCGACTACGTGACCACTGGGCAGCTTCTCGCGCGGCTCGACTCCACGGACTTCGAACTGGCGTTGCGAGAGGCGCAGAAGAACCTCGACATGGCCACCATCGCCACGGACATCATGCGCGGCGAGGGCAAGACGGCCGAGTACAAGATGAAGGAGACGGAAGCCGAAAAGATCCGGGCCGAGATTGCCCAACTCGAACGCAAGATCGAATTCACCCAAATCCTCGCGCCCATCAGCGGCGTCATCATCAGCAAGGACATTGACTCCGCCATCGGGAACCCGATCCCGAAGGGCCAACTGATCTACGAGATCGCCCCGCTGAGTCCCGTGCGAGTCGAGGTCGGCGTACCCGAGGGCAAGGTCACCCATGTGAAGGCGGGCGCGGGCGCAGAATTTGCCCTAAGCGCCTTCCCTGAAAGACAATACGCATTCACCTGCGAGACCCTTCGCCAGGCCGCAGAGGTCATTGAGGCTGAGAACGTGTTTATGGCCGAAGGGCCCATTGACAACCCGCATGGCCATTTCAAGCTCGGCATGGCGGGCATCGCCAAGATTGACTGCGGGCGGCGGTCCTTGGGCTACATCCTCTTCATTGACATCGTCAACTTCTTCCGGATGCAACTCTGGTTCTGATGCCGATCGAGTGGTCGTCCTCGTTCCCGACGAAAGGCTACGCTCATGAGATCACGTCTGAATGTGGGCGCTGCGCTGGCGGGACTGTGCGCCTGTCTCCCGTTGATCCTCGGCGCTGCAGAGCGGCAGACGTTCACGGGCGGCATCGTGCTGCCCTCGGCCGACGTCGTCATCCGCTCCAAGGTCCGACGCGAGATCAAACGCCTGACCGTGCGCGAAGGAGACCGGGTCCAGCAGGGCGCGGTCGTCGTCGAGTTGGACAACGACTTGGACCAAATCCTCCTGGAGCAGGCGAAGAATCAACTGGTCAGCACGGTGGCCGTGGACAGGGCCGAGGCCGCGTTGCAGCTTGCCGAGGTGGAGCTCAAGCGCCAGGAGGACCTCGGCGCCCAGAGCCTCGTCAGCCAGCGCGACGTGGACCGTGCGCGGGTCTCGCTCAGGATCGCCAGGATTGACCTGCAGGGCGAGAAGGAAAGGAAAGTCAAAGAGGGCCTCGACGTCCAGTTGCGGAAGGAACAACTGGACGACACCCTTCTGAAGTCCCCCATCTCTGGCTATATCGTCAGGCTCTTCAAACATCAGGGCGAGATGGTCGAGGAGTTGGAGAACATCATCCAAGTGGTGGACATTGACGAGGTGCGCGTGCAGTTTGATCTGCCGGCCGAGGATGTGCAGCATCTCGTCCTTGGGGCCAAGGCCGCGATTGAGGTGGAAGCGACCCCCGGCGGGCCGTTCGAGGGCTTGGTGACCTTCATCGCGCCCGTGGTCGAGCCGCGCAGCAAAACGCGGCGGATCAAGGTCACCGTCAAGAACCCCAAGCACCTCATCAAGCCCGGTCTGTCCGCGTCCCTCACGATCGAGAAGTAGCCTTTGGCAGACGGAGCCAATCGTCCTCGTTGTCGTCGTCGAGAGCCCATCCGCCTGCGGCGGACCGAGAACGAGGACGAGGACGATGGGCGTTTTCGGACGAGACGGGTATCGTGAATCCTCATGTCCCTCCATTGGCCGCCGGTGGACGCACGAAGAAACCCGTTTTCTTCGAGAAAACGGGTTTCTGGCCGTCTGTTGCCTGCCGGACAAGCCGCCGAGGACGGCGGCTTGAGCGGTGACATGTGAGTTCTGGATACCCGTCTCAGACGAATCCGTCGTGGCGGATCGTTCACGGCGTGATAGCCGGGTAAACCGTGAACCGTGAACCGTGAACTCTAAGCCCTGAACCCCCATGGCTTCCCATCCCCGCCAACTTCGCGTCAAAGCCC